>Ga0163149_10000449_pt1 | contig 54636 bp, 49 predicted proteins | sample OliLakLV19MP5G1_FD_148604 | JGI IMG/M metagenome (GOLD analysis project Ga0163149, IMG submission 148604) | Freshwater microbial mat bacterial communities from Lake Vanda, McMurdo Dry Valleys, Antarctica - Oligotrophic Lake LV.19.MP5.G1 | ecosystem: Environmental > Aquatic > Freshwater > Lake >...
AAATTTTATGAAAATTTGTATTGTTGTACCTGTATTTTTTTAGTCAATATTTTAAAATTGGCCCAATAATTCTTGCTCTTTCCCGCATTCCTAGCAAACCCATTGAAAATGGATTTTCCATTTTATCACTTATAATTCCTTTTCCATTATCAGATATTTTGAGAAATAAAGATCCAGGACTTTGTTTTATGCAAATAATAGTTTCTGTCGCTTCGGCATATTTAAAGCATTTATCAAGGCTTCTTGGCATATTCGGAAAAAACAAATTGAAATGCCCTTTTCATATTTGTATTTGTTATAATCATAATCGAAGATATATTTTATTTTTGATTTCTTTTCAAACGCTTTAACTAGCCATTCAATAGAAGGAATTAATCCAAGTGTATTCAGAATTCCAGATCGAAGGCTTGTCGCAATTTTTCTCACAGACTGGATGGTGGTGTCAATATCATTTAGCAGGTCACTTATATCATCTTCTCTTTTTGAGTTTTGAACAAGTGAGCTAGTATTGTTTTAGTCCGTATTGTAGAATCTTGGCCTTCTAAATTTTCTATTACATTTCGTGTGCGTTCTATCGAGAGGTGAATAGGGATTTCAACGGTATCGATACTATTGTGAGCTTGCTTTAATTGTACAGGTATTGTTTCATCAGCTAATTTAATTCCATTCAATTTTACCTCAAAATGAATGGTATCAATTGTCATTTAATAAGAAATTTTTTTTGCACGAGAAGAAGTAATTTTACTAAGGCTGAATCCTTTTTCAGAGTAATGAAGATATAATTTGCCTGATTTAATTCTGGAAGCGTCAAACTATTGCGTTTTTGAGACCGTATTTGGAGTATGTTGCTATAATTCGAATGAACGAGAAAGAAGAAACACTCTTTTCCAATTTTTTCTTATCTATCGTTCTAAAATAATTGTGTCCTATTTTTTTAGATTGATTTTAAATATAGTAATTGGAGGCATGGTATCGCCCAATAAATATCCCCAAGGTTGTAAACTTTCAATGTGATCAAAAATTAATTTTATAATTGCTGTGAGTGGTAGGGAAATAAACATTCCTGGCACTCCCCACAATGCTCCACCAACGATGACAGCAATAATAGAAACCAAGGCGTTTATTTTCACTTTTGAACCAACAAGTTTTGGTACAATAAAATTATTGTCAATGAGTTGAATTATTGAATAGAGTATCAATACATAAACTGCATACGATATTGAATTTTTAGAAACTAATGCGACTATTGTGTAGATACACATTGCAATTACTCCTCCTAAGTATGGGATGATATTTAGGACTGCGCCTAGGAGTCCCAGTAAAATCGCATATTCTATTCCAATGATATACAAACCGATGGAATTAAGAATTGCAATTATTCCGGCTTCCATTAATAGTGCTATCAAGTATTTTTGAACGATAATTTTTGTAGACCCAAGAACTTCGTTTACTTTTTTTTTATGCACATCTCCAAATACCTTTCTTATAAAATTTAATAATAGTGGTTCATAAAATAGAATCATAAAGACGTAAACAGGAATTAGTACTATTACAACTAGGGCATCGCCAACTGTTGTTAAGGTTAATCCAATGGATGCTCTGCTCTTGCTGATCATCTCGGTTTTAGTGTCGTTTAAAAATGAATTAATTTTTTGAGTACTAATGTTAAAGTTCTCGGATGCCCAAATTATGGTTTGATTTAATGTTTCATAGAATTTATCAATTAATTTTGGAAAGGCATCGGTGAATTCTGAGAGCTGTGTGGACAAAAGAATAAGCAATGCGATGATAACAATTGAAATTAGAAGTATAGAAGATGAGATTGCAAAAAATCGACTCATCCTTTTTCTAATAAAAAATTGAACCATTGGGCTTATTAGCACGGCAATAATCGTGGAGTAAATGATGGGAACAATAATGTGTTGTCCCAAATCAAGCATATATATAAAAGCAAAAAGCCCAATAAAAATCAATGAGACCTTTGCGTAGAACGGAAACTTAAGTTCTGAATTCATCTATTCTTGGACTTCTTTTTTATGGAGAAAATTTGTGATTACATTGCTGATAGTTGATTTTATTCCATCAGCATTTTTAGATACAATGCTTGTTACGCCCATTTGTAAAAGGGTTCCCAACATCTGCTTAAATGGGTTGTGAGTTGAACCAACAACCATTTTTTTAGAAAGATATCCTGCAGCTAAACTCAGAGTTGTTTTCATTAAATCAGCTTTAAAATCTGGCTGAGTTATTAGTTGTGAAATGGTGTTTTTGATCAAATTTATAGGCTTGATGCTTTCTACAGAAATATTAAATTGCTCTTTTAAAAGTAATCCTTCATTTTTGTGTTTTATTTCAAGTAGGCGAATCGATTCTCTCAGCTCGATTACAGACGTTATTTTTTGCATATTATTTAATTAAGCATTTGTAAAATGATTGAATCGCTAACATGTTTTTTTATTTTTTTATGCATAAAGAAATACAATAGAGCTCCTGCTAAAAGATAAAATCCAGCAACACAAAAGAATCCAAAATAGGTTTTACCAAGCAAGTCGCCTATCCACAAAGCCAAACCAAAGTTTGCGATGATCATAAACATAGAAAGAACAAGAACTACAGCACCCCGAGAAATGAATGTGGAAACTACATCCGCAGTCTTGTCAACTGCTTTTAGTTTAATTAACTCATAACTAGTAGTGCCGTAATCTTTCGCGCTTTCAAATAATGGCTCTATAAAATCTATTTTGTTTTCCATAATTTTGTGTTTTGGGGTAAAAACTCCGATGATTAAAATTTAACTCATAGCAGCTTTTGCTTCTTTTTTAATTTCTTGTGCCTTTTCTTTTCCATTTGAATATAATTCAGCAGCTTCTTCCTTTGCGGCTTCAAATTTTTCAGTAAGACTACTTAGTAATTCTTCAAATTTCTCTTTCAAGTCATCTGCCGAATCAGAACCTTTTTTTGCAATTTTCTTTCTTGTTTCTGAACCTTTATCTGGTGCAAATAACACTCCTACCAATGCACCAACGGCTACGCCTGCCAATACACCAATTAATACTTTTCCTGTGCTCATGTTTTTTTAATTTAATTGTTTAACTATTTATTTATACGGGCTTATTCCCGCTGATTACTCTTAATATTACTGCGATTACAGCGATAACAAGAAGGATATGAATAATTCCTCCAGAATTATAGCCTAAGAATCCGATTGCCCATACTATAATAAGTATGACAGCTATTGCATAAAGTAAATTTCCCATGGTTTTAGTTTTTTATTAGTTTATATTTTTAGTTTTTTATTAGTTTATATTTTTAGTTTTGTCTGAATCAGTATCTATGCCTGTTCGGTCAGGATCTGTTTCTCTTTTTGGTTTATCAAACTTATCTGGTTTCCCATGTCCATTATGCTCTGTTTTGTCAGCATCCCTATCGGTCCCAGATTTATCTGCATCGTTATTGTGTTTATTTTCATCTGGCATCGGCACTTTTTTTTTAGGTCCGCCAAACATCATTTCGTTTATATTCATTTTGTTTAGTTTTAAAAATGTATTGCTAATCCAAAAGTTGAAACACCAGTTGAAAGGTCAAGAAACAAACCTGCTTTTTTAGTCATGTGGTACTCCGCGCCAACATGTGCTTGAATGTGCAATGGATTTGCTGTTTGATAAATACGTTTATCTCCATAGTAGCCATTTTCCCATGTTACACTTCTGAAGACGAATCCAACAGACCCAGCAGCATAAAAATCCCATTTTGAATTAGCACGGAACAATTGATCAAAGTAGTAGGTTCCCTTTACTCCAACCGGAATTGCTATTTCACGATACGAGTACAATCGATAAGAAGGATCACCATTTGGTTTATCAGGGTTCCCCCAATAATAGTAATTTTGATAGGCATACATTCCAACAAAAGGAGCCAGCGTAAAATTTCTTGCCACATCAAATTCATAGTTTAATGTTCCAAGTGGAACCGGATGACCTACGTGACCATAGTAACCTATACCAATACCTAAGTTTAATGTGTTTCCATACTTTTCAGCTTCTGGCTTATCCTGAGCCTTGCAAGTAAAAGCAAATGTGAAAATTGCAACGGAGATAAAAATTATTTTTTTCATTTTATTTTAGATTATTGTATACACTTAGTTTTTGTACAAATTGTAACCAACGGTTCCTTGAAACCATGCATTTTTGTAGCGGGGAGTGTTGGATGTGCCATCTCCATTGTTATTTTGAATGTCCCAACCAACTCTGCCACCTAAGACAAAATGTCTTAGATTGATATCTATTCCACCAACAACTCCAAAGATATTTTTTCGAATATTGTCATTTTTGAACTCTTGTTCTTGTGCATAGCTATTTGGAGAGCTTGTAAACACATCTTTTTTATGTAGCAAATAAGAAAATTGCGGTCCAGCCAAGATGGTTATAAATTCGCTCGGCTTCAATGCAAATTGCAAGGGAACATCAAGATATGTGGTAGTTCTTGTAAATGAGTATGGAGTACCAAGGCTTCTTCCATCTGCTCTGAATCCTTTTTGCGAAATTAAAGCTTCAGGTTGAATACCAAAGTATTTTCCTATTGGTATTGCCATAATGGCTCCAGCGGCTAAGCCGAATTTTGCATCTGCCCGAAATTCATCGCCACTTTCGTCATATACGTTTGAGTAGTTTAAGCCTGCTTTTAATCCAACCTGAAACTTTTCGCGATTATCTGTTTCATTTTCCTGTGCGATACCAATACTTGTAAGCAACACAAGTAAAAGGGTTATAGAGTTCAATTTTTTCATAGTTATTGTGTTTTAAAATTATTTTATGTCATTCTTTGTAAGCCCTTTTAAGGATTCGCCAAGCGCATCCATATCGTGACTAAATTCGTTCTTGAAGGACTCCCATTGTTCTTTTCCGTCTTTTTTAAATTCTTTAATTTTTGATTTCATTGTTTCATTTCTTTCTTCCAGCAATGCAATTGTTTTTTCTTGTTCTTCTTTTGCTTCCTTTTTCAATTTTTTAGATTCAGCTCTCAATTCCAGAATAGTTTTTTCGTTGGCAGCAATTCGTTCATTCGACTCCATTTTAAACTGCTCATATTGATCGTTGTATTCTTGTTGTTCCTTTTCTAAATCTTGATTAGATTGCTCTAAAATTGCTTTAGCTGTGTCTGCCTTTTCGGGAGAAGAATCACATCCTGTAAGTACTGTACCGGCAACAACTGCTGTAAGTGCCAGTGTAAAAATTGTTTTTTTCATATTTTTTTTATTATTTTGTTGGTTACTTTTATTTAGTTACAATTCAGAAATTAGTTTTTGAATTTCTGCTTTTGTTTTTCCAAGCTTTATTTGTAGTCTTCCTAGCATTTCATCTTGCTTTCCTTCTACTAATAATACATCGCTATCAGTTAGCATTGCAAATTTTTGTTTTAGTTTTCCTTTGGTTTCATTCCAGTTTCCTTTTAATTCTGTTGCGTTTTTCATTTGTAGTATTATTTGTTGTGAATTAGTTTTCACGTGACAAAGGTGGGTTGTTATAGACGTGGATGTGTTACATAACATTCTTGATTAGTTACATTATTCACACATCCTTGTTTTTAACTAAAAAGCGCTACTCCAGTTAAGGAATAACGCTTCTTTATAAAAGTTAGATTAATTTTTAACCGTTGCAGGCTTGATGATTGTAAATTCAGACCTTCTGTTCTTTTGATGATCATCTTCAGAACAATCGGAAACAACATCTCCATCACATGAACACCCGTTCTCTAAGTTTGTTTCTCCATATCCTTTACCTTGAATTCGCTCTGGATTTGTGATTCTTTTCTTAATATACTCAACTGCAGTGTTTGCTCTTTTATCAGATAGAATCTGATTGTATTTTTTTGTTTCTCTGCAATCCGTATAGGCTGAAAGCTCAACTTTCATCTTTGGATATTCATTCATTATTGATACAATCTTGTTTAGTTCTTTTTCTGCATCGGGGCGAATATTTGATTTGTCTAGATCAAAGTAGATATTTTCCATTTCTGCTATTTTTCCTAAATCAGTTTCCGTCTCTATTTTTTGAGCAACAATTTCTTTCTTTGTAAGTAGTGTTATATCTGCTTTAACAATAAGTTCTTTACCTAAAGTGTTTGCAATGTTTTCGCCATCGATATAGCTTTCTTTTTTTCCGATTAATTTAAATTTTTTGTCAGAATCAACAAAAAAGGAAAAAGTAGCATCATCTTTAGTTGTTATTGTATCAAGTATATTTCCTTTTTCATCAAGTAATGTTATAAATGTTTTTGGAATTGCAGTTCCATTTTTATCTATTGCCATTCCTTCTATTTTTTTCCGTGCATCTAATCCTTTTAAGAACTCAACTGTATAGATGTCGTCATATCCACTTCCGCCCTGTCTATTAGAAGAAAAATATCCTTTATTTGTTTTTCCATCAATTATAGATGCAAAGTCATCATATTGTGTATTAAGTGGAGCACCTGCATTATGTACGTTGCCGAAACCAGAACCATTCATGACAGCAATAAATATATCCTGTCCACCAAGTCCAAAACGTCCGTTGGAAGAAAAAAGTAATGTGCCATTGTTCTCTTCATAGTATGGGAACATTTCATCTCCTTCTGTATTTACGTTATCTCCAAGATTTTCTGGTTTTGTCCATTCTCCTTTGTCAATTTTTGTTGTTTTGTAAATATCCGTTCCCCCAAAACCACCCGGCATATCACTAACAAAGTACATTGTGTTGCCATCAGCTGATAAAGCAGGATGTCCAACTGAATATCCCTCGTTATTAAAAACAAAACGCTCCGGCTTTGACCAATCTCCATCTTTATAAGTACTGAAATAAAGTTGAAGCTCTACTATTTTATCTTTGCTTTTATCTTTACGGTGGTTCCTAGTGAATGCCATATAAGTACCTTCTTTATTAAAGCTTGCAGGTCCATCATGCATTTTGCTTCCCAAACTTTTATCAAATACTTCGGGATCTGATAATTGATTGTCTTTGATGTCGGAAACGTACATATTTAAGAATGGTTTTCCATTTCCATTATATGTTTTTTTGAACATTTTAGCTTTTGCTCTTGTTGAAGAAAAAACAATTTTGTCTTTATAATAACATGTGCCAAAATCCTGATCATTTGTGTTGACATCTAAATGCACCAATTTATATTTCCCATCATCTTTTAAAAGAGCAGATAATTCATTCTTATGAGCCTCATAATCCTTTGCACGTAAATCAGAAGGGTTTAATCCTTTAAAAATGTCCATGGATTTATTAGCGTCATTATATTTGCCTTCACCTTTTAAGATCATTGCATACGTATAATGATCCTCAGGAATTACTCCTGTTGATGAGTTGATTAACTTGGAGTATACAATTTCTGCTTTTTGAGTTTCTCCTATTTTGCAATAGCTTTCAGCTAATTTTCGCTGTCCTTCTGGACTTAAATCTTTTGCATTAGTATATGATTCAATTGCTTTTTCATATGAATATCTAAAGACGTGTTTGTCTCCTTTTAATTCATTTCGTGACTTTTCCTGCCCGACACAATTGCTGCCGATTGCTAGTAGAAATAATATAGGTATAAATAATTTTTTCATCTTTTTTTTGTTTTATCCACTTTAGCTTTCGCACAGTTGGAATTAGTTTTTATTTAGAAATATCTTGGTGAATGAATTTGCTTTTTGCTCCCAGAAATAAAATCATATCTTAATACTATTTCATGACTCCCTTTATTATACTTTGCTGTTTTTAATCCATACGACCAGTCGTAGGAATAACCTAAGTGCAATTGCTGAGTAACATCAAATCCTATTAATCCACCTACAGCATCACCGGTGCGAAACATAGCACCCACTAATAATTTTTGCATGATGATGAAAGATGCCGTAACATCTGCTTGCACAGGAACTGCAGGTGTCAATTTTATTAACGCTGTTGGTTTTAAATCCAGATTGTCAGACAATCTGATCATTGTTCCAGCAATTAAAAAGTAGTGTCTCTGTTCTTTTCCATTCAAGGTTGTTCCATCGGCCTGAGTTATTGTGGAATAATTATTTTCCAACAAATTGGGTGCTGACACACCTAGGTAGAAACGCTCCATATAATAATAAGCACCAAAACCAAAATTTGGTGTTGTGCGATTACTGATGTTGTTTGTAAACACAGGATCTGTTTGCTGATCAAGATTAAGTGAACTTAGGCTTGCTTGAAAAATATTAGCACCAGCACTAAGACCTAATGAAAGTTTCGCCTTTTTGTTTAATTTCATGATGTAAGCAAAATCAACAAATGCAGACGTATTATTTATAGGACCTATTTTATCATTCGAGAACGATAGTCCAACTCCAATGTGTTCTCCTAAAGGAGTGTGAGCGGTGAGTGTTTGTGTCACAGGTGCTCCTTTAAAATCAACCCATTGCGAACGATGTAGCGCTGTTATCGTTAAGGCATCTCTGCTTCCGGCATAAGCAGGATTGACAGACAATGTATTGTACATGTAATGTGTGTACATTGGCGCTTGCTGTGCATTGACTCCGAAACCAATTGTGGTTAAAGCCAATGCTACTGTTATTTTGTTTAGTGTTTTCATTTTTTTTTAATTTTATTTCAAGATTTTTTCTATTCTGTTTTATTATTTGTTCAGATAAATGGTTCCTTTAAATATATCTGAGCCATCACCCAAGTCAAGTACGTAGAAGTATGTACCAATTGGTAATTCATCTCCTCCAACTCTTAATCCTGTTGTGCATTTTCCTGTCCATTCATTCTGGTAAGGGTTTGCTTCAAACACTTTATCTCCCCAACGATTGAATATTGCAAATGTATTTTCAGGATAATTGTTAATTCCACGAATTACAAATGCATCGTTTATTCCATCTCCATTTGGTGAGAAGCCTTCTGGAATATTAAAGTCTGTTGGGAATGTTTCAACAGAAGAATTATTGTTGGTCATATCCGAATCAATCTCGTTGCCATAAACAATAGCCGTGTTTACATAATTACCATCCTCTAGCACAGTAACGGTTATCGTGAGTGTTGCAGTTGCCCCACTGGTTAATGAACCAATTGTCCATACTCCTGTTGAAGGAGTATATGAACCCGTTGTTGTTGTTGATGAAACATAAGCATATCCGCTTTGTAGCACATCGTTTACAGCTACACCTGTGGCATCACCAGAACCATTATTTGTAACTAAAATCGTAAATACGATTGTGTTTCCAATGAATGGAGTTGCGTTACTTACAGTTTTAACAACACTTAAATCAGTACCACAATTGTTTACTACAACTATAGTGGTTGAAGGGGCTGATGTGCAACCACCTGATGTAACTGTTAAAGAATAAGTTCCTGCATCAGATAATATCGCTGGAGCAATTATAGGATTTTGAGAAGATGACGAATATCCCGTTGAGCTTGTCCATGAATAAGTTGCTCCGACTATTGTTGAAGCTGTTAACATTATAGAGTCACCAGAGCAAACTGGAGAGTTGCTACCTGCCACAGCAATTGGTGACGGATTTACAGTAAGTGATACATTTATTGAAGTATCGTTTCCACATGCACTCATTACTATAACATTATAGTTCAATGCGGCATCTGTAATATTTACAGGATTAATTGTAAGTATTGATGATGTTGCTCCAGAAATACTTCCTCCATTAATTAAATTTACAATTCCTTTTCTCCATTGATATGTAAGCGCACTCCCCGTTGCGGTTACAGAAAAACTCACCGAGTCTCCAACACATGCTATTTGATTGGCTGGTTCAGTCGTAATAACAACGCCTGTGCTAATTGTTAAAGAAACATTTATTGAAGTATCGTTTCCACACGTACTCATTACAATAACATTGTAATTCAATGCGGCATCTGTAATATTTACTGGATCAATAGTAAGTGTAGAAGTGGTTGCTCCTGAAATATTTCCTCCATCAATTAAGTTTACAATTCCTTTTCTCCATTGATATGTGAGCGCACTCCCCGTTGCGGTTACAGAAAAACTCACCGAGTCTCCAACACATGCTATTTGATTGACAGGTTCTGTTGTAATAACAACGCCTGCGCTAACAGTTAAAGAAACATTTATTGATGTATCATTTGGTGTTAATGTTCCGCTCACAATAACATTATAATTTGCAGCGGCATCTAAAACCGTTGCAGGATTAATTGTAAGTGTAGCAGTAGTTGCTCCTGAAATATTTCCACCATCAATCAAATTTACAATGCCTTTTCTCCATTGATAAGTCAGACCTGAACCAGTTGCAGTTACAGAAAAACTAACTGAACTTCCAGAACATACTATTTGATTGATAGGTTCAGCAGTAATAACCGGTGGACTTAAAGTTCCACAAGACCCTGCAGGAATTGTAACAAGTGTAGCAAATGTATTTATCGCACCGACAGAAGTAAGTACTCTTCCTTCAATTTGAACTCCTGTTTTTAAGGTGATAGCACCGGCAGAAATAATAGTTCCTTTAAAAACAGAAAAATCATTTATAGTAACAGCGCCATCAATTTTCCAAAATACATTTATTGCTTGCGCTCCATTTTGTAAGACAACGGTTGAATATGTTCCAGTAGAAAAGGCTCCGTTTACTTGAATGACAAACACAGCAGCGGAGTTTCCTTCAGCATTTAGAAAAAGAGTGTCAATAAATGTTACTGCAGCATTCATAACATAAGTATGTGGCGTAAGAACTAAACTAGATCCAAAACTTGCAGGATATAGCAATTCAATATCATTTGGTAATAAGTTTAAATAATTATAAGCGGGTCCGATATCGGTCGCACATGCATTTGTAGAACCATCAGGAATAGGGTGAATAGCACCTGTCACTTTTAAAGGATCATAACCAAGTGTTGAACCTAAATTGGTTCCAACATCTCCTGTAAGGAATGAAGCAAAATCATCCGTAACAGGACCGTTGGAAGAAAATACTGCATAACAAGCAGCTGAAGCTAGATTTGGTCCAATGGGTCCAGTAAGTAATGGACTTCCACAACCAATTGGCATGGTTGCTATGAGTCCTGTATTAACAGCAATAGCGCCTGTTGTAGAAAGTGCTCTTCCTTCCAATAAAACACCAGTAGCTATATTTATTGCTGCGTTATTAGCAATAATATTTCCTCTCATTTTAGTTCCCACAGCAATGCTTACTGCTCCTTCCACCAACCAAAATACATTGCATGCTTTTGTACCGTTAATAAGTACAACCTCTGCTGCGGGGCCTGTTGCAAAATCAGCACCTAACTGGAATAAAAAATAAGCATTCGGATCGCCTAATCCATCTAAAGTAAGAATCCCTCCAAGTGATGGTGTAGCTGGTACAGGAATACCATATATCCCTGGAGTTAATGTTTCACTACCTAATAACGCTACATGGGGCGTTGGGGGTCCTTGTGTGCTTAAATCCAGATACATTGTGTTTAGGTCTGCTACCGCTGCGGCTGTAACACCATCACCAGCGCGCATTACACCATCAACATTTCCAAAACCAGAATTGCCACCAATTTGTGAACCAACATCACCAGTAATGTGAGAATTTATCCCTGCTCCTGTATGAGTAATCGCTCCATTAGAGGAGAAGATAACAAAGTTAGCAACAGTTCCTAAAGCCGGGGCTTGTCCGAAATTCGTTTTCGGAAAACAAAGAGCAATAGCTGCCACAATAAGTATTAATTTATTTTTCATTTTAATAAGATTTATTTGTTTAATTATATCGGAGCAAAGGTGAGTTGAGAAAGACCCTAGAATGTTACATTGCTTTTGTCATAACTTACATGATTCACACATCTTAAATTTATTATTAAAACCAGAGACGCCCGCTATTTTAATAGCGGGCGTCTCTGGTATCGTGTGGTATCACTATTTTAACAAACTCGGATTATAAATCTGAATTACAACAACAATAGTAATCGTTATAACAACCGCAAAACAAAGTAGAATAGAGGAGGTTCTATAAAATACTACTTCTTTTTTTATTTTTTTTATTTTTAAAATTGCACTTATAGTTTTTTGAGCACGCATAAATGCAGATTCACTTTTTACTATGTAATCAAATGCATCGTGCTTCATACAATTAACTGCAACTTCGATGTGATCTTGTGAAGAAAGCATCACTACTTCAATCTCAGGATCAATTGCTTTAATTTTATTTAAAATTTGCAACCCTGTTTGCGCTTTAGGACTCAAAGAGTTTAGTTGGTAATCAAGAAAGATAATATCTGGTTTCTCATTTAATTTTTTTAAACAATCTTCTCCAGTTGAAAAAGTTTTAATTTCATGCGGGGTTCGTTCTTTAAATTGTGTTTCCAATACTTTTTGAAATATCGGGTCATCATCAACAAGGAAGACTTTGATTTTTTTTTGATTTGTCATTTGATTTTAGGTTTTATTTTAATTGTGTATAGTTATACTCTTATCCCAAGGATTGTAACATCATCAACTTGTTCCAGGTCTGCTTTCCAATTGTTAAAAGATATGACAAGCTTTTCTTTTTGCCCTTGCATAGGGAGATGAGAAATCGAAATCAATAATTTTTTTAATTGTTTTTTCATAAACTTCTTTCCTTTTGGGCCGCCAAATTGATCAGACATGCCATCTGTTATTGTATAAATAACATCCCCTTGTTTTAAGTCTATTGTGTGTTGAGCAAAAGGAACAGAATCTTTCGCATGTTTTCCTACAGGCATATTGTTGGGAACAAATTCTAAAATTTGTTTTTCTCTGACAATCCAAACAGGATTATTTGCAGCTGAATAAGTAAGTTTTTTGTTTTTAAAATCAAATGAAATAAGGCTGCAATCCATTCCATCTTTACCACCATCTTCGCTTCCGTCTTTTTTTAATGTTTCTATAATTTTTGCTCGTGTATGATTTAGAATCGCACTTGGCTCTATTAGCTTTTGGGCTTCGATTGCTTTTTCAAGGCAAGAAATATTTAATATACTCATTATCGCACCTGGGACACCATGTCCTGTGCTATCGCCTGTTAATAAAGCAAATTGACCATTACTTAATTTACTCGCCCAATAAAAATCACCACTAACTACATCTTTAGGTTTATAAAAAACAAAATATTCATTTAAATTATCTTCCAACAGTCTGTTGCTGGGCAATAGGCTGCGCTGTATGTGTTCGGCATAATTAATGCTATCAGTAATTTCTTTGTGTTTTTCTTCTATCAACTGTCTTTGTTCAACAACTTCACGTGTTCTTTCTTCAACCATTTTCTCTAGTGTGAGGGCAGAGGTTTTATAAAATACTACTTCCTTTTCTAATTTTTTTTGGTTGAAAAGAACGGCAATAACTTTTTGTGCACGCATAAATGTGCCTTCACTTTTTACAATATAATCGAATGCGTCATGTTTCATGCAATTAACAGCTACTTCAATTTGATCTTGTGAAGAAAGCATCACTACTGGTATATTAGAATCAATAGCTTTAATTTCATGCAAAATTTCCAGCCCATTGTGCACGTTTGGGTTTGTGGGGTTGAGATAGTAATCGAGAAAAATAATATCTGGCTTCTGCGACAAATTCTTTAGGCAGTCCTCTCCAGTTAAAAAAGTCAGAACTTCATAATCGGTTTGTTCTTTGAATTGTGTTTCCAATACTTTAAGAAAGATTGGGTCGTCATCAACAAGAAATATTAAAAATTTACTCATGGCTTTATTTTGAAATTATTAATTCTTGTTCTAATTCTATGTATGCTTGCTGAAATGCTTTTTCAATTTTCGAAAATAGTTCGGGGATAAGATTAAGATGTTGTTGAGTGGCAGCGTATTCATCCATGATTTTAGCGGCATGTGAAATGTCCTTTGGCATGCCCATAAAATCAATTGATGGTCTTATTTTATGGATATTTCCATGCATTCCGTTCCAATCGGAATTAGCTAAGCATCTTTTTATTTCTGAAATATATTCTGGTGTTTGCTTTAAAATCATTTCTATCATTTCTGAAAGAAATTTTGGGTTGTTTGGCGAATGACTTTTCAGATAATCAAGATTGCATATTTTTGTTTCTTGTGTTACCTCAGATTTCTTTACAAGGCGAGCAATTTTATTCAGTAAGTCTGTTTCATTTATTGGCTTAGAGACATATTCATCCATTCCTACTTCAGTGCATTTTTCTACATCCGTTTTTGATACATCGGCAGTTAATGCAACAATTGGAATGGTAGATTTTGGTGGCTGCATTTGAGAACGGATATATTTGGTCGCTTCAAATCCATTCATTTCTGGCATCATCAAATCCATCAGAATTATGTCATAATTATTTTTCTCCAAAAGTTCAATCGCTATTTTCCCATTTTCTGCTGTGTCGGATTCAAATCCGAAATCATGCAAAATGGTTTGGGCCAAAAATTGATTAATAGGAATATCTTCTACTAATAATATTTTCAACTTTCCTAGTCTCTTAAGCTCATCCGTATGAATTTTTGTTTCAATTTCTTTAGAAATTTCTGTAGCTGTAGTATTCTTTAGTGGCAGTCTAATAGTGAAAAGACTCCCTTCGTTTAATTGACTTTTTACAGATACAGTTCCACCCATCAGGTCCACCAATCGCTTTACAATGCTTAAGCCTAAGCCTGTTCCACCGTATTTTCTTGCAGTGTCGCTGCTGCTTTGAGTAAAAGGTTCAAAAATCACCTCTAGTTTTTCAGCAGGAATTCCAATCCCAGTATCCGAAACCGTAAGTTCAATACTTGTATTTTCTTCATTCATTTCCAACAAATTCACTGCTATGCCTATTTGGCCGCCATTCCTGGTAAATTTTACGGAGTTACTTAAAAGATTTAACAGGATCTGATTGATTCGAACCGGATCACCAATTAATATTTTCGGGATTCGACTATCGTAAGATTTATTTATTTTTATTTCTTTTTCCTGAAAACGTAATTCAAATGTTCCAAGAATTGAATTCACAAGGTCTGATAATTTTAATTCAGTGGATTCAATAGTCATTTTGCCCGCTTCAATTTTTGCGAGATCCAGGATGTCGTTTATCAATACTAATAAAATATCGCTAGATGTTTTAATGGCTTCCAGTTGAGGCTTTTGTTTGTCTGAGATACCATTTCTCAGTAATATTTTTGTAAAACCAATTATGCCATTAAGAGGAGTACGAATTTCATGGCTCATGCTTGCTAAAAATTGGTCCTTTACATTTGATAAATTTTCAGCCAATTCTTTCGCTTTTTCTAATTCTTCATTTTTTATGGTCAACTCTTCTGCATATTTTCTTTGCGCGGTAATATCTCTTGCAGCTGCAAAAACCCCAAGCACATTTCCTTTATCATCTTTATAAACAGAAGCATTGTATAAAACATCCGTTAGTTTTCCGCTCTTGTCATGAATGGTGAGGGGATAGTCAGCAACAAATCCTTTTTCAAAAACCTGTTTATAACCATCACGTGCTTTTTGGGGTTCAGTAAAATAATCTGAGAAATCTGTGCCAATTAATTTTTCTCGTTCTAGTCCTGTTACTTTCACTGAAGCTTCATTTACATCAGTAATTTTTCCTTCAACGGAAATGGTAACCAATGGATCGAGTGATGCTTCAATTAAACTTCTTGCATATTGCGAAGCTTTCTTTTGTGCGGTAATGTCTCTTGCCGCGGCAAAAACACCTAGCACATTTCCTTTTTCATCTTTGTAGACTGAGGCATTGTATAGTACATCTGTTAATTTGCTATTTTTATTACGAATTGTAAGTGGATAATCAGCAACAAGACCTTCATGAAAAACTTTTTTGTATCCATCTCGCGCTTTCTCGGGTTCAGTAAAATAATCCGAAAAATCTGTGCCAATTAAATTTTCACGTGCATGCCCTGTAATTTTTACTGTAGCCTCATTAACATCAGTAATTTTTCCTTTCGGATTAATAGTTACTAGAGGATCTAAACTTGCTTCAATTAAACTTCTTGCATATTGTGATGCCTGAGTTCTTCCCGTAATATCTCTTGAAACTGTTGCAACACCAATTGTTTTTCCAGTTTCATCTTTAATTGGTGATAAAGCCAAGGATGCATCAATGATAACTCCATCTTTTCTTATTCTCTTTGTTTCGTAGTGGGGAATGTCTATTCCACTGATGATTAATTTTATTAATTCATCCAATTCATTAATTTGATTTGGAGGAATAAGGACATTAACATTCTTTCCTATTATTTCAGCCTCTGTATATCCATATATTTTTTCAGCCCCGCGATTCCAAGAAGTGATAATTCCATCCAACGTTTTTGTTTTAATAGCATCATCTGACGATTGTATTATCAAATAAGGGAGCGTTCCTTTTTTTGCAAATTCAAGAAGCTGATTGTAGCCTGCTTTTTGTTGAATTAAATTCGGTTCCATATTGTATTATTTATAAAAAGTATAGACTATAAAAAGTATAAAAATGATGCATATCGTAATTCGAATGATTTTTGCACGAATGCCTGTTCTTTTGTTTGAAACAAAAGGGTTTGTGACATATTTGTTTCTATTTGTAAAATTTGGTATGTAGTTATTCATAACATTCGGAGTTATTTAATTTCTAAAATTTTCATTTCAACTCTTCTATTTAATTGACGACCCTCAGGATTATCACTGCCATCTTTATTTTGGTTTGTGGCATCAGGCGATGATTCACCATACCCTTTTGACACTAATCTTTCTTTTTTAATCCCTTTTCCGGTTAAGTATGTTACTACTGCTAATGCTCTGTCTTCAGATAGTTTCTTGTTGTAATCCAACGTTCCTTTAGAATCGGTAAACCCATCTATCTCAATGATTAATTTAGGGTATTTATTAAGAAATTTTAGAATGTTACGAAGTTCAACATTTGATGTTTTGCGAAGTGTTGCTTTATCGAAATCAAAAAAGATATTATTTAAAACTACTTTTGATCCTATAGTAATTGGCGGCAATTGAACTGCTTTGTAAATTTCGTAATAGTTTGTTTTTTTCTCTATTTGTCTGTTTTCAGAATAAAATAGCAATCCTTCGGATTCGTAAGAAATATTATAGTTTTTACCAGGGGTAAGGATAAATAAATATTGTCCTGTTTTGGAATTTGTATTGTAAATTCCAACCACTTTTTCAGTCTCATTATCAGTAACTGTGATCATTACACTTTTAGGAACATTGCCATTCGACTCTTTTACAATACCTTTTAACAATGTAAGAGGAGCTTGCTTTTGATCTAAGAAAGTAATCATGTAATTATCTTTTTCACCAAAACCACCTTCTTTAAATGAAGAATAATATGCTTTAGTTTTATCAGGTGAAACAACATAAAAAAGATCATCATCCGGTGAATTTACGGGATACCCAACATTAATAGGACTTGACCAAATTGCTCCATTATCTGAAAGCGAGCTATAAAAAATATCAAACCCACCCATTGTATTATGGCCATTTGAACTAAAAAACAAAGTAATTCCATCAGGATGAATAAAAGGGGAATCTTCTTCAAAGGGAGTATTAATTAAAGAACCCATATTTACAGCCTTTCCCCAATCTCCTTTTTCTGTTTTCTGACTAACGTAAATATCACGGCCACCAAAACCTCCAAGGCGGTCACTGGAAAAGTAGATAGCACTACCATCTGCTGAAATAAAAGCGCTTGGCTCCCAACTTTTACTATTTATATTTGAATTTAATTTTATAGGAGTGGACCAGACATCACCATTTAATGTTGTGGAATAAATATTTCCATCACCATTGTCATCTTTGTAGATAAGAATTTCTTGACCATCAGGCGATATTCCAACAGTTGCTTCATTTCCATCTGTGTTGATTTGTTTTCCAATATTTTCTGCAGCAGTCCATGCAGAACCAATATAATTTGAAACATAAATGTCTTCGTAGTATCTCCCTCCATCATAAGTTTGGCCGCCAGTACTTTCTTTTCTGCGTGAAGTAAATATCATTGTAGTTTGGTCGGCAGTTAAAACCGGAGAATAATCTCCATAAGGAGAATTAAGTGCCTTGCCCATATTCTCAATTTTTACATTAACAGGTGTTGCAATTAACTCTTTTGCGGTATTGCACATTTCTATTTTTCGGTTAGCATCTTTTAAATTCAGATTGTCTTTTCTTTTGTAAGAAATTAGTTTGCTTTTATAAGTTTCATAAGATTGAATTGCTTTATCAAATTCAGAGTGAATGTGATAGGCGTCTCCCAAAAGTTTATATGCTAATATCGGAGCACCTTTTTCTTCTGAAGAGCTTTTTTTATAATTTGGAGTTATTGAAAGAGTTGCTTTTTCGAGATAAGGAATTGCTTTAGCTTTTCCACTTTTTGCCTTTAAATAGCAATCACCAACCAGATAACAAATATTGGAGTTGAGTGTGTCCATTTTGTATAAGTCAATATACATAGGCAAAGCAGTAAAAAAATTGCCCGTTATATACTGCTCATCAGCATTTTTGAATCTTGCGTCAAACCGATTATTGTTCTGCGCAAACAATGCAGACACGCTTAGTAAAAGTATTAAAATCGAGAATTTTATTTTTATTAAGTAGTATTTTTTCATTATACAAAGATGCAGCCGAATAAATACTTAATTGTTACAAATCATTTGCAATAAGTTATACTTTTCACACCTAGATCTTTGTTTGTAGTAAAGCGGAGATTTTTATCAGAACCTATTTGACAGAGGACGCTTTAATTTGAATCATGAGAGCTAAAATTTAATCTTGATTTATGCCTTTCGATTACTGAACAATTATTTCTTTTCTATACTGCTTTTTATTGTTAGATACGACAACTATATAAACTCCTGGATTTAGCTTATTGTAATTATCGAGCGCAAAGGGATAGTTTTCACTTTCAATAATTACCATTTTCGAATAGCATTGTTTTCCTAAAAGGTCGTTCACTTCAATTAACATTTCATTTCCTTCTTCCCCCGTTATGTTGATATAAATATTATCTCCCATTATTATGGGATTAGGATATACATTTAAACTGGAAGGGCAATTTGTAGAAAAGGTTATTCCAACAGCAGCAAAATATTTAAATTTTCCGTCAAAATCGGTTTGTTTAAGTCGATAATATGAAATGCCTAAGTGTGGATGCTCATCTGATGCCGAATAATAACTTGCATCACTACTATTACCAACAGCATCAATATTCATCATTGTTTCATACTGAATAGCGTCAACGGATCTTTCAATTGTAAAGAAATCATTATTGGTTTCGGATGCTGTTGTCCAACGAAGTTCGATTTGTGTATTATTTGCAGTTGCAGTAAAATTTAACAACTCTATTGGTAATGGACTTATTAAAATAGGTGAAAACCCTAAATCAACATTGTTATTACTCAGTGAAATGGCTCCACCACGTGACAGACCTCTTCCTGTTAATGATGAGTTTCCTAATAAACTTATTGCGCCATTAACAATTGCAGTTCCTCTGAAAACAGAACTGTCTCCTAATGCGAATGCTCCATTTATTTGCCAGTATACATTAGCAATGGAGGCAGAGTTAATCAAAATTACATTTGATGACGTGCTTGTAGAAAATGCCCCATCTATCTTGAGGATAAATAAAGCATTAGAGTCACCTTGTCCATCTAATATTAAATTTCCATTTAATATAGAAGCTGCTCCAATGCAGTAAACGTGCGGAGGAAGAATTTGATTGCTCCCTAAGGTGGTTCCTATAGCTGTATCGCAAGTAGTTCCACTCAAACTGCTATATGCAATATCCACATCTATTGCAGCTTGTGCTGAAACGGAATCTGCTATATGAATTTGTCCTGTTATTGTTCCCGGTGGAAACCCTGTTAATGTGCCCGCATTCGTGCCAATATCTCCTACTACATTCGTTGCTCCGATATTATCAAATGCACCTACTGATGTAAATAAAGCAAAAGAGGAGGTCGCTCCAAGAATAGGTGCCTGTGCGAAATTTATTTGCGGGAACGAAAGAGTAAGAATAGTTATAATAAATATGGTTTTATTTTTCATATTAATTTTATTTTTTTTGATGAAACAAAGTTGAAAAATCAAGACTCTAAAAGTGTTATATCCATTTCATATTAAGTTGCACGATTCACACTTTTTGATATTTAAAAATGTATTAATGAAAAGTCCTCTACTTGAACATTGCAGGCAGAGGGCTTTTGTGTAATTAATGGAGGGGTTAAACGTCTGCTTTGTGAGGAGACATTTCGCCCATTAGTTTTTCTGTATCTATATTCAACCCTTTGGCTACTGCTAGGCCAAGTTTCATGTCTGCACGAAAGAAGTGACAGAGCTGACGATTAATAATCAATTCTTTTTTTTCACCAGAAATTCCATTCATAGAAGTGATAATGTTAGAAACTAAATTATGCCTATCGTAATCATTCATTGCTTTATTAAATAACCAACCCGCTTGAGTATAATGGTCATTTTCGCCTTCTCCATTTCTATCATACCAATCAGCAATAGTACTGTCTAAGATTAATTCGGGCTCTTTATAGGTTTCATCAGTATAAATTTCATCAAAACTATTTGGTGAATAGTTAGTAGCACTTTCTCCATTTCCATTTATTGCCATTGCTCCATCTCTTTCATAATTCGCAACCATATACGGACATTTATTTACAGGAATTTGTTCATAGTTTACACCTAAACGATAACGATGAGCATCAGGATAGGAAAGTAATCTACCTTGCAATAATTTATCAGGAGAATAACTTACACCGTCAACAACATGGGCAGGTGCAAAGGCAGATTGCTCTACATCAGCAAAATAATTTTTAGGAATCTTATTCAGTTCCATAACTCCAACATCGATCACTGGAAAATCTTTGTGCGGCCAGATTTTTGTAATATCAAAAGGGTTAAAAGAAAATGCTTTTGCTTGCTCATCAGTCATTACTTGTATTTGCATTGCCCATTTTGGAAAATCTTTTCTATCAATTGCGTCCACTAAATCGCGCTGGGCAAAATCAAGATCTTTGCTTTTCATTTCAGCCGCTTCTTCATTTGTAAAATTTTTGATTCCTTGCATCGTTTTAAAGTGAAACTTTACCCAGACCTTTTCATTGTTTTCATTTAAGAAAGAGAAGGTATGAGACCCATAACCATTCATGTGTCTATGCCCATAAGGAGTTCCTCTATCACTCATTAGAATCAGTACCTGATGTAAACTTTCAGGATTCAAACTCCAGTAATCCCACATCATAGTCGGGCTTTTGCAATTCGTTCGTGGATCTCTTTTTTGAGTGTGAATAAAGTCGCTAAATTTTTTAGGATCTTTTATAAAAAATACGGGCGTGTTGTTCCCAACTAAATCCCAGTTTCCATCTTCCGTATAAAACTTTATTGCAAAGCCTCTAGGATCTCGTTCTGTGTCAGCACTGCCTTTTTCGCCTGCGACAAATGAAAAACGAACAAATACTTTTGTTTGTTTTCCAATTGTATTGAATAGTTTTGCTTTAGTGAATTGTGTAATGTCATTCGTTACAGTAAATGTTCCAAATGCCCCAGAACCTTTTGCATGAACAACTCTTTCGGGAATTCTTTCTCTGTTGAAATGAGCCATTTTTTCATGCAAAATATAATCTTGCAAAAGTAAAGGACCTCTAGCACCAACACTCATGGTGTTTTCATCCTCTACATAAGGTTTTCCAGATGCCGTTGTTAACTTTATTTTTTCCTTTTTCATTTCATATATTGTTTAATACAATTGAAAAAAGCCCCTATTCGATTATCCTAAAACTAAAAGTCAGGTCGAATAGAGGCTGTTATTTTTCCTTTTATACGGAGTGGTATTGGTTATTTCTGTGAAATCAGTTTGCCTGTTTGAATGATCTTGTTATTGCTGATTACCTTGTAGAAATAAATTCCAGAAGGAAGATTACTTGTTTCAAGAGTTGTTGTTTGTGAATTGAGTAAGGTATTATTTATCTCTGCACCTAAAACATTGTAAATGATTAGTTCACATTTGCTGAACTGTGTTGCATTCAATTTGATAGTTACTTGATCTTTAAAAGGATTAGGATAAATGCTGATAAAATTTTCGTTATCAATTGAAGTGATACTCACTGGTCCGCAAATTGGTGGCATAGTAGTAGTTACTGAATCTGAAGTAAATGCTCCATTGGTTGTATAAACTCTTCCATTGATTGTGGTTCCTTTATTTATGCTAACTGCTCCATTATTACAAACGATGGACCCTTTAAAATCTGAAAAATTATTTATGCTTACAGCTCCATCTACTTTCCAAAAAACATTTTTCGCTTGTGTTCCATTAGTTAGAATAATTTTTGAGTAAGTGCTAGTTGAGAATGCACCATTTATTTGAATGACAAAAACAGCATTCGTATTATTTTCAGCATTCAAATAAAGTGTATCAGTAAGTGTAGTTGCACCATTCATAAGATAGGTATGCGGTGTTAAAACTAAGTTTCGTCCAAACTGAATAGGATATAACAATTCAATGTCAGCCGGTAATGTATTTAGATAAGTATAAACATTTCCTAAATCAGTTGCGCAAGCTGCTGTAGATCCATCTGGAATTGGATGAATGGCACCCGTTACCAATAAAGCGTTGAATCCTGTTGTTAAACCAACATTGGTACCAACACTTCCGTCAACATTTGTAATTCCTGAATTTGTGAGAGAACCGTTCCCTGAAAATAATGAGTAGCAAGATGTGCTTGCTAAATTTGGGAAAGCTGGTCCCGTAAGCATAGGACTTCCACAGCCGATAGGAGTGTAAGCTAATACTCCATTAACAGAAATAGCTCCAGCTGTAGAAAGTGCTCTTCCTTCAAGTGTATCATTTGTATTCATATTAATTGCTGCATTATTTGCAATAATAGTTCCTCTCATTGTAGTTCCTGGAGCCATGTCTACTAGACCTTCTACTTTCCAAAATACATTACATGCTTGTGCTCCGTTAATCAATTTAACTTTTGAATTTGCATTGGTTGAAAGAGGCCCCGCAATTTGAAAAATAAATACAGCATTTGGATTCCCTGACGCATTTAGAGTAAGGTCCAAATTTAAAGTGGCTGCTGCAGAAATGGAATATACGCCAGCAGTTAATATCTGTCCACCTCCTAATGCTGGTGCAGGAAAGGCAGTTGGAATAGTTGTATTTAATTGATTGTATGCAATCAATAAATCAGTGGCACATTGTCCACTAACAAGATCTTGATCGTGCATTGAACCATTCACATTTCCAAAAGTGGTACTTGCGCCACTATTTGTACCTACATTTCCTGTAAGTTGTGAAGTGCCAGTATTTGTTAACGCACCATTTGTTGAGAATAGAACAAAATTTGCAGCAGTGCCCAAAGCTGGTGCCTGAGCAAAATTTAAAGCGGGTATCAATACCAAGCTTAAGAACGCTATTTTGTTTAGTAATTTAGTTTTCATGATATTTTATTTATTTTGTGAATGAAGTTTCACAACAGAACAAATGTCGGTTACGGTTGGAATGAAAGTATTACATAACAATAGGAATAAGTTACATTATTCACACATGTATTTCCATAAAAAATCCTCTATCTAAATGACTTAGATAGAGGATAATGAAAATTTAAAAATTATTTCTGAGAAATCAGCTTACCTGATTGTACAATTTTATTGTCATTAAATATTTTATAAAAATAAATTCCGGATGACATAGTCGTTGTTTCAAAACTATCATTGGTATTATTTATTAATTTGTTACCAATCTCTTCTCCCAAAACATTGTATAATCTAAATTCGAATTTTCCAGTTTGTAATGCATCAACTTGAATATTGATTTGATTAGTAAAAGGATTAGGATAAATTGCAACTACATCATTTAAGTAGAAAGAAGAAATTCCTACTGAACTGCAAACAGGAGCCATTGTGGTTGTGATTGCGGTTGTTGTTAAGGCACCAGCTGTAGTTAAAGCTCTTCCGTTAAGTGTTACTCCTGTATTTAAAGCACCAAAAGCACCATTATTACAAACAATAGTTCCGCAAAATACAGAATAGTTATTGATGCTTACTGCACCTTCAATTTTCCAATAAACATTTTCAGCCTGCGCTCCATTGATTAAAAGAACTTTTGAATACGTACTAGTAGTAAGAGCACCATTAATCTGAATAACAAAAACAGCATTTGCATTTCCTTGAGCATTCAGATACAACGTATCTGTAAAAGACGCAGCCGCATTCATCAGATAAGTATGTGGTGTTAAAACAAGGTTGTTTCCAAACTGAGCGGGATACAATAATTCAATGTCATATGGTAGTATATTCAAATAATTATAAACGGTAAGTAGGTCAGCAGCACATGTCGCGGTGGATGCATCAGGAATTGGATGAATCATCCCTGAAACAAGCAATGGGTCATAACCTGTAGTTAAACCATTATTTGTTCCTACATCACCCATCAAATTTGTTATTCCTGTATTTGTAACGGCACCATTAGTAGAAAATATTGCATAGCATTCAGTTGAAGCAAGTGTCGGAGCCATAGGTCCGGTTAAAACAACACTTCCACAGCCAACAGGAGTATAGGCAAGTATACCATCTACTGTAATTGCTCCTGCAGTAGAAAGAGCTCTTCCTTCAAGAGTATCATTTACACTCATGTTGATTCCCGAATTGTTCGCTATCACTGTTCCACGCATTGTTGTTCCAGATGCCATATCTACCAACCCTTCTACCTTCCAAAACACATTGCATGCTAGGGCGCCATTTATTAAATTTACTTTTGCATCTGCATTTGTAGAGAAGGATCCCTGAATTTGAAAAATGAAGACTGCATTTGAATTGCCAAGTGCATCTAAAGTAAGACCTAAGTTTAAAGTGGCTGCACTTGAAATTGAATAGACACCAGAAGTAAGCGTTTGTCCATTTCCTAGTAAGGGTGCCGGAAAAGCTGTTGGAACTGTTGTATTCAATTGATTGTATGCCACTAATAAATCTGCAGCACAAAGAGCACTTGCTCCGTTATTATCATTCATTACGCCATTCACATTTCCAAAAGCTGTACTTGAGCCATTGTTGGTTCCTACATTGCCTGTTAATTGAGATATACCAGTATTGCTAACAGCTCCATCAGTTGAAAAGAGGACGAAATTAGCGGCTGTTCCTAAGTTAGGCGCTTGGGCAAAATTTGTTGCTGGCAATAAAAACAGACTAATTGCTGTTAGTATGTAAAGTAGTTTTGTTTTCATTTGTTATATATTATATTGCAAATAAATTTTCACAACACTGCAAATATCCAGAACTTTAATAGGTTGAGTGTTACACATTTTTTTGAAGTCTTACATTATTCACATATTCTAAAACTATTTCCAAAAAAAGAGCGTTACTTTTGGTAACGCTCCTAAATAATGTGCATTTATATTTTTATTGTCTAACAATAGTATTGCCTGCCATTACTAATGCACCTGTTCTTGCTAATGCTTTTCCATCAAGTGTTGCACCAGTATTAAAAGTAATTGACTGCATTGCCATTATTGTTCCTTTAAAAACAGAAGTAGTCCCAAACGTTGCTGAAGTACCAACTTGCCAGAAAATGTTAGATGCCTGAGCACCTCCGCTAAGAATAACTTTTCTACCAGATGTAGTAGTAAGGGTAGATGCTATTTGAATAATAAAAACTGCACTTGCATTTCCCTGAGCATTGAAAGTAACATCTCCTGAAGAAATAGCTAATGAAGACGTGGATTTATAAAGTCCTGGAGTTAAAGTAAGTCCACCAATATTTCCTGATAATGTTACAATATCAGTAGCTGTTCTTCCTGCTGCATCATTGTAAGCTGCTGTCAAATCTAGTTTTGCTTGATTTGCAATTACATCATTAATATGTTGTGTCCCAACTAAAATTCCCGGAGGAAAACCACCTACCGAACTTCCTGGGCTTAATCCCAAGTCACCTGTAATGTTAGTAGCACCTGTACTACTGATTGCCGATCCTGCTAAAATGGCCATAGTAGAGGCTCCAGCCAAATTAACAGCAGCTTGGGTTGTCGATTGAACGGCAATTACTTGTAAGGATGCAGCTGGCTTGGCTTCATCTTTATCCTTTTTGCATCCTGCAATTAAAACAACCGATACAATGGCAAAGGTTGCGAATAGATTTTTCGTTTTCATATTTTTTGTTTTTAAAATGGTTGCGCAAACTGCGAATAACTGTGAATTCATTTCACATGGTAAAGATCCATTTGTAAACATCTAATTTTGTTACAATATTGGGGAAAAGGATTATATAATTCACATGTTGTGGTACTTTTAAAAAGAAATATTAGTTGGAATTGAAATCGGTGAACCCTATTTTTTTTAAAATTTTTCTTTCTCTTTTTTGGGCATTGAAGCGATAACCAACAAACACTACTATTTTGGAAATATAAGTTTCAGTGTTAAAGATTTTGGAATAGTATGTATAATTGTTTTCATAGGTGGACATGATTCCGGTAAAAAACTTCAAATTGTCATACCTGAGAGCTGCTTTCGCGTTGAGATTAACCGATAAATTTAGCGATTGAGAATGCGATAGATTGTCAATTGTTGAATAACTTGTTTTTTGGCCACCAATACCAACGTTTACCGCAGTGCTAAAAATTATTTTTTTGTGCACATAGGTATATCCATACCCTGCACTTACGCCAACAGTTATTAATGAAATTTTATTTATACCGCCTAATAAAGTTGAAAAGTAGGGACTAAATGGTTGCCTTATCAGTGTGGAATCTGAACATGAAAAAAGGACTTGCGAATGGTAAATCCCTGTCAGAAATGAAGCTGCACTTTTACGTTGGGTGTCAGTAAATGAAAAGGCACCCCGTAAAGAGTATTTTTTATAATTAAAGACAAACATCGTACTCACGCCAAATGATACAGCCTTTATGTCTGATCGGATAAGAATCTCGTCTGGTGTCCGAATGAAATTGTATTTGTTTGAATTATTAATGTAAAACCCTTTATAATTTTGGTAATTAATATCTGTAATTACTCTTCTTCCTATGATTGTAAGTTGAAGATCTCTATTTTTTGTATTGCCATGATTCGGTTTGCTGCCAAATTTTATTGCGGACGCAAAACCAAAAGTCAAAATAACATTACTAAAGTTAATGCCTACACTGTAGTATGTGTTTGGAGAGAATTTGAGTCTGCTGTTTTGCTCAACATCTTTTAGATTAATTCCATAAAATTTTTTACTAAAGGGGATTGTAAGTGTCAGTTTTCTCTTGGTGCTAGTAATGTAGGTGGTGTCAAAATCAGTAATTTTTGGGCGTAATAATTGTTTGGTGTACCATCTGTGCGGGTACATCATTTTGTCCTTAAAAGTTTTCTTGGGAATATCATCATCAATTAATTTGGTTGTAACACTATCAATTAGATTTTTTGCTATGCTATCAATTTGTGCATAAACAGAATTTGAAACAAATAAAGCTATGATGATTATTAAACTATATCTCCTCTTTAAATACATTAGTGATACTTCCTTTCTACTATTTTCTTACAATCTCCACCGAACATTTTGCATGTAATGCAACTGCCTGAGAAACTGAACCAAGCAAAAAACCGGCAATTATTCCATGTCCATGAGAGCCAATAACAATTAAATCTGCTTTAAAAGAATCAGCTTCATTCAGGATTACCTTTTTGGGAGACCCTTCAATAGCAACGGAAGAAATAGATAATTTAGGATGTTTTTTGCGCAATAGTGAAAGAGCATCTGCGGCTGCAGTTTTCGCTAATTTAACAGCAAAATTATTTGACATAACATAATATTCCTTTAGTGCGCCCATTGGAGCACTATCCATCATATATGCCGCTTTTTCATAGGCAACAACAATGAGTATTTTTGTTTTTGAATCTAGGCTTCTTTCGGCAAATTTTTTAATCATCAAATTGCTGTGCTTGGATCCATCTGTTGCTAACAATATTTTCATTTTAGTTGGTTTTCATTTATTTTATGTCAAACTGTTGACTTATTTCAATTTTCTGCTACAATTTTTTTTACACCCAAAACTCTTTCGACCACTCCAATATTGTCTTCCAGTTTTTTAGTAGTAAGTAGCAGAGCATATAAAATCTCCAATTTCTTTTTATAAAAAGTGTTGCCAGGTGTATTTACAAGTTCTTTCATGATTATATCATTGCTTCACAAGCTGAACTTCACAGCTAATTATTACTTCTTCACTTACCAATAATCCACCAGTTTCTAAGGCGCTATTCCATTTCAAACCCCAATCTGTTCTGTTAATTTTACTATATAGGTTGAAGTCTGCTTTTTCATTACCATATGCATCTTTTGCTGCTCCCAAAAATTCTACATTCAATTTTATTTGCTTTGTAATTCCCTTAATTGTCAGATGTCCGTATAGCTCATAATTATTCGCAATCTCCGATCTTTCGTAAGTATCTCCAGTGAAAGTAATTTGCGGGTGCTTGTTAATATCAAAAAAATCGGAACCTTTTAAGTGTTCATCACGTTTTATATCTCCCGTGTCAATAGAAGCAACATCCATTCGAAAATCTATTTCAGAAGTAATAAAACTATCACCTTTAGTGTAGATGGTTGCTTTGAAATTTGTGAACACTCCTTTAACGTTGCTAATAGCTAAATGCTTCACTTTAAATGCAATTTCACTATGGGAGGGGTCAATTGACCATTTATTTTTTGTTGTTACTTCAGCTGTTTCCATAATTTTTAATATTTATGATGATTAATTACTCCACAAATGTGATGAGCTTTCTTTTTCAAAACATTACATATTTCTAAGGTATACTTGCAAGTATCACATATTGAGAAATTCAACGAGTTGCCCTAAAAGAAAAATGCATCCCACAAGCTGTGGAATGCATTAAAATAAATTCTTAAATTTGAATTACATCCTGTCCATATACCAACTCAATTCCTTTTCCATTTTTTTGTAACGAAAAATAGTAGTGATAATTTTTTGCAAACGAACAAATGCCGTTTCGCTCTTAACAACGTAGTCAAAAGCTCTATGATGCATGCAGTTAATAGCGACATCAATTTTATCTTGAGACGATAACATAACAACTGGAATATCAGGATTGAACGATTTTATTTTATCTAACGTTTCTAGGCCATTCATTGCATTCTTATCAATTCCATCCAAATGGTAATCTAAAATGATGACATCCGGATGATGAGATAAATTTTCTATACATAGCTCACCGGTTGCAAATGTTTCTATAACAAAGTCTGCATTTTGTAAAAATTCTATCTGTAATGATTTTAAAAACACTGCATCATCATCTACAAGGAAGAGTTTAATTTTATTCGTTGAATCGTTCATAATTTTATGCTTTTAGTCTATTAAATTCTTGTTCTAATTCCAAACAAGCTGTAGAGCAAACATTCTCTAATTCTAAAACAAGTTGGTATATTTCTTCAGTACGTTGTTGCTCTTTTGCGCAATCCTGTATTTTTTTTGTTAAATTTTCGTAATCAACATGCATTCCCATAATGGAAAAGGAAGGAATCATTTTATGAGCTGCTGCTTGCACCAATGCCCAATTTTTATCAAGTGTTCTCTTTTTCATTTCATCAATCAAAGAGGGAGTTTGCTCCAGATAAAGTGTAATCATTTCCATAATCAATGTTGGATTTGATTTTGTTCTTTGATTTAGTTGCGCTAAGTTGGTGTATTTTATTTTTTTATTTTCAATAACGGGTGCCACTTTCTGTTCTTTTATAAAAATTGGTTTTTTTACTAATTCTATTATTTTAGTATATAAAATTCTTTCATCAACAGGTTTGGCAATATAGTCATTCATGCCAACTGCTTTGCACTTTTCTAAATCCACGGTTGTTACATCAGCCGTTAAAGCGATGATTGGAATTTTAGAGTTCATTTTTTTTCTAATGTATTCAGTTGCTTCAAACCCGTTCATTTCCGGCATTTGTAGGTCCATTAATATGATGTCGTATGTTTTTGATTCTAATTTTTCGATGGCAATCTTTCCATTCCCCGCTATATCTCTTTCAAAACCAAAATCATCTAAAAGTGTTTTCATTAGCAATTGATTCAATGGAATATCTTCTACAACCAATACTTTTATATTTTTTATATCTGAATCTAACTCTAACATAACTGTTTCTGCTTCTGCTTCTGCTTTGGTTTTTTGAAAACTTAAAATAAAACTAAAAGTGGTGCCTTCGCCAATTTGACTTTTAACACTTATTGTTCCTCCTTGGGGCTCTACTAATTGCTTAACAATAGCTAAGCCTAATCCTGTTCCTCCATATAATCTGGATGTTCCACTTGTAGCTTGTTGAAAATCCTCAAATATTCTTCCTATTTTGTTTTCAGAAATTCCAATTCCAGTGTCAGCAACCGAAAATTCAATCTTTGCTTTTTCTTCATCTTCATTTAAAAGTTTAACACGTACTGTAATTTTACCTTCTGTCGTAAATTTAACTGCGTTGCTAACCAAGTTTAAAATAATCTGGTGCAATCGAACTGCATCGCCTACTAAAACTTCCGGAATATTTTTGTCATATTCCTTTATGAGAATTAAATTCTTTTCTTGAATTTTTGTCTCAAATAAGTGTAACATAGCTGATATGGAGGTTGCCATTTTGAAAGGCGTATGCTCAAAAGACATTTTTCCAGCATCTACTTTGGCTAAATCAAGAATATCGTTAATAAGAACAATGAGTGCATCTCCACTTACTTTAATGGCAGATAAATATTCTTTTTGTTTTGCAGTTAAACTGGTTTTCATTACCACTTTGGTAAACCCAATAATTGCGTTCATTGGAGTACGAATTTCGTGACTCATATTGGACAAAAATTGTTGTTTTGCTTTTACTGCATCTTCTGCAATTTTTGTTGACTCTTCAGCTTTTCTTTTGGCCTCTTCAGCAAGTTCTGTAGCCAATTCAGCAAACACTTTTGCTTCCGTTAATTCTGTTGCAATTCTTTTTTGATCGGTTACATCTCTTGCAACAATAACTACTCCAAGTACATTTCCTCTATCATCTTTGTAAACCGAACCGTTGAATAGTACGTCAGTCAATTTTCCACCCTTATGTCTCAATGTTAATGGAGAATCTGCCACAGAGCCTTTTGCAAAAACTTCCTGATAAACCTCACGTGCCTTTTGTGGTTCTGTGAAATAACCGAAGAAGTCGGTGCCTGTAAGTTCTTCGCGCGTCATACCCGAAATGTTAGCAGTTGCCTCATTCATATCGGTAATTTTTCCTTCAGGGCTAACTGTAAATAAAGGGTCACGACTCGCTTCGATAAGACTCAATGAATATTTGGAAAGCAATTTCTGTGCTGTTACATCTCTTGCAACAATTACAACACCCAATACATTCCCTCTATCATCCTTATAAACCGAACCATTAAATAGAACATCCGTAAGTTTGCCGTCTTTATGACGAAGCGTTAAGGGAGAATCGGCCACAGAACCTTTTGCAAATACTTCCTGATAAACTTCCCGAGCTTTTTGAGGTTCGGTGAAATAATTAAAAAAATCTGTTCCTGTTAGTTTTTCGCGAGCGACACCTGTAATATTTACGGTTGCCTGATTCATATCCGTAATTTTTCCTTCGGTGCTTATTGTAACCAAAGGGTCACGGCTAGCCTCAATAAGACTAAGCGAATATTGGGATGCTAATTTTGCAGAATAACTAAATGCTTCCAGTTCTTTATTTGCAATTTCGCGTTTTTCTTTTTCTTTATTTTGAAAAGCTAGTTCGATGTCAGCAATTACTAATTCTGCTGCACGCTTTTCTTTTTCACCTGTTTGAAATACTAGTTCCTTATTTGCAATGAATAGTTCAGCAGCTCTTTTTTCCTTTTCTTCATTTTGAAATACAAGTTCCTTATTAGCTATAAATAATTCGTCTGCTCGTTTTCCTTTTTCTTTATCCTGAAAAGCTAGTTCTTTATTGGCAATGATTAATTCGTTTGCTCGTTTTTCTTTCTCTTCATTTTGAAAAGCAAGTTCTTTATTGGCAACTCCTAATTCATCTGCTCGTTTTTCTTTCTCTTTATTTTGAAAAGCTAATTCTTTATTTGCAACACCTAATTCATTCGCTCTCTTTTCCTTCTCCTCGTTTTGAAACAGAAGTTCTTTGTTTGCTATAAACAGCTCATCTGCACGTTTTCCTTTCTCTTGATCTTGAAAAGCAAGTTCTTTATTGGCAATGATTAATTCATTAGCACGTTTTTCCTTCTCTTTGTTCTGAAACAGAAGTTCCTTATTTGCTATGAATAATTCATCTGCGCGCTTTCCCTTTTCCTGATCCTGAAAAGCAAGTTCTTTATTGGCTATAATTAGTTCATCTGCTCGTTTTTCCTTCTCCTCATATTGAAAGGCGAGTTTTTTATTAGCTATAATTAATTTAGCTGCTTTTTGAGCTGTAACATCTCTGATACCAATTACGACACCTAAAGCATTACCATTGTCGTCATTATAAACCGATCCATTACATAATACGGGAGTTTTATATCCATCTTTAATAATTAGCGGAAAGTTTATAATAAGTCCTTTTGCAAAAATTTCTTCGTAGGCCTTCTTAGCACTTTTTGAATTTGTATAGTAGCTGGAAAAGTCTGTCCCAATAATTTCTTTTCTGGTCTTTTCTGTAATTTCCAGTGTAGCCTCATTTACATCCGTAATTTGACCTAAAGGGTTTATTGCAAACAATGGATCTAAGCTTGCTTCAATCAAACTTCTGGCGTACTGAGATTTTAATATCATCGCTACTTCCATTTTATTTCTTTTTTGCTTTTAAATCAAGCTGATTTCCAACTTCTTCAATCGGACTTCTTCTCTTGTCTTTCAATTGCTTAAAATGAGAAGGGGAAAGGCCTGTAACTTTTTTAAATTGGTTAGACAAATGAGCCACACTGCTATAATTCATTTTCCAAGCTATTTCCGAAATGTTTAATTCATCATAAATGATTAACTCCTTTATGCGTTCTACTTTGTGCGAAATAAGAAATTGTGCAATGGTTGTTCCTTGCACTTCAGAAAATAAATTTGCGAGGTAAGTATAATCGTGATGTAATTTTTCACTTAAGTAATCTGAAAAATTTATTTTAATCAGTTCATCAGAATGATGAACCATTTCAATGATGACATTTTTAATTTTTTCAATTAAGATTGCCCGTTTGTCGTCCATCAGCTCTAACCCCGATTCCACCAAAGCACTTTTTAATTGTTCTCTTTGTTCATCAGATATGTTTTCCATTATCTCCACTTCACCCAAATCCACTACCATAAAATGTAGACCAAGCTTTTTTAGCTCATCCTTAACCATTATTTTACAACGGTTACTTACCATATACTTGATATATAATTTCAAAATGTTGGGTTTTAATTATACGAAGATGACACTATTAAAATTGAGAATTGTTGCACAACTTTATCCAAATGTTGTATAAATCACACATTTAGTGAAAAGGAGCTGTTATGTTGGCATATTATACATAACTAGCAGCACAACTGCAGCCATTGATAGAAAAGTTAAGAGGAAAATGGCCATAAATTTTGACACACCAAATTCTCTTACTAATAATCGGATTGGAGCCGTAATGATGTATTCAACTAGCTTACTGATTTTTTTCCATGAACCATGCCCTTTCACAACATAGTCTTTGGCGCCACTTCTAAATGTTTCGATAGCCAATACGATATCTTCATTACTGGAAAGCATAATCACTTCCGTTTCTGGATTTTTCTCCTTAATTAACTTTAATATTTCTAACCCATTTTTACCATCCAAAAAATAATCTAAGATTACTATGTGTGTATCCTTATCTACTTTTTTTAGACAGCTTTCACCATCATAAAAGACAGAAACATTCACACTTACACCAAATCTAGTTTGTAGGTGGTGTTTAAGATCTGTAACGAGTAATTTATTGTCATCAACAATAAACAGATTGATTCCTTGAGTTATCATAATGTGTCCTCCTGATTTTAATTTGGTTTACTTTTTTAATTGAACTGGTTGCTTTTTGGTTCCACATTCCATTTGTTTCATATCTATGTTGCATTTTGGACAGGTTCGAACATTGCGACTTTGGAAGTTACACGTTTCACAAAAGTAGTTTCCATCTTTTATCAAATCAATATCATGTATACAACATTGACCTACCATTTCTTGGCTACAATCACATTTAGGACAACAATACCAAGATGTTACTTTCGTTTGAATTGACTGTTGTTTGGTGGGCATAGACTCTTGTGCTTGCAAGGCCGAATAGCTCATTAATGCGAAAAAAGCAATTAGTATTTTTTTCATTTCTATGTAATATTAATTTATACCACAAAGTAGCAACCGTTTCCGGTAATAAATGTTACATAGCAAATGAAAAGAATTACACAAATCACATATTCTCTAAATTGCCTTTGCGTTTTTCTTTCAATTGTTTGTAGTAGGAAGGAGATAGTCCTGTTATTTTTTTGAACTGTTTGGAGAGATGAGAAACACTGCTGTAATGAAGTTTGTAGGAAATTTCTGTCAAATTCAGTTCATTATAAAGTAGCAACTCTTTTACTCTTTCAATTTTATGAATGATTATAAATTGCTGAATGGTAACGCCTTTTACTTCTGAAAATATATTGGAAAGGTAGGTGTAATCGTAATTTAATTTTTGACTAATGTAATCCGAGTAATTTACTTTTGGTAATTCATCATTGTAATGAATCATCGTGGTGATTACATTTTTTATTTTTTCGATGAGGATACTTTTTTTATTGTCGAGAAGCTCCAATCCAGATTTGAGAAGTTTTTCTTTCAGATGTTCGGTTTGCTCAGCGCTGATGTCTTCGAGAATTTCAACCATTCCCAAGTCAACAATGATGTAGTGCAATCCAAGTTTTTTAAGTTCTTCTTGCACAATCATTTTGCAACGCAAGCTGACCATGTATTTTATGTAGAGCTTCAAATTTTTTGGATTTAAGGTAAAGATGCTCATAATCTACTTATGAATCAAATGAATCCGGAGGAGATTTTTTGATGATCAAATTTTAGCAAGCTATTCAATGCAAAGCCTGATTTCTAAAAAACAAAATTCCCGCTAAAAAGCAGGAAATGTTTTGATCAGTAAGTGGAGAATATCGGATTCGAACCGACCACCTCTTCACTGCCAGCGAAGCGCTCTAGCCAAATGAGCTAATCCCCCAAAATTAGGTTGCAAATGTAGATAAAAAATTAGCCAAATAATTTTTTCGAAAAATAATTTTACTCGTCATCTTGTTTGCCGAACCGCTTGACAAATCCGATGTATGGAATTCCAACTAGATAATTATTTTCCCAAAAGGCCGGTGTATTAAGAAATCCAATATCGAAGCTGCCACGTTTGTTCAGGATTCTGCAACCATAAGAAATAAATGGTTCGTAATGAGAATCCTGCTTAAAACCCCGACCAAATGGATCTCCTTTCACTGACACAAGCCAATTCTCAGAAACAATAGCCAGTTTTTTGCTCACACGTATGGTGCCACTAAATTGTATTAAAGGTTGATTCATCCACTCCGTTGTGTTTTGGCTATTCACAAATCCGTAACAAACTGTTGCAGTTAAGTTGTTATCAAGATTCCCCACTGTGAATGAGCAAAATCCTAAGCCGAGTCCGAAGTTGGAGTTGCGGACGATTGGAAAAATGGAGTTGCCCAAAAATACTCCCCCACCAACATGGGCAAATTCATTTACTGAGGTCGATGCTTTGGCTGTCAAATAAACTCCCATCGGACCAGTAAGTCCACCGCCAATTGTAGCATGGTCAGTAATCGCATACGAAAATTCATTTCCAATTCCATAATAATTATGATAATAACCATCACCTTTTTTTTGCGGAATTGCTGTTGGAGCAAGATAATATAAGCCGTAAGTAGGATTTTTAAACAATACTTTTCCTGTTTTTGCAATGGTACCATCTATTGCATCAATGCTTTTTATTTTTTCATTGTTGAGTTTGAGAGTCCCCAGGTTTTTTGTTTGAACAATAGTTTCTTCTTCATTTTTGCTGAGAATTTTCCCTGAAATCTTTGCCCCATCATTTAAAGTAATTATCCAATCCTCATTTCCGAATTCTCGTTCAAGCGTTGCAATAATATTGCGACTGATGGTCTGTTCTCCGAGGTTGTCATCAATAAATATAATCTCTTTATTTCCCTCCTTCTGCAGGGTTCCTTTCAATTTTGTTGCATCTGTAAGTGTCACTATATAGCGGGGGTTTACATTCTGCTTTGCTGTTGAGGCAGCTTTTACTATTTCAGGTGTGGATTTAAAAACATCTTTGGTTCCATTGGAGTAATGAATAGATTCTATGTCTTTCTTTTTCTCTATAAAGAGCGGACCATCTGTCAAATTCGCCCTCTTGAACTTTATTTCATCAGTAGATATTTCCAATACATTTCCAATGAGAATCGACCCGTTCTTTTTGTATATTGTATCTTGACCATGCATTAAAGCGGGAAGCAAAGCGACAATAAAACAAAAGGATAAAAGTTGCTTTTTCATAATAGAAATGGGATTTTATAAATAAAAAATTTGAAGAGTTTTGAAATACAAAAATTTGTAATAAACAAAAAAAGAATAGGGCTGTTCTTTTCAGTTTGTTTATCTTGAATACTAAATTACATAAAATTTGCTTAATGTAACAAAGTGGGCACAAATCTGTTGCTATTTCCCCTTCAAAGCCTTACATTTGCACTCTTTCATTAAAAAAATGAGCATGGCAGAAGACAGAATAAACTCAAGCAAAGCACCCGAACCAGTTGGAGCATATCCGCATGCTCGTAAGGTTGGAAATTTATTATTCCTTTCAGGAGTTGGTCCGCGTGAACGTGGCACAAAAAAAATTCCGGGAGTGGTACTGGATGAAAAAGGAAACATCATTTCGTATGATATCGAAACACAATGCAAAAGTGTATTTCAAAACATTAAATACATTTTGGAAGATGCAGGAAGTAGTTGGGATAACATTGTGGATGTACAAGTGTTTTTAACCAACATGAAAGATGATTTTGCAATATATAATAAAGTATACGCTGAATGGTTTAAGGACAATCAACCCTGCCGAACAACCATTGAAATCAACTGTTTGCCAACACCCATTGCGATAGAATTAAAAGTGATAGCTACGATTTGACATTTGGAAGTTATAAATATAAGTCGACAAAAGGATTTCCTAAATTCTCTTTAATTGGTTTGATTATTTCAATTGTTTTTATTTTAGGAATTATAATATTGATCATTTTTCAGGACGAACTTTTTTTTAATAAATAATATTGTGAGTAAAAATTATAAAACATATACCGGACTTAATCTCTCGCAAACTGCGAAGGATGTACAAAAGACTTGGGAAGAACAAAATACTTTTGAAAAATCCATCACATCCCGTGAAGGAAAAACCCCTTTTGTTTTTTATGAAGGTCCGCCTAGCGCTAATGGTTTACCGGGTATTCACCACGTAATGGCACGTTCTATTAAAGATATTTTCTGTAGATACAAAACACAAAAAGGCTTTCAAGTAAAACGTAAAGCGGGTTGGGATACACACGGATTGCCAATAGAATTAAGCGTTGAGAAAGCATTAGGAATTACAAAAGAAGACATTGGAAAGAAGATTACGGTAGAGCAATACAACATTGAGTGCCGTAAAGATGTCATGAAATACACTGATGTGTGGGCAGATGTAACAGCGAAAATGGGTTATTGGGTGGATATGGAACACCCTTACATCACCTATGAAAATAAGTACATCGAAAGTGTGTGGTGGCTATTGAGTAATTTACATTCCAAAGGTTCTATCTACAAAGGCTTTACTATTCAACCCTATTCTCCTGCTGCGGGAACAGGTTTGTCGTCTCATGAATTGAATCAACCGGGATGTTATAAAGATGTGAAGGATAGAACTGCGGTTGCGATGTTTAAAGTTGTTAAAAACGAAAAATGGAAAAGTCTTGTTTCCAATCTTGAGATTGAATCGCAATTAAATGGAGATGTGTATTTTCTAGCATGGACGACAACTCCATGGACACTGCCATCTAATACCGCATTGGCTGTTGGAAAAAACATACAATATTGCGTAATAAAATCATTTAACCCTTTCACTCATTTGCCATTTACAGTTATTATGTCTGTTGAGTTAATGGGAAAGTACTTTCCTTATAAAAACAAGGATTTAGAACTTGAAAATTATAAACCAGGAGATAAAGAGATCCCATATAAAGTAATTAATTGGAAGGACACTATTGCAGATGTGGTTGTAGATTGGAATCAAATGCCAGGTTCTGACCTTGCAGGAATTTCCTACGAACAATTATTGCCATTCAAAGGAGCAAATGATTTTGTTCAACTTGATGGCAAGAACCTCCCCTTTGGGGAGGCAGGAGGGGCCGTAATTATTGGTGATTTTGTGACTACTGAAAATGGAACAGGAATCGTACACATTGCGCCTAGCTTTGGTGCGGACGATTTTAGAGTAGCGAAACAAAATGGAATTGGTTCTTTAACTCTTGTTGACAAACGCGGTAAATTTTTAGAAGAAGTGAAAGATGGAGTTTTTCTTTACGGAGAAGAATATGTGAAAGAAGCCTATTTAACAGATGCAGAAAAAGAAGCAGAATTCAAAAATCAAAAAACAATTTTAGAAGCAGCAGGAAAAATAAAAGAACTGAAAGCTTATATAAGTGTAGACGAACGCATCGTTTTAAAATTACAAGAAGAAGGAAAGCTTTTCAAAAAAGAAAGCTACGAACACAGTTATCCGCATTGCTGGAGAACAGATAAACCTGTTTTGTATTATCCTTTGGATTCCTGGTTTATTAAAACTACCGATTACAAAGATCGGATGATTGAATTAAACAAAACCATTAACTGGAAACCGGAATCGACCGGTACAGGCCGTTTTGGAAACTGGTTGGAAAACTTGAACGATTGGAATTTATCGCGTTCCCGTTTTTGGGGAATTCCAATTCCTATCTGGACAAGTGAAGATAAATCAGAACAAATTGTAATTGGCACGGTAGAACAATTGCAAAAAGAAATTGAAAATGCAATCGCAAAAGCTGCGATGAAAGAAAATCCGCTTGCTAAATTTAAAGCAGGTGATATGACGGAGGCGAATTACAATACATTTGATTTGCATAAACCATACGCGGATAACATTGTGCTAGAACGCAATGGTAAAAAGCTTTTCCGTGAACCGGATTTAATTGATGTATGGTTTGATTCTGGAGCTATGCCCTATGCACAATTGCATTATCCTTTTGAAAACAAAGAATTAATTGATGGTCGCGGGGCCTTCCCTGCAGACTTCATTGCTGAAGGTGTGGATCAAACACGTGGTTGGTTTTTTACATTACACGCAATCGCAACCATGTGTTTCGATTCGGTGGCATTCAAAAATGTTGTTTCCAATGGATTGGTGTTGGATAAAAACGGACAAAAAATGAGTAAGCGTTTGGGCAATGCAGTTGACCCTTTTACTACAATTGAAAAATATGGTCCGGATGCTACACGCTGGTATATGATTACCAATGCGGCTCCTTGGGACAATTTAAAATTTGATTTGGAAGGGATTGCAGAAGTGCAACGTAAATTTTTCGGAACACTTCACAACACATATTCATTTTTTGCATTGTATGCAAACGTAGATGGCTTCAAATATTCAGAAGGAGAAATTCCAATGTTGGAAAGAGCAGAAATTGATCGCTGGATCATTTCTGAATTAAACACACTCATCAAAAAAGTAGATGAAGCGTATGCAGATTACGAACCGCACCGTGCAGGAAGATTAATAGAAAGTTTCGTGGATGAGCATTTGAGTAATTGGTATGTACGCTTGTGCAGAAGAAGATTTTGGAAAGGCGATTATTCACAAGATAAAATTGCAGCTTACCAAACCCTGTATCGTTGTTTGGAAGTGATAGCACAACTCTCCGCTCCGATTGCACCATTCTTCTCTGATAGATTGTTTACAGATTTAAATTCTATAACGGGTCGTGATAAATCACAATCCATTCATTTGAGTGACTTTCCTGTTTCAGATACTTTCTTAATTGATAAAGATTTAGAAGAACGAATGGAGTTGGCGCAAAAAATTTCGTCAATGGTTTTGTCGATTCGTAAAAAAGAAAACATACGTGTTCGTCAACCTTTACAAAAAATTCAAATTCCAGTTTTAGACGATTCTTATAAAGCAAAAATTGAAGCGGTGAAAGAGTTGATTCTTTCGGAAGTGAATGTGAAGAGTTTGGATTTGGTGGATGAGTCACAAACACAAATTGTGAAAAACATGAAGCTGAATTTCAAAACACTTGGGAAAAAATGTGGAAAGCACATGAAAGCAGTTCAAACATTTGCGAACGAAAATGGTCCAGCCATCATTTCGGGAATCGAGAAGTTGGGGAAATTTGAGATGAAAATAGAAGGAGAAAGCATTTTATTGGAGACCGAAGACGTGGAAATCATACCGGTTGATATTCCGGGGTGGAAAGTGGCAAATTCGGGCCAACTTACTGTTGCACTGGATATTACGATAAGTCCGGAGTTACGTGAGGAAGGCTTGGCAAGAGAGCTTGTGAATCGTATCCAAAATCTCCGAAAGGATAGTAATTTGGACGTTACAGACCGAATAGATGTGAAAATTCAGAGAAATTCTGCTATAAATTCAGCCATCAACAATAATTTGGACTATATTTGCGCGGAAATTTTGGCATCATCGCTCGAACTAGTTGATTCTGTGGAGGCTACAAAAGGCTCTGAAATTGAACTGGATGAAGAAATAAAAACGATGATTACAATTACAAAACTACTTAACTAAATACAAAATACAAATGGCTAAAAAAGCGCAAAAAGGTAAACCAGCAAAGAAAGCTGCAAAGCCTGCAAAAAAAGCGGCAGCAAAAAAGCCTGCTAAGAAAGCAGCTAAACCAGCGAAAAAAGCAAGTAAGCCTGCAAAAAAAGCAGTAGCAAAGAAAGTTGTTAAAAAGGCAGCTCCCTCCAAAGGAGCAAGTAAAAAAGCAGCTAAAAAAGTGTTAGCAAAAAAAGTAACTAAGAAAGTTACTCCTAAAAAAGTTGTTAAAAAGGCCGCAAAGAAAATAGTTAAAAAGGTAGCTCCTAAAAAAGCAGTTAAAAAAGTAGTAGCTAAAAAAGTTGCTCCGAAAAAAGCAGTTGCGAAACCCGTTGCAAAAGTGGTTGCTAAGAAAGTAGAAGTGAAAAAAGTTGCTCCAGCTAAACCAGTAGCTCCAGCTAAACCTGTTGCAGTTGCAAAACCAGTTCCTGTTGTTAAGAAAGCAGAACCAGTTGCTAAAAAAAGCAAACGCGAATTTATAACGGATGATGATTATAGTTCAGACGAAGCACCAATGATAGTAGAATACAAAACACCTTCTATTCGCAAACCATTGGGACCTGCGCCTAAACCACATATTAACACAGATACTCGTACTCGTTATTCTGATAATGAATTGAAAGAATTCAAAGAATTGATTCTTAAAAAATTAACAGAAGCTCAAAAAGATTACGAATTATTAAAGAGCACATTGTCTCACAAAGACGATCACGGAACGGATGATACTTCTCCAACTTTCAAATTGTTGGAAGATGGTTCAGATGTTTTGTCGAAAGAAGAAACAGCTCATTTAGCTAGCCGTCAAGAGAAATTTATTCAAAACCTTCAAAATGCATTAATCCGCATCGAAAATAAAACATACGGAATTTGCAGAGCGACAGGGAAATTGATTTCTAAAGAACGTTTAAGAAGCGTTCCTCACGCTACATTAGCGATTGAAGCGAAGTTAGAGCAAAATCGTTAATCACTTTACCCTGTTTTCATAAAAGCCAAGAGGTAAACTCTTGGTTTTTTTATTTCTATTTAATGCTAAGTATTTTTTATTTTTGTCCCGAAGGGATTCCTTCAGAATAGTCCCAATTTAAAGTCATTTTTGTGAGAAAACCATTATTAATAGTATTCATTATTTTATTGATCGATCAAATCATTAAAGTTTATGTGAAAACACATTTTACTTTAGGAATAGGGAACGACTATGTACTGGCTGGCGATTGGGCAATGATTCATTTCATTGAAAACCCTGGAATGGCATGGGGAATGGAACTTGGTGGAGAATATGGCAAATTATTTTTGACTGTTTTTAGGATTATTGCTGTTTGTGGTATAGCTTATTATTTGTGGAGCTTAGTTAAAACGCAGGAAGACAAGCTATACATTATTTGTATCGCATTGATTTTTGCCGGAGCGCTTGGAAATATTATTGATAGCGTTTTTTATGGAGTACTGTTCAGTGATAGTAATTATGAATTAGCTCGATTCCTGCCTGAAGAAGGTGGTTATGCCCCTTTGTTATATGGGAATGTAGTGGATATGTTTTACTTCCCGATTTTCAGAGGAGAATTCCCATCTTGGTTTCCTATTTGGGGTTCTGAGTCGTTTGAGTTCTTTAGTCCTGTTTTCAATTTTGCCGATTTCTCGATTAGTGTTGGTGTAGGAATGATCATCCTTTATCAAAAGCGTTTCTTCGGCAAGAAAAAAGTGGAGGAGAAAACGCTTGAAGCCCAAATTTCTTCAGAAGCGGAACCAACGAAAGAAGAAACAGTTCATTAGTAGGATGAGTTTCTTAAAAATAAAACGCTATTTCATCATCATCACCATTGCCGGTTTTATTTTTACTTTCCTAAATTTTTATTACAACACCTTTTTACTTCCTGGTTTTTTGTTGAAAGATGCCACCGCCAAACCACTTGATGTGATTATTGTTCCAGGGGTTCAGTATAACGGATTGAAATGGAATATCGTAATGAAATGGAGAGTATATTGGTCGGTATATCTTTATAAAAGAGGACTTACTAAAAACATTATTTATTCAGGAAGCGCTGTTTATTCTCGGTATTCTGAAGCAATAAGTATGTCGCTTTATGCTATTGAAATGGGTATTCCCAGCGAACACATCTTTCTAGAAATAAAAGCACAACATACTACTGAAAATTTATATTATGGTTATCAGTTAGCAAAAGAAAAAGGCTTTAAAAATATTGCATTTGCTACAGATCCTTTTCAGTCAAACATGGTTACACCTTATGTCAAAAAATTTAAATTGGATGTAAGCCTTGTTCCTATTTACTTTCCGATACTTTCAAATGCACAGATGAAGGATTTTGAAATTGAAAGTTCAAAAGCATATCAATTGAATTTTATTTCCATTGAAGAAAGAGAAACACCAGAAGAAAGAGCGTTTTATTCAAAGGGTGGGAGGATTCCTCTTGGGAACGAGTAGTTGATTAAATCGAGATGTGCATCAAAGGGTGTCATTGCGAGGAACGAAGCAATCTCTGCCAATCGTGAACTCTAGTCCTCATCTTAGAGAGATTGCTTCGTTCCTCGCAATGACGTTTTATATAAGCTTTTTGTTTACCAAATACTCAGCAATCTGAATAGCATTAGTAGCAGCGCCTTTGCGGAGGTTGTCCGAAACAATCCACATATTCAATGTATTCGCTTGTGTTTCATCTCTGCGCAAACGCCCAACAAAAACTTCATCTTTATCGTGTGCATCCATCGGCATTGGGTATTTTAAATTTTTCACATCATCCACCAAAATAACTCCTGGCGCATTTTGTAAAATACTACGCACTTCATTCATATCAAAATCGTTTTCAAATTCCACATTCACACTTTCACTGTGTCCGCCCATAACTGGAATACGAACAGTGGTAGCTGTTACACGAATATTGTTGTCCATAATTTTTTTGGTTTCATTCACCATTTTCATTTCTTCTTTGGTGTAACCATTATCCGTAAACACATCAATTTGTGGAATCACATTTAAATCTATTGGATAGGGATAAGCCATTTCTCCTTTTATTCCTTTGCGTTCGTTCATCATTTGATCAACTGCCTTCACACCCGTCCCTGTAACCGACTGATAAGTTGAAACAACAATTCGTTGAATATTATATTTTTTGTGCAAAGGATTTAGAGCTACTACCATCTGGATAGTAGAACAATTTGGATTCGCAATAATTTTATCGGTAGCAGTTAATTCTTCTGCGTTAATTTCAGGAACAACTAATTTTTTTGTTGCATCCATTCTCCATGCAGATGAATTATCGATTACAGTTATTCCTGCTGCTGCAAATTTCGGAGCCCATTCCAAGGAAGTACCTCCTCCTGCCGAGAATAGCGCTACGTTTGGTTTCATATCTATAGCCGTTTGCATCGCAACTACCTTAAATTTTTTTCCTTTGTATGAAATTTCCTTACCAATAGAACGCTCAGACGCTACTGGAATAAGTTCTGTTATAGGAAAATTACGTTCTTCCAATACTTGAATCATTTTTGTGCCAACTAACCCTGTGGCACCAACTACTGCTACTTTCATATTTTTATTTTTTTAGCTCACTCAACTTTTTTGTGAGCGAACGATTCATAAATTATTTTATCCAGAATGACTTTTCGTCTAACGACTCCCTCTCCTTTGAAGGGGGCAGGGGGATGAAAAAAGCCTTTCCATCTGGAAAGGCTTCTGTGATTATACGTTTATATACAAAACACTAGTTCCCTTTCCCAATTTGGAAATGTTTCTTACCGTGTTTTTTATTTTTCTTTGCCATTTTCATTTAACGCAACGAAGTTAATTTGTTTTTTTTAATTGGCAAAAACTTTTACTCAATTATTTCATGATTTCTTAATTCTGGACTCCTCCCTTTTTCCTATATTTACTGGATAATTATGAAAATGATGCGCGCGGTTACTTTTCTCTTTCTGTTACTTACTAGTCTTGTTTCAGCTCAGGTAACAGACAATTTCACCGATGGTGATTTTACTGCTGCTCCGGTTTGGAGTGGAAATGTGGCTGATTTTACGGTGGTAAGCGGACAATTGCGTTCCAATTCAAGTACGGCATCTTATGGTTTTCATTTGAGTACTCCTTCAATCACCGCTTCTAACGCACAATGGGAACTATATATCAATCTTCAGTTTCCTACTTCTTCAGCTAATTATACGGATATTTATTTGATGTCAGATTCGGCAAACTTAGAAAGCACAACACATAGCGGTTATTTTGTAAGAATAGGAAATACTACGGATGAAATAAGTTTATACAAACGTACATCCGGGACCAATCTGGAAATTATTGATGGACTTGATGGACAAACAAATTTATCGAACAACCTTATAAAAATAAAAGTAACGCGTGATGCATCCAATTTATGGACATTAAAGCGCGATTTAACAGGAACAGGCTCCAGCTACTTTACAGAAGGAAGCGTAACAGATGCCACCATCACGACTTCTTCCTATTTCGGAATTTTTATTCAGCAATCAACTGCAACGTTTCATCTCAAACATTTTTACGATGATATTTATGTCGGTCCCATTATTTTAGACTTAACTGCTCCTAGCATTGTTTCATCAACAGTTATTTCCAGCACACAAGTAGATGTATTGTTTAACGAAAATGTAGAATTAACAACTTCGCAAACACTTACAAATTATAGTGCAGACAATGGCTTGGGAAATCCTTCAGTTGCTACACGTGATGCAACAAATTTAAGTTTGGTGCATTTAACGTTTGCCACATCGTTTACCAGTGCTCTTTTAAATACACTAACGGTAATCAATGTTCAGGATTTAAGTGCAAACGCCATAACAACTGCTACTACCACTTTTACTTATATAGCTCCTGTTGTAGCGGGTTTTAAAGACATCATCATCAACGAAATTTATGCCGATCCATCTCCTGTTGTTGGTTTACCTGCTTTTGAGTTTGTAGAAATTTATAACAGAAGCGCAAGTCCTTTCGATTTAAATGGGTGGAAATTTACGGATGGAACTTCTACAGGAACATTGGGTAGTTTTATACTTTCACCCGGACAATATGTAATTCTTTGTCCAATTGCAGATACGGCCGCATTCACGCCATTTGGAAATAGAATTGGTTTACCAACTTTTCCTTCATTAAATAATACGGGCGATAATTTAAAATTGCAAGATAATACGCTTGCTATTATAGACTCAGTAAATTATTTAGATACCTGGTATCAGGATGCAATAAAAGATGATGGTGGTTGGACTTTAGAATTGATTAACCCGAATGCCCCTGCTGGTTGTCCAGTTGCAAGTAATTGGATTGCATCCACAAATACTGCGGGCGGAACTCCAGGAATGTTGAACAGTGTTTTTTCTGTAGCTGCAGATGTTACTTTGCCAACCATCGCAAGTGTAACAGTAGTTGATTCAACACACATTACTGTTTGTTTTTCCGAAGCATTGGATGCATCGCAGATAAACTCGACTGCAAATTATTCTATTAGTGCTGGCATCGGAAATCCTTTGACATGTGCAGCAAATTTATCGCTCACTTGTGTGGATTTGGTTTTAGGGACAGCATTGATATCGAATTCAACATACATTCTATCAACTTCAAGTCTGAGTGATTGCTCTGGAAATGTACTAAGTCCGACAACCGCAAATTTTTCCTATTACATTGTTCAGCCATTTGATGTAGTAATAAATGAGATTATGGCTGACCCAGATCCGATTGTCACCATTTTACCAAACAACGAATATGTTGAATTCTACAATAAAACAGCCTATCCAATCAATTTAAACAACTGGACATTTGCAGCAGGTACAAACGTGAAATTTTTACCAAGCTTAATTATTCCTGCTGATAGTTTTATTGTCTTAACATCTGTAACAGGCTTAACCGGAATGCCAAGCGGAATCAATGCTGTTGCTTTAGTTAGTTTCCCAGCCTTAACAAATACTGGACAAACGCTTACTTTAAGATCTCCGCAAGGAACAGTTATTTCAACCGTTGCTTATACGGATAGTTGGTATCAAAATACGAGTAAAAAAGATGGAGGATGGAGTTTGGAACAAATTGATCCAAGTAATCCTTGTGCTGGAATGACCAATTGGAGAGCCTCTAATAATAGCAATGGAGGAACACCCGGAGTGCAAAATTCAATTTATGCAAGCAATCCTGATAATACACCACCGCAAGTTGTGCGTGTGAGTGTAGTTGCAACAGACACCATTCAATTATATTTTAATGAGTCGCTGGATAGTGCTTCTATGATTAATCCTGCAATTTATACGATTGATAACAGCATAGGAAATCCAACACTCGTTCAAGTGATTGCTCCCGATTTTAAAAGTGTGAGATTAACATTGGGAACAACATTGTCTGCTGGAACAATTTATACGATCACAGTAAATAATTCAATTACCGATTGTGTTGGAAATGCTTTGGGAACAGACAACTCAGCACGATTCGCTATCCCAGAACCAGCTGCTGCAAACGACATTGTAATCAACGAAATTTTATTTAATCCAAAAACACTTGGTGTTGATTACGTAGAAATTTATAATCGTTCAACTAAAGTAATCGACCTAAAGACAATTACCATTTCGAATTTTGATACCATTACAAATGCAATTACTAATCCGAGAAGTATTTCGACTGAGGGCTATTTGATTTTTCCTCAAGATTATATTTTATTGAGTGAAAATGGAGCTCTTGTTTTGACTCAATATACTTCTACAAATCTTGTAGGGTTTTTAGACATCGTTGATTTGCCTTCTATGAATGATGATGATGGTACAATCTGTCTGTATACTACTTCTGATATCATCGACCGAATTAAATATTTTGATAATATGCATTTTGGTTTGATTAACGATGTGGAAGGTATTTCTCTGGAACGCATCGATTTTAACCGACCAACGCAAGATCGGACCAATTGGCATTCTGCAGCAGCAGCAGTCGGCTACGGAACTCCTGCTTACAAAAACTCACAATACAATGATGCTGGAGAAACAGAAGATGCAATTGAAATTACACCAGAAATATTTTCTCCAGATGAAGATGGAGTGAATGATGTTGTGAATATCAACTACCATTTTGATACGCCCGGATTTGCTGCCAATGTTGTTATCTACGATAGCAAAGGAAGAATTGTAAAGCACTTAATTCAAAATGAATTGCTTGGTGTTAAAGGAACATTCTCCTGGGATGGAATTAATAATGACCGCGAAAAAGCAAGAATCGGAATTTATATTTTCTACTTCGAAGTATTTGATTTATCAGGTACTGTAAAGCATTACAAAAAAACTTGTGTGTTAGCAGGGAAGTTGTAAATAAACATTCTTTGTGAAACTCTTTTTTCCTCTTTTTTCTCTGTGTTGAAAAGTTTCAGAAAACGAAATTTACTTCAACTTAATACAAATATTCTTAGGCTCCGTAAAAAAGTGTAGTGCTTCAAAACCACCTTCGCGTCCAACACCTGAGCTTTTCACGCCACCAAAGGGAGTACGCAAATCTCGCAACAGCCAACAGTTAATCCATACAATTCCTGCATGAATATTATTTGCAACACGATGAGCACGGGTTAGGTTTTCTGTCCACACAGTAGATGCCAATCCATATTGTGTTGCATTTGCATACAGCAATGCTTCTTCTTCTGTATCGAATGGCATAATTGTAACAACAGGTCCAAAAATCTCTTCCATGTTTGTTCTGCAATTGTAAGTTAAGCCTTCAATCACAGTTGGAGCAATGTAATATCCTTCTGCAAATTCTCCATCCAATTTCACCTGATTTCCTCCACACAATACTTTTCCGCCTTCTTGTTTTGCTAATTCCACATACGATAAAACTTTTTCCATGTGAGATTTTGAAACCACCGCTCCAACTCTTGTATCATCTGCTGCAGGATTTCCTACTTTCATTTTTTGTACGCGTGCAACAAATTCGGTTTTGAATTTTTCGTATAACGAACGTTCCACCATAATGCGGGAGCCACAAAGACAAATTTGTCCCTGGTTTGCGAAGGACGATTGCAAAGTGGTTTTTATCATTGCATCAAAATTACAATCAGCAAAAATGATGTTGGGATTTTTTCCTCCAAGTTCTAAAGATAATTTCTTAAACATAGGAGCAGCAACTTTTGCAATTTCTGCTCCTGTTTTTGTTCCACCTGTAAAAGAGATAAGTGGAATTTTTGGATGCGCAGTTATTGCAGAACCTACTTTGTGTCCGTAACCGTGAACAATATTTAAAACACCTTTTGGTAATCCTGCTTCTATGCATAATTCAGAAAGTAAATAAGCCGTCATTGGAGTTACCTCTGATGGTTTTGCCACCACACAATTTCCTGCAGCTATTGCAGGAGCAATTTTCCAAGTAAATAAATACAAAGGTAAATTCCAAGGAGAAATACAACCTGCTACACCAACCGGGTTTCTTACGGTATAATTGATAGCAGTATCTTCCATCGAATGACTTTCAGAAGCATAATGTAAAATACCTGTTGCATAAAAATGAAAATTAGCAGCAGCACGAGGAATGTCAACTAATTTAGCCAAGGAGACAGGCTTCCCATTATCAACAGATTCGGCAACAGCTAAGCGGTCTAAGTTTTTTTCAATCAATGCAGAAATTGCAAGCATAATGCGGGAGCGTTCATCTTTAGGAGTGTTACTCCAGGATGGAAAAGCATTTAAAGCAGCTTGTGTTGCTAATTCAACATCTTTCTCATCCGAATCAGGGATTAGTGAATATACTTTGCCTGTTGCAGGATTATAGTTGTCGATGTATTGTTTGCCAATGGGCTCTAGTAGTTCTCCATTGATATAGTTTTTGATTTTTAGCATAATGGGAACGCGGATTGCGCGGAAAAAATTATTTTATAAGAGTAAATGTACAAAATAAATTTATCCTTTTTTTTATCCCTTTTTTCAGCGTCATCCGCGTTCCCATGCTCACCCCATCCGCGCCTGCCCCGAACTTGATTCGGGGTTCCTAATCCCCTGTTAAATTATGTTAAGCGAGGCGTCAACACTTGCGAAAGCCTTATTTTTGGGTAATTAATGATGAACAAAGGAAACATACGTACTATCACCATCATGGCTAGCCTGGCTTTGCTTGGTTTAATTGCTATTCAAATCTATTGGGTAAACAATGCCATTACTTTGGGTGAACAACGTTTTGAGCAAAGTGTAAACGAAGCGCTTAACAATGTTGTGTTGCGTTTGGAAAAACATTCAGCAGCAGCTAAAATCACGCAAAAATTTAAATTCAGAAAACAAGGTATCATTACTGCAAGCCTGAGCGGGTCGCATAGAAGCAAAGAATTGGTTTGTGATACTTTGAACGATATTACCAATTGTGTTTTAAGAGATAACAATGTAAATGTGAAGGTTATTGAAGAAATTTCAACCGACTCCAATGGCGTTATCGTAAAAAAGATGCGTCAAAAAGAATATTCCAGCGATACATCCTCTGGAAATTTCCACAATCGTGTGAAGGCAGACGGGCCTGCGTTTTTTCAGCAATTCGCTTCCGAATCAAATCCTAATTGGATTTCGCATAAAAACGAAATGGTAAATGATATTTTTGATGAATTGGTAAGTGTGAATATTTACAATGGCTACAGTCAGAAAGTAGACACCGTACTTTTAGACTCTATTTTAAAATTTGAACTTTTGCAAAAGGGTGTTTCTGCTGACTATTCATTTGGAGTAACAGCATCTAAAAATATCCCTGTCGATTCGATTATTACAAACGAAAAAGAAAAAAGCATATACGAATCGCCATACAAAGTCAACCTTTCTCCTGATAATATTTTTATAAAACCAAAATTTCTTTCTGTTTTCTTCCCTCATCAACATCGATATTTAGTCAGCTCCATGTGGGGATTACTCATCGTATCATTGACATTCATGTTAACATTGATTTTTTCTTTCTACTATACTATCTCAACCATTTTCAAACAAAAGAAATTATCGGAAATTAAAAATGATTTTATCAGCAACATGACACACGAGTTCAAAACTCCTATTTCTACTATCTCTTTAGCTGTAGAAGTGTTAAATGATAAATCGGTGGAGAAATCGCAAGATCGAATAAGTAACTATGTAAAAATGATTGGCGATGAAAACAAACGATTGAGCTTGTTGGTCGAAAATATATTACAAACAGCTATTTTGGATAAAGGAGAATTCAAATTAAAAATTCAGAACATTGACATTCATACTTTAATTGAACATACATTCACCAATATAAAATTGCAAGTTGAAAACAAGGAAGGGCAAATCACTTCTCAGTTAAATGCAACAAAAGCTGTAATTAATGCCGATAGAGTACACATTACCAATATTCTTTTTAACCTTATTGATAATGCATTAAAATATTCAAACGATAATCCGGATATAATTGTGAGTACAAAAAATGATGACGAAGGAGTTTTTATTTCAGTGAAGGACAATGGAATTGGGATAAGTAAAGATAACCAAAAACGAATTTTTGATACCATGTATCGTGTTCCGACAGGAAACATACACAACGTAAAAGGCTTCGGCTTAGGCTTGAGTTACGTAAAAGCCGTAGTTGAAAAACATGGCGGCTCAGTAAAAGTAGAGAGTGAATTGGGCAAAGGAAGTATTTTCACTTTGTATTTGCCTTTTGAAATAAAAAATTAATAAATTAGAATCATGGAAAAAACAAAAGTATTATTGGTAGAGGACGATCCGAACTTAGGAAGTCTTTTAAAAGAATATCTAGAAGCAAAAGGATATTCAACTGTTTTAGCAACAAACGGAAAACAAGGGTATGATGTTTTTTCGAAAGACAAATTCGGAATTTGTATTTTGGATGTGATGATGCCGATTAAAGACGGTATCACCTTAGCAAAAGAAATCAGAGCAATTGATGCCAATATTCCAATTGTATTTTTAACGGCTAAATCAATGAAAGAAGATGCTATAGAAGGCTTTTCTGTTGGCGCAGATGATTACATCACAAAGCCCTTCAGCATGGAAGAATTGTTGATGAGGATAAAAGCAATTTTAAGAAGAACAGAAAACAAAGTCATTAAAAATTCGGACCAGGAAGAATTTATAGTCGGGAAATATAAGTTTGATTACAAACACCAGATTTTGGACTTTAAAGGAGTTCAGCATAAATTGACAACCAAAGAAGCAGAACTTTTAAAATTACTTTGTTTGCATGCGAACGATGTATTGGATAGAAATTTTGCTTTGAAATCCATCTGGAACGATGATAATTATTTTAACGGAAGAAGCATGGATGTGTACATAGCAAAGCTCAGAAAATATCTAAAAGAAGATCCTTCAGTTGAACTAATTAACGTGCATGGTAAAGGATTTAAGTTGTTGACTGGATAATAATTTTTCTATTTTTTAAAATCAAAAAACCACTAATTATTAAAAAAGTATCAGATGAAAAAAACAATACTACTATCTCCGCTATTGTTGTCTCTTTTTGCTTGTCAGAAAAATTCTCCAGAAGTTACCCCGTCTGATAGTCGCAATAGCCCATTCTTCTGATTCCCTTGCTAAATGGACGAGAAACATCTAGGAGAATTTTCGTGATTTAGGAGAAACAACTAATTATACAGATAAAAATAACCTGAAGCAAGGAAAGGGGATAGTTATTGAATTAGGAAAAGGGATGACAACCGAATTCTATAAAGACGGAAAATTAGTTGAAGGCTGTTAATCAGCAATCTTCTATTTAAAATACGTTTCGTCTAATTTCATATCAGAAACTACAATCACCATTATCTCTTTCAGTTTGTAAACGTAATAATAGTTTTTATCTTTTGTAAACTTTGTAACATCCACATTGTACTTCGTACTTTTAAATGATGTTTGATTGTCAAAGAACGATACCATTTGATTGTACACTTCTGTAAAGTTTTTTGTGTAATCATTTTTTGGTCCGTTCACAAAATAAATTTCTGTAATCTTCTGTTTGTCGGTAATTAAGGAAAGCACTTTTATTTCACCATTCGCAGTAGTCTTTTCATTTGAATAGGAAGTAGCACCTTTCAACAAAGCATTTTGCGGATTTTCTACTGCATGTTCTACTTTAAAATAATGTTTTTTGAACAACTCGTTTTCACAAGATGTTCGGTTATATCCCATGCAGTTTTTAATGAACCCCAATGACATTAATTGTGCGGATGCGGTGCTATAAGATAAAATAGCAAATGCGATGATGATTATTTTTTTCATAATAAAATGTTATTGCGCTGTCAGTTCGAGCGGAGTCGAGAACAAGGCGCAGTGATTATTGTACGATTAGTTTTCCTTGTTGAATATTTTTGTTGTTTCCTGTGATGTTATAGAAATAAATTCCTTTTGTTTTTTCGCTAATGTCGATTGTAGCAGAATTGTTTTTCACAATTGTTTTTTCAATTATTCTTCCTGCCACATCCATAATTTCAATTGTTGTTTCATTTGGCACATTGCTAAATATAAATCTTCCGTTTCCCGGGTTGGGAGAAACAATTACTTTGCCATTTTGTGAATAGGATTCTATGCCTGTTCCTGTAACATAAAAATACCAAGGACTGGAATAAGCGCTGATGCTGCCACCATTATTGGTATTCACTCGCCAAAAATATTTTCCTGGACTTAATGCGTTAACCGTATATTGATTGGTTCCAACATCAACATTACGATGTGTGGTTGCAAAAGTGGAGTCCGTAGAAACCTGAATATGATAAATGATGCCATCACTTTCTGGATTCCATTTCAGAATTCTTACTGTTGATGCACTAACAGAAGCAATTGCTGGTGAAATATGAGTTGGTATATTTGGAAGCGTATCATTAGAACCTATATAGCTTATAAACATTTCAATTTTATCGAAAGGGTTGTCAACAGAATCTCTGGGAGCGCTAACAATGGTGTCCACATAATTCATTCCAGCAACCACCCGTCCGTATACAGAATAAGCACCATTTAGCCAAGCAGCAGTAGCTACACAAATAAAGAATTGCGAGTTGGCACTGTTGGGATCTGTGTCGCGGGCTGCCGAAAGTATTCCTCTTACATGTTTTGCAACGGTAAACTCAGCATTTACTGTAGGCTGAGTAGAATCACCCAATCCCCATGTGGAGCGCGGTCCGTTTTTGGAGTTAGGGTCGCCACCCTGAATCATAAATCCTGGAATTACACGATGAAAAGCGGTAGAATCAAAAAATGAATAAGAAACAAGACTGTCAAAATTGTTCACATGCAGAGGAGCAATAGCAGGGAAAAGTTCCACATTAGTAATGCCCAATGTATCGCCCAACTGTTTAGTTAAAATTTGATATTGTGGCTTTCCTGTAAACATTCGTGATTGAGAATAAGCGAATGTTACTAAAAATATAAAAGTGAAAAGTAGTAAGTGTTTTTTCATTTAGTAAATATAGGGAAAAGAGAATTAAATTAAAAAAGCCCCATTTTAGGGGCTTTTTAGTTGTCCGACTAGGATTTCTTCCGTGCTTATGGATATTGGGTTGTCGGGCATCGGTATCACAATAGTATCACAAAAACAGGTGGATTCGGATAGTCTTTATCCGAATCCAATTAGACTTCGTTTTGTCATATTTTTTTCTACTGGCTATTATAAACAGGGTCTTAACGAAAAGCAGAGGCTACCATAAAGTTGTAGATATAACTTTGGGAACAGACTTGTTTGAGGAAACATACAATAACTAATAGTCCTAAGCGTTAATTATTAGCATTTCGGACGGCTAAATTTAATGATTTGTGTAACATTTGAGCATTATTCAGCGTATAATTGGCACTTTCTCTCTTTTTTGGTGCGTACTTTGTCATTGTGACGAATAGATTATTATGTTATATTTACGCACATTTTGCTGTTCACAAGAAT
>Ga0163149_10000450_pt1 | contig 54580 bp, 29 predicted proteins | sample OliLakLV19MP5G1_FD_148604 | JGI IMG/M metagenome (GOLD analysis project Ga0163149, IMG submission 148604) | Freshwater microbial mat bacterial communities from Lake Vanda, McMurdo Dry Valleys, Antarctica - Oligotrophic Lake LV.19.MP5.G1 | ecosystem: Environmental > Aquatic > Freshwater > Lake >...
AATATTTGTAGGGCGGTGCAATTGGGAATAAATATGTTTACTGGTCATATCTGTGTTCAATCCCTAAAAATTAGCTGATATTAATAAAAAGAGGGGAGAGATGAACAAATTTTCTCTGAAATTAGAGATGCAAAAATACTCCTCGAGATAAAACAGACAAAAATATTTCCGCAAAAATTAAAATCTAAAAAAAAATACGGTTACATTTGTTAAAATCAATTAATAGAACCTCCCTTATTTGTTTTAAATAACATACCCGGGGCTTATCTTTGTTTTGAATGCGATCGCCCCAAATGAAGAAGCTATTTTCAATTTTTGTAATTGTGCTTATTTTCAGTTCAGCACAAGCATACGATAAGGCCGTTAATGATAAAATTTCGGTCGCCCTCAATCAGTTCCAGGGCTTTCAGGAAAACAAAGGACAATTCTCTGATACAAATTATGTGTTGTTCCAATTAATTAGCAAGGGTTCCAATGTTTATGTTACAACCTCCGGTATAAGCTATTGCTTTACAAAAATGGAAAAGGAGGCCGAGAAAGAAGAAAAGGAAAAAATGCTTTCAGGAAAAAAAGGGGAAGAGAAGGCGCGTGAAATAAAATGGAGTAAAGTAGATATGAATTTAGCAGGAGCTAGTATTTCTAGAAATAATTTACATGTAGAAGCACCAACGGCAAATAAAATATTCAACTATTATTTGGCGAATTGTCCTGAAGGAGCATTAGGCATTTCTAATTATCAAAAAATTATTTTCACCAATATTTATCCGGGTATCGATTGGGTATTAAATTCAACTGCAGATGGATTCAAATACGATTTTATTGTTCATCCTAATGCTGATCCAAGTATCATTAAGATAAAATATGATAAAAATTTTTCGTTGAAGAGGGGAGGAGAAGATTCTTACTCCATTAAAACCCCTTATGGGAAATTAACAGAAGGTGAATTATTCTGTTTTCAAAACAACACCGAGAAAACGGTGATCGCTTCAAAATATGAGATCGAAAAAAATAATGTTTCAATTTTAGTAAGTGAGTACGATCACACAAAAGATTTGATCATTGACCCGCCAGTACTAACTTGGTCAACTTATTTTGGTGGTGCAGAGGCTGATGGCCCCTTGACGATAGCAACCGACAAAAGTGGAAATTTATTTATTGCAGGCTATACGTATTCCGTAGTTGGCCCGCTACTTAATCCAATGTCGGGTGCCTATTATCAAGCTACAAATACGGGAGTTTATTTTGGACACCAGGCCATCGATATTTTCATAGCTAAATTTGATAATGCGGGTGTGTTGATATGGGCTACTTATTATGGAGGCACCGTGAATGAAACTGCAAACGATATGGTCATTGATCCATCCGGAAATGTTTACATCACTGGCAATAGTTACTCGGCCGACTTTCCTTTACAAAATATGGCCGGGGCTTATTATAAGGGGGCGTTAGGAGGTACCATAGATGCAGTAATCCTTAAATTCAACAATATAGGTGTGAGGCAGTGGGCAACTTTTTATGGAGGCAATACTGCTTTTGAAGACGGATACGGAATCGAAATAGATCCTTCTGGAAATATTTTTATTGGAGGATATACACAATCAAGCGATCTGCCTATCGTGCCTTTTGCAGGTTATTATAATCAGCCGACAATAACAGGTGGTTTTGGAAGAGATCTTTTCCTTACACGATTTAATTCATCAGGCGTTTTGCAATGGTCAACTTATTATGGTGGGTCAGGCTGGGAGGCCGTAAACGATATTAAGTCCGATAACTGCGGTAACATTTACATAACCGGTTGGACTGAGTCTCCAAATTTTCCAATTCAAAATTGGCCGGGAGCATATAACCAACCTGCAATCGCTGTTAGTTCTCCCGTAAATAAATATGATGGATTTATTATTCGGCTTTCCGCTGCCGGCGCATGGCAATGGTCAACTTATTTTGGTGGAAATGAAACAGATATTTTTGGAGAACTGTCCACGGATAAACATGGGAATGTTTTTGTGACCGGAACTAGCAGTTCATCAAATTTCCCAATACAAAATCTACCCGGAGCCTATAATCAAGCTACAAACACCGGTAGCAGCGACGGAATTATTGTAAAATTTGACAAAAGCGGGGTGTTAAACTGGTCGGCTCTTATTGGCGGAGCAAACAGCGATTTCTTAGGAACTATTACCATAAATGAATTGGGGGAATTATATCTTTCAGGAACCAGTGTTTCAACTAATTTTCCTACGCAACAACCTGGAGGGGCCTATTATGACAATACTTTTGGAGGAGGCAATTACGATATTGTTGCCTTAAAATTTACTTCAACTGGATTGTTAAACTGGTCAACTTATTTTGGCGGAATGGGTGATGAATGGAATACAGGTATTGCTTATGCTTCCAATGGAAAAATTTATCTCACAGGTGAGTTTGTAGATCTTTCAGGAGTGCCAACACTTAGCAGGGGAGGTTTATCGTTTTTTCAATCTGCCCCCGTTGGATCACCAACAAGCAAACACAGCGGACACTTAATATATTTTGACGATCCTATAATTTTGCCTGTGATTAACTTTTCATTGACACCTGCTTGCTTTGGTAATACTACACATTTCACTTATACCGGAACCGTCGATACCACTGAAGTAGAAAACTGGATTTGGACTTTTGGTGACCCCGCAAGCGGAACATCCAACTCTTCCAGTCTAAAAGATCCATCACATATTTTTTCTGCACCGGGAAATTATACCGTAACACAAGTAGCGGGATATTATTGTTTATATGATACAGTTAAAAAATTCCTTACAGTAAATTCACTTCCTGTCCCCAATGCAGGAACTAACAAAACCGTTTGTTCCGGAACCATTGCACAATTAAGTGTTGCAAATGCTTCTAATTATTTGTGGAGCCCTTCAGCATCTTTAAGCAATTCTAGCATCAGCAATCCGGTTGCTACTCCAAATTCAAACACAAAATACTATGTAATTGTAACCGATGTTAATGGATGCACAAATAAGGACAGTGTACAAATAAATATTTCTCCATTAATTACCATCACATTAAATTCCAGTTCACTCGCATGTGTTCCCACAGGATCCATATCTGCAATAGCAGCGGGTGGGAGCGGAGCTTTAACATATAACTGGTCGCCGGGTGGATATTCCACATCAGGCGTGAGTGGATTATCAGCAGGTACTTATACACTTACTATAACAGATGCTCTTGGATGCTCATTACAAAATACAACAACGATAACACCATCCGCACCTTCCTTTACAATTAGCATTTCAACAAACAATGTGAGTTGTTTTATCGGTAATAACGGAAGCGCACAAATTATAACAACAGGAGGAGGAGGAAATTATACTTATTCCTTGGAGCCCTTCCATTGCACAAACAACTTCAGCAATTACAGGATTAGCAGCAGGAATTTATTCCTTAACAGTTACCGATGCTGCGGGATGCACGAAGGACACCATTGTTTCTATTGCGCAGCCCCTCTCGGCACTTACAACATCTGTAAGTGCACAAACAAATGTTTTATGCTTCGGAAATAGCACAGGCAATGCAACTATAGCAACTGGAGGAGGAACATCCGGATATATTTATGGTTGGAGTGTCGGACAAACAACGTCAACTGCCACTGGACTTGCTTCTGGTATTTATTCTGTTACTATCACCGATGCCAACAACTGCTCACGAGTTGAGATTATAAATATTACACAAGCACCCGACATAACTTATTTAACATCAGTTGCTGATGATACTTGCTCACAAAATACAGGTTATGTAAGTGTTTCTGCAATCGGAGGAACCGGATCTATAAATTATTTATGGAACACAGGACAAACCATCAATCAATTATCAAATTTACCAGCGGGAACACATACAGTTACCATCAGTGATGCAAATGGATGCAACAAAATTGTGCCGCTTGTAATTGGCAACATCGCCGCACCAACTGCTGATGCAGGGCCCAACATTACAATTGCCCTAGGAAGTAACGCCATACTTTCGGGTAGCGGCGGTGGAGTATACTCCTGGATCCCTTCTACGGGATTAAGTTGTAGCAATTGCCCAAACCCTATTGCAAGCCCAATTATTACAACAACATACGTTTTGGTGGTGATGGATATATATGGCTGCTCCGATACCGACATAGTAATTGTAAGAGTGAATGAACCTCCTTGTAATGGAACATTATCGGTTTTTATTCCAAATGCCTTTTCACCGAATGGAGATGGAGAAAATGATGTACTACAGTTATACATTATTAATAATACATGCGCAAAAGAAATTCAATTTGTTATTTACGATCGTTGGGGAGAAAGGGTTTTTGAAACAAATGATGCCAATATTAAATGGGATGGAACGTATAAGGGACAACAATTGAATAGCGGTGTTTATATGTATTTACTCACCGGTGTGCTCGAAAACAAAGATGCCTTTTTGAAAAAAGGGAATATTTCATTGATACATTAGCTTATTTACTTTTAGTATTAACCGTGAATTTTTTCTATATTGATATAGGTTTTAATTTCTATATCATTGAGATCCTTTTTAACATTCCTTTTTTCGTTGTCGCTATTCTGCCGACTCTTTGCAAATACATATACAGTTACAAACACAACTGATAATGGTGCGGCAGGAACATTGAGGTGGGCCATAACCCAGGCCAATACCAATGCGGGTGCAGATATAATTGATTTTAATTTGGGACTGGCCGCATCCTATACTATAACCGTTGATGATAATGCATTAGGCGCTTTACCTTCTCTCACTGATAACAGCGGCGTCACTATTGATGGATGGACAAATGCAGGGAATAATGGAACGCCCAACACTATAAATGTAATGAACACCGCAGCGGCAACACCGCTTAATCCGGTTTATAGAGTTGTTGTAAAAAATTCTACAAATACAGTTCCGACAGGGTTAATTCTTTCCAGCAATAATAATATAATTCAAGGATTGGTTTTCCCGAATTTTGGCGACGGTACTGTTAGTGCAAATGATATTGCTGTAACTATTAGCGGGAACAGTAATAAAATATTGGGCTGCTATATAGGGATGGACATTGGCGGTGTAACCAACAACACGTTAACTGCGATTGGCATTTCGGTTTCCGGTTCTAATAATATCATTGGGGATGGTACGGTTGCAGGAGCAAATCTTATTTCAGGAATGAACGGTGGAAGTCCTTATTGCGGTATCCAGCTTACAACCCTTAACGCCACAGCGAACACAATACAGGGAAACATTATTGGATTACAAAAGAACGGAGCTACAACTGTAACTGGTGCGAACCAATATTATGGAGTGTACATTACTAATTCTGCGGGAAACAATATCATTGGAGGAAATGCAGGAACAGGAAATATTATTTCAGGAAACACAAATACGGGAATTTATATCAATACTGCAACAAGATCAAACAGGATATTTAGCAATGTTATTGGAACGCGATCTGATGGAGCTACCAATGTAACTTCCAATGCACAAAATTTTGGTGTGGTTTTGAATTCATCTACAGTCAATATAATCGGCAGCAGCACTACCAGGAATATTATATCAGCCAATCTAACCTATGGCGTATATATTACCGGAGCAACAGCAACAGGCAACGCAGTAAAAGGAAATTATATTGGCATTGCATCTGATGGAATAAGTTTTATTACGTTAAGTGCGCAGGATTACGGTGTGTATATTACCAATGGCGCCACACAAAATACCATCGGAGGATTAGTTGCCGGCGAAGGAAATATTATTTCCGGACAAAGTTCCCTGGCATCCGGTATTTATATCAACAGCAATGTGGGTAAAAACACGATCCTTGGGAACACCATAGGAGCACAAGCAAATGGGAGTACGATTGTAGCTAACACTGGACAGAATTATGGTATCAATATTGATAATTCACCTTCTAATATTATCGGTGGAAATTCAGTTGCGGCGAGAAATATTATATCTGGAAATTATACATATGGAATACTATTGCAAAATGCAGGATGTGTCAGCACAATTATACAGGGAAATTATATTGGTATTTCATCAGACGGCGTAACACTCATTGCAGGGAATACACAACAAAATGGAATTCGGGTAAACACAAATGCAGGAACAGGGACCCTCGTCGGAGGAACCAATGCAGGCGAAGGAAATTTAATTTCCGGTAATGGGTCGGGTGCAATGCCATTCGCTTGTGGTGTGTTTATCCTGGGAGCAAATGGAGGGACAAAAGTTTATGGGAATATTTGTGGAACACAAAAAGACGGAAGTACGGCAGTGGCAAGTACTATTCAATATTCAGGAGTGTACATAAATAGCTCACCCTCAAATATTATCGGAGGCACCACAGCAGCGTACAGGAATATTCTTTCAGGCAACAGTTACAGTGGTTTGTCATTTTCCGGGCCGGGAGCAACCAATAATATTATAAAAGGCAATTACATGGGACCAGCATCTGATGGCGTTTCTTATGTTACCAATAATCCTCAACTGGTTGGATTAGTATTTTCATTTGGCGCATTATCAAATACAATAGGGGGAACAAATGCAGGAGATGGAAATTTAATGTCAGGCAATGGTACAGCTACTACCGGTGGCAAGGGAATTTCACTGGAAGTGGGTGGAGGAGCAAGCAATATTGTACAAGGAAATATCATTGGCCCGCAAAAAAGCGGAAGTGCAATAATAGTTCCTAACTATCAGAATTACGGAATTCATTTTGCACTGGGAAACAACAATAATATTTTTGGAGGTAACCAGGCTGGTGCAAGAAATATAATATCTGCAAATAATAATGTAGGATTTTTCATGCGGGCCAATTGCTTCGGTACACAGATCAAAGGCAATTATATTGGTGTGTCGTCTGATGGGTCAAGCTTTATTCCAAACAGTTCACAGGATACGGGTGTATTTTTAAATCAGGTTTTCCTCTCAAGTGTTACCATTGGCGGAAATACAGCAGGAGACGGAAATATAATATCGGGTCAGTATTCAGGACCAGCCACTCCGGCCTATGGAATTTATATTAACGGCACATACAACAATACTATTCAGGGAAATATTATTGGTTTAAACTCAACCGGAACAGCGCTTATTACAGGCGCCAATCAAACACATGGAATTTATTTGAATAGTTATAGAAACCTTATTGGAGGGGTTACACCAAAAGAAAGAAATATAATTTCCGGAAATACAACATATGGCGTATTTGTCACCGGCCCAAATGCAACGGCAAATACTATAAAGGGAAATTACATTGGCCTCCCTGTAAATGGCACAACATTTCTTGCCAATAGCACGCAGGATTATGGAGTGGTCATTGATAATTCTGCATCAATGAATACGATAGGAGGAACTCTTGCGAATGAAGGCAATCTCATATCAGGTAATAGCACAGGTATTGCAAATTCAGGTACTGGTGTTTTGCTTGCATTATCAACATTAAATAAAGTATACGGCAATTTTATAGGTACTCAAAATAATGGTGCAAGTTACGTTGCAAATAATGAACAAGGAACAGGAATAGAGATCCAGGGCAGCAGCAATTACATAGGAGGCAATACTCCATTATTTAGAAACATTATTTCTGCTAATGAAAATTATGGAATCTATATGACTGCCAGTTCAAATAACAATTTAATATTCGGTAATTACATTGGCCCGACAAATGGGATCACCGCAATCGCAGGTTCAACCCAGGATTATGGCATGTATGTATTAGGACAAGGGAATCTAATCGGCAGGTACAGTGGCGGCGGAACAAATCGCCCGGAAGGAAATATAATTGCATTTAACTCCGCAGAAGGAATTGGTGTGAGTGGTGCAGGAGCAACCAGCAATTTAATTTCACGTAACCTTATTTATACAAATGGCGGTGTTGGTGCAAAAGCAATTAATCTTTACGGAACAGGTAACGGAAACAAAGCGTTTCCATTAATAACTTCTTACAATGCAACAACAGTAAGTGGAACGGGTTCTGCAGGTGACAGTATAGAAATTTTTAAAAACAATACCCTCAATTGCCAGGATGCTATGGTTTTTTTAGGAACCGTATTGGTGAATGGCGCTGGTAATTGGTCCATCACAGGAGTAACTATAAATGCAGGAGAAATTCCGGTTGCTACTGCGCGCACTGTTGCTAATTTTAATACTTCAGAATTATCTCTTTGTATACTTACCACAACATCTACTAAAACGGATGTTTCATGCCACGGCGGCAGCAATGGTACAGCAACTGCCACTCCCACCGGACAATCGCCATATACGTATGCGTGGAGCCCCGGCGGACAAACCACTCAAACTGCAACAGGACTTCCCGCAGGAACATATACTGTTATTGTAACAGATGCGAGTCTCGTAACTGTTTCTGATACTGCGGTCATCACAGAACCAACGGCATTATCTGTAAGCACTACACAGGCCAATGTACATTGTCATGGTTTGTGCACAGGAACAATTTCTGCCACAGCTTTAGGAGGAACACCAAACTATACCTATAGCTGGTCAACAACACAAACAACTTCTACCATAACAGGATTATGCGCAAACAATTATACTTTAACAATAACAGATAATAATGCATGTACGTTTGATACGGTAATTTTAATTACACAACCCGCAATACTCAGTTCAACTGTCAGCACTACTCTTGTGTTATGCAATGGAGGCACAAACGGAGCAGTGACTATTTTAAATTCGGGCGGAACATCTCCTTATACCTATTCATGGAGTAATTCTTCAACAACCAATTCGATAAGTAACGTTATTGCGGGAAATTATACCGTAACAATAACGGATAATAACTCTTGTACATTTGACACAGTTGTTACTATCACGGAACCCGGAATTTTAAGTTCAACAGTTATTACAACAAATAGCACTTGCAACAATAGTGATGGATCTGCAACTATTAATTTAAGCGGAGGAACGGGTCCGTACAATTATAATTGGAGTATAGGAGGAACCAATTCCTCTGTTACAGGAATTCCCGCAGGTATTTATTCAGTAACTGTAACTGATAACAATGGATGCAGTATTACGGCTTCTGCAAACGTAAATAATAACAACGGTCCTTCAGCAAGTGTTGCGATAACACAAAGTGTTTCCTGTAATGGCGGCAGCAATGGAATTCTTACAGCAACAATTTCGGGAGGAGCAAATCCATTTACATATTTATGGAGCAACGGAGCAACCGATCTGCAAACAACTGGGTTGCTAGCCGGGAATTATTCTTTTACCGTGACTGATGGGTCTAGCTGTACAGCTATTTCAACAGCAACTGTTGTACAACCATCTTTATTAACTTCCACAATAACATCCGGAAATGTTTTATGTAATAACGGAAATACCGGCAATGCAAGTATAATGGCAAGCGGAGGTACGTTCGCTTATACATACTCATGGAGTAATGCACAGACAGGAACAACAGCAACAGGATTATCGGCGGCAACATATTCTGTTACTATAACTGATGGTAATGGTTGTATCTCCCAACAAACCGTCACTATTACTGAGCCAGCTATTTTAACTAACACAATTACATCAACAGACGTTTCCTGCTTTGGAGGAAATAATGGTTCGGCTTTAGCAATACCCGCAGGAGGCGCTGGACCGTATAGTTATTTATGGAACAATGCACAAACAAATACATCTGCTTCATCATTAACGGCGGGTACATATACTGTATTGGTAACCGATGCAAATAATTGTACCATACAAGAAACTGTTACAATAACGCAGCCGGGAATTATTTCTGTTTCCGTTTCTTCAACACCTGATACATGCGGCGATGGAAAGGGAATGGCAAGTGCAATGGCCGCCGGCGGAACTTCACCTTTCATTTATACCTGGAGCAATGGCCAAACCACCCAAGGCATAAGTAATTTGCCAAGCGCTTTGTATTCTGTTACTGTTACTGACAATAATGGCTGTACACAAACACAGTCTATAAATATAAATCCTACCGCCACGGTTAATGCTAATGCTGGCCTGGATACAACTATAATACAGGGAAGTAGTGCACAGCTCAACGCATCTGGTAGCGGCAGCTATGCCTGGAGTCCGTCGCAGGGGTTAAGTTGTACTACCTGTGCAAATCCTATTGCTTCTCCGTCGCGAACAACATCCTATATTGTAGTGGTCACTGATGCTAATGGTTGTACAAACTCCGACACCATAATTGTAACAGTGGAAATAGTTTGTGGAGATATTTTTGTGCCAAATGTTTTTTCACCAAATGGTGATGGACAAAATGATCTTGAATGCGTTTTTGGAAATTGCATAGAAAGTATAGCTTTCACCATTTATAACCGCTGGGGCCAAATAGTTTTCGAAACAAATAATCTTACCGAATGCTGGAATGGCCACTATCAGGGCAAGCCAATGGATGCAGATGTTTTTACATATATTCTTGCCGCAACATTTACTAATGGCAAAAGTGAGCTGAAAAAAGGAAATATCAGCTTGATAAGATAATAATAGGCCGCATTCTGTATTAAACCATGAACTAAAAATCCATGTTTTCCGGTAAGGGTTCACCTGGTTTAGTCTTTCGCTTGATCAACGCAGCATCGCCCTTACCAAATTTCATATTAACAATAAGTTTAAAAAAGCGACTCTCACGTCTGTTCCAGCTTTCCTGGATATAATCTTCACCAACAATATATGCACCCCGGCTATTAGTGTCAAAAACATCTCTGACACTGAGTGTAATGGTAAGCACTTTTTTTATTTCCTTACTAAAGGCCATGTCAGCAAAATAAACTTCTCTATTATATCCTTGCGGTACAGTCTTTTTTGATTCATAATTTCCAGAAATTTGTATCGAAAAATTTTTAGGCATACGATACATCATGATCAATTTACCTGTACAATTAAATCCATTGTTGTTAAAAGCACTACCATTATAAATCGCATTAATGGCTGTATAAAACAGGTTTGTATTCAAGGTTGTTTCAAAGCCTTTGAAAAGTGTATGTTTTATTGTGTTGTCGATGCCGAGCGAATTCGCTTGTTTTCCATTAATGGTTGTAGTCACCAGCACAGAAGAATCTGTTGACAATGGATATGTATATTGTGTTAAGACATGCTCACTGTTTCTAAAAAATAATGTCAATAAAAAATTTCCTCTTTTTAAATATTGGTTGTAGTTAAGCTCCAAGCTATTTATAAACTCCGGAGTAATCGATGGGTTTCCTATTGAATAATTCTTCAGATCGCTCGCAGTAATAAATGGCAAGAACTGCCTGAAATTAGGTCTGTTTATTTTTCGTGTCACATTAAACTGGATTTCCTTTTTTTCGGTTAATTTTTTTGAAATGAAAATGGAGGGAAATAAAGAATTAAAAATGTTGGCCATACTACTCGGATAGCTGTACAGGAAATGTTTATTTTCCTTATTTGTCACCGTGGCGGTGTAGAATGAGTTTTCCACACGCAAGCCAAGCATATAATTTATTTTTTTATGCTTGATCGAATAATTTATGTATGCTGCGTTAACCAAATCTTTTATTTGATAATAACTAGTGAGCAAATCATTTGTGACATAATTTCCGTTTAAATAATTAAAATTACTTACATCTAAAGACTGGTTGCTGGGCTTATAAGATACTCGTATCCCGGTTTCAAGTTTTGTGCTGTCGTTTATTGGATTAACAAAATCCGATTGAAAAGAAAACATTTCATTAATATTAATTGCCTTATTTATTTGCAACTCCGGATTGTTGGACAATAATGCCCCTGATGAATCATAAGTATATGTAGTGAAATCACTTGGGTTGCGTGAACTTCCGTTTATATAATTCACATCAGCTGTTATTTCCTTTCCTCTTTTTGGAAAAGATCTTTTATAAAATAGTTTTGTCGTATAATTTTCAAAATGTGTCAACGTGTTGGTTTGTCTAACTCCGCTCATTTTATTCGAATTGTTTGGTCCGGAGAATTCAAATGTTTGATCATCTATCGTTTTAAAATCACCCATCACTATATTTTCCGAGAAGGTTAATGTATTTCTGTTATTAATGTAATAATCCAATACCGTCGTTCCCGATTGAAAAAAATGTCGAAACAAAATATCATCATTCACATTATAAAACCCCGAAGGATAGTCCGTGCGATTGGTGTAACCCGGAACAGAATTTTTAAAAGTGTTGAATGTATAATTCAAAGAAAATCCAATTGGTTTTTGCTTAATATTAAACAACACCAGCCCGTTGTAGTGACTATTTGTTCCCGCGCCGCCGGTTATCATGCCATTGTACCCAGGCTGCGCATTGCTCTTCATCACAATATTTAATATTCCCCCGGTTGTGCTTGCTTCAAATTTTGCGGAGGGATTGGTGATCACTTCAATTTTTTCAATTTGATCAGCGGGTATTTGGTTAAGCACCAAACTGGTCGGCCGTCCATCAATGTATATGGTCGCAGTATTTTGACGCAGCTGAGCGTTTCCATTTGCATCAAGAGTTACGGAAGGAATATTAGAAACAACATCCGCCGCGGTACCGCCCTTTGAAATAATATTTTTTTCCACATTAAATACTTTCCGATCAATATTCATTTCAACAGCACTTTTGTCCTTAACGATCTCCATTGTATTAAATTCTGTTACAGAAAGGTCTAGTTTAATATCCCCCAGATCCTGTTCTTCATTCTGCGGAGAAACAATGATCGTTTGTAGTAATTCTTTGTACCCAATAAGACTTACCTTAAGTGTAAATTTTCCAAAAGGTAAATTTTCGAGACTAAACTCCCCGTTTGGTTTTGTGATAACACCACTGATCAGCGTATCGCTTTTATAAATGGTCACCGGAGTATACGGTATCGTCTCCCTGGTCTTCATATCAATTATCTTTCCATATACGCGCCCCTTTGCCACGGGTAATTTTTGTGACTGCACGATAGTGGAAACGAAAAAAAGAATGAACAGAATAATACCAATTCTCATATTCAAAATATCCAATACAATTTATCCGCAAAGTTAGTTAAATCCAATTTCCAATGTTACTATCTTGGAAATTACAGATGGAGATCATAAAAAAGCCGTGCATAGTGTTGCAACTTCACTTAATGGGAATAGCCTTTGTTTTCAATGGCTTCCCAATCTCATGTTCCTTTTATTTTTAGTAACTTTATGTAACATAAATTTTATGCTACAGTTAAAAAATTATATCAACGGAGAATTAGTTGAGCCACTTGGTAAGTCTTATATAGATAATTATAATCCTTCAATAGGAAAGGTTTATTCAAAAATTCCTGACTCGGATGAACATGATGTAGAGCTGGCTGTTGAAGCTGCAAAAGCTGCATTTCCATCCTGGTCAAAAACGCCAAAGGATATTCGTTCAAAGTATTTATTGAAGATCGCATCGCTAATTGAACAAAATCTTGAGATGCTTGCAAAAGCGGAATCAACAGATAATGGCAAGCCAGTTAAACTTGCTATGACTGTTGACATACCCCGCGCAGCAAGTAACTTTCATTTTTACGGAACAGGAATTTTACATCTTGCATCGGAAGCACATTCTATGGAAGACACCGCGATTAATTATACACTCAACGATCCCATTGGTATTGCAGGCTGTATCTCTCCCTGGAATTTGCCATTGTATTTATTCTCCTGGAAAATCGCACCTGCATTGGCTGCCGGAAACTGTGTGGTAGCAAAACCTTCAGAGGTTACTCCAATGACAGCGTATTTATTATCAGAGCTTTGTATAAAGGCAGGGCTACCAAAAGGAGTATTGAATATTGTGCACGGTTACGGACATAAAGTTGGCGCCGCTATTGTTGGACATAAAGATATACCGGTTATTTCTTTTACCGGCGGAACAAAAACAGGGGAGGGGATAGCGCGTGTCGCAGCTCCCATGTTTAAAAAACTTTCCCTTGAATTGGGAGGGAAAAATCCAAATATTATTTTTGCCGATTGTGATTTTGATAATGCTGTAAAAACATCGTTACATTCTTCCTTCGCTAACCAGGGACAAATTTGTTTGTGCGGATCACGTGTTTTTATTGAACGTTCCATTTACGAAAAATTCAAGAATGCATTCATAGAAAAAGTAAAAACACTTACGGTTGGTAATCCTGCAGATGAATCAAGTAAACTTGGTGCAGTGGTGAGTAAACAACATATGGAAAAAGTTTTGTCACATATTGAGGTTGCAAAACAGGAGGGTGGGAAAATATTGTGCGGCGGAAAACAAATTAAACTTGAAGGAGAATTTTCGGAAGGCTGGTATATTGAACCAACAGTGATCGAAGGATTATCTCATGATTGCCGTACCAACCAGGAAGAGATTTTCGGACCGGTTGTAACACTTATGCCATTTGATAAAGAAGAAGAAGTATTGATGTATGCCAATAGCACATCGTATGGATTAGCATCAGTAATATGGACAGAGAATCTAACCCGTGCACACCGTATAGCAGCTCAACTGCATACAGGAATTGTGTGGATCAATTGCTGGCTATTACGCGATTTAAGAACGCCCTTTGGAGGGGTAAAAGGCTCAGGAGTGGGTAGGGAGGGCGGTTTTGAGGCATTACGCTTTTTTACAGAACCAAAAAATATTTGCATTAAATTGAAATGAGCCATAACTTGGCTTAACTTTTACTAACGAAATATTAAATAATATAACAAATGAAAAAAGTTATTTCACTCCTCGCTTTTACAATGTGTTTAGGTTTTGCTTATTCACAAGCTCCCGCCGGAAAAGCACCACTGCCTTTTGTAATGACCGCGAAAGATTCTGCTCTTGCAAAAGCATGGAAAATTAAAAGGTATGAATGTTTTGGTGAGGTTTATCAGGAAGGAAATCTTCCAAAAAAACAAGCGAACGACGGTCTAACACTTTCGCTTGACCAAACAGCATTTTTTACTTATGATGGAGTTTTGCATACTGGTAAATGGGTAACAGACAAAACAAAAACAATCATTACTATCACCGATGATGCTCCGGATGCAAATGGAAAAAAAGTTGTGAATACATTAAAAATATTAAAAGGAGGTTCGGAAGAATTAGAGATAAAATACCAGGATAAAGATTTGATCACTACTCTATATACATTGGTGCCTAAAAAATAACAAACAGTATTCTTTAGCTAAAGGCCGCTTCCAAAAAAGGAAACGGCCTTTTCCTTTTTTTACATTTACTTGTAACCTTTTATATTCCTGTTCGTCTAGCTTATAAATTTTAATATTTATACTATAACAACATGAAAAAATTAATACACTCATTCTTTCTATGCTGCCTTTTTTCAACGGGCATAATTAATGCACAAAATCCATCCTGGGTTGCTACTTGTGATCCTTCAGGACAAAAAGCGGTCAGTTGTACAAAAAATGATAGTGCCGGAAACAGTTATATAGTAGGTTCATATAATCAGGCATCTGCAAAATTTGGCAATACAACTTTAGCCTGTTCAGGTTACCAGGATATTTTTGTTGCAAAATGTGACAGTAATGGAAATTTTATTTGGGCAAAGCGTGCGGGAGGAGCCTCTGCTCAATTTTCTACTGATAATGGAAATGGCTTGGTTCTGGATAATTCCGAAAACCTATATGTTTCGGGTGATTACAGAGATACCGCAGACTTTAGCGGGATAATACTTCCCGGAAAAGGATTAAGAACTTTTCTTACTAAATATGATTCCAGTGGAAATGTTATCTGGATAAGTAGGGCGAAGGGAAATAACTTAAGCTTAGGTAGCGTAGCCATAAATGCAGACACAACATTGTTTGTTCATGGAAGTTGTTTTACAGGGGCGATTACTTTAAACGAAGGAACTCCTGATTCTATAGTTGTTCCCAATAACAACAACTCTTCTTTTTTTGTAAAATATGATACAAGCGGCAAGGCATCCCTGATAATATTTTTACCACAAACCGCTTTTATCAGAGATATAACAACCGATAACAATAATGGAATTTATGTATTAGGCAGATTTTATGCAACCGCAAGTTTTGGATCTACAGTATTAACATGTAACGGAACGGGAGACATTTTTACAGCAAAATACGATGGTAACACCGGCAACCTAATGTGGATAAAAAAGATTGGTTTAGTTACCGGCAATGAGCAGGATAACGGTATTCACCTTGTAATGGATGCTTATAAGAACATGTATATTGCCGGCTATAGAGATGATACCGGTGGCATTCCATCAAAGGGACGCTTAATTAAATGTGATTCTATAGGAAACATTGTTTGGTCAAAAGTTTTCACCAGCAGCAATACTTCATATGTTACCGACTTAATACTTATTAATAATAATTTATATATAACAGGTTTTTACAGATCGGCCCTTACCTTTGATGTTAATAATACATTGCCGTATAATGGGACAAGCATGTTTTCCATATACGTGGGAAGGTATGATACCGCGGGAAATATATTATATTCTTTTCAAGGTACTTCCGGCAATAATGCAAACAACTACGGGGGACTTGAAACAGATATTTCAGGATCCCTTTATTTGAGCGGAACATTGTCAAGTTCAACTGCAGCTCCAATAAGCTTAGGCAATATAACAATAATGGGAAACAGATCATTCGATGTTTTTGTAGCGAAATACAATCCCCAGGCGATAACAGCTATTGCCAAAAGTGACTTTGATGGGCAAGTTGATATTTATCCTAATCCCGTAAAAGGTATTCTTACTGTTCAGCCTAATCCTTCATTTGAAAATTATACCGTTACTATTTTCAATATGGTGGGACAAAAAATTTTAGACAAAAAAAATGTAATCGATGGTATATTAATTGATATGAGTACGTTCGATAAGGGCATGTATTTTGTCCGAATAGATTTTGAATCAAAATCGTACGTTAAAAAAATTATAGTTAATTGATCAAATGAACAATTTGAGTTAGCTCAGGGGAAAGCCGAAAAACCCGCTAAGAAAACTTAGCGGGTTTTTACGAATACTATTATTTCATTTTTAATGTGCCAAAATAACCTTTTGTGTTTCAACATTGATATTATTACTTGTCAATTGCACAAAATAAATTCCATTAGCAAGATCGTTTACATCAATAGATCCAGAAATTAAATCACTGTTAAATATCATCGACTTCATTACTTTGCCGGTTATATCAATGACTTTTACTTCGTTATTTTTATTTCCCGTTCCAAAACCAGAAACATTAATAATGTCACTTGTAGGATTGGGATAAACGGAAAAATAAATAATTGAATTTTTATCTTCAGCTACTCCCAGTGCCACGCCATCAAACCAATCGATGGTCGTTTTCAGAATATTATTTCTGTATCCGTCTGTTTTACTCAGCGAAGCAAAATTAAATCCCCAATAGGCGATCTTCCAATTGTCGGTTGTATTGTGCATTATGCTACCGCCAACTTTCGATACGTCATTCGAATACCTCAACGTTGCTTTAGCTCCTGATATTGGCGTAAACCATTCAGCATAAGAAAATGATCCTGTTAGCTGTGTGTTCCCAGCATATTTATACATGGAATCTCCGGTTGTATAATTAAGCGGTAAGGTAGAGGTGCTGCTGACAAATGTTGATGAAAGATAATTTGCTCCCATGTAATTGTTATAAAAATCTATATATTCATTGGAGATAGTATAATTGGCCGTACTGGTGATCTCTTCGCCCATAGTTTCGGACATGATCAAAATATTTCCATGGCTCTTCAGGTAATTTTTAAATATTTTCAATTTATTATCTGTAATACCATGAAAAATATTTCTTCCGCTCACACTATATAAAAAGTGACTCAGATTTGTTTTGCCCATTCCGTTGGTATCAATGCCGTCAACCTCATAATCGCTTATCAATACTGCGGGAAGAGATTTTGCCTGCAATGCGTTTACAATTGATGTATCGCAAATTTTATATTTATCATCGACAAGGTTTGTGACCGAACAAAAAGTGTATGTCGGAAACTGTTTTTTATATGCACCGATCCTTGTTGTTGATTTAAGCTGTAATGTAACGGTAGCCCTCTCATCTCCCGCAGATGAAGATGTTACGTTCACTGAAATGGTTTTAGTTTCAATGGCATTAAAATTTATGTTTGTTAGACTGGTATATGTAGTGCCATTAATAGTGAAGCTGGCAGTCCACCCTGTTGGCAATGTATTTAAAAGACTTACTTCATAAACATCAGCCGAATCAGAATTAATATTTGCATTGAAAGTGTAATTCGCGGTTGAGCTTTTTCCTATGAATTTTGTATAAACATTATCTGCAAGGTTTATGTCCATGTTATACTTTAATGATGAATCATCAAATTGTGCCTGAAGAATTTCTTTGGTAGTTGTATTCTGTATAAATGCTATTACCGCAAGCTGATCTACGTTATAAACGTTTTGCATGGTCCAGCTTTGATTAAAAGTTGCCGAATCGTTTACTGCCCATAATGCCGCCAAGGTAGTTCCGTTTTGGTTGGGCAGCATTTTTTTCATCACATTAGTCCAATGCGTTTCTCCATTTTTTTCCACCTTACGGGTAATGATACGTTTTTCCACCACCACCATATGAAGTTTTAAACTACCGCTTACCGCTTGTACAGCTTTGGCCTTAGCCGTAACATCAATCGTTCCATTATTGTTTATTTTATGTGAAAGCGTAATAGTAAATGGCGATGTAATTGCGGAGCGGTTGTTGATTGTTGTCTGGTTAATATTGTATGGGTGGCCAGAATAATAATTGCCATCGACAGCTCCGGATGGATATCCTGTAAATCCATAGAAAGAAACCCTTGCATTAGGCTCAGCTGTATTGTGAAAGTACATGGGGTCAACATTACCATAGTTGCCATGGTACTCCATTGTGATCAATTTTGAAGTTGGATTATTATCATGAAGCGAATCCATTCTTGGTCCTTGCCAAGTGCATGGACCGCATCCAGTACTCGTGATCCATTCCAAGAGAATGGTTCTAGGCGCCTGAGCTTGAGAAATTATTGAGATGATGCAAAAAAAAGCAAGAGAAAAAGTTCTGTTGTGCATAGTGGATACGTTCTTGCACAATATTACCCTACGAATAAACATATGCAAAGTAAAGTTTGGCCTATTCTTGCAAATTCAAAGTGGGGGTTTCCAGGTAAAAATGGAATAATTATACTATACAGGCAACTTTTATCCTTCCCCATTTCATAGGTTTCAAACACCACTATTTAGACCTTGCAACCTGCCTGTTTTTACCTTACTAAAGATATATTTCCTGTTCTAAACACTTCCGATCCGTCAACAACACACACCGCACGAAACACATAGGTATATACGGCCGAATTACAGAGCCGGTCTCTATAAAATCCGTTCCATACCCCTTTTACATCTGTAGTCTCAAAAACTTTTTCTCCCCAACGGTCATAAATTATAAATGATAAAATTTTCATCGATGCTGCCCCAAAGAGTTTTAACTCATCATTCTCTCCATCTCCATTCGGAGAAAAAACATTAGGAACAAATAATCCTTCGGAACATGACAAATTAGAAATGGAATCATTAACAGTAATTACCAATGTATCATAAGCGCTGCATCCATACACATCGATTATACTCACTACATAGGTTGTGGTAATAACTGGATTTGCAATAGGGCTTGAACAATTAGTACAACTGAGACCAGCACCTGGACTCCAGTTGTAATTGCTTGCGCCCGCTGCAGAGAGCTGAACCGAACTCCCTCTTGTTATTGTTACATCCGGCCCTGCGTTAACAGAAGGACTGCTCCCTGAATTATTAACGGTAACTGAATTTACATATGTACAACCCTTGGAATCAGTTACAGTATATCCATGTACACCACTCGAAAGAGAAGATGTAGAAACAGTAACAGATCCGTTTAGCCAGGAATACGTATATGGGCCCGTACCTCCAGCAACATTTGCCAATGAAGCTACACCTATTGACGAGTTGCATGTATCATCAATTGAAGTAGATGTCACAGTAAATGAGTTGGGCTGTAAAAGCACTTGCAAAATGGTATCGCGACACATCAGTGAATCTGTAACAATGCATGAATAAGTTCCTGCGGTTAAATTGCTTGCCAGAGCCGAAGTTCCTGCCACAGGCTGCCAAACATAATTTAAAGCGCCATTGCCTCCTGAAACTGTAAGGAAAATTATTCCATTAGCACCACCAGGACATGATACATTTGTAAATGTACCAACAGACAATGTTGGTGAATTCACAGACAAACTATCCACTATAATATTGTTAACAGTATCTCTTTTACAAGCGGCATCAGTAATTGTTACACTGTAAATTCCTGTACACAAATTAGTTAATGAGTCAGTTGTAGATCCATTGCTCCATAAATAGTTTGTTGGTGTCTGGCCACAAACTGTAGGGCCTGCAAGAAGTTTTCCATTGCAAACACATCCATGTATATCATTCTTTGTAACTGAAGCTGTTATGGGTTGAGGAGAAAATTTTGCAAGTATAAAATCAGAAAAGCCATTAAGATTTCCTTGGTGATAAGTACTACCCGGATTTACCATCGTTACATCATTACTTCGGGCTTGATTAGTATAAAATATATTATCGTTTTTATCTATTGCAAAAAAACCGGCAAAATCATTAAACGTCGTCGAAAAGAAATATGTACTCCAGGTTAATTCCCCCTTGTTACTGAACCGTGCGAAAAAACTTTCAGCCGTTGCGGTTGCGTTTAAATGACTATTATCGAAATACGCTCCGCATCCTGGGTCTCGAAATGGAATATCGGGTGCATTCGTAATACCACATATATATGCATTATTACAGTTATCGATATGTACTTTTTGTGCAATCACTTCGCCTCCATTGCGTGCGGTCATTGCAACATTGCTTCCATAATATGTGGACCATTGCATTGTACCAATATTATCAAATTTGGAAAAGAAAAACTTAATCTGGTTGTTAGGATTTGTTCCATCAAAAAAGTAACCTGAACTGAGGACAGGAAAATTAGTTGAACTCGTATATCCTTCTATAAATAAATTATCCAGCCCGTCAATGCCAATACCCAAGCAAACGTCATAGCCTGTTCCTCCAAAATAGGTAGACCATAACAGCGTGCCATTATTCGTGAACTTCGAAATGAACGCATCAATACCGTTATTATATGCACCTACGTAATAAGTCCCAACGCTGGTAGTATTCTGCACAGGAAAATTTGTTGAACCTGTGTTACCAGTCAGGTACAAATTATCCTGCGAGTCAATGGCAACATCTGCTCCTTCATCTCCATCATCTCCACCAAAATAGGTAGCCCACAACTGTGTTCCATTATTGTCAAACTTTACGATAAATGCATCATCACCCGTAGTTCCTATGGTAGCATCAAAATAAGTTCCATTATTCAATACAGGGAAATCATTAGAGGCGGTTTTTCCGGTAGCAAATAAATTTCCCTGCGAATCAATAGTTAACCTTCTTGGATAATCCCAGAGATTAGCCCCTCCGAAATAAGTACTCCACAACATTGCTCCGTTATTATCAAACTTCGCAAACACCAGGTCATCAAAACCAGACATTGCAGCTTTATAATATCCAATGGTATTATCGAACGTCGGAAAATCTGTGGAAGCAGTACGGCCCACAATAAAAATGTTGTTATTCTGATCCGCCACAACAGAGTGAACTATATCAGTAGATGCATTTCCTCCTATATATGTAGACCACAATAGCACTCCATTATTGTCAAACTTGGTAATAAATGCATCCTGAAAAAAAGTTAACGTGTTATCATAAAAATTGCCAGTTGTTAGTGTAAAAAAATTATTGCTTTGGCTAATTCCAACAACGTATACGTTCCCGCTTGTATCGGTGCATATATCAAATTCTACCTCGGCACTACTACCGCCATAATACGTACTCCAAGTAAGGGTTGGGTCGATCACAAGTGTTTGGTTATGGGAGAAGTTATCAATTTTAAATATTAACTCTTCATTCTCATATACAAACTCCGAATTTACCTGCTGCTTTGTTGATTCAATAAATGACACAGGAGCACTTTCTGTTATTTGCCCCAGAGAAGTAACAATAGAAAAATTCTTTTCTTCATTCAGTCTAATTTTTGAATTACCATTAAAAAACATTTTAATCAATTTATAATCGGCGCCGGGGTGCACAATAAATTCGTATTTGATTTTATTTTTTTCCGATGCAACCGTTTTAATTACCCAATCTATACCAGGGTAAATATTTATAAAAATAATTTCGTTATAGCTATGTACATTCTCATGCCAATTTTCGGAATTGCTACCAATTAAATAATTATAGTAATGGGTATTGGGATTTTTATTATACGCATTTGATGTGCCGATACTAGCCCCCTTTAGTACCATATCGGTCCTGGAAAATTTTATTGTTGTTGAAGAATCAGGATAGTCTTCACGGATTGCATTTTTTGAAATACGCTCGCGGAAAATATACGTAAGCCCATGATTAGTTACGTAACAATTAAAATCAGGAGTTTCAAAATAGTATAAAACTGTTGTGTTTGATTCTGTAGATGGAATTTGACCCTTGTTTTCAATGAAGCCAAGTGTTCCATACGCAGCTGGCATAGCAGCGAACAACAATGCAACGAAAAATATTTTTCTAAAATATATATTCAAGACGGAGATGAGCTGTAATTAAATATAGCAATAAATTTTGTGAGTCTCTACACAGACAAATTATGTGCGTATTGCTAACGGACCAAAGAGATATTTCCCTTTTGATAAACTTCAGAGCCGTCAACTGTACATTGACCTAAGAGTACATATGTGAAAACCCCGCTATTACATAGGACATTTCTCCGCTTTCCATCCCAAGCAATAGTGATATCATATGTTTCAAAAACTTTTTCTCCCCAGCGATTGTATATTGTGAGTGAACCGCTTTTAATTGCCCCACCTCCAAATATCATCAGTACATCATTTTGTCCATCTTCATTTGGGGAAAATGCATTGGGAATTTTATTTCCTCACAATTCACCTGGGGGTCTTCTATATCTACAAGAACAGAATCCATGCTTGTACATCCATTCTCATCGGTAATAGTAACATAATATGTTGTAGTAGAGACAGGGGTAGCTGTTGGACTGCAACAATTAATACAGCTCAGCCCTGAAGATGGAGACCATAAACAATTACTTCCTCCTGCCGAAGTAAGCACAACAGAATTTCCTTTAATTATAGTTGTATCATTTCCGGCAGCTACAACAGAAGGTTGATTCACGGTAATAAATACAGATGTGGTGTCAACACAATTTGCATTTGAGACTGTAACAGAAAATAAAGAAGAAATTGCCGGAGACTGATTAATAGCAGGAGTCGCAGCACCTGTATTCCATGAATATGAGTTTCCTCCTGAAGCAGTTAGTAAAACATTTTCTCCGGCACAAATGGTATCATCGTCGCTCACTTGCGCAATAGGATTCGCATTCACAGTCACACTTATCACTGCGTCAACTGAACAGCCTTGCTGATTGCTTCCGGTAACTGTATACCCTGTAACACCTGCTCCTGGATGTTGAATTATTAACGGAGAAGATGAGCCAAAATTCCAGGAATATGAATTAGCTCCCGAAGCAGTTAACATTATACTGTCTCCGGTACAAATAGAATTATTTCCTGTAATAGTAACGACGGACAAATTCATTACATCAACAAAAAAGGTGGTTGTATCTGTACAAACTCCGTTAGATACAACAACCGTATAGGTTGTAGGAGTTGTCGGAGAAACATTATTCACAGCGCTTGCAGGACCGGCATTCCATGAATAGGAGCTTCCGCCTGATGCGATGAGTACGGTATTGTTACCGCTGCAAATTGTATCACCCCCTGTTATAGTGGCCGTTGGGACAGTATCAATATTAACAACAGAAAGAAATGTGTCGGGAATACATTTGAAATTACTCGATGTAATTAAACTCACCGTGTATGTTCCCGGAGAATAAACGTGTGTTGGGTGAAATAAATTTGCAGGGCCATTATCAGTAACATAATATTTCTCAATTACGCTTCCATCGCCAAAGGTCCATTGATATGTTAGACTGTCTGCAACGCGAGGAAAAGAGCATGGCGGGGGAGTGGGAGGCAAAATACTATCAGACAGATTGGTAAACATCACAGTAAAGTTACCACAAGCGGGAGTCGTATTTGTAAACATTGAAATAGAGCTATCGATGGGAGGAAGTGAAATAATATTCTGTAATCCATCTTTTGCTTTCGCACTTCCAGGTAAATTAAGTACAACATCTATATAATTACATGCAGTGCCCAAGCTATTAGGATTATTGATTCTGCCTATATATGAAGCGCTTCTTCTACTTACATAAATTTTATCATCAATTCCCATATACATACTTACGAATGAATTGCTCGTGCCGGGATATTTAACAATTGTTTTTTTTGATTTCCAAAAATCTGCTGCCAGCATATCGTATTGAACCAGCGAATCAAAGTAGCCTATGTAAAGACGACTATTGTCCTTCGAAAAGCAAACGCCATGTCCGAATTGTTTGTCATCTCCAGTTTGATTACTTAATATTCCCGTGTTCATATCAAAATCCATCATGAGCAATGAAGGATATGTGGCAGAACCCGGTGATGGTGGGGCTTGACCAATTGGATATGTGATAATATATTTTTTCCCATCGGAAGATATTCGCGAAGCGCCTCCAAAGCCTATCCTGTATGGAGACGTACTAAAAACCGGATTTTGAATTCCCTGATCTGTGATTAAGTAAGACCTGAATTCATTATGACAAGATGGGATAACAACCCAATATTCTCCATTTTGTATGCATGTTGGTCGAAGTCTTTCGACTCCCGTTATTGACTCGTAAGGAATACCAACTTGTGACTGCGCACTGAAACAGGAATCCATGGCTCTTGTATAAAGCGGAATATTTTTTTGGATAACCTGTCCGAGTCCACCATTCAATGACATATCTACAACTGAATAATAATATCCCTGTAATGTTCCAGTACAACCATTTACAGTAAACAAATAATATTTACTTCTATCGCCCGGAAAAGGAACAATTAATGACGATTGTACTGCCGACCAATCCCCTTTTAGATTGTTTCCCTGCGACATTACTGCATGTGTCTTATCGTAAATATTAACTCCCTCAGTATAAAAAAGTAATGTTCCGGATTTTGAATCGCTCATGCAAGCCACCCCTTCATTAGCGATGAGACCTCCGGTAGCTGATGTTGTAACCCCTGCATTGCCAAAGTGTATTCCTGCGGGAGGAGTTGCGGGACCGGGAAAAATCGGTCCGCCTCCAATATACCAGTTTGCATTGGAGCGTGAAGTATCAACAATGTCAGGACCACAAACAGTTATTGTTTTTTTTATACTCCACGAACATGCGTTGTCTGTTCCTTTTAATGTTACAATGTATTGTCCTGGTTTTGGATAATCATACACAACATTTTGCCCGAACGCCATATCTGTATTTCCCAAATCCCACGTCCACGAACTGGCTGTACCAATAGCATTAAATGTTATTTTGTTACAAGGGCAGCCTATGCTCATAGTAAAATCGTCGGCCAATAATGTATCAGCAGTTACTGTAATTGTATCAGTAAAATCATCGGAACAATTTGAATTATAAACCAACAGCTTAACGATATATGTGCCTGGCAAAGCATATGCCTTCAAAGGATTTGCGGTATTACTCATACCGCCATCACCGAAAGTCCAGAAATAACTTACAGTTCCTGTAAATATTGATTGATCTGTAAACTGTACACTATTGCCTGAGCAAACGGTATCGTTCAACGAATGTGTAAACAACGCTATTGGAATTTCTATAACTGTTATTGTTGTTTGAAAAGTATCTGTTACCCCGGGATCATATGCAATGAGTGTAAATACATACACACCCGCAGTTGAATAACTATGAGAAACCTGCGTTGGGTTTAGCGTATAGCTTTCTACAGGAGTTCCATCTCCCCAATTAACAGTAAGACTATCTGCAAAAACACTTTGATGCACTCTAAGATTTATACTCTCATTTTCACATAAAACAAACGGAGGAGAATTAGAGATTGCTGCTGTCGGAACAGCATAAATTCCTGCCGAAAAAACCAGCAACAATAAAACACAAAAAAATTTAGAATAATATGAAAACATTACACAAAGAAGTCAAGGACTCCAACTATTAATTTAAGCTAAATATTCATTTCCTTAAATACTATTTCGTTTTATTACTTGAATTTGATCTGCTATCAAATAATCACAATTGCGCAAATATGGTATATTTATACTAATTATTACTTGAATTTGATGGTATCATCAGAACAACTTTTTAGGCTCATAAAATCACTTTCAAAAACCGAAAAGGGCTATTTTAAAAAGTTCTCTTCGTTGCATATCATGGGCGAAAAAAACAACTATGTAAAGTTATTTGATGCAATTGATCAGATGAGGGAGTACGATGAAGAAAAAGTAAAAGAAAAATTATCCGGCGAAAGGTTTATTAAACGGTTGTCATCCGAAAAAGTCTATTTGAACAACCTCATTTTAAAAAGTATGACCGCCTTTCATTCATCACGATCAATGGATGCGCAACTGCATGATCGAATACGACAAATTGGTTTTCTATTTAGCAAAGGCTTGCATGAACATGGGAATAAACTATTAACAAAAACTATTTTACTTGCAAAAAAATATGACAAACCGCTCGTGTTACTCGAGCTGGCAACAAAACAAATTGACTATATGCGCTCCGGGAACGGTGTTGAGCTTTTTGAAGCCAATAAAAAAATTCGCGGCCAGCAAGCACAAATTCTCGACAACTACAAAGAATTGATCCAATACAATTTTATTGCTTCTGAGTTATTTATACATACTGAAAAAGTGGGGCTCAATGCCCGAGATAAAAACGACTTGGAGATTTTTATAAAAAAATTTAATTCTTTACTAAAAAACAACAAACTACATTCTGAGTCTTTCCATACAATGCGCTTATCACTGTTTTGCAAATTTATTTTATACGCCCTGCAGGATAACGAAACCGATGCTTACAACAGTATAAAAGAGCTCGTTAGGCATATAGAATCGCATACGCATTTAATTGATGAAGATCCGCGGATATATTCTACAGCACTTAATAACCTGGCGATCTGTGAGTCTGCATTAAAAAAGTACAAGCAGGCAGACATAACATTACACAAAATGCACTTTTTCGCTTCTCAATATTCTCCATTAAAGAACCAGGTGCTGTCATCGGCTTATAACATAGAGTTAAGCATGTGTTTGGAAGCGCGACTCTATGAACGCGGATATAAACTAATGAACAGGATGCAGTCGGAATTAGTTAAACACAATTTTTTTCCTCCAAATAAACATTTAGAATTAAATATGTATTTCTTTTTTGCCTCGCTGAATATTGTTTATGGAAAATACAAAGCGGCAGCACATTTTTTGAACATTGTAATAGGTGGTGAAAATGAAAACCTTAGAAGTGATATACAAAGTTCAGCAAGAATATTGCGCCTGATCGTTTATTTTGAATTACGAGACGAATTATATTTAGAGTATTTATTAAGGGCCACCTACAAGTACTTACTAAAAAAAGGATCACTGTATGAATTCGAAAAAGAAATTTTAGAATTTATTAAACGGCGCGGAAAGCAAAATGCGTTGCCTCTGGAAAAAGAATTTAAATTACTCCGCAATAAGCTGCTGATCATATTAAAGGATCCTCACGAAAGAAAAGCGATGATCTATTTTAACTTTCCTCTTTGGTTAGAAAGTAAAATCAAGGGTACAACAATTTTAGATCTTGTAAAGAATAAAAAATAGTTTTGGTAAATTAAAAAAAGGCGCTGAAATGTTCAGCGCCTTTTGAAATTGTTAAAGGACTAAAAGAGATGTTGAAGAATTAAAGAGATATCCCTGGATAAGATTTGATCATACCTTTTATCCATTTCGCTTCTTGATTTTTTCAACAGTTATTATGTAAGCTGTTGAAGGAATAATCACTAACATGCTTTAAATCATAAGAAAAGGAAGGAAGAGTTATATACCCTTCCTATGGAATACCTTTTTAAAAAATAATTTTAAATTTTAAGCGGTTAATATTAACCATTATTGCCACACTGTACCGTGCAGCCGAGTCTTGTGTGTGCGTTGCAGGCCATTCTTGTGCAGCCTTGCAAGTTGGTACAATGTATTTGTGTTTTTTTAACATCATTATCATTAGGAGCTCTATCTGGCACAAGCCTGGTTCCAGCATCACGACACATATCGAGTGATACCGCAAGCGCACTTATTACGAGAAGACTCACAACCGGATCTGTTCCTCCCACTATTGTCTCAGCTTCACTTTGCTTTAGCGAGGTTTCAAAGCTGCTAACGCTAAACTCCGTTAACTTTAATTTTCTTTTCATTCTTTATACCTATTTTATCAATGCCTACTCTAATTAGGTTTTCGGCTTTCCCGCTTAGTAAGGAAGGGCAACAAACCTTTCCTTGAAATATCTTCTAAAAAAAATTTTAATTGTGGGCGTTAATTAAGCACCATGGGCACACCCCATTCTTGTGCAGCCTGGCAAGTTGGTACAATGTATTTGTGTTTTAATATCATTATCAGTATCATTAGGAGCTCTATCTGGTACAAGTTTGGTTCCAATTTCTGGACACCTCGCTAGTGAGAATATACCCGCACTCACTACTAGAAGAGACACGCAAAGAGCTGCTGAATCTCCCCCCCCTATTGTCTCCGCTTCACTTTTCGTTAGAGACGTTTCAAAACTACTAATGCTAAAATCCGTTAATTTTAATTTTTTTTTCATTTTTTATATTTATTTTATCAATGCCTACTCTAATTAGGTTTTCGGCTTTCCCTTTTTATACAGTATTTGTAACTGAAGGTTTAATTATTTATTCTATTTTTCGTTGGCATCAAAGCACCCCTGAGTACAAACTACAGGGGTAAACACCATCGAGTTTTGACGATTAGAACCACACTTATCGTAATTTAAGGTGGGTATTACTGGCGTTATACAAGTTAAGGTTACTACAAAACCTGTAGGAGTGTACTGTGAGCCTGTCATAATTCCTCCTTTTATTGTTGATAGTTCATTCGCTGTAGCGGTGATAAAACTTTCAACGGATAATGCTTTCAAGTTTAGTTTTTCCGTTTTCATATTTAGTTTTTTTCTGAAATCAAAACTAATACAGACAAGGTCTTGCTTCCACTCTCTTTTATTTAAATATTAACAGTCTAGATTAGCGATTATACCTTTCTATATAGGATAGATATCTATTATATATTAACTGTTAAGCGTAATAATTGGAGGGTATTAAATTGGCTATGCCTTAATTTGTTTCTGGACCCAATAATAATATCTATTGCCAGCGCTACGATTTTACTTTCACTCTCAACTGCACCTTCTGTAATTGTTCAGTCCGTGCGAAATGGTGCAACTACTTGCTCTAATCATCGCGTTCCAATAGCCAATTCAAATGTTAGAGGGTGCCAAGATTGGTAAGCAAATGCTTAGATGTGAGAGTACTAAATTTCCGTTACACAAATCGCATTTTCGGAATCATCTTAGAGACACGTGTTTTTTCTAGGACTTAAAATCAACGTTGGTGTCGCGGTTATGTGCAATGCATTTAGGGGGCGTTGGTTTTAGCTCCAATGTTATACCCTTGCAGAGCATATATTACAATTATGATCACGTGTACATGCAGATGTAAAAGGCTGGGGTTTTAGCAGAGTTGTATATCTACTCATTGTACCTGTGCCACCAATAATAGTTTCTTTTTCTATTATATTTTCAGATTAAGTGTTAAGCTGTGGTTTTAGAAAGTATTTTAAGTGTTTTTTTCAATCCTTCTGTAACCCTTCGAGAAAACCCCGTTGTATAAATAGTATCTTTAATGGCAGTATAAAATGAGAAAATTAATCTTTCTTCTGTTTTTTGCGCAAAACGATATTGCGGCACAGTTAGTAGTAAATGATACATACACTCCACAGCAATTGGTTCAAAATTTTCTAGCTGGCTCGGGAGTCACTATAAGTAACATCACATATAATGGCATCGATTCTGCAATAGGTTTTTTTAACGGAACAAGTACAAATTTGGGGTTAGACAGCGGCATAATAATGGCATCCGGCAATATTAAAAATGCTATTGGGCCTAATCAGACTGATGATAGAAGCAGCGAATTTAATTTACCAGGTGATACGGATCTTAATTTAATAGCAGGCCAGCCAACTTTTGATGCCGCCATCCTGGAATTCGATTTTATTTCAGATTTTGCTTCTGTTGAATTTAATTATGTTTTTGCGTCGGAAGAATTTCTCGAATTTGTGAACGCCGGAGTCAATGACGCATTTGGTTTTTTTATTTCTGGGCCATACATCAATGGCCCTTATTCTAATTCGTCCGAAAATCTCGCGATCATTCCTGGAAACAATTCAATCGTTTCAATCGATAATATTAATTTGTCTTCAAACGCTGAATATTATACGGACAACCCTTCGGGCACTACTATTGAGTACGACGGATTCACAAAAAAGCTGACTGCCACTGCGGACGTAATGTGCGGCGTTACTTATCATATTAAAATAGCAATCGCAGACGCCGGGGATTATATTTATGATTCCGGTGTCTTTCTACAAGCAGGGAGCCTTCACAGTAGTGATGTTATAAAGAGAATTGATGTCTGTAATATTTTTACTCCCAATGGCGATAATAAAAATGACATATTTAAATTAAGGGGGCTTGGGTTTTGCAATACAACATATACAATGGAAATATTTAACCGCTGGGGACAAAAAGTATATAGCGGCACTTATCCCGGCGATAATTTTTGGGATGGCAATACTTTATCAGGCGAAAAAGCAGATGAAGGAGTTTATTATTACGTTCTTACAAGCTCGCCTTCGAATAGTTCATCTAAAGGCTTTGTAACTCTCATAAGATAATCCGGAATAGGCAACAAGATTAACCTGAGCCTTTCTATTCTACATCAACCGCTTTATCAAACTCGCCTTCCCATTTAGCAATTACAACTGTTGCGAGACAATTGCCAATTACATTTACAGCGGTGCGCGCCATATCCATAAGCTCATCAATACCTAAAATTATAAACACCGGCCAAACCGGTAAGCCGAACGAAGTAACAGTGCCTAGTAAAATAACCAACGATGCTCTTGGCACTCCGGCAACACCCTTGCTGGTTAGCATGAGCGTAAATACAATTAATAATTGCTGTCCAATATCCAAATGAATTCCTGCCGCCTGCGCAACAAATATGGATGCGAGGGAGAGATATAAAGTAGTCCCGTCTAAATTAAAGCTATAGCCGGTAGGCATTACAAATGCAACGATTTTGCGGGGAACTCCAAATTTTTCCATAGCTAACATCGCTTTTGGTAAAGCGGCTTCCGAACTTGTAGTGGCAAAGGCGATAGATACGGGCTCTGCAATTGCCCGGATAAATTTTTTGATGGGCAATTTTATTATGAGGGCAATCGGAAATAATACCACCAATAAGAATAAAATCAATGCAACATATAATGTTGCCAGCAAATAAAAAAGATTAACCAATATACCAATGCCCATATGGCCCACAGTATAAGCTATTGCTGCGCCCACACCTACCGGGGCAAAATACATAATGATGTTGGTAAATTTGAACATTGTTTCGGAAAGACTCTCCGCAAAATTGAGCATTGGCCTTTTCTTCTCCTCGCTTAACATTGCCAGGCCAATACCAAATAAAATGCTGAACACAACAATTTGCAGCACCTGTCCTTCTACAACAGATTTGGCAATATTCTCAGGAAAAATATGAAGCACTATATCCTTCCAGCCTTGTTCAGCTACCTGGGGAATTTCTCCCGCTGTAACATTAGTACTATCTATTCCCGCTCCTGCCTGACTGAAATTAATCGCGAGGAGTCCGATGAATAGTGCGATCGTTGTCACAACTTCAAAATATAAAATTGATTTCCAGCCCATCCGGCCAACCTGTTTAAGATTGGAATGCCCTGCGATACCAACCACTAATGTTCCAAAAAGCAGGGGAGCTATAATGGTTTTTATCATCTTCAAAAATATTTTACTCAACACCTGGAGATTCAACGCAAATGCAGGCGCATCATGCCCAACCTCTATACCGATTAGCATACTAATAAGTATCCAGGTTGTAAGAGTTTTTTTATAAACTCCGTAACCTATAACCCCGCAAAGAGAAGCCCATCGTGATACAAGTAAAATCACCGGGTCAATAGTGAGTGAAAAAAAACGAACAGATAAATGAAGTACCGCCGTTACGATAAATATTCCTAAAAGAAAAATTAGCTGATTTCTTTTTGACATAAGATCATAAATATAAAAACTTTAAGGCGCATTCGGTCTTTTATATTTTAACTTCTTCAATTACCCTTTAATCTATTTTTATACTTCTCCCGAACCACGAATGAAAAAGAGTTATTCAGCATTTTACTCTCGAGCCAGGAAATAATATCAAAATAATTAAGCACTTGTTTCTCAAACGGATCCTGCATTACCTTATTCAACTCTTTTAACAATTGTTTAAAGGCGGGAATAATTTCTTTTTTACTTATGCCGCCTGTAAGATTTTTTCTAAAGAATTGCAGAAAAATATTTTCAGTTTTGTAAAGTTTCTTTCGCTTGAATAAATACCTGTAAGCCGAACGCCAATAATATCCTAAGCCATCGTAATTTTTCAATTCATACTGTATGATCAGATTAAATATTAGCGCAAAGGCATATGTATCCTGTGATATAGGAGATGACTTTATTGCAGGATCATTAATTATTTTATTCACCCATATTTTTGCATGCTTGTAATTTTCCATACCAATACACGTGTATGCGAGATTATAATAAATGGTAAGCTCCGCCTGCCTCACCATTTTTCCTTCGTATTGAATAAGCTTTTCTTCAATCTCCGGCATAAATGTTTTTGAATCTTTAAAATTCCCCAATCCAATGTTCGCTGCTAAATGATGGTTGTACTGAACTTCAAAAAAACGAATCGCCATACTTTCCGGTTTTAATTTAACTATGGCGGGCACCAGCTTTTGCAAAAGATTTAAGGCATCACGGTGTTCTTCAAACTCGTCTTGTATTAAACAGATATTTAAATAATTGTTATATGTGGAGATGCATAAGAATGTTTCGCGTATGGCAAGTTCCGGATCGCGATCTATTTCCTCCAGGATTTTTTTAAACGACTCCTTACTCTTAATAAAATCACTTTTAATTTCATGATACCTGGCCCAGGTGTTGTGATACATTATTTTTGCACCACTTGAAATAGCCAATCTTTCATTTTGCAAAAGCGGATCATTTATGATCTTTTTCATTTTGCTCAATGTTTCCTCGTTTCTCAAATACCGCTCCTGAATTGTAAATGTTGACATTTCAAAAGATAGTTTTTCATAACAATGTTCATTGTGCAGTTTTTCTATTATATGCGTTTCCTTTTCAAAAGAATCGGCAACGCTAAATTCACTTCGGCGGTTGTAGCTATAAATATTTTTCTCCCAGTGCAATATTTCCAGCAGACTAGTGAACTTTTCACTCTTTGTAGCTATTGATTTTGCTTTTTCTATCACCTTCAGGCACTGATTATAAAGTGCCTTCTTGTGCAGCAACTGGATATTGGTCAGCAACTCCGATAGCTGATTATCTATCGACTCACTCGTATGGTAATTTCTCAACGCTTTTAAAATAAGCTGGTGCAAATATTTTTTTTCTGAAGAAAGCCATTTCACTTTTTTTACTTTGGATAAGGCATCCTTCAATTTGTCCTCATCATATTCCTTCTGGCTATCAACCAGGTTAAACAAATACAAGTAATTGTTTTCCTTACCTGTGCTGTATATAGACACAAATTTTTTAAAGTATCCTTTTTCGGATTTATTAAGCGATTTTATCAGTTCAAAAAGTGCATCAACCTGCTTCATCGACTTTCCAATAATATATATTAAATATACAATTTTTGATTTAAAAATGCATATTTTCTATTATTCGACTTATCAATTAATCATAAAGTAGGCTGGGATGCAAAGGCCTGAATTTTTAAATTGAAGAATAAATTTAAAGCATCTGAAACAAATGCGCTTTTCCAGATCGATATTATTTCTACTGCTCTTTTCACCTGTTTTATCTTCACAAGAAAAAAACAATTTGCCAACAAGTCCTTTAAGAGGAAATGGAATTATGTTTGCCCAAAATATGGGACAGGTTGTAGACATGGAACAAAACCTGAGACCAGATGTTTTGTTTAAAGGCAATATAGATGGCGCAGATATTTATTTAAGAAAAACAGGGATAAGCTATGTGTTAAATAATATCGGCGCTGTAACAGATCTTATTAGCAAAGAAGCGGAAGACGCCTGGAAATCCGGGAAGACGAGTGATCCCGAAACACATTACCTGAAACTGCATCGCGTTGATCTCGATTTTGAAAACTGCAACCTCAATACACAAATTATAACCTCACAACAAGTAGAAGGACACAAAAATTTTTATTATGCGCATTGTCCCGACGGAATTACCAATGTAAATACCTATAATGAAGTAATCGTAAAAAACATTTACAAGAACATTGATGTAAAATATTATGGAGGCAAACAACAAGGATTAAAATATGACATTGTTGTAAACCCAGGAGCTGATCCAAATGATATTAAAATAAAATATAGCGGGGCAGATGGAATTGAAATTAATAATGGAAAATTAAAAATTCACTGGGCAACATAGTTGAGAGTATTCCCAGAGTTTATCAAAATATCAGTGGAAAAATTGTAGATGTAGAAGCGGAATATGTTTTGAACGGAACAACGTTGAACTTTAAACTTTCTAACTATCAAACTAATTTCCCTCTCATTATTGATCCCTGGGTTTCTTACTTCGGCGGAAGCGGAAGAGATGTGGGAAGATCTGTAACGACAGATCCTTTAGGAAACGTAATATTCACCGGCTATTCATTATCGGCAGATCTTCCCGTTTCAACAGGAGCGTTTCAAACCACTTTCGGAGGATTTGGTAATGCATTTTGGGGAACTGGCGATGCGTTTGTAACAAAGATGGATGTGCAGGGAAATTTATTGTGGAGTACTTATTACGGTGGAACATCGGATGACTACGGCGGATACGGAATCGCCACGGATGCGGCAGGCAATGTTATAGTAACAGGAAATACCATTTCATCTAATTTTCCGACGGGAGCATCGGGCTCAAACACGGTACATCAAAATACATATGGTGGTTGCAGTTCCTGTTTTTCTAATGGTGATGCATTTGTTTTAAAACTGGATGTAAGCGGACAGCGAATGTTCGCTACATATTATGGGGGGGCCAATGCAGACAAGGGGTTGGATGTTACTACAGACGGAAATAATATTTACCTGTATGGCTGCACAAACTCTCCAAACAATATTTCTTCAACAGGAACTTTTCAACCATCATTAAAAGGATCGAATGATGTTTTTATCACGAAGTTTTCTGCAACAGGGGCTCGGGCCTGGGCGACATATGTAGGCGGAAGTTTTGATGACAATTATGGAGGAGGAGGAGGAATAGAATACAATCCGGTTTCAGGTAATATTTATTTCTCCGGGACAACAACATCAATGGACTTTCCGACACTAGCAGGTTTTCAAATGACAAAAAAAGTTGGCTTTGATAATTTTCTCTGCAGTTTTAGTCCTGCCGGTACACAATTGTGGAGCACACATTATGGAGGAACCCTAAGCAGCGCCTACCAGGGGAATTCGGATATTGCCATTGATAGGCTAGGGGATATAATTTTAGTTGGCACCACTGCTTCTACATCAGGACTTGTCACCGCGGGCGCGTATCAAACAACTTATGGCGGAGGCTTTTATGATCTATTTGTTTCCAAGTTCGGAAGCGGAGGAAATAGAAAGTGGACAACCTACCTTGGGGGAAATAGTGGTGAATACGGTGCAAGTGTTGCCACGGACGATAACAACAACATTTATGTTTATGCTGAGTTTGAAGACGGAGATGCTATGGGATACCCTATTAGTTCCTGTGCATATCAACCAACCTTCGGAGGGATGGAAGATCAGTTTATAGCGAAGTACGATGTAAATGGTGTTCAAAAATGTATCACTTACATTGGTGGTACGAGTGAAGATGAATTAGAAAATACTGATGGGTCGTTAGGCGGAGCGGGAGGGATCACAACCTATGGGAACAATTTATATATCACAGGAGTAACACAAGGCGGATATCCGACAACGGCCAATGCATTCCAATCTGTTAAAAATGGAACGGCTGGCACTGAAGCGTATATTGATCAGTTGTGTGTCAACCTGTGCGAAGCACAAAACCTGGGATTAGATTTTTCAGGCCCAACAACAGTTTGTATTAATAATCTAACGAGCTTTTCGTCAGTGGTAAATAATTCCTGCGACACCATCGGATATCAATATGAGTGGACATTCCCCGGGGGAACCCCATCAACCTCTACCGCAAAAAATCCCAATGTTTTTTATACCAATGCCGGAAGCTATGATGTAAAATTAGTTTTGACTACTCTTTGCAAAAAAGATTCAATAACAAAAACAAATTACATCTCTGTAAATTCCCCAACAGTAACTATTACAGGGAACAATGTAATTTGTAAAGGCGCCGCCACAACATTAACGGCGAATGGCGCTGCTTCTTATTTGTGGAGCAATGGGCCAACCACTGCTAGTATAAATATCAATCCTTCCACTACTACTTCCTATTTCGTAGTTGGTGTAGATGCAAATGGTTGTACAAATATGCTTACTACCACTGTAACAGTCGCCTCTCCTCCAAGTATAACTATCAACGGGCCCACAACAGTTTGTAATGGAAACACAGTAGCGTTAACAGCAGCAGGGGCAAACACTTATTTATGGAGCACTACGAATACAACGACCTCCATTTCTGTTTCACCAGTTATGATAACAACGTATTCCGTGATCGGAACCGATGCAAATGGCTGTACCGGCGCGGCGTCATCTTTTGTAACTGTTAATACTCTTCCGCTTGTCGCTGTTAATTCACCTTCTTCTGTTTGTAGTGGGAATAATATTTCGCTCACTGCTTCCGGAGCAAATAATTATTTATGGAACACATCAAATACTTCTGCTTCAATAACTGTATCGCCAACTACAATGACATCTTATTCTGTAACCGGAACTGATGCAAATGGATGCACAGGAACTGCAGCAACGACAATTTTGGTCAACCCTCTGCCTGTTGTTAACATCAATGGGGCTTCTACCATTTGTGGCGGAGTCGCTGTAACACTCACTGCGACAGGCGGAAATAATTATTTATGGAGCACAACTAATACCTCTCCTTCAATTACAGTATTGCCAACTTCAACAACAATTTATTCTGTAATAAGCACAGATGCCAATGGCTGTACAGGCATTGCATCAACAACAGTAACAGTAAGCACTGCACCGGTAATAAATATTTCAGGCTCCGCATCCATTTGTGAAGGATCTTCCGTGACCCTTAATGCTACCGGCGGAAATAATTATTTATGGAACAACGGAAACACAAACACATCAATTTCTGTTTCTCCTATTATAACAACAACCTATTCAGTTGTAGGAACCTCTGCAAGCGGCTGTACCGGCAGCACTACAGTAACAGTAATTGTTAACCGAGCGCCAACAATAAATATCAATGGCCCTGCATCAATTTGTGCAGGGACAAATGCAACACTATCTGCGAGCGGAGCAAATAACTATTTGTGGAATACAACTTCAGTAACAAACCCTCTTCTTGTTTCACCTACAGTAACCACAAACTACAGCGTAACGGGTACAAGCATTAACGGGTGTACAAACACCGCTGTATATACTTTAAGTGTCAGCGCTGCATCCGCGGTTAATTTTACGGCAAGTGATTCCGCAGGGTGCGGTCCGCTTTGTATTTCTTTTAATGATCTTTCCAATGCGTCAACAGCTAATTGGACATTTGGTGATGGCACAACAGACAGTGGAAATAATGTTAATCATTGTTATACAAATTCCGGATTTTACTCTATTGGGCTAATCGTCACCGATAACAATGGGTGCACAGCAACACTTACAAAAAATAATTATATAACAGTTTATTCCACACCTTCTGCCGATTTTTCTATGAATCCCCAACCTGCCACACCATCGATTGCTGTTGCATTTACAGATCTGTCTGTAAATGCAACCATGTGGCAATGGAGTTTTGGAGACGCCTTGAACGGTAATAGCACATTACAAAATCCGGGTTATACTTATGCTGACAGCGGAAATTATTCTGTACGCCTTGTTGTTACCAACGAATATGGCTGCAGTGATACGGCAAATAAATTATTAATTGTTCACCCTGAGTTTTCACTTTACATTCCTAACACATTTACACCCAATGGAGATGGGCTAAACGATTTCTTCAATATAGAAGCGATGGGAATTTCTGCCGAACATTTTAATTTATTTCTTTTCGACAGGTGGGGAAATCAAATCTGGAAATCGAATTCACAGAAAGAAAAATGGGATGGCAAAGCCAATGGAGGAAGCGAAATCGCTCAGGAAGATACTTATGTTTGGATACTGACATGCGAAGATGTAAACGGGACCAAACACCGCTATGCAGGCCACGTGAACATCGTAAAGTAATCAGCTGAAAAATTCTAAGTCAATAATTGTTGTTTTAAAATATTGCTAGCGGCATAAAATAAATTTATCCCAATATGAAATTGCCCAAAAGGATATTAAGCATTAAGTGTAAAAACAAATAGGGTAGGGCGAAGAAAAATTTACTTTCGAGATGAGTATAGTGTTAGAAATGAGATTGTCAAAGTAGAATTTGCAACCTTTAATTAAGGTTCTTTGCCAAATAAATCCCTGCATGAGCTGTATGATTAATTTTCCACTGGCCATCTATTGTTCTTTGCAGGAACCTTAAATAAAGGCGCAGGCGCTGTTGTTTCTTTTTTCGTTTACTCCCTCACAAAAAAATTCAAGATACATTATGTAAGACTTCTCTCTAATCTATTGTCACTTGTTCCGAAAAAATATGAGTTGTTTCTTTCTTTTTTTCACCTATTATATTGGCAACAAATACAGATTGGTTTTTTTCATTTGATCGTATGGAAAAAACCCCTTTGAAGGATCGGGAAAAACATCAACAATCTTTTTTTTTGCAACATGTGTTATACCATAGGGTTGCCTATTGTACAAATTAATGTGCTCGTATGAGAACTTTAGCACATTGAGTCGCAAGGGCTCGTTTTGCCAGTTGCGTTACACCTTATCCTTGTAGCTCCCGTGCAATCAGTATTTCTATTACTATTTACAATTGTTATCGAAATTTTATTTAATGAAATAGTAACTTCCGTCGTTTCAATTGGTAAACAAATATGCTTTATCTGTGACAAGGCACATGTAATTGCATTGTCAGTGATCCCGGGAACCATAGCAGCGCCATTTAAAGTGTTTTTTTCTTTTCCAGAAAGATTTGTTATAAAACTATTTACTTTTAATTCTTCGATTCTTAATTTTTCGTTTTTCATTTAATCCTATTTTTAATCTTTTCTCGAAATTGATATTGAATTCCTCCATTTACTTAAGCACATACATTTCTTGGACCTGAGCAATGGCCCCCGTCTTCTGTATGGCAACCAGCTGAAGGGTTAGCTGGAGGAGCGAAGCATATTTTTACACTACCACAATTTTTGAGTGCGCTGTCCCAAGCTATGCTCAAAGAAATTACGCTTACCGCAGATAGACATATCTCTGGTTGTCCAAGAGAAATAGCACAACATTTTACAATAAAAGTACCCGCCGTCAAACAGTCAGTACTAAAGGCCATTGCGGCGCCTTTAACAGTATCCTTGCTATCATTGTCCAAGGTGGTAACAAAACTTTGTATACTAACTTCTTCTAGTTTTAATTTTTTCTTTTCCATTTTAGCTATTGTTTTTTCTATATAACATCTAATCGTTTGTACATTTTGTTCAAACATGGTCTCATTTAAATACCTGTTCCTTGACATCCTGGAGGCATTGAACAAGCCGAAGAAATCTGAGGACATACATTACTGCATTTAATCGTTAGTTTGTCTTCCGGACATGCATTACAAACAGACCAGCAAGTGATTTTGCTCATATTAGGATTATTAATAGCTGCCCCAACAATAGTAGCTCTCGCGTCCTCATCTAAGAACATTAAAAAACTTTTTACTTTTAAATTATTCAGTTTTAATTTTTTCTTTTTCATCTTTTTACATTTGGCCTACTCTTTATTCACCTTTTCGGCAACCGGTGTTATTTGTAAATGGAATCGCAAATACTTAAACTTGGATTTTGGGGACATTCGGAGGAAATGCAAATACTTAAGCTTTCGATAATACTGCCGGGACACCCGCCTCCGCAATAAGTATTGTTTGCACCGCTTGGACACGCCTGCTTCGGCCCTGTTGGTTGACACTGCTTTGGCGCAAGAATGGACTGACCTTCGCCTGCGATGCCTCCAATAGCTGTCTTTTTAAAATCCTCGCTGAGAGTAGTAATAAAACTATTTACTTGTAAGTTTTTGAGTTTTAATTTTTTCCTTTCCATGATTTGCTTTTTAGCCTACTATTTATTCACTTTTTCGGCAACCGGTGTTTTTTGTTACCATTATTTTAAGCTATGCACTATGACTGGCTCCATGATTAACATCAGTATCATCAATTGTTTCGTGCCACGGCGCGGGCACTGGCTTTGGAACGGCGGGCTGCGGCAATTTAGGTGTCTGATATATTGGCGTCATAATACCTATTGAAGAGGATGTACCTCCAACGATTGTCGCAGATTCTGCATCATCTAACGTATTAATGAAGCTGCTTACTGTCAACTTAACTAACTTAATTTTTTTCATGTTTTAATTCGATTGGAGTGCTGTGGCTATAAAATCTATTTTTTTTACAATTCAAAACTACTCTGTTTGTTATGTAAAAGATTTTTTTTATATTTATAATTAATAAGTCTAACAGCGGCTATATATGAAAACACCTTCTGATAAGTTATTTACATTAATAAGTAGTCTAACCAAATCTGAAAAACGTTATTTTAAGCGTTTTGCCATGATTCACAGCATGAAGGATGGGAATAGTTACCTGCAATTGTTCGATGCGGTGGAAAAACAAAAAACATATAACGAAGAACTCCTTAAGAAAAAGCTAGGGAAAACGCGTCTTGTGAAATACCTTTCTGTTGAAAAGGCGTATTTATACAATCTTATATTAAGGAGCCTGGTATTGTATGGAAGCGGGAACAACGAAGAAGAAGAAATGTTGGATACTTTTGCCAAAGCAAAAATTCTGTATAAAAAAGAAATATATCCAGAAGCTCTTCAGTATATTAATAAGGCAATTGGTATAGCAAAGGGTGGGGATTATTATGCCTTTGCTCTGGGACTTGAAAAATTGAAAAGGAGTATCTTGATTAAGCAAGGCGTGTTTTACGATAAAAAAACGGTCGATATTTTTTTTAAAGAGGTTGCAGAACAAATTTCTTTAGAAAAGAATATTCAAAAATACCAATATGCAAGTGATCTTGCATTTTCACAAATTTCAAGAGGATATCAGGCAAGATCCGATAAGGACATGCAAAAAATCCGGCAGACCGTAAAAACGTTATTAACCACCAAGGAAAGTTCGCCCCTGACTGTAACAGCCAATAGGCTCAAGCATCAAACTGCTGCATCATATTATTATTTTACCAATAACTATAAAAAATATCATCTCGAAGCAGGAAAAGTTGTGGAGTGGGCCGCAAAACAGCCGAACAAAAGTGAAATATATTTTACTTCGCTTGGAAATTACTTTAATTCCTGTATTGCGTCAAAAAATTTCCAGGAACTTTTTCCAACAATAGAAAAGCTGGAAAGTCTTGATACGTCAAGCGGGATAAGCGAACAATACAAAAGGGATGTACTCTTCGATATAAAACTGCTCGCAGCTTTAGAATGTTGTGATTTTGATGCTGCGCTTGATTTTTTAAAAAGAAATGAAGGTGTAATTTTTCAAACACCAACCCCGAAAATAAATACCAATTTGCAAAACAGTGCATTTAATGCTGCCCTGATATATTTTATAACAGGCAAATATTCGTCTGCCTTAAAATGGCTAAACACCTTTTTCTTTACAAAGAATGATAATTTAGCACTGCAACACGAAACATATGCAGAAGCAAATATCCTATACATTTTAATCCATTATGAATTGCAAAATGAAGAGTTATTGAAGGGCCTGATCAAATCGACTTACCGCCAACTATTACAACACGAAAAGCTGCATGGATTTGAGAGAACAATTTTAGATTTTATCAGAATTGAATTATCAAAACCAAGAAAAAGAAAGGAATTGCTTGCTGCATTTTCAATATTAAAAGATCGTTTAATAAAACTAAAATCTGAAAAGTATGAAAGCGCCGCTTTTGAATATTTTGATCTTGTTCCCTGGCTAGAAAGCAAGCTGGAAAATATTCCTCTTGAGAAAATAATGAAGGCACAATACCAAAAATTAAATTTATCTTGAAAAATCTTTCTTGCTCGCAATTTATAAGAACTACTTTGTTGTGATGAAAATAATCTGGGTAACCAGTTTACTATCTTATCAAAGTGAGGAACCCGGGAAAGCTTACGTTCTTACCCTTAAAGTCAGTTAACTTAAGCACATAATAGTATGTTCCGTCAGAAGCTTCTACTCCGCTTTGCATAACTCTACCGTTCCAGTGAACAGTTGAATTATTACTTTCAAAAACTTTTTGGCCCCAACGATTATAAATCACGATCTCGTAGTTAGTATATCCTTTTGCAACAATGAAAAACGTTTCATTTATTCCACTTCCATTAGGAGTAAACACATTTGGAATATGAAGGTCCTGTTCTATTACAAATATTGTTACAGAATATTCTCCTGTGCAACCGTTGGCATCAACATAGTTAACCGTATATACTGTAGTAAGGGTGGGACTGGCAACAGGATTTGCACAAGTATTGCAACTTAGTCCTGTTGATGGAGTCCAAGTATAGAAAGCTGCGCCGGTAATGCTCAATGTAGTATTGTTGCCGGTTAATATAGTATCATTGGAGCTTATATTCACGGGCAACGCAGGTGTATTCGAATTTACAGTTACACTTTTTATTGATCTACAACCATAACCATCAGTAACAGTAAAGCTGTACGTTCCGCCCACCAAATTACTTATGGAGGAATTGGTAGAATTATTACTCCAACGATATGTAAATGGAGAAATTCCGCCGCTTACTACTGCGTAGGCCGATCCTGAACTGTTGCTGCAGGTGTCATGGACAGCAAAGAGGGCTGCATTAATTGCCGGCGGTTGGCTCACAACAACTGTTTTAAGAAAAGTACATCCATTTATATCGCTTACAACAACTGAATACGTTCCCGCAGCAAGCCCTGTTGCTGTAGAGCCTGTTTCGCCAGTGTTCCATAGATAAAAATAAGGTGTAGTTCCTCCATTAGTATTTATGGTAGCAGTGCCACTCGCATTGCAAGTAACTGGAGTAGATGTCAAGGTTGAAGTCAAGGCTCCTGAACCACCTACAGAAACCGTTCCTGTTAGGCTAAAAAAACAGTTTGATGTTAGTGTTACTGAATAATTTCCAACGCAAAGTCCCGTTGCTATTTGGGTGTTTTGAACGGGAAAGGTGTTCCATGTGTAAGCAAATCCGGAAGAGCTCCCTCCGCAGGAAATTGAATTGACAGTTGCAGTTCCGTCACATACACCGCAATAAGCGGGTGTTGAAGTAATTGAAGCAGTTATATTATTTTGAGGCACATTTATTTCGGTTACAAAACCTTTTCCGCAAGCATAAAGTTTTCCACCTCCCCCAAGCTTTACATCATATACAGTGTCCGGAAGGGCAATGGTGTTTATACGCACCAAAGCAGAGTTATAAACTCTGACAGAATCTACAACCCCAATATAAATATTGTCGCACTCATCTGCCGAAATGCCTGCCCAAAAAATCTGTATTCCTCCAAGTGAAGGATGATATATGGGTGTAGCGGGAGATACCTTTATGCTTGTAACTAAAGCCCCGGTATTTTTATTCCATCTTTTTAATGTATCGCTGTTGTAGGTATATAGCCACGCTGGACTTACAGCCATTCCATTAAAACCGTTCGCAGGATAAATGGGAGAGGTAATATTGTTAATATATCTTATGCTTTTTACCTCTGCAAATTTGTGGCCGGTTGTTACAGAAAAATTGATAGGTATGAGGCCAGGGATAGGACATTTCACCATTACATTATCATAATTACTCGGACGAGATTCCGATTTTGAGGTTGCCATATAACAAGAATTACTATTGTTGTCAATCGCAAGCAATATCATATCATGGAAATTTTCTGCATCAGAAAGTACATTGATAGGTGTAAGGGTTGTAAAAGTAGTATCAAGAACAGCGCCCTGACTTGTGCCTTGGTGACCTCCACCAGCAATTACAATTTTTCCAATACATCGGTTATATTCCACTCTCCACATCTCCTGGAAATTAGGATTACCAGGGAGTGTGTCTATTGCCACTCCTGCAGAACTCACCTTAATAACTCTTGAGCCATTTGGTATTCCAATACCTTCAACCAAGTAACTTGAACCGCTTATTTCATCCACAGCAAAGTCTCCATAGTTATCCACTCCTATAAAAAGGCCAAAGTTGGGAATTGCATTATATGTCCACTGTAAAGCTCCAGTATTATTAAACTTCGCAAGTTTAAATGGACTGTATGACCCATATACATATACATTCCCATTCTGGTCATAATTAACATCATAGCTGGCATTGTAACCGGCGAAAGTAGGGTTGCTTATCCAAGGATCAATAATAATGGTTTGTGATCCATTTTTAGAAGAGGGGGATAAGGAAAAAGAAACGCTATTGTTTTTGATAGAAAAAACGGATGGAATAATTTCATGATTGTCTGCATAAAAGGTTTGTGGCGCGTGGTCAATGAATTTTCCCAATGCATTTTGTATTACTATATTTCCTTCTGGATCAAGTATGACGGAAGATGCATTATCATATTTTATTTTAATGATGGATGGATCGGCGCCGGGGTGAAGGATAAGAGAATACTTTATTCCTCCTTTATCTGAAGGGAAAAAATATTCTACATCAATATTGGGATAAAGGTTTTTATAAATAATTTTTTTGAAAGCATTGGCCTTATGGTTTGAAGTAGCCCCGCTATACGTATAATAAAACGAAACCGGGTCCTCGGCAATAACTTCAGCATTAGGATTTGCCCCTTCCCATTTAATAGAAAGATAGTGAGGTGCTTTTTTCATTATTTTTTTTCCTTCTTTTATTTCCCTTTTATGGCTTTTCGGAAATGCTTTTAACAGAGTTTTCTCTTCTTCGTGGCTCACCGGAACTGTTTCATCATGTTGGTAAGTCAATCCACCGGCGGTAAAAAATATGTTAATGCCTCCACTGGACGCGCCATATAGAATTGCTGCTGCCTTTTTTGTGTTTTCGTCCAGAGGAACCTGTTGACAAACAAATTGTCCTTTGTTTTCAATAAACACTTTTTGTTCAAAAGGGTTTTGGGTCCATGATTTCGACCCACCTTGGTCACCCTGGTCTCCTTCGAAAGTCATTGAGACTACCTTTGTTACTAAAAAAATACTAAGCGCTGTTAGAAAAAATTTCATAGGGGAAAAATATTGATTAAAAAGAGCGTTGGGTTTTTTGGTTTGAAAGCTTACATTAAGTTATAGAATTTCTATTGAATGAAGGTCTGCATTTTTTTTGAACACCACTAGAAACATCAATAAAAAAATTTACATTATCAGTATTGTTATCTCGGGTGTGCTTTAGTAAATTATCGCACCAAAGAGACACTTCCCTTCCTCTGTATTTCTTTTCCATCGTACGTAACTGCTATCATGACATACATAAAAGCACCAGAGTTTAGTTTTTGTTCTTCCAATACTCCATCCCACTTTATAGTTGCATCGATTGTTTCAAATACGATATCCCCCCAACGATTAACAATCTTTAGATAAAAAGATTCAAAACAACTTCCATAGACATAAAAATTATCGTTCTGCCCATCGCCATTTGGTGAAAATACATTGGGAATAAAAAGATCGGTACATAACACATCAATAAAAACCGTATCCATATCGTAACAGCCTGATGGATCAGTAACTGTTAAAATATAATTTGTACTGATATTAGGGCTGGCAACAGGATTCGGGCAGGCTGCACAACTCAATCCTGTTGAAGGTGACCACAAATAGCTGCCGTTACCCGAAGCCGACAGCTGTGCTGTTGCTCCTCCGGCTATTGATTGATCAATTCCAGCATTTGCTACTGGTAATGTGTGAACAACAATTGTTTTAGTAATTGTATCTGTTTCGCATCCCTCAGAAACAATTAGAGATGCCTGATAATTACCCGGGCCGCTATACACATGAGTTGCGTTTAAAGTATAAGCAGTATCTGCAGCTCCTGCAAGTGCATCACCAAATATCCATTTATAAGATCTGGCCTGCGCAAAACATCCGGGCAATGCTGTAGATAAATTGGTAAAGCTTGTAGTGTTTCCATAACAAACAGAATCTGCTGAAAAATTTATATTATCAGCCAGCGTGCTACCACAATCCAATACATCACTCTGAATTAAATCGGGCAAACTAAACTGACACATTCTCCCTACCATTAAACCCGGTGCAACCAATACAAAACCGCCTAACACATTAAAGGAATTTTTTTGAAAATTACACGCTGCGCCAAGAGCATTCGGATTATGAATTACATGCAAGGAGTCATTGCCATTAACCGCACAATAAATTTTTCCATCAGGTGCAAGTTGTAGTCCTTCATTAATATTTGCAGTTGCATTTATAGTTACCCTTGATGAAGCTACATTAGCCGCACATAAATTAAATTGCACAAGGTAATTATCACTATAGTGCGAGCCCGCTGCATAAAGTTTAGTTCCGTCGGAAGAAAAAGAAATACCAAACGCCGGAGTTGTAAGCGGTAAATTTATTAGGCTGGAAACAACTCCTGTTTGAGAATTGAAATTGAATAATTCCACTTTATTATTTCCAATTGTGAGGTGCGAAAATGCCAGGTGTTTTCCATCGGGAGAAAATTTTAATTGGCCGTGACCATTAGCTGATGGACCAATTGGAAATGTTACTATGGCCCCGATAGCAGAAATAACCGGGGCACTTATTCCGGCCGCTGTAATTTCGTAGGCATAATATTGATTGGTATTGTATTTGTGTACCATGATCCAATAACCGGTTTCATCGCAATTTTTAACCGCTGTTATATGTTGAAGTATAGAATCTTCGATCATTGTATTCTTCGTTGCAGTAATTACATCACCATAACCTGAGTTCAAGGTCATATCAACTTCACTATAGGTCAGTGGTCCGTTCACGGGATGTATACCATTTACAGCTCCTTGCCATCCATAATAAGGTGTGGTAAAAATATAATATCTGTTGGGGTTCGCCGGATTAGGGATGATCATTGCCGGTTGTGCTGACTGATCTCCCGCCATAAGCCCGGAACCATTTGGCATTTGAAGATGTATTTTATCCCATACCATTTTCCCATTGGTGTAAAACAATAATTCGCCATTGCTATCTGACATACATGCGCTTCCTTCATGAATATTATTTTTTGCTGTCTGTATTGGGCTTGGAGGGATACAATTAAAATCAATTCCCTGTGCTGAACCAAAGAGCCAATTGTGCGTACGCTTTGTATTACAGGATGTGAATGATGGATCTACCTGGAATCCTGGTCCGGGATCCTGCACAATTGGTATTTCTGCATTACCAGCTACTACAACTGCAGAACAGCTTGCATCAAAAAAATTTCCCACAGCAGCTGATGGTACAATATCATATGTAAGCCAGAAATAATTTTTCCCTGATTGCAGGTTTTGATTTCCACCTATTGTAAATGCACCTGCTGCGACAGCAACAGAACCAAATAATGATGTTGTTCGGAATGTATCAGATCCAGCAGTATACCATATGCGCGCTGCGCTTATTTCTGATGGAGTAGTAGTGATTGTTGTATTCAGGTCGAATCGTGTAACAGCTAAAGGATTTTGTGAGTAGTGCGCATCAACCTCTATTCTTAAAATAACGGCATTTGTTTGCGGTGCCTTAAAACATGTAGTAGCAGCAGGCTGCAGGGTAGTGCATGAATCAAATACCATATCAGCCTCTATCAGGTTTATTGTATAATCTTCGATATCACCTGCAGGTTGCGGCCCGCAAGGAGAAAATATCGGATTCCCGATTGGAATAATATCAGTATAATCCGATGCAACCCTCATGCGCGTTAAGCCTGGTGATGCATTACCAGGAATTGTAAAGTTTAACGCAATAGGCGTTCCTACCGGCAGACTTGTCCCTACATTAAAATACTCCGAATTAGAAAAAGTATTGTCGCGATTAAAATCAATCCAGAATGTTGCTCCCTGGTCAACATCTCCAACTGTCATGCTAAATGTATAAGTTGCGCCAATGATGAGAGAAGTAGATAGATGAGTACTGTCCACATACCCTTCTTTGGTTGGACTATTACAATTGATTGTGTTTAATGTTGCATTGGCAATTCCATAATTCCCTGTTTGCGGACCAGTAACTGCAGGAACACAATATTGAGAGAAACAAACGTGAGAACAAAAAATGATCCACACTAAACTAAAAACCCGGGTTAAATTCATCGCAGACATTGGTTAACTAAAAGAGCGTAAAAATACTGCAGTATGGCGGGAAGGTTAACAACAAATACACTATAAATTACATTTCTGATACGGAAAACATTTGCCTAAATGGCCGTTACTCTAAGCAGACAGAGGCCGTATTATTTAACATCTACCTTAATAGGGTAACGTGGCCCTGATATTGGTGTAGCTTCCCATTTATATCTTTAAGCCTGATTTTCCACACATAAACATCTTCCTGTACATTTTGGTGTGAGTCTTTTGCTGTACCATCCCATCCTTGTTTAAAACTGTCCGAGAAAAAAATCAATTCTCCCCAACGATTAAAAATATACCACTCCAATTTTTCTGCTTCCCAACCAAAACCCGAAGGCATAAAAAGGTCGTTGACTCCATCCTGGTTAGGCGTAAAAGTGTTGGGAATAAAAAAGGAATAGTCTGGTTTAATATTGATATAATCTGTTGCTGTAGCATGGCACCCAAATTCATTTGTCACAACGAGGTTTACTTCATATTTCCCAGTATCTGTGTAACTGAATGATGGATGCTGCAATGTAGAAGAAGACGAAGCAACATCGCCAAAGCTCCACTGCCATAATGTTGCACCAATAGATTTATCGTTAAAAAACACTAATGGCTCAATAATGGTTGCCGGATTCGGATTTGACGAAAATGCAGCAATTGGATCGGGATATACAGTTATGTAATTATTTTTTGTGAGTGAATTTACGCAGCCATTATTATCAGTGACCGTTAACGAAACGTGATACGTGCCGGAGATATTATAACAATGTGTTGCAGGCGCTACTACAGATGTTGCAGCATGACCAAAATTCCATTGCATGCTTGATGTATTTGCAGTAGTGTTGGTAAAGGTTACACACAACGGGCCGCAGCCATCAACAACATCTGAGGTAAAATCAACTACAGGCAGATCATTTACAGAAACACTTGCGGTTGTTATTGCATTACAAGCATTTGCATCCGTTACTGTAACAGTGTAAATAGCTGAAACAAGAGGAGAAACTGAAATATTTTGTCCTGCCTGGCCCGAACTCCAATTATAAATGTAGCCTGGAACAGATCCCGATGCCATTGCAGAGAGCGGGGCAGGAGACCCTGAACAAATAACAGTATTGCCAGCAACAACTGTTAATTGTGTTGGCTGTGTTACTACAGACGAAAATGTGGCTATGCAATCATTGGCATCTGTGATCGTAACTGAATAAACTCCGGCATTCAATCCTGTTGATGTCGCAGTTACTGATCCATTTTGCCATTGATAATTATAGGGCGCTATTCCTCCGATAGTAGTAGAAATATTTATCGATCCATTTGCTTCGGAAAAACATCTTACTGAAGAGGCAACTAATGTAGAGTTGAGTTGTGCAGGGTGGCCAATAGTTACAACCGCAGCATCCACACATTGACTAGCATCGGTAATCGTAACAGAGAAACTGCCTGCACATAAACCTGTAGTTGCAGCATCGCTGCTACCATTGTTCCAGCTATAAACATAAGGCCCCAAACCACCAATGGCAATAGCCGTTGCACTACCATCACAGGAATTAAAACATAATGCATCGGAAAAACTTAAAATGTTTGCCACTACGCCATTTATATTAGAAACTATCACAGATGATGTTGCTACGCACTGATTCCCATCGGTAACAGTAACAGAATAAACTCCAGCAGGAATACCTGAATTATTTGCAGTTGCAATACTGTTGTTCCATAAATAACCATATCCAACAACTCCTCCGGTTGCAACCACAGTTGCTGAGCCATCACTCTGATTACAATGTGCGTCAGTAGTTGACATTGATAAAGATATTGCCGTTGGTTCATTCACCATAATAGTATTTGTTCCAATACATCCATTTGCATCAGTAACAGTTACTGTATAATTACCTGCTTGAAGAGAATTAACATTATTGCCAGCCACTGAATTCGACCATAAATAATTATAACCGCCAGCTCCACCGCTTGCAGAAACAGTAGCAGTTCCGGTTGCCCCGAGATTACACAATGCATCTGTTGCAGATAGATTAATTGAAATCGGAGTTGGGTCCACCATAGAAATATTATTACTGATGGTTGTGCAGCCATAATTATCTGTTACTGTGAGATAATATGTTCCCTGCCCTAAAGAGCTAATAGCTGAATTAGTATTTGTGTTGTTCCATGAATAAGTATATGGTACCGTTCCTCCGGCAACCACCGAATTTATACTTCCATTATTTCCTCCGGTACACAATACAGTAGAAGAAGTTATTGCTAATGCGATGAGTAAAGATGGCTGTGTAACGGAAACAGAAGTAGCAGAAGTGCAGCCATAGGTATCGGTAATGGTCACCGAGTATACTACTCCTGCAGATAAATTGGAAATTGAATTTCCGGTTGCTGCATTATTCCAATTGTAAGTAAACGGTGCTGCGCCGCTTATAGAACCAACGGTGGCGCTTCCGTTCGCTAGTCCGAAACAAGTAATATTATTTACGGAGCTAACTACAGCAGTAGGTCCACCAACATTTATATACCCCGGAAGTAGTAAGGAATCTTTTCCGCAAGGAGTTGTGATCACTAGCTTTACATTATAAGATCCGGTGTTATTATATGAAATACCAGCTGGGTTTTGTAATGTTGAAGAGGTTGTGTTTGCACCAAAAAATGTCCATTGCCATTGTGCATTTGTTACATCACACAATGTACTTAAGTCAGAAAAATTTATTGCTTCTCCTTTACAGATATTCGTTTTACTGGCAGAAAATGCCATTGACATATCATTATCTCCACAGCTGAATCCACATATTTTTGCCACAACAGCATCGTCAATCCCTCCTCCAAACGATTGTTGATAGGCGCCTGCAGTAGTAGGATATGTACTAATGCCATATCCCGTTATGTATACATCATAATTATTAAAGGCAATGTTTCCTCCGACAAAACCTACCGGATTTCCATAAACCACAGGAGATGTAATAGTTCCATCATCGTGACCCGCTCCACCTAAATAGGTGTTGCATAAAGGATAACCATCGATGGTATTTATTTTTGCAATGAAAAGATCTTCTCCGCCAATCCCTCCACCCCCACTAGCAGGTTGATGCGCGCAGTTCCACAATGGCAATCCATTTAAATAAACACCTCCTGAAATATAAACCAGGTCCCTCGCCCTATCAATTGTAACTCCATAAACCTCACAACCGCCTGTTCCTGCATTTCCAAAATATGTAGACCACAACATTGTTCCTGACGAATTAAACTTTGTTATCGTTCCTGCATACGGGGAGAGGGCTTTCGTAGTAGAAAAAGCTCCTACAGAAACAGGAAAATTGGAGGATGTCGTCTGTCCACCAAAAATTATATTACCAATAGCATCACTTGAAATGCCCATGCCTTCTTCTCCAGATGTTCCACCATAATATGTGCTCCAAATTATTGCTCCTGCATTAGTAAATTTCGCCACAAATGCATCAGTGGACACACTCGCGATCGACGTTTGCGCAGCACCTGCTGTAACCGGAAAGTTATTTGACAATGTTCTTCCTACAACCAATACATTTCCAAATACATCAATATCAATATCTGCGGCCCTTTCTTCCAGGGAACCTCCAATATATGTGCTCCACACTCTGGTAGGATTTGGAGTAGCAATATTTATTTTAACTATAAATGCATCTTGTATTCCTCTGAAAGCTGTCTGAAATGCACCTGCTGTTGTAGGAAATCCGCCTGAAGTAAAACCGGTTACAAAGAGATTTCCAGAGCCATCTAATTCTAAACCTGTCGCTTCATCCATACCTGATCCCCCGCAATAACTTGCCCACACACGAACTCCTGAGCCATTGAATTTTGCAATCAATACATCACTTGCACCCCCCAACGCTGGTTGAAAAACGCCCACAGTACTCATAAGTGTTGATCGGGTTGCACCACAAAAATAAATATCGCCAACAGCATCAAACACAACTCCCGTTCCTCTTTCTGCGGTATTGCGGCCATAATAAGTACAAAATACTAATCCTCCATTCGTGTTAAACTTGGCAATGTAAGCATCACAAAGCCCGCCGTACGCAAGTTGAAACACTCCGGCGTTAGTAGGTAAGGATGGAGATGTTGTATATCCCGTTATCACTACATCGCCATTTGTATCAGCGTCAATTCCAAGGCCATGCTCACTACCGCTTCCTCCAAGAAATGTTACCCATGGATCTATTACTAGTGCTACGTTTTTATTATACTCCCCAATAGAAAAACTCAACACATTATTTTCATTCAATACATAACTGGCATCAACACTTTTCACCTCACCATTTATTACCTGGTAAATTTTGGGCATCCATTCTGAAATTATTCCCGTACAGGTTGATATTATTATTTTTCCATTCTCTTGTGTTATTTTATCACTTCCTGTGTATGCGAGTCTTATCTCTGAAGGATCTGCGCCGGGTCGCACAACTAAATCATACTTAAATCCGTTTTCCCTGCTGTAAAAAATTCCATCCACTCCATTATAAATATCCCTATAAGTTACTTTGTTGAAAGCCTTAACCATTGTTACCCCATCCGGGCAATGATCATAATAATAATTGTAATGAAAGGGGGATGCATTTTCCTTTATTACCTGCATATCGGCATTTGTATTGATAAAATCAACATCGACACGCTGTCCAATTAAGTGTGCTTCATTTGCAACAGCAATGTCTTCCAATGTTTCTTCATTTTCAAACACTCCCTCCGTTTTACTTGTAACATAACTAAGTCCTGTTGAGCGTAATAAAATTATAGCCCCCGAATTTTCTGCTGTAAATAAAACATCCGGTCTTTTGTTGCCATCAGCGTCTGCCACCTGGCCCTTATTTTCAATAAATAAATACTGACTTTTTTCCGATGAAAGAGATTGAGCGGTAGAGATTTGACTGTTTACTATGAAGCAAAACAGGATCAATAAAATTTCTCCTGGTACAATTTTTTTTTGCATTTTTATGGGGAACTTCATTTGAAAGTGCAAGAGTTATGTGTTGTCTGTTTGCTTATATGTAAATTTAGATCTAGAAACACTGATAAAACGTTTTAAATAAGTTTTAATTATAATCTCTAACGACAATTATTTTTAAAACAATTCATTATTTACCTATTATTACGCCATTTTGGTCCATTTGGCTATGTTTATTAGTATATAAAAATTCATAATTAATGTTTCTATGAAAGCTTCATCCGATCTGTTTGACCTCATAAAATCGCTAAATAAATCGGAGAAAAGATATATTCAGCTGAATGCCGTCCATGCGGGCGATAAGGATTACATGAAATTATTTGCAGTGATAGACAAGCAAAATGATTATGACGAGGGAATTATAAAAAAGAAACTATCCAAAGAGCGTTTTATAAAAAGACTGCCGGCGGTAAAAAATTATTTGTACGAATTTATTATGAAAAGCCTCGCTTCGTATTACGCCGATCTTTCTGCAGATTCACGTATACGTCATTTTTTAAATTATTCGGAAATATTATTTGACAAAAAACTTTTCGGTCAATCCATTAAAGCACTTTCAAAAGCGAAAAAAATTGCACTGAAATACAATAAAAATATATCTTATTATGATATCCTCCAGGCCGAACAGCAGCTTTTCCAATCTTCGGGAAGGCTAAAGGAGATTGAATTGCACTCGGAAAAATTTTATAGTGAATCAAAAAAAATTCTTGGCGAGGAAAATAATTTTGTTGAATAGAGTTTATACCGATTAAGTTTATTATGCATACTTCACTTTTAATTTCAAATTGTGTAATCCACAGGCAACCAACATAACCCTGTCTTCCCTTGCAAATAGACGTCCTCTGAACTTTTC
>Ga0163149_10000452_pt1 | contig 54562 bp, 57 predicted proteins | sample OliLakLV19MP5G1_FD_148604 | JGI IMG/M metagenome (GOLD analysis project Ga0163149, IMG submission 148604) | Freshwater microbial mat bacterial communities from Lake Vanda, McMurdo Dry Valleys, Antarctica - Oligotrophic Lake LV.19.MP5.G1 | ecosystem: Environmental > Aquatic > Freshwater > Lake >...
ATTGAGAAATATCTGCGAGCCCTAAAAACTTCAAGCAGGTCTATTCTATTTGAATCAGGAATTGAAAGATTTAAAGACATAATAGAATCGAAAAGTAACGAAATTGAAGAACATTTGTTTCCAGAAATACTTAAGGTTTATTTTGGAGTAGTAATGCTACATGATTCTTCTGAAGCTGAAAACAAGAAACAATCATTTTTTCTATCCCACTCTTCTTTTATAGCAAAACACATCGAAAAAATAAAATCTTTGGATGTAAATCTAATTCCCGCTATTGAACGAAAGGTCTGCGAATTAATCAGGAAAACTGGAACATCTGAGGACATACTTAAATTATACAACTCTTTAAAAGATCAATTTGATATCAATAATGTAAAATTGATTTTCGATAAAATAACTTATGATGAATTTATAAGACTCCAACAATTAGCAATAAACACCAATAAGGAAAAGTTGATCACTCTTCTAACACCTAATACAATTGAAGCTATTGCAAACGGATTAATTTTTAATAAGGAAGAGAATTTATTTATTCAGTTAATGGATTATTTAGAGGATTTAGAGGAATTAAACCCAACGAAATTAATTATTAGCAATAAGGTAAGCACACTATTTGGACAAATACATACTCAGCCAACTGTTCACCCATATGATAATTTTATCTTACAAGCATTGTCTACATTAAAAAAGACGGATTGGTCAGATACAGATAGAAATAATTTTAATTCATACTTAAGCGCACGATTACAGCAATTCTTTCCGCAAGGACAAAATGATCCCGCTATAAATTATTGCATAGAGGGGATTCGGAATGGGATACCAATAATACAGGATTACTTTGTCGCTAACGGTCAGTCAAATCTTAATGCACAAAACATATTCTTGCCTTTTATAGAAAGAATAAACGAGCCTGTTTTAAAAATAGCAATCCTTGACCCTCCTCTCAGAGAAAATATATTGAGAATTTCTACAGCTTATAACCTGCAAGGCAAAGTATTAGAAAAATTAAATTTTGAATTCGTTCAGCAAAATCTTGATTTGTTGATTTATAATAATCCTAACTGGTTATTGGAGATGTTAAAACAGCACGAACTTCGATCAACACAAGTAGCTGACCCACTCTTATTGGATGCTTTTGAAAAAAATGTAATTAACAAATACATTACAACAATCCCTGAATTAATTTATAGTCAACATGTAGCTGTATTAGGGCAAATAAAAAACGTGAAGAATAAAAATTATTTTTTAGAGAAAGCGGTAGAACACTTCCGAGGAAGCCCGGTTGCGCATGCGACACAAATTTCATTTTTAATAAATTCAATAAATAATGATCATGAAAATGTAATCTCGAAAATTTATAGCAATTCTAAAATACAATTACTCGAAATTGATAATCATGAACTTTTTAAAGGCTTAACAGCCAAGCTAACAGGGCGTGACAGAGAAGATTACTTGGAAAGGATATTTATTAAGGTAACCTCAGATTTGAAAACACCGGGACAGCCTAAAGTGATTCTTCAAAATTTAAGTAATACCATTTCCTCACAGGATCTCCAAGATAAACAAAGAATTGTTGTTGATTTAATTAAAGAACTATTTGAACCAAGTAGAGATGAGGCTGACATTCGGATTGGAATGGAACTTTTAAAGAGTTTAAAAAATGGAAACAGAAACAGGAATTTGGGTGTAGACGATAGTATTAAGAAGCTTTTGGATGTTGAAAATAAACCGGAAGCCTTAAAAAATGAATTAAAAGAATTAATGTAAAAAAGTTGTATATAATAATTTATTAAGAAGAATTAACGATGTCAGAAGACCAAAAAAAAGTATTAGAACAACAGCTTTGGAATATAGCCAATACCCTACGAGGTAAAATGAATGCGGATGAATTTCGGGATTACATTTTGGGCTTTATTTTTTACAAATATTTGAGCGAGAAAATGGAACTTTTCGCAAATGGAATTTTGAAGCAAGACAAAATTAAGTTTCGTGAAATAAATCCAAAAGTTGCAAAAGCAAAGGAATTATTAGAAGCAATCAAAGATGAAGCATTAGAAAAATTAGGTTATTTTCTAAAACCCGAAGAGCTATTTAGCGAAGTTGCAAAACGTGGTAATGGCGACAATGAAGATGTAGATGCTTTTGACGAAAGTAAAACCAATTTCATTTTAGAAGATTTACAAAAAATTTTAACAAATATCCAATTAAGTACAATGGGTACTGATAGCGAAGAGGACTTTGACAACCTCTTTGAAGATATGGATTTGAATAGTAGCAAACTTGGTAAAACACCCGAAGCAAGAAATGTAATTATTGCTAAAGTGTTAGCGCATCTCGACAAAATTGATTTTAAATTAGAAGATACAGAACTTGATGTATTAGGTGATGCTTACGAATATCTTATTGGACAATTTGCAAGTGGTGCAGGAAAAAAAGCAGGAGAATTTTATACGCCTCAGGAAGTAAGTACAGTATTAGCGAGGATAGTAACCATTGGTAAAACAAAGCTTAAATCAGCTTATGATGCAACCTGTGGAAGTGGCTCACTACTTTTAAGAATAGCAAGACACGTTAAAGAGGTTAGTAATTTTTATGGTCAAGAAATGAACCGTACTACTTATAACCTTTGTCGAATGAATATGATATTGCACGGAGTGCATTACCGTAAGTTTGATATTAAACAAGAAGATACATTAGAGCATCCACAGCATTTAGGTAAAACTTTTGAAGCCATAGTTGCTAATCCTCCATTCTCCGCTAAATGGAGTGCAAACCCTTTGTTTACAAGTGATGACCGCTTTAGCCAATATGGAAAATTAGCTCCAAGTAGCAAAGCCGATTTTGCTTTTGTGCAACACATGATACACCATTTGGCTGAAAACGGCACAATGGCAATTGTATTGCCACACGGAGTTTTGTTTAGAGGTGGTGCAGAGCAACATATCCGTAAATACCTAATTGAAAATAAAAACTTTTTAGATGCAGTAATTGGCTTACCATCAAATATTTTTTACGGAACAAGTATTCCCACTTGTATAATGGTATTTAAAAAATGCAGAGAAAACCCTAATGATGTTTTATTTATTGATGCCAGTCAGCATTTTGAAAAAGTAAAAACACAAAATGTTTTACGTGAAAGCGATATTGATAAAATTATTGAAACCTATCGCAACAGAACCGAAGAAGATAAATACAGTAAGAAAGTTAGTTTAAAACTTATCGCCAGTAATGAATACAATCTAAATATACCACGGTATGTGGATACCTTTGAAGCAGAAGAGAGTATTGATATTAATGCAGTAGCCAAAAAATTAAAAGCATTGGATAAGGAGATTAATAATGCTGATGAGGCTATTGGGGTGTTTTGTAAGGAATTAGGTATTTCAACTCCTTTTTAAAATAACTGAATTCTTAACATTAAAAAATGAAAGATAAAAAAACAACTATAAATGTGCAAGGCACAGCTATAACCATACTTTCTCAAAAGGAAAATGATTACATATCGCTAACCGATATGGTAAAAAACTTTGATGGAGGCAGTGCATTAATTGAAAACTGGCTAAAAAATAAGGACACAGTTCTGTTTTTAGGTATTTGGGAACAAATCAATAATACAGATTTTAATTCCCTCGAATTCGAGGGAATTAAAAATGAAGCTGGCAGAAACAGCTTTTACTTATCTGCAAAAAAATGGATTGAAACCACCAATGGTAAAGGGCTAATTGCCAGTGCAGGAAGGTATGGCGGCACTTATGCCCACAAAGATATTGCTTTTGAATTTGGTTCGTGGTTAAGCCCTGAATTTAAACTCTACCTTATCAAAGAATTTCAACGACTTAAAGAAGATGAAAACAAACGCTTGTCTTTAAATTGGAATCTTAGCCGAGTGCTTTCCAAAATAAATTACCGGATACATACTGATGCTATTAAAGAAACCATTATTCCTGAAAATGTTACAAAAGAACAAGCCAGTCTTATTTATGCCAACGAAGCCGATGTGCTAAACGTGGCACTATTTGGCAAAACTGCCAAGCAATGGAGAGATGCCAACCCAACAGCCGAAGGCAATATTAGAGACCAAGCAACCATTGAACAACTATTGGTGTTGGCAAATATAGAAAGTATGAATGCCGAGTTTATAAGAATGGAGTTGACACAACCCCAACGACTGCTGAAACTAAACCAAATTGCCATTACTCAACTAAAATCGCTTACGCAAAACCCTAACCTAAAACAACTTAAATAATGGGAAAACAAACGAATGTTCCAGTATTGCGGTTTCCTGAATTTAAAGGGGAATGGGAAAGAACACCACTATTTAAAATAGCAGAAGATGGCTTTAGCAATGGGGCATTTAACGATCCCAAAAAAGTGGGTAGTGGATACCGAATAATAAATGTAAAGGATATGTATGTCGATGGAACAATAAATGTAGATGTGCTTACAAGAGTAGCAATAGATCAAAGTGAATTTTTAAAAAATCGTGTAGAATATGGAGACATTTTTTTTACAAGATCCTCGATAGTTAAGGAGGGTATTGCTCATTCCAATGTTAATCTGTGCAATGCAGATGATTTAACTTTTGATGGACATTTGATAAGAATGCGACCTAAAAAAAAGGAATTTGACCCTGTTTTTTTGTACTACAATTTTGCAACTCCAAAAGCAAGACTGCAATTTGTTAAAAGGGGAAAAACAACTACAATGACAACAATTGGGCAAAATGATATTGCAACGGTTGAAATAGATTACCCAACTCTTATCGAGCAAACTAAAATAGCAAATTTCATAACAGCAGTAGATACAAAACTGCATGCCTTACAAAAAAAGAAAAACCTTTTGGAGCATTACAAAAAGGGCATAATGCAAAAACTGTTTTCACAAGAGTTGAGATTTAAAGATGAAAAGGGAAAGGATTTTCCTGACTGGAAAAAAAAGAATGGAAATTTAATTTTTGAAAGCATTTCAGATAAAAATCATAATTCGGATTTGCCAATATTAGCAATTACACAAGAACATGGTGCAATTCCAAGAGATTTAATTGATTATTCAGTATCTGTGACAGATAAAAGTATTGAAAGCTATAAAGTTGTTCAAGTAGGAGATTACATAATTAGTTTAAGATCATTTCAAGGCGGTATTGAGTATTCGGATTATAAAGGGATATGTAGCCCTGCATACATAATATTACGACCGACCATTCCAATTAATAATATGTTTTTTAAACGCTATTTCAAAACGGGAAATTATATTAAAGAATTACAGAAGAATTTAGAAGGTATCAGAGATGGGAAAATGATTAGTTATAAATATTTCTCTGATATTAAATTACCATATCCCACAATAGAAGAACAAACCAAAATTGCAAATTTTCTATCTGCCATTGATGATAAAATAAATCATTGCCAAACACAAATAAAAAATACAGGACAATACAAAAAGGGATTATTACAAAATATGTTTATTTAATGTCTAAACAGTCAGAACAAATATTAGAAGAACAATTAATTGCACAACTACAAAAGTTGGGCTATGGTTATAGTTTAATCAATAGTGAGAAAGATTTATTGATTAATTTAAAATCACAATTAGAGAAACATAATAACATCACTTTCTCTACAACTGAATTTGAAAGGGTACTAAATTTACTAAGCAAGGGTTCTGTATTTGAAAAAGGAAAAACGCTAAGGCAGAAACAACACGTTGTTAGAGATAATGGCGACAATTTGTATTTTGAATTTCTAAATACTGAGCATTGGTGTCAAAATCAATACCAGGTTACCAATCAAGTTAATCAAGAGGGTAAATATAAAAACCGATATGATGTAACTATTCTTATTAATGGTTTGCCATTGGTACAAATAGAACTTAAACGGAGAGGCTTAGAGCTTAAAGAAGCATTTAATCAAATTAACCGCTATCAAAGGCATTCGTTTGGTGCTAACTCAGCGTTGTTTCAGTACGTGCAAATTTTCATTATCAGTAATGGAGTAAATACAAAGTATTATGCCAATAACCGCAATCAAAGTTTTAAACAAACTTTTTATTGGACAGATGAACAAAATAAACGCCTTACCAATATTGTAAATGGTTTTACTGATGCTTTCTTAGAGCCTTGTCATATCAGTAAAATGATATGCAAATACATTGTGCTTAACGAAGCCTATAAAATTCCGATGGTGCTTCGTCCTTACCAATTTTATGCAGTAGAAGCCTTAATTGAAAGAGTAAAAAACTCTACGAAAAACGGCTATATATGGCATACCACAGGTTCAGGAAAAACGTTGACGAGTTTTAAAGCCAGTCAAATTTTAATGAATTTGCCCCAAGTTCATAAAGTAGTTTTTGTGGTGGACAGAAAAGATTTAGATTATCAAACAACAAAAGAATTTAACAGCTTTAGTGATGGTTGTATTGATGGCACAGACAATACAAGTAATTTGGTAAAACAGTTTATTGGTACTTATGTAGATAAAAAAGGAGAAGCTAAAAATTCTAAGCTCATTGTAACTACTATTCAAAAGCTAAACACAGCCATTAGCAAATTGAAGTATGAAAGTAAAATGTCTGAATTAAAAGACAAACGTGTCATATTCATTTTTGATGAGTGCCACCGTAGTCAGTTTGGCGAAACACACAAACGTATAAAGGAGTTTTTCAATAATAGCCAAATGTTTGGGTTTACCGGTACGCCCATTTTTGCAGATAACTCCAACAAAAATGAATTAGGAAAACGAACTACCAAAGATTTATTTGAAGACTGTTTGCATAAATATGTAATTACAGATGCGATAAAAGATGAGAATGTTTTAAAATTCTCAGTTGAATATGTAGGTAGATATAAACACAAGGACGGAAGAGAAACCAACATTGATATTGAAGTAGAAGACATTGACACAAAGGAGTTAATGGAAGATGGAGCAAGGTTGGAAAAAATCACCGATTACATTATTGCACATCATAATCGTAAAACACATAGTCGAGAATTTACCGCAATGTTTTGTATCAACAATGTTAAAACACTTACAAAATATTACGACTTATTTAAAAAGAAAAAACTTGAAGGCAACCATAATTTAAACATTGCCACCATTTTCAGCTATACAGCTAATGAAGACGATGCAGATGCCAATGGATTTTTACCTGAAGAAGTTTCGGTTGTAGAAGAACCAAAAGCATTATATGGTTTACAAGCGCACAGTCGTGAGAAATTGGATGAGTATATTGAAGATTACAACAAACTTTTTGATACAAAATACAGCACAAAAGACAGCGAAAGTTTTTACAATTATTACAACGATATTTCTAAAAAAGTAAAGGAACGTAAAATTGATGTGTTGTTGGTTGTGAATATGTTTTTGACTGGTTTTGATAGCCCTACATTAAACACAATGTACGTTGATAAAAACTTGAAGTATCACGGGCTTATTCAGGCTTATTCAAGAACCAACCGTATTTTAAACGAACAAAAATCGCAAGGTAACATTGTAGTTTTCCGAAATCTAAAAAATCGCACGGACGAAGCTATTACTTTGTTTAGTAATAAAGAAGCTATTGAGGTTATCATAATGAAACCTTATGAAGACTACACAGCAAAATTTGACGAAGCCTTTGATAAGTTGTTAGAATTAACACCGACAACCGATAGTGTAAATGATTTAGAAACCGAAGATGACGAATTAAATTTTATTAAGGCATTCAGGGATTTGATGAGAATAAAAAATATTCTCTCAGCATTTTCCGACTTCAAATGGGCAGATTTAGCAATGTCTGAACAACTTTTTGAAGATTACAAAAGCAAGTATCTTGATTTATATGATAAAGTAAAAAACAACCACCAAAAAGAAAAAGTTTCTATTTTGGAAGATGTTGATTTTGAATTAGAGTTAATACATCGGGACGACATTAATGTTGCATACATTATTCAGCTCTTAATCAAACTGAAAGCACAAACGCAAAAGGACACGACTAAAGCCGAACAAGAAATTTTCAACCTATTGGGTACAGAAGCTACTCTACGAAGCAAACGAGAACTTATAGAGAAATTTATTCAGGAAAATTTACCAGTCATTGCCGATACGGATGACATTCAACCGGAATTTGAAAAATATTGGAATGAAGAACAACAAAAAGCATTTCAGAAATTAGTAACCGAAGAAAATCTATCAGCAGAAAAAGCCGAAAAGCTCATTGAAGACTATCTATTTGCAGAAAGAGAACCGTTAAGAGATGAAGTATTAGAGCTTATTGAAGGTAGTAAACCAACCGTTTTGGAACGTAAAAAAACGGGAGATAGAATTTTGAAAAAAATATTGAATTTTGTAGAAACCTTTATAAATGGAATGTCTGGAAATTAGTTTGTGAAATTATGGCTGTAAACTGGGTAAAGACATTTAATCGTTTATTTTCAATTATAAACACTCAGGGAGATACTTATTACAGTGGCTCTCGGTTTCTTGATGTTCTGAGAGAAACAGATGCCGATACTCCATCCTACCAACAATTAATTGCAATTAGAAATCAAGAAAATAAAAGCACTTCACGAAAAGATTATTATTATGATTTGATCCAAGCACTTACAGATGCTGAGAGAACGGAGGTCTATAATAATTTTATAGGTCGGCTTGAAGCAATTGTCCCTGACAAAATTGAAGGATTAAAGGAGTTTCTCTTAGAAGATGTACAAGGTCCAGTTGCTCTTATCCCTGCTGAAGTGTGGAGTGCTGATAGATTAACTGCCTACCTCGAAGAAATGGACACTACCATTGTTCAGCAAAATTATAATCAAACGCTAACCTTAGCTTATACTTGTTTGGAAGGTTTCTACAAGGCATTTATTAGATCTAAAATTCCTGCGCAAATTGAATTAACTGAGTTAATTCTCATGTCAGTTGCAATTAGGAATCATATTAGAAATCATTTAAATGCAGCCGGAATTCCTTATCCTGAACAAATGATCACCCTAATTTCAACAGTAACAAATGCTATTTGTAATTCTCGCAATCATTTTAGTAATTCACATTTTGCAGATGAATCAGATAAATGGCTTGCAGAATTGGCGAGGGATCAGGCAAATTCAATTGTACGATTACTTCTTAAGTTTATTTAATAATTACCTGAATATCAACAATATATAAATTTGTTGAATAATTTTATGCAATTTATTTTGCAATTATACAAAATACTTTTACTTTTGGTATGCAATTGAACCGAAAGCATAAGAAAGATGACGACTACCAAATTAAATCCTAAAATGTTAACCGTTGCTCGTGAAAGTAGAGGTCTAACTCAAATCGAATTAGCAGAAAAATTAAATCTATCTCCATCAAACATTAGTAGAATGGAACAGGATTTTATTGAAATAACACCTGTTAATTTTAATGCGATTGTAGGAACATTAAATTACCCGGAAGAGTTCTTTTATCAAGAAGGCGAAACGCTCCCACCTGCCCTTGCGTTACGCAAGCGCAATATTGTAGCGCAGAAGATTATGCTGCCAGTTGAAGCACAAGTAAACATCTATCGTTTAAACGTAGAAAAGCTTTTAAAAGCGACCAGTTATCCTGAGATTGATTTACCTGTGTTGGATATTGAAAAGTTAGGATCGCCTGCCGAAGCTGCTCGCAAACTACGTAAGCTTTGGAAAATTGAAAAGGGAGTGATTAATAATTTCACGCAAGTATTAGAAGAGAACGGACTATTCGTAATCAATTTTGACTTTAATACAGAACGTGTAGATGGGATGAGCATTTTAGCGGATAGTAAATTTCCGGTAGTATTTTCAAATAAAAGAAGTTTAGGTGATCGCCAACGATTCACTTTAGCGTATGAGTTGGGGCATTTAGTAATGCACTTACAAACTAATCCTTCTTTTACAAGAGACATTAGTCATGAGGCAAATGAGTTTGCTGCTGAATTCTTAATGCCGGAGAAAGACATCAAAGGAGATTTCAAAGATGGTGTTACATTAAACATCTTAGCGGATTTAAAACGCAAATGGAAACTATCTATGCAAGCCTTGTTATACAGAGCAAACGATATCGGTGTAATTACCGATAATCAAAAAAGGTATTTGATAAATCAATTTAACTCGATGAACATTCGCAGAAGAGAACCTGCGGAGTTGGATGTCCCAAGAGAAAATCCAATAAAGTTGAGAGATATGATTACCAACTACAAGCACAAACAGAAACTAAATGTAAAGCAACTCGCTTTGTTTTTCAATTCAAACGAGGAGGAGTTTTTGGAAAAATATTCGTAGATAAAAAAAGTATTAATTTTTAGAAGAGAGGTAGAGACATGGGAATCACGACAGACAAATTCGAAGTAAAGGCTTCCACAAAAAAGGAGATGGCAGCAATCTACGGTGTATCCGTAAGAACATTCAACAGTTGGGTAAAACCATTTGAAGAAAAAGTAGGAGAAAAAAGAGGTCGCTATTATACAGTGAACCAAGTTTTAATTATTGTAGAAGTTTTAGGGCTTCCCGGAGTGATGAATTAGCAGTTACATTTTATTTTCTCGAAATATATTTTGATTGGTGACCTGATTGGTCACCTTTTACTTTTTAATTAAGTTCCCCCGAAGTCCCCCCGGAATAAATCCTCAATAAACCCCATAAAACCCCCGAATAAATGCAAAAGCATCTTAAACATCCCGGAATGTCCCCCGAATCATCCCCAATAAATCCCCAAATAATTTCAGAATAAAACTTCTGAAATTTTCTTAAAACATCTCAACACAACTTTTTTTTATTGCAAAAAATTGCACTTAGGTGCGCTTGCGTGCGCATACAATTACTTAGGTGCGCCTTGCTTTAAAATTTCGCTATCATCTTCAAAATTTTGCTATCGTCTTTAATTTTTTGCGCTTAGATGCGTATTTGGGAAAGTGCCTACAACCGCTGTCGCACCTTTGTATCGTCAATAACAACGACTAAAAAAAGTAATCACTAAAACCTAAATAAAATGACAGCAATTAGAAAAATCAAAACAGTAACGTCACACTTAAGAGTAATAAAAGGTGGCAAATCAAATCCAAAAAACAACACCGTAGAGAACACTTGGATTTTTATTCACGCAGCATTATGGAACAATAATGAGTTCGCTTATAAAGAACAAACTCAGTTTGAAAACCTGCTCGAAGAACATTACAACAACTTTAAAAAACCAACAAAAGTTTTTGAAGAAATTATCGAGCGTGTGTGTTTAGCGAAACGCTATGTAAACAGAAAACGTGGTCGTTATTTATCAAAACCAATCGATTGGTTAAACATCAGTTACCACAAAGGTTTATCAGGAACAGAAGGATGGTATCAAGAAGTTTGTTTGCAACGCATATCAGTTCCTGAATACAATAAAGGAATAACACTTCTTGCAAAAGCAATCACAAAATACTTGCAAGAGCCAACCATCAAAACTATTGTAACCTACCGCAAAAAATTAATTGCACAAAAACAATTCGACCTATTACAAATTTTCAATAACAGTATCATCAATTTTCAAATCAACAATTAATAAATAAAACTATGCAACAATCAGAAAAAAAATCAATTGAAGTAAGACCGTACATGCCGGGTGAATTAGCAAGGCTGTATAAAGTAAGTCATCCAACTGTTCTGAAATGGATCAAAGGAATTGGGGAGAAGCTTGGTAAACGTAATGGTCAATACTATTCGGTTAAACAAGTAGAGATGATTTTTGAAGAATTAGGATTACCGAAAACAATCTACTACTAAAAACAAATCGAAACGTCACAAAACAAATCAAAACGATTTGATACACGACCGAAAAGAAGGAAAGCACCCAAAGCAGTTGATACACCTTTGTACCGTGATGGATGAATTACTAATAAAAAAACAAAAAACGATGTCAGAAATTAAACACTCAGGATTAACAGATGGAACAGGAAGTATGCTTCTTACCGCCAGCATACTGTTCGCAAACATAGACTACTCAAGTTTGATGGACTATGCAATTAAAGCTTTTTTAGGCGGTGCAATTTGGATGGCTTTTAAAATAGGCGGAGAATATTTTAGCAACAAGATCAAAAAAAAGTAAATGGCAAGCATTAAAAAAATACTGTTAGGCTTAGGCATAGGAGGAGGCGTTGTAGCAGGGGGAGCATATCTGTGGAGATTAAATAAGACCTCGGTGAACTTGGAAGTAATTCCAACAGTTAAGCTGCACAAGTTGGATTTGCAAGGATTGGTGTTAAGAGTTGATGTGACGTTGAAAAATCCAACTCGCACGAGTTTAAAACTCAAGTTCCCTTTTATCAAATTACTGATTAAGGGAAGCAGCATCGGAAGCTCGCAAGCGGTCAATCAGGACATCGCACTTCCGGCTTTCGGTGAGGCAAAGTTCGAAGCGATAATGATTCGCATCTCCATGTTCAGCCTCCTCTCTACTGCCAAAGGCTTGTTGCAAGCGGTGCAACAAGGAGCAGCCTTTAAGATTGGTGTAACCACCATGACAACAATTGATTTGGGAATTAAAAAAGTTCCTTATGAGAAAACAGATGACGTACAATTAATCGGAGCGTAAAATGGAAGCAACAAAAAAAAGGAAGATTAAAAGCGGAGAACAATACAACCACTTGTTTCCAAAACCATTGTTCCTTGATCCAACGATTAAAAAAGGTGCAACGGTAAATGACACCGTCCGATTTATTCCACAAGTAGTGCGAGAAACTTTGTTTCAAACTGCAAAGTTAGCACCACTTCTAAAAGGAAAGAACGTGTACGAAACCTGTAAAAACATTTGGGATTTTGTTTATACCCACATCGCTTACAAAAAAGATGAAGAAGGCAAAGAACAAATCAGAAGTCCGGCAAGAGGCTGGCACGATAGGTTTCACGGAATAGATTGCGATTGTTACACGGTGTTTATCAGCAGCATATTGAGCAACTTAAAAATAAAGCACAAACTGCGAATCACAAAATACAAACAAGATCACTTTCAGCATATCTATCCGATAGTGCCGACAACAGGAGGAAATTACATCACGGTCGATTGTGTGGTAGACCAATTCAATTATGAAGAACCATACTCAGAAAAAAAAGACACAAACATGGAATTAGAATATTTAAATGGCGTACCCAGCACAAACAATGTAGATGTGCAAGACCTAATGGGATGGGAAGAGTTAGATGGAGGCGATCTCGGTAAAATAAAACTCTTCAAAAAAATGAGTCAGCCACCCGGTAGTGAAGGAGATACTTCAAAAAAAGGAAGATTTAAAACACTTTTACACAAAGGACTTCACGCTACCAATAGATTTAATCCTGCAACAGCATTAATCCGAACAGGAGTTTTAATCAGTATGAAACTTAATCTTTTCAAAGTAGCTCAACGCTTAAAGTTCGCATACCTCACGGAGGAAAAAGCAAAACAAAAAGAAGTTGATATGAGCAAGCTCAACAGATTAAGAAAAGTAAAAGAAAAGTTGGAGAAAATATTTTATGATGCCGGAGGTAAACCCGAAAATTTAAAAAAAGCAATTCTTACTGGCAAAGGAAATAAAAATAATGAAGTAAGTGGATTGGGCTACATCGTAGATGATATGACCGGCTTTGATGAAAACACTCCAACAAGTGATTTACTTGGAAACGATATGTTTCAGGATGAAGGCTTGAATGGATTTGGAGAACTCGGATCTGCAACAGCCACCGCAGCCTCAGTAACAGCAGCAACAGGAATCATCGGAGCAATTGCCGGATTACTGAAAGGAATCGGAAACATCTTTCCAAAGAAAAACAAAGAGGGAAAAGCTTTTGAAAATACTGAATCTAAAGAAGGAGATGGAACATCTGCTGAAGAAGTATCTAAAGGAGCAGCAAATCTAAGAATCACAAATAGCGATACTGGAGAGTCAACGACAACCACAAGCAGTTCAGGAGATAGCGGTGGAGATTCGGGATCGGGCGGTGATAAACCAGTTGGCTTTTGGGATAAGAATAAAAAGTGGCTAAAACCAACTGCCATAGGGGTAACAGGATTAGGGCTTTTGTACCTCGGTTATAAAATGATGAACAAACCCCAATCACCTACTCCGGCAGTTTCAGGACTTCGAGGAATAAAATCAAAGAAGAAAAAGAAAGGAGGTCATAAAGACAAAAAGAAAGAAGCAATAGCATACATGTAAAAAAATAAAAAACGATTTAATAAAAAAGAAAATGGCAAAAAGTAAAAACAGTTATCAAAAAGCAGCGCAAAAAAAAGCACTTAGCGGAACAGGAGATGCAAGCACCGGAACGAAAGTGAAAGATGCAGCAACCGAGTTAGGAAAAGATATCGTGGTTGGCGTAATCGGAGGAGGAGTTGCAGGAGCTGTGTTGGGAAGATTGTCTTTCGTTGTTGGAGCAGCAGTAACAGGAGTTGGTCACTTCGCTAAAAGCCGAATCGCATCAGCACTTGGTTTAGGAATGATGGCTTCAGGCACTTATCAGGCGATGTCCGGTATGAATGGAAAACCCACTTCAGGATTAGAGGGTGTAAAGGAGCGATTACTGGCTTTAAAAGACGACATGAAAAAGAGAATTTTCCTTGACAAAGTTTTAAAAGCAAAAGAGAAGAAGGATGAGAAAACGGAGGAAGGAACTAACGGACTCGGTCAAGTACAATACTTCATGTATCCAAACTCCGAAGATTCAATAGGCGAAGTAGAAATGAGCGAACTGGATAGAATCCAAAAACAAATTCAGGACAGCGCAATGAAATACAACCAAGTAAACGGAATAGAAGATAATCTATTAAACGGAGAAGTAGTAGAATCCGAAAAAATCTACTAAACAAAACAAACATCCATCACACACAAAAAAAATAAACAGAAGTTAAATTTTAAAAAACAAAAATTATGTTAGAACTATTAGACGGAACAGAACAGTACAACAATGCCGGAGCATTACTTGGATTAGAAGGCGCAGATGGAGAAGAGTTATTGGGCGCACTTCGCAGAATGAATCCCATCGCTCGTCAACGCACGCTTAACAAGTTGGCAAATCCAGGTGCGATGAGCAGAGGCTCTCGTGCAGAAATGGAAAAGCACTTTGCAGAATTACCTGCTCACATTAAAAGTGCATTAGCAAAAGGAGAATTACGCTTGGCAGATACCATCGTGTATTCCATCAAACCTGTGAATTCAAAAACAGTAAAATTATTTGAAACACAAGATGTGAAAGAAGTTGGTTTGAGAAATATCAGCAACGCAAAATTACCAAAGAACCAAGCATTATTGGTAAGCGGAATTGTGTTGTTGGCATCCATTCCGGAGAACGCAACTCCTGATAAAGTAATGGGATCAAAATTTATTCAATTGGAAGACTTCCCTGCAATCGCAAACGGAGAATTCAGTTTAAAAGCGAATAAAAAAATCATCATTCCTGAAACAAGTGTTGCTGCATTCAAAACAACAAACATGCACAGCGTTCCATTGGGTTATTACAAATTAGCGAACCCTCGCTTAATTCACGATGACATCTTAGTGGAGTTTACAGTTGAGTTGGGTTCAATGGAAGGACTTGATCCAAAAACACAATTGTATGTTGGTTTACACGGAACGATTACCACTCCTTAATCATTAACCAAATAGTCGGGAGAGCAATCTCCCGGCTTTAAAAAAAACAATACCATGTTAAAAGCAACAAAGAAAAGATTTGACATAAAGATTACTCAGGCGAACTCAACTGTGAGCGACACCTTTGAATTGGACAAGAACATTGTGAAAGTGCATGGTGTGTTGGTTACATCGGATAAGGACGATTTATTGTATTACAGAGGCACGCAAAAAATTGAAATAAATAAGGAAGAGTTCTTTCCTGATAACTACGAAAGTAAATTATTGATGTCAGGAATAAATGTAGCACCTAAACAACGCTACTATGATTTGGGCGGTGTATCACCCGGCAATGGAAGAGTTCAAATCGTTTACAAAGATTTGGACGATGGCAGAACGGTGTTTATACCATATAGAGTGAGTTTGTATTTGGACTGTGAAATGGAGGACGAGTTATGATGAATGAGGGAGTGATAATTACCAAGATTACTATCAAACGACAAGGCGAGAGAAAGCACTTTCAAATAAAGCTTCCGAATGATACCAAGTTTATTATTGGCATTGAATACGGAGGAAGATTGATTAGCAAGTCCGACACAATAAAGTTTGCAGCAGCACCAAAAGCAGCCCCAACAATAGCCCCTACTGCACTTGCAACAGCACTTACAACAGCACTTACAACGCTTAATGCAGAAACAGTTGCAGGGCGACCAAGAGGTTTATTTAAAAGAAATCAATTGGTTGGAGAGTTGAAATTGCAAAGTAGTGAAGAGTCGAATTGGTTTTATTCAACTGATGTTTTTTTAGCAGATGCAAACTTAAGCTACGGAGATTTTTCAAATGCAGGTTTCAAAGTGAATGATTATACGCACGGCAATAAAAGAACTGAAGAGATTGTGAAGGTAGATGCCGAGTCAACAATTATTCAGGGATGGTACTTGGACGCTCTTGGTAAATTACAAAAGGTGGACATCAATTACGAAGTGACAATTTATGTATGGATTAATGTGGAGGAATAGACAATGACAATAAACCTTGCTTTAGAATACATCCCACGCAGGATGCAAGAATTAGGATATAAGGCAAATTACTTTATCCGATTCCGACACTTGGTGTTACAGCCGAATGAAGAACAAATCATTGATGCTTTTAATCAATTCTATTACCTCGTTGAAGAAGCCGAGAACGTGAGAGTGGAAAGTGAAACAGGAGTATTCGACTTGAGTGAAAGCACAACCAATGAAATGCAATACGAACACCAAAGTAAAATACAGATCACGAATTACTTATCCGGTATTAATCACTTGCGATTTATTCAAGTAATACCAAAACACAAATTAAAAACTAAAAAATAATGCAACAAACAAATCCATACAATGATGTGAAGTTATCACAATTTAAAATGTGGCTTCACGACATGGTCGACAAAGGCGAAGGGAAATTTATTGAAGTGTACGTTGACGATGTAAAAGTTGTACCACGCACAAGCAAGATAGAATCTATTGACGACCATAAAGCATATCTCGAAGATACAACGGAGACAGTAAAAGTATTTGTGTACAACACCGAAAATTCAAACCGTTACACGCAGTTTATATTTTTCATTGAAAAGAAAAAACCAACAGAACTTCCAGTACAAGTTCAAACGCCACAAGTAATAGGCTTATCAGGGATTGAGTTGGAAAACAAAATCACTGAACGATTGACTGTTGCATTGATGCAGGAAAGAGAGCGTTGGCAAAATGAATTGATGAAACGTGAGTTTGAAACTTGCAAAAAAGATTTAACGGACGCAGAAGAATACATCGAAGATTTAGAACAAAAGTTAAACCACTACAAAAGCAAAAAATTGCATTGGGGCGATGTAAACCTTGGCGATGTAGCTTCTGTAATTGTTGAAGGAATGGTAAAACGTAATCCGCATTGGGTTGCCAAATTACCGGGCGGAGATGCGCTTGCAGGATTGATTGCACAGGAATCTATAACAGAAAATGCAACAGCAGAAGTTATTGAAAACGAAGTAGTGTTTAAAAAGAAAACACCTATTGAAGAAGGAATGTCTGAAGAAACAAAAGCACAGCTTGGATTCTTAAACCAATTGGAGACACATTTCAATCAAGAGCAACTTGACAAAATTATGCTCATCCTGCAATCCTTTGTGGAAGTGCCAAAGAACATCGAAACAGTATTTGAATTATTAGAAATAAAAAAATAAAATGAAAAAGTTTAGTTACGAAATAACAGTTGAGTCGGCTACTGAAGCAGAAGCCGATTCTAAAATAAAAGCATTAACCACGATTGCCAAAAAGTTAAACACTAAAGAATTAGTAAAGCTTGCCGACATCGTGCAAAACGATCCAATTAAAACTGCATTAGCAAAAAAAGCATTAGGAGTTTAAGATGAAAAAAGATACTACCAATAATGATTTAACTGTGAAGGAGAAAATCCTGTACTCCTTGATTGGATTGGGGATTGTGGGCGGTGGTGTTTTCTTTGGGAGAAAACTTGTTTTAAAGACTGTCGCTAATCGTGAAGAGAAAAAATCTTTTGAAGATGGTACGCCTGCAACTTATGCCAAACAAATTAAAATGGCATTTGAGAATGATGGATGGTGGGGAACGGATACCGAAAAATTAAGAAACACAATACGAGACATTCCAAGCAAACAAGTTTTTCTCAAAGTTCAAGAGTCATATAAAAAACTCTACAACTCAAACATGATTACTGATATGAGTGATGAGTTGCAAACCACCGAGTACAATGAGATGCTTCAAATCATCGCACAGAAACCCGACAAAACAGGCGGTAAACCTCCTGCTCCGGTATTGAGTTACGATGGATGGGCAAAGCGATTAAAAGCAGCCTTTGACAAATCCTATGGCTTTATGCCGGGAACAGATGAAGATGCAATCAAAGCGGTGTTTAATGAAATCCCAACTCAGAAAGCTTTTGTCTTGACAGGAATTTGGTACAAGAAGTTATACGCATCCAACATGATGACAGATTTAAAAGGCGAGTTGGAAATGTGGGAATACAACGATTACATGAAATTAATATTATCAAAACCAAAAGGATAATGGAAAACAAAACACAAAATAAAAGAAAAATCATCCTGATTGGACTGGGCGTATTAGGAACTGGAGTCGCAGGTTTCTTGGGATGGAACTATTGGAAGAACAAGAAGAAGGCGAATCAGGAAGAAGATACAAGCTCTATTACAGAATCATCGGGCGGAGGATCAACTTCAATGCCTTCTGCAAAAAACGACAACTTCCCATTGAGAAGAGGAAGTAAAGGAAACCGAGTAACACAATTACAAAATGCCTTAGTAAAAAAATACGGTGCAAGCATACTACCTAAATACGGAGTAGATGGAATGTTCGGAAAAGAAGTGGAAGCAGCTTTAGTGAGGGCTAAGATGCCAATATCAATTAACGAAATCAATTACTCCAAATTAGTGGTTAGCGGTTTAACCGGATTAATAAAACATGGAGAAGAGATCGTAACCATTACTGATTGTGAAATTTTTAAATCCAAAGGCACAATGAAAATAAAAGTGCCCAAGCATATTGTGCTTGGAGAGAAAGAGTTCACTCATCAAGGTTGGATTTATTTCATTCCTAAAAACAGCACAGAATTATTCAGAGTAAAAAAAGAAGAAGTAAAATCATTTAAAGAATTTAAAAATGAAAAATCTTAGAAACATAAAATACATCGTGGTGCATTGCACCGCAACTCCTCAAACAACAACTGTTGAGTCCATTAAACGCTATTGGAAAGAGCAACGTGGTTGGGGCGAAACACCGGGCTACCATTATTTAATCCAACGACAAGGAACTTTGATTCAGTTGTTAGATGAAAGTAAAAACAGCAACGGAGTTTATCAACACAACTCAAACTGTATTAACATTGCTTACATCGGTGGAGTTGATAAAGAAGGCAAGCCACAAGACAACAGAAGTGATGCTCAAAAACATTCCATGTTTGACTTGATTGTTTCTCTTACGGAGAAATATCCTCAAGCTGAAGTGTTGGGACACCATGACTTTCCGGGAGTGAAAAAAGCCTGCCCTTGTTTCGATGTGAAGAAGTGGTTAAGTGAGTATGAACCCGATTTAGGAAACGCTGCATAATGTTGTTATCGAAGATAAAAGGAATTCTACGAAGCAAAGGATATGAACTCTACACAAAACCGAATCAATTAAATATAATCGGGATCAGGTCACCAAGTACCATCCCCAACAGGTTTGATGATGAGATTCATGTCTTTTACAAAGTAGCTCTCTTAAAGTGGCATTACCATGTCTACAAGGTCACGACTGATCCGGGTACATTTTGGTTGCGTAATCCAATGCAAGCTCAAGGTACAGCCATCTTAGCTCAAGGGCAATATAAAAGTGCATACAAAATCGGGTTGCATCAGGGAAAGTATAAAGCATTGGTTCAGGCAAAACCAATTACTGTAATTCGAGATTACGACAGAGATGCAAAACTTGATTTTAGAAATGGTACGAAGAGCAAAGGAATGTTTGGAATTAATATCCACCGTGCAAGTTTGAATGGGATTACAAAGCAAGTAGATAAATACTCAGCCGGATGTCAGGTGTTTTCCAACATCAATGAATTTAAAGAGTTCTTGAGTTTATGCGATAAACACTCGTCATTGCACGGTAACAGTTTTACTTATACGCTGATTGATTTTAGGGCGGTAAAAAGACAAACCATAAAACGATGGGCAATCGGATCGGTATCGATAGCATTGGGTTTAACAGCCTTGTGGGGAATTCTAAAAAGGAAAAATAAAAAGAAAAAACAACAATGAAAAACAAATTGATAACAGCATTAGCACAATTGCTAAAAGACAAAAATGGAAACCACAGTCTTAGAGAAGTAGCCACAGCAATTTTTGTTTTGGTTCTGATTGTAAGTTGGATTGCAGAACAATTCTTTGGAATGAAAATACCGGAGTATATGTTTTATGCCTTGGTCAGTTTAGTCAGCGCAGGGTGCTTCGGCTACTCTATTGAGAAAAAACAAGTGTAACAATTTTTAAAAATAAATAAATATGAAACAGTTATTTTCTGCCTTCGTCATAGGCATCATGGTTTGTTTCATTGCAGTAAAAAGCTGTAGTGACAAACCCCATCAGGTAAACATTGCTGAAATAAAAAAGCAGATGCAATTTGAAAACAATCAAATTGATGACTCGCACAAAAAGTATCAGCAACAAATAAAACAGTATGAATTTAAAACCGATTCCTTATCAAAGAAAAACAAGGATTTATCTTTTAGGCTGAACAACGCTCGGATATTACTCAAGCAGCAGCAAACAAAAGTTGTATCGAATATTCCTTGCGATACTTTGAAACAGGAAGTCTTAGTCTTGAATGGTCTGATAAACAACGCAGACTCAATGTGTATTGAAAACATCAATAGTCTAAATCAATCTATCGCCATTAGGGATACGCAACTAATATTCTGTAATAGAAACTATCAATCCATATTTGATTTACAAAAGGAAAATCGAATAAGAGAACAACAGTTAACCGATGAATTGAAGGTCGCCTACAAGCATAATAAAAGAAAACGGTTTGAAAGTAAAATGCTGAGTGCCGGGCTTATGATTATGACAGGAATAACTACAACACTATTTATTAAATCACAACAGTAAGAATGAAAGAGAAAACAATCATTTCAACCACCACGCTTGCCGGTTCTCTACTGATGTATTTCTATGCGAAAAGTGTGCAGAAGGATGCAGTCCCCTATATGATGATTGGTGGTTTTATGGGGGCAATCATAGGTGAGAGCATTTATGAATTTATTAATAAAGACAAAAAATAATAATTATGGCAACAACAATTGAGAACAAGGGTGCGAGTATAAAAATTACCGAAGATGGTGTATCTCGCTATGTATTAAAGTATCAAATCCGTGAAGTGGAAATCGTAAGAGATACCATCATTAAGATTGACATCGGGCAGGGAGCATTGAACAACATTTTTGTTGATCAAGCAAACGTAACTGCTCCGGCATCAGCAAGTGTGGAAGCTTTGCGTGATTTGATTATGGGAATGCTTCAAAATAATGTTACAGGAACTGCAACGGAAGCAAAACAAACTGAAGAGATTGGCGAAATCAAAAACCTTCAGGCTGTTATCGGTAATCTACAAGCAAAAATAAACTCCTTGGATGACAAAACATTTTATCAGCCTTCATTGGTTGACGAGAGTAATCCGAATGCAATTTACAATGGCTTTGCATTACCGGGCGCAAAAGTAACAGAGGCAGTTTGGGTAATTCAAAAAGTAACAAAAGTTAAAGGCGTGCTTATCTATCAATGGGCAGCAGGAACTAAAACCTTTGACAAAATTTGGAACAATAGAACTGCATTAATTTATAGCTAAAATCAAAGAGCCTCTTTCGGGAGGCTCTTTATTCCTTTTAAAATGAAAACACCAATAACATACTACGGAGGGAAACAAACCCTATTAAAATATCTGCTTCCATTGATTCCGGAGCATCGATTGTATTGCGAACCATTCTTTGGTGGTGGTGCAGTATTTTTTGCCAAGCCGAAATCGGATGTAGAAGTGATTAATGATATCAATGGCGAGGTTATTAATTTTTTCAAAGTAATTAAAACGAAGTTCCCTGAACTTCAAAAAGAAATTCAATCAACCTTACACAGTCGTGAACTTTATAAAAAAGCCATGATAATTTATAACAACCCTGAACGCTATTCGGATGTGAAAAGAGCGTGGGCGTTGTGGGTAGCTACCAACCAAGGATTCGCAGGAATGATTGGTTCATGGGGCTTTGGAAAGGATGATTCAAAAGAAGCAGCACTCGCAAATAAAAGAGATGCGTTTACAAAAGATTATGAAAACAGACTTACAAGAGTACAAGTAGAAAACAATAGTGCAATCAAAGTAATAAACAGATGCGATGACAAAAAAACATTTATCTATGCAGACCCTCCGTACATTAATTCGGCTCAAGGTCATTATAAAGGTTATTCGGAAAACGATTACCGAGAACTTCTCAATGCGCTTTCCAAGGTAAAAGGAAAGTTTTTATTGAGTTCTTATCCTTCAAAAATTCTAACCACTTACATTAATAAATACAAGTGGAAAGTTCAGAAGATCACTAAAAGCGTTGCAGTAACAAAAAACACCGATAAGGTAAAAACGGAAATGATGGTTATGAATTACGATCCTGCAAAAATAAAAGTCTTTAAACACACCCTGAATACCAAGGATAAGAGGGAACTACAAATCATATCAAAGCAATTAACGGAATTAAAATTTAAAGCAAAATGAAAATAACAACAAAGAATTATTTTAAAGCCATTAGTGAAGTTGGATTTGAGAATCTGCCGGAAGTGCTTAAAAAATCTCATTTACTAATTGAGGAAAGAACCGATAAAGGTGCGGACTGGGGCATTTATGAAAATGATACTGAAGTAAAACGTGTGTTTGATTTATCCTTTGAAAAATTGGACGAGTTTATTGATAGGAAAGAATTAAATGGAATAAGTAATGAAGAATTGAACGGAAATTTTTTAACACCTAAAGATGTTGCAATCAACTTAATAAAACCATCTGTTTTAAAGGGAGATACTATTGACTTGCATCCTGCAAATAAACTGTCAGTTAAAGACCCTGACTTTGCTGCGCATATTGAAGGTGAACGTGTAGTTGTTACGATGCTTTACGGAACTAAAATTTCAGAATCGTTTTTAGTAAATGATTTAATGGAAGAAATTGTTCGGGTAGATTTTAAAACAAAATATCATTCAGGAAACGCTGCTTCAGAAAATACAACAAGAAAAAAAAGAACAACCTTTAATCATAAACAACCGGAATTTAAAGTTTTGAAAGCGATTTTAAATTGGCACAATGCCAATGTTTCAAAGAGGCAGGTCGAATTTTTTATTAACGAATTGCAAGGATATATTAAGTCGAAACAAATCAACAAGGAGTCTATTGTTGCAGATGAGATAAAGCTTGTGCAGGATAAATTAATCTCCGTTTTTAATTCTATGGGAGAAAGAATTAAGATTGAATTGTCCCCTGAGACAAAAAAAACATTTCAAAATGCTTTAAAAAAAGTAACAGATGTAACCAAGTATGATTTGCCGAAAAAGAAAAAAGGATTGAGTGGTGTTGATGAAGTACAAGAAGTGAAACCGAAACAAAATCTAATGAACAGTATTGATTTTGCTAATCTTCATTTCAACACAATTGGTTTCTCCGGTAAATGGTTAAATCTAATTGGTGATCCAAGTCCAGGATTTACAGCAATGGTATTTGGAAAACCTAAAATGGGTAAATCATATTTGTGTGTTGACTTCGCAGGATACTTGGCTCGCAATCACGGAACGGTGCTTTACGTTGCTAATGAAGAGAAGTTAGATGCAACGCTCCAAATGAAATTAAATGATACAGATGTAAAACACAAAAATTTATTTGTGAGTGATTACTTGCCGGAAGATTTAAGCAAGTATCAATTCATCATTTTAGATAGCGTAAACAAGCTTGGACTGAGTCCGCAGGATTTAGAAAAATTGAAAAGAAGTAATCCCGGAAAATCATTCATTTTTATTTTTCAAACAACTAAAGATGGAAAATTCAAAGGAGCGAATTCTTATCAGCATGATGTGGATGTTGTAATTGAAATCCCGGAAAAAGGAAAGGCAACACAATTCGGTAGATTTAATCAGGGTGGCGAGATGAATATTTTTGAGGATAATCCACAAGAATTATCAGGAGTAAAAAAAACAATCAAGCCAATTGGAAAAATTGAAATTGAAACGGAACTTGGAATGCCTCTTGAAGAATTAGCAATGGAGTTTGTAAATAAAAAAGAACCTCAAGAAAAAATCATTGAAATTCTCGACCATGAGCCGGAAAGCATCTACGGTAAATTTAAAAGGATGCTTGCTGCCAATATTAAAGTGGAAGGCGCAAAAGTTGAAGTAACGGAAGTTGAGTTTTCTGAAATGGACAGCGACAACTTAAATCATGGTGCAGCTTATTTCAAAGTGAAACTATCAGGCTTGAAAAAAGAACTTGAAAAAGTTGCAGGGGAAGACCTTTTGTTTAGCTATGATTGGGAGGATGGTGTTGCTGGCGTGAGAAAAAGCAGAAAGAACTTGGAAGTGTCGAAAAAAGTATCGAACGTAGCTGCCATGAAAAAGAAAGCTTCTGAAATCCAAGACTGGACTGAGCCAACGCACTTAAATAGTTCAGATTGGCGAGATTTAAAATTGGTAAAAAAATATTACGATGAAGGTAATTTCAAACAAGCGATGAATTATGCTTCAAGATTAGAAACCATAGTACGAGAAGAAATTCCACCGGAAGTGTGGCAGAAAATTGGTGGCGAATTAACCAAAACTGGCAAAGAAAGACTAATGACCAAGGATTATGAAAGCCGTGCGGATGATATCAATCCGAGGTTCATTTTTAGCTTGACAGCGACAGCTTTACTTATTGAGGCACTAAGGGGTGATTTTGATATAAAGCAGCTTATAAGGGTAGAATTAGTCAACAGGGGGGTAAATACCGAGGGGAATTGGGTTGGGTTTGATCAGGCAGCGAAGATCCATAAGATTAAAAAATAGGGGCTGAAAATTAGGCGATTATTAAGCGGAGAATTTCTCCGCTTTCGCTTGTTGTTTTGATGAAATAAATTAATATTGACAAAAGTTGCGCAATAACACATCAAAGCTATTTCTTCCGAATTTCTTCCGAATTTACTCCGAATTTGCTCCGAATTTACTCCGTAATTCTTCCGTAATCACACTATAATGCTTTAATAGAAACGCCTTATTGGTTTCCGAACTGAGTTTAATTCTTTTTGAAACTATACCAAATTCATTTTTAATCTGATCGAATGTAGTGTTTTCACCAACTTGCGGGGTAACTTGCGGGGTAACTTGCGGGGTAACTTGCGGGGCAACTTGCGGGGTAGCCACCAAGTCGCATACTGGTGCAGGGCTTTGGAAAGACATTCTTAAAAAGTTAGCAATAATATCAATGAATTTAGTTTTCCCATTCGTAATCTCGCTTCTGAAAATTTTATGTTTTCTTGTAAGATAAAACGGATGAGATTTTGTTTTCCTTCAATCTTTGCATAATCAAAGAGACGTCCTAAATTTTGTAATCCGCCCAATTCTTTTTTTAAATAATTTCGGCATTCAAGTTCAAGCCGATTAAAATCTAATTGTTGACTAAGTATGGAATCAATTTTTAGTTCAATATTGCGCTTTATTTCTTTGTACTCTTCCATTTCCATTTCCCCATCGAGCATCAGTTGTTGCGCTCGATTCAAGCGTTCCTTGTTCTTGTCAATATCCTTTTGTAAAGCCTGTTTATTGACATTTTTAGTTTCTCTATTTTGTTCAAATACATCGTTAAGGACTTGCTCATACATTTCCTGAACTTCCGTTCTAAATTTAAAAGTTGCGATATAATTAGAAAAGGCATTGTTTACTTCATGTGCTTTCACTCGTTCCTTGCAGCCATTTTTGCAATGGTAGTAATAGTGCTTAATACCGCTTCCTCCTGTCGATCCACTTCCGCAAAGCTTCTTACCACATCTTTGGCAATTCAAAAATCCACGAAGTGGTAATTCAACTCGAGCACAAATTTTATAGGAATTTTTAAATCGTCTTCCTGAAAGAACACTCTGAACCTGATCATATAAAACTTCAGTAATCAGTGGTTCATGGTTGCCTTTTATAATTTGCTCATCCTCATTTTTATAAGGAGGTATAATAATTCTTCCACAATATGCAGGATTCTTTAACAATTCGTAAAAGCGACTTTTCTTAAATTCAAATCCTTTTTTATTGCACATCTGCCTCACTTCCTCAACACCAAATTGTCCTGTGGCAAAGGTTTCAAATGCCCATTTTATAATTGGGGCGTATTTATTTGGAGCAATAATTTTTTTATTATTCTCGTCCAGTTTATTATCATATCCTTTAGGAGCAGTTGAAACCCATCTGCCTTCCTTTCTTGCTCTCCTCATTCCCACAAAAGTATTTAAGGCACGCCTGTCATTTTCAACTTCAGGTGCAGATAAATAAAAAGCGAGCATGATTTTATTTTCAGGAATTGATAGATCTAAAGGTTGCTCAATTGCTTGCGGTTCAATTCCAATCTTATTTAAGGCACTTATCATAGCATAGGCATCAGGTGCGTTTCGTGAGAACCGATCCCACTTTGTGAAAATCAAAAAGTCGGCTTTTAATTTTCGACTCTTTAGTTTCATTAAAAGATTATTGAATGTCGGTCGTATAAATGTTTTTGCCGAGTAATCTTCTTTAAATACATCCACGGCTTGAATTGAATTTATTTCACAATACCTCCTTAAAAACTCTTCTTGATGTCTGAGGGAATACCCTTTCTCTGCTTGTTCATCCGTTGAAACCCGGATATAAATAATCGCTTTTTTCATGGTTATTTATTTTGTTTTTCTTGTTTAAACTCAAGTTCCCGAAGCTTTTCTTTTGAGTAAATTTCGTAGTCGAGTTCTGCAATCAGGTACAAAAACTCTCTAATTTCTAATACCTCGTCATCGGTATAGTTCAAAGCACCCCTTTCAAGAGTTGCCCTGCATTTTTTTAATGATATTTTTTCCATAATCTTTGAAATAGGGTAGAAAGGTATAAAAATGGCAAAAAAGAAGGGGGCGAAAATCGTCCCCTTCTTTTTAGTACATTTACTCTCGAAAGGCAAAAGGATTTGAGGTTTTTTAGGGTAGGTTTTAATCGGTGAAAGTTCATTCAAATTTTGATTATTTAGGTGCGGTATTTTTAGGAAGATTTTATCCTTTCCATTAATTCCGGTTCGTGTTCTAAAACTCCCATAAAGTCGAGAATTAGCTCTAAATGTTCGTTAAATTTGTTAGCTGTTTCACCGTTTAGTTCCACATAAAGCCACCTTTACCGGTGGCTTTTTTTTTAACTTTACGCTTATTAAAATTATTAGGGCAATTAGCTCAGTTGGTTCAGAGCACTACCTCGACAAGGTAGGGGTCACTGGTTCGAGCCCAGTATTGCCCACCTCCGCCCTCCGAAGCTTTGCGAACACGATAGTGTGAGCAATGCGAAGGAGGGTTTTTGGTTTTTAGCAATAATTATATTCCTTATCTTCGAAGGGCTACGGTGGGCGCAGCCCACTACTACCAATTTAATACTCTTTATTATGTGGATTGTCTATCTTCTTAAATGTAATGATCGTACTCATTATACAGGATATACTTCTGATTTAGATGATCGCATTAAAAGACATGGCAAAGGCGAAATCATCTATACTTCTTCCCGATTACCAGTGCAATTAGTAACTTACATTACTTTTTCTGACAAATACAAAGCTCTTGCGTTTGAAAAATATCTGAAATCTGGGTCGGGAAAAGCTTTTTCAAAGAAGCGGTTTATTTAACCACAGCAAAAAAAGTACACTTTTTTTGTTTCCACGCGCCTGAAACAATAATTACTTTTGGTGATGTTCCTCTGGAAAGAACGTTCGTTAGCAATATTATTTTTGTTTTTAGAGATTCTTTGTTTTGGACAAAAACCAGCAGCAGATTTTATTCTATCGATTGATTTCTCTCCTTCTTTTATCTATCCGAGCAATGTAACAATTAGCAAAACAAATGTCGAAAATTTAATCGAATTAAAAATTCCTGAACTACAAATAAATAACAAGACAGCATTAGCGAATGGTGATATAAATGCGATTGTAGATTTTTTAAAGACCTATAAATTTCAAATCAAGGGGTCGACAGATACTACTGATAAGCATAAAGAATTTATTGATGGGGACTCTGTAACAGTTTACTCTATGTCGACAGGGACTGACGGAATAACAGTTAATGGAACTTATAAACATGAAGATATTGTAAATGTATTTTCTTTTTGGTCTCCTCGAAAAGATACCGAAAACCACAAAATAATAGAACTTATATTTCACCTTCTCTATAAATCATTTTCGGAAAAGGAAACTACCAATTACATTGAGCAGTTGGAGGGTTATTTTTCTTTTGGGTTAGGATTAAAGACAATTTCCAGCAATCCTTTAAAATATAGGATTTATGGTTCAATTTCAATGAATGAGGAAGCATAAATAACAAAATTCATAAATAGTCTTCCATCGAATGAAGATGTATTTATTGATCTTTCCAATTTCAACGGTATGGGAACAATGTTTTATCCACCTTTCAAGACATTGGTTGAAAAAAATCAGAAAATATTTTGGGTTAGTCCTTCAGATGAAGGACTAAGGCAATTGAAAGAAATTGAAGTACCGGCTAAAAATATTTCGAAATGAATACTGTGATTTATCTTTAAAGGGATCGAACCATTAAAAATAATTGGGGCTTAATGAATCCTTCAATTCGCCAAAATTTCAAGATCTTGCAATAAGTGGTTCGAAAATCGCACAGTATTACTCACTCATCAAACAAAAACTCCGAAAAGATTTTAAATCTTTTCGGAGTTTTTTAATTTAAGTAATTATGATATTTGCTCTGAGCTTAATCTACAACTAACCTTATTATTTGCTGCTGACCATTAGAACGTACTTTTGCAAAGTAAATTCCTTGAGCATGTCCGGTTAAGTCTAATAATAAGCTGGTTGAATCACCGCTCTTTTGCATAACAACATTTCCTAGTACATCGGTCACTATTACTTCATCAATTCTGTTGAATGATGTAAAAGTGAATATTCCATGACTTGGGTTAGGATAAACTAATGTTGATGAAGCGTTCTTTGTGATCTGTGTTATGCCAATTCCGGATATTGGTACACATGAACTCGTATCTACACAGCCATTTTTAGTTACGATAACGGCATAGCTGCCATTTGCAGTCGCTGTATATGATTGTGCGGCTGCTCCTGCTATTAAAGTATAGCTCGGACAGCTGACCCATTGGTAAGCAGCTCCTGTCTCATCTGCAGTAATCACATAGCCGGTTAAAGTTGTTGTAACTATTGGCAATTGATTTATGGTGAGGTTGATGGTCATAATGCTATCGCAGCCAACTACACTTGGGATAGTATCTGTATATGTATTAGATATTGTCCACAGCTTTCCGCTTGGTGATGTATAACTTACACAAGCAGTTGCCGAGAAAGTAGAAACAGTATATCCTATTGTAAGATTAATCGTCATAATACTATCACAACCAAATGAATTTGGAATGGTATCCATATATGTGTTTGGTACGGTCCATGTTTGTCCGCTTGGTGATATATAAGTTGCGCATGCATAAGCTGCGAAACTGGACGATGATTGGTTTATTGAAAGATTAATCGTCATGATACTATCACAACCAAATGAATTTGGAATGGTATCCATATAGGTATTTGGTACAGTCCAAACTTTTCCACTTGGTGATGTATAACTTATACATGCAGATGCAGCGAAGCTCGAAGAACTGTTGTTGATGGATAGATTAATGGTCATAATGCTATCACATCCCAGTAAGTTTGGAATTGTATCAGTATAAGTGTTTGAAACAGTCCAGATTTTTCCGCTCGGTGATGTGTAGCTGTCGCATGCTGATGCGGAGAAACTGGAAGAAGAATTGTTAATGAAAAGAGTAATCGTCATTACACTGTCACATCCTCTGTAATTAGGAATAGTATCCATACGAACACCATTCGTTGTCCAAATTTTTCCGCTTGGTGAAGTATAGCTGGCACATGCAGAAGCCGAGAAGCTGGAAGAAGAATTGTTAATAGAAAGATTGATGGTCATAATACTATCACATCCCTTTGAGTTAGGAATTGTATCCATACGAACACCACTTGTTGTCCAGATTTTTCCGCTTGGCGATGTGTAGCTGGCACAGGCATTAGCCGAGAAACTGGAAGAAGAATTGTTAATAGAAAGATTGATCGTCATGATGCTATCACATCCGGCCATATTTGGAATAGTATCCATACGAACACCGCTTGTTGTCCAGTTTTTCCCACTTGGTGAAGTATAGCTAAAGCATGCTGCTGCTGAAAAGGACGATGTAGTATTTTTTATTGTAAGGTTAATTGTCATAATACTATCGCATCCTGCTGCATTTGGAATGGTATCCATCCTTGTGCCAGTAGTTGTCCATACATTTCCGCTTGGAGAAGTATAGGTTCTGCAAACAGATGGTGAAATTGTTGATGTTGAGTTGTGTTTTATCGTAAGGTTAATTGTTATGATACTATCGCATCCTGCTACATTTGGAATCGTATCCATACGTGTTCCGGTTGTGGTCCATACATTTCCGCTTGGAGATGTATATGTATAACAAACCGAAGGAGATATAGTTGCAGTTGTATTGTTGTGAATGGTTAAATTAATTCTAATTATACTGTCGCATCCTGTGGAGTTTGTAAGGGTGTCGTAGCGTGTTCCACTTGTGGTCCATACATGACCGAGAGGTGAAGTGTAAGTATAGCAAACAGAAGGAGAAATGGTTGAACTTGTTACTGAGCAAAGTGTTAATCGCGCAATGCGATTTCTTCCCACGCCGTCAAACGATGTAAATCCACCACCTATTATTATCTTTTTTCCGGTTGAAGAGGTTTGAATCGCACTTGAATAAATAACCGAAGCTGAACCTGTGCCTGTTCCGAAACTTGCATCGATTCCACCGGTCGATTTTAACCTTGCTATGTTGCCCTTAGTAGTTCCGTTGAAGGATGTGAAACCTCCGGCAGCTATTACTTTATTGTTAAAAACAAATGTCTCGTAAGTAATATTGTTTAAGCCAGTACCTATGGCGAATGTTCCGTCATAGGATGCGTCAGAATTTATTCTTACGATCCTCGATGAAGCGTTCCCCTGATAACTGAAAAAGGAACCCACTGCGATTATCTTTCCATCACTTTGTACAGCTATTTTATATACTGCACCAGTGTTAAATCCCGTTCCGGGATCAAAAGTAGCATCAATAGCTCCGAGTGAATCTAAACGGGCAATTCTGTTCCTTGTCGTTCCTCTGTATGTTGTAAAGCTTCCTCCAACAAGAACTTTTCCGTCGTTTTGAATAGCTACCGTATATATATCGTTATTAAATCCTGATCCAACATCAAAGCTTACATCTATCCCGCCAACAGATGTTAAACGCGTCAATCGTAAACGGGTAGTGCCGTTATAAGTCAAAAAAGAGCCCCCGACAATAATTTTTCCGCTCGATTGAACAACGATTGAATTAAGTAAGATAGGAGCGTCAAAACCTGTTCCCGGATCAAAAGATGGATCTATTGCACCATCACTTTTTAAGCGTGCAATATATTTTCTTCCGGTTCCATTGTATGAGGTGAATTGTCCTCCAATAATTATTTTCCCATCGCTTTGTATCGCAATTGCCCATACTTTATCGTCTGCCCCGGTTGTAGGTACAAAGCTTGGATCCAATGTCCCATCAGCATTTAATCTTGCAATACGTGTTCTTGCAGTTCCGTTGAAGGATGTAAAATTACCGCCTACAACTATTTTGCCATCGCTTTGGGTGGCAACAACGTATACGTTATTGTTAAATCCATAGACGCCACCATTGCCGGTATCTATAGTATTAAAGGTTGGGTCGTTGTTTCCTACCTGTGAAAACGATTGAAGCGATGCAATTAGTAAAATGGAAAGAAGAGTAGATATTCTCATGTTTTGTTTGTAAAAATGGACGGTTAAAATTTTTACACGGCAAAGGTACTAATTTCAAAAATAGAGAGAAAATTATAATCTAAAATTCAATGAGAAGGGGTTTTTTAGTTTTTTCGCTTGTCTTTGCCAGTGATTTTATATCCATCCGTCAGTGTTTGCATAAATGCTATCAGATCATTTACTTCCTGTCCGGTTAGTTTTAAATTTCCTAATTCATCTTTGTTCACAGTCGAATTCACCTCTGCTTTTCCAAATTTGCCCGAGTCACGTTCGTTATAAAATTCGACAGTTTCCTTAAGTGTTTTATAAATCCCGTTGTGAAAATAAGGCGGTGTTGCAGCCACATTGCGCAGGGTAGGAACTTTGAATTTCCCATTATGTAAGCTATCATTCACAATTGCTCCTAACCCCATGTCAGTTTTGTAATCTTTGCAGAGATCGAGTATGCAGGAATTTTGAGGCAGTCCCAGGTTATCATAAGTAAAATCGGTAAATAGAATTGCGCCTGAAATTTTATCAGGTGTGCTTGGATGGCACGCAGCACAATTTCCTTTGGCAGTATCATTAAAAATTTTTAATCCTCTTTTTTCAGATTCAGTGAAATCAATTAACCCTCTGGTATAATAATCAAACTTCGAAGTGAAGGGACTTATCTCTTTCGTTTCTTCAAATTCTTCGATGGCATGAGTGATGCATTCAAATGCGATTTCGATGCTGTCCAATGAATGAGGGCCGAAAGCATATAGGAACAGATCTTTGTATTCTGAATTTTTGATATGGCTCACTACCATTTTTTTATCCGAATTATTCATCTCAATATGATTGAGCAATGGATTCATGGCTTGTTCCGACAAGGTTTTAGCGCTGCCGTCCCAAAAAAATCCTCCTACATAGGTTTGCTCTACAGAGTCGAAATAAAAATTAGGAGTAAAGGCAAGATAGGAAATAGAAGGGGCGTTGCGATGTCCGAAGCTTGCGTGGAGAATTCCTTTTGAAACAGGAAGGCTGTCGGCATCCGCAAACCCTCTGTTTGGCATATGACAGCTTGCGCAAGATTGGCCTGCAGGATTGGAGAAGTTTTTATCGAAGAATATTTTTTTTCCTAATAGCTGGGTTGGAGTAAGTATAGTATCTGTATAATGCTCAATTGCAATATCATTATTTGTATCAACAGCACATCGATGAAAAAAAGCAATCGAGATAAAACAAATTCCAATACGAACATTTCTCATCATATAGCAAGTTAATGAAGGCATTTTACATAAGCTAAATTTTAACATTTTTTATGAAAAGCAAATCAAGGAGTTCGGATTTGCCAATGAGAAATACAGGCGACAGTAGTAATTTTTATAATTGATGGAAAATAAAAAAGGGGTCCCGAATACTCGGAACCCCTTTTTTATTGAGAATTTTCTCGAAAACTATTTCACGTGTTTAGAAACAACTTTTGCAAGTTCAAACATTGAAATTTGTTTTTTGCCGCCGAAAATGCCTGCTAATTTTGCATCAGCATTTATCATGCGTTTGTTTTTCGGATCTTGAAGACCGTTCTTTTTAATGTGAACCCAGATTTTTTTAACGATTTCCGTTCTTGGAATTGCGTTTGCTCCAACAACTGCAGCTAGTGCGCTACTTGGTGTTACTGGTTTCATGAAAGCTGCGTTTGGCTTTCTTGCGGATTTTTTCTTAGCAGCTTTTTTAGGAGCAGCTTTTTTTGTTGCTTTTTTAGGAGCAGCTTTCTTTGCTTTTTTTGTTGCCATGTTTTTGATTAGTTTTTTACTGATTGGGTGCCAAAGTAGTAAATATTTAAATAGCTTTTACAAATAGTTATCAATCATTTTTTGAAAATTGTTAATAGCTTTTGGTGATTTTACCAATAGGGAATTGCAAGTGTTGGTAAACCATCCGTAAAAGTGGGCATGTTTTCAGAGGAGAAACATGCAATTACAGGGGAGAATTACGTCTGAAATTTGATTTTCGCCTATTTGTTGCAATGACTTTTCTCTATATAAATAACTTGGGTTTATATAGAGTATTTACCTACTTTTGTCAGCTCAGTAAAGTCAATGGAAAACTTCATTGTTTCAGCTCGTAAATACAGACCTTCTACCTTTGATACAGTAGTTGGACAGTTGTCTATTACTACTACGCTTAAGAATGCGATTAAGAATAATCACCTCGCACAGGCATTTTTATTCTGTGGACCAAGAGGTGTTGGTAAAACTACTTGCGCTCGTATATTGGCAAAAACCATTAATTGCTCCGATCGTACAGATAATATAGAGGCATGTGATAAATGTGAGTCGTGTAAGTCATTTAACAATGGGAATTCACTCAATGTTTATGAACTTGATGCTGCGTCCAATAACTCAGTAGAGGATATTCGTAGCCTTGTTGATCAGGTGAGAATACCGCCGCAGTTAGGAAATTACAAAGTGTATATCATTGATGAGGTGCACATGTTGTCTCAGGCAGCCTTCAATGCATTTCTTAAAACGTTAGAGGAGCCGCCAAAGTATGCTATATTTATTTTAGCTACAACGGAGAAGCACAAGATCATTCCTACTATACTTTCCCGTTGTCAGATATTCGATTTTAGCAGGATACAGATCGATGACATTGCAGGTCACCTGGCTAATATCGCGAAGAAAGAAAGTATAAAAGCCGAGGAAGATGCATTGCATGTGATTGCGCAAAAGGCAGATGGAGCATTACGTGATGCACTTTCTATATTCGATCAGATCGTAAGTTTTGCAGGTAACAACATTACTTACAATGCGGTAATAGAGAATTTAAATATTCTTGATTACGACTATTATTTTAAAGTCACCGATTTTATTCTTGCCGGTAATATTCCTTCTTCCCTAATGATATTTAACGAGGTACTTAACAAGGGCTTCGATGGTCATAACTTTATTTCCGGGTTGTCGGGACATTTCCGAAATCTCCTGGTATGTAAAGATGCTGGCACCATACAATTGCTGGAGGTGGGAAATAACATAAAGGATAAATACAAAGAGCAATCTGCTAAGTGTACGGTGCCTTTTCTTTTAAAAGCATTGAACATCTCTAATAAAACAGATCTGCAATATAAGTCGAGTAAAAATCAACGCTTGCAGGTTGAGATTGGGCTCATGCTGATGTGTTCAATATTAACCGTTCCGGAAGTAAAAGAACAGGTGACTGTGATAAAAAGTGCAAGACTTGCTCCTGTGAAAGCACCTGCGCTGAGAGTAACACAAGCTCCTGTTGCTAATGTCAATGTTGCAGCAGCACCAAAGGTTGAAACTGCTCCTGCTGAAAAGAAAAGAGCGATCATTAAAAATGCGGGTCCTTCCATTGGTGGTTTGCTCGGAAAGAAAAAAGTTGAGGACGAAGTTGCATCAGATAGTAAAGGGCAAAAAAAAATTCCTGAACAGCCCAAAACACCATTCACCGAAGAACAGGCAAAGGATCATTGGCTGCGTTATGCCAACCTCATTAAAACAAGTAATGCATACATGAGCGCCTCTTTATCTGGGCACTTGCCTAAGCTAAAAGATAATTTTGCATTGGAGTGGGAGGTTGAAAATACTTCACTGCAGGAAACTTTTGAGAAGGAGATCAAGGTGGACCTGGTTGAGTTCTTGAGACGAGAATTGAATAACTATAGTCTTCAGCTTTTCACTGTGCTTAACAAAGTGGTTGGTGAAAAAAAGATTTATACCTCACAGGATAAATATAAACGAATGGCTGAAAAAAATCCAACCATTCAAAAGTTCAGACAACAGTTTGATCTTGATATCGATTTTTAATCAACCCTAAAATGAAACCAACACACTTAATCATTAGAAGATTATTCTTTATTGCAATTCTTCTTTGTGCAGTAAACGCACCGGTCGCCGCTCAAAAGAAAAATGAACAACCAAAACCGGCCCCTGCTAAAATTGATAATGCACCTGTTAAGGTAGAGAAGAAATATAGTTACGAATCTGTTCCAAATGATCCGCTCAATGCTCGCATTTATACATTGGAGAACGGATTAAAAGTTTACATGACTGTTTATAAAAATGCGCCGAGGGTACAAACATATATTGCAGTTAAAACTGGAAGTAAAAATGATCCAAAGGCAACAACAGGTCTTGCGCATTACCTCGAGCATATGCTTTTTAAGGGAACTGATAAATTCGGATCGCTGGACTATGAAAAAGAAAAAGTTCAAATCGACGCGATAAAGGCTTTGTATGAAGTGTATCGTAAAACTACTGATGAAGCAAAAAGAAAAATAATTTATCATCAGATAGATAGTGTGTCGGGTATAGCAGCTAAATATGCTATTGCTAATGAGTACGATAAAATGATGTCGTCAATGGGAGCGCAGGGCACCAACGCCTATACGTGGGTGGAACAAACAGTATATGTAAATGATATTCCAAGTAATCAGATAAATAAATGGTTAGAGGTTGAATCTGAAAGATTTCGTAACCCGGTATTACGATTGTTTCATACCGAACTGGAAGCTGTTTACGAAGAGAAAAACAGGAGTTTGGATGAAGATGCTTCTAAAACCTGGGATGCTTTGTTTGAAGGGTTATGGCAAAAACATACTTACGGTACACAAACTACCATTGGTACAATTGAACACTTGAAAAATCCATCATTGGTAGAGATCGAGAAATTTTTCAATTCATACTATGTTCCGAACAATATGGCTATTTGTATGTCGGGCGATTTTGATCCGGATGAAGTGATAAAACAGGTTGATGAAAAATTTGGATTATGGAAAAGCAAGCCAGTTCCTGAATTTAAGTTTGAAAAAGAAGCACCCATAACTTCTCCTATCGTTAAAGAAGTAGTAGGGCCCGATGCCGAAAGTGTAACACTCGCTTTCAGGTTTGATGCTAGCAATGGAAGTAAAGAAGCGGATATGGTTTCAATGGTAAACAGAATATTGTACAATGGCAATGCTGGTCTTATCGATCTTGATCTTAATCAAAAACAAAAAGTATTATCAGCAAATGCAGGTGATCTTCCTATGAAAGATTATGTTATTCATGTATTTGGCGGAGAAGCGAAGGAAGGACAAAAGCTGGAAGAAGTAAAAGATCTTATCCTCGGGGAAATTGAAAAAGTAAAAAAAGGAGAGTTTCCGGATTGGTTAATGATTGCCATTATTAATGACATGAAATTGCAGGAGATACAGCAGCAGGAAAGAAATGTAAATAGAGCAGATGCATTTGTAGGCTCTTTTACGGGTGGTGTTCCATGGGCCACAGTTGTTGGGCAGACAGACAGGCTTTCGAAAATAACAAAGACCGAAGTGATGGATTTTGTTAAGGCTAACTATAATAATAACTATGTTGTTGTTTACAAAAGAACCGGTGAAGCAGAGAGTACACAAAAGATCATTAAGCCGGAGATCACCCCTGTAGAAGTGAACCGCGATGCTAAATCACCATTCCTGAAAAAAATAACTGAGGAGTCGGTGAAAGATATTGAGCCTGCGTTCATAGATTATGTAAAGGACATACAAACGATGAAACTGAGAAATAGTATTGTTCTCACCTATAATCATAATAAGGAGAACGTGTTATTCAGTTTGTATTATTTGTTTGACATGGGAAGTAATAATGATAAAAAAATGGCAGTGGCCATTGATTATCTGGAGTTTCTTGGAACCTCAAAATATTCTCCCGCTCAAATAAAGGAGGAATTTTATAAATTGGGCTGTTCTTTCAGTGTATTCTCCTCTGAAGATCAGATATATGTTAGCCTGACCGGACTGAGCGAAAATTTTGAAAAGGCCTTGAGCCTCTTCGAAGAACTGCTCTCTGATGTTAAACCTGATAAAGAAGCGCTGTCCAATATGGTTGCCGATGTTTTAAAAAGACGGGCGGATAATAAATTAAATAAAGACTACATATTATATGGTGCGATGAATCCTTATGGAGTTTATGGACCTAAATCACCGGCGACGAATATTTTAACAGAGGTAGAATTAAAAGGCTTGAAGCCTGAAGAGTTAGTTACCTTGCTAAAAGGCCTTAACTCTTACGATCATCATGTATTATACTATGGTCCATTGGAGATGAATAAATTAGCAGAGATTGTAAACGCGAATCATAAAGTGCCTGCGCAATTAAAACCTGTTCCTAAGCCAATTGAATTTGTACAGCAGGAATCTGGTAACAATGTATACATTGTTGATTATGATATGAAGCAGGCAGAGATCATTATGTTATCTAAGGGAGATAAGTACAATAAGGATAATGCACCATATATTAGTTTGTTCAACGAGTATTTTGGGGGAGGGATGGCATCTGTTGTTTTCCAGGAAATACGTGAATCAAAAGCATTGGCTTACTCTGTAAATTCCAATTTCGTTACGCCAAACAGGAGGGAAAAAAGTTATTTTGTTTCTGCTTACATAGGAACGCAGGCTGATAAATTACCGGAGGCCATGTCATCACTTACAGCATTAATGAATAATATGCCGGAGTCTGAAAATTTATTCAAAGCTTCTAAAGAGGCGGTGGTGCAAAATATTCGCACTAAGAGAATAAATAAAGCTGCCATTCTGTTTAATTATGAGTCAGCTAAGAAAATGGGATTGGATTACGATCTTAGAAAAGATGTTTACCAGAAAGTTCCGGCAATGCCATTTGCAGAGTTAAAAGCATTTCACGAAAAAAATATCAAGGATAAAAAATACACCATAATGGTATTGGGTAAAAAAGGCGAGCTGGATATTAAAACGCTGGAGAAATACGGTACTATACATTATCTCAAATTGGAAGATATTTTTGGATATTAATTCTTTTCGATTTCCATAATTGAGGAAAATTTGAATTAATATTTGCCACGACCTTTAGGTCGTGGAATTAAGATTTAAAATACTTTAGGCTTTAAGCCAAAATAACTCCATTTGCATCATGCCATTTACAAGAGTAATGATTCATTTTCTCTGGTCGACCAAAAACAGGCAGCCAATAATTACAAGTGATCTGAAACCTGTTTTGTTATCACATATAAAAGACAATAGTAAGGTTAAGGGGATATTTATTGACTCGTTGAATTGTGTATCGGATCATATTCATTTGTTAGTTTCTTTAGGTACAGAGCAAACTATTTCTAAAATAGCGATGCTTATTAAGGGGGAGTCCTCTTATTGGGTGAATAAACAAAAAATGCTGAACTGTAAATTTGAATGGCAGGATGAGTATATCGCTGTATCCGTGAGCGAATCGGGTGTCGATAATCTTAGAAAATATATTGCTAATCAGGAAGAGCATCATAAGAAGAAAACATTTACTCAGGAATACGAAGATTTTTTGAAATCGGAGGGATTGGTTGCAATAAGTTTGGCTAAAGCCAATTGAGGTTTTATATTAGACCACGACCTAAAGGTCGTGGCAATGTTCCAAAGAGGATGTATACTTATAGCCGCGGGCCTTTAGGCCGGGAATGGTAAGATGTAAAAAAGTGTGGCTTTAGCCTAATTATCCTGAAAACTATGTCCATTTAACAAGAATAATTATCTTTATAAGGAAGCTAAACTTTTAAATCATAACGTATGAGTATTAAAAAGATCAAAGTTGCGAATCCTGTTGTTGAACTGGATGGAGATGAGATGACACGTATCATCTGGAAATTCATAAAAGATAAATTGATACTTCCTTACCTGGATGTTGATATTAAATATTTTGACCTTGGTGTTGAATACCGTGATCAAACAAATGACCAGGTGACTATTGATTCTGCGGAAGCAATAAAAAAATATAACGTAGGTATCAAATGTGCTACCATTACTCCTGATGAGGCGCGTGTTACGGAATTTAATCTTAAACAAATGTGGAAATCACCGAATGGTACTATCCGAAATATATTGGATGGAACTGTTTTTCGTGAGCCAATCGTTTGTAAAAACGTACCGCGTTTAGTTCCCAACTGGACAGCGCCAATTTGTATTGGCCGTCACGCTTTTGGTGATCAGTATCGCGCAACAGATTTTGTAACCAAAGGAAAAGGAAAACTGACTGTTACATTTACACCGGAGGGTGGAGGTGAAGCGCAATCGTTTGAAGTATTTAATTTCAAAGGAGATGGTGTTGCGTTAACAATGTATAACACAGATGAGTCTATCAAGGGATTTGCACATTCTTGTTTTAATACAGCATTGCAAAAAGGATGGCCGTTGTATCTTTCTACAAAAAACACCATTCTTAAAAAATACGATGGTCGCTTCAAAGATATTTTTGAAGAGATCTATGAGAAAGATTATAAAGCAAAATTCGAAGCAAAAGGAATTGTGTATGAGCACCGTTTAATTGATGATATGGTAGCATCTGCATTAAAATGGAATGGAAATTTTGTTTGGGCTTGTAAAAATTATGATGGTGATGTGCAAAGTGATACTGTGGCACAAGGCTTTGGTTCATTGGGATTAATGACATCAGTGCTTGTTACGCCCGATGGAAAAACAATGGAAGCAGAAGCAGCGCATGGTACTGTAACACGTCACTACCGCGATCACCAGGCAGGTAAACCAACTTCTACAAATCCTATCGCATCTATTTTTGCATGGACAAGAGGATTGGAGTTCCGCGGCAAACTGGATGGCAACAAAGAACTAATTGACTTTTGCCAAGCATTGGAGAAAGTTTGTGTGGAAACAGTAGAGAGCGGAAAAATGACAAAAGACTTGGCTGTTTGTATTTACGGTAACAAAGTAAATCATGGCGAGCATTATTTATATACTGAAGAGTTTTTAAGCGCGCTTGATACTAACCTGCAAAAGAAATTAGCAGCGGTAGGACAGCCGGCGTAAACGAGTGTCACTTCGAGTGTTCAGACTTTTCAGTTTGAATATATTGAGAAGTGATCAAGAATAAAAATTGAACAGGGGTGTTGATTGATTCGATGCCCCTGTTTATTTGAATGAATATTATGCAGTTAAAAGCAACAAAAAATAAATTATTCTGGAATGTTGTTTTGACAGCCTGTTTTTTTGCGGGATTTTCATATATGATTTTTTGCGGACACTACTATGAAAAAATGCCTCAAAAGGTAATATCCATTTTAGCATGTATGACACCCGTACTCATCTACAAGATCAATTTCCAGACAAAACCATGGCAGGATATAACGTTTCTGATCGTTTTCTTGTTACTGTTTGCCGGTGCTCTTTTCTTTGCAACCAAGATGTATACAGATTCCCACTTTCAAAAATATGGAATGCGAGTGGTTGCTAACGTTGTTGAATTAAAAAGTGAACAAATAAAGAGCAATGTAAAGTATAGCGCAATTGTTGAATATACAGTGAATGGGAATGTACATAAGCAATCGATCTCAAACGACGATTTTAAGTTACAGCCAGGCGATACGATTGGATTAACTGTATCAAGTAAAGATCCTGAGTTATATAAATAGCGAGGATACTTTTATTGCTAATAGTAGATTGAAAAGATCAGCCCCTCAAAAACCTATCCGAAAAATTCACTAAATAAATTTTTTCTGTGGCACGTGTAATACCGGTATATAACCACCTCATAAATTCGGTGTTTATCATTTCATCGGTTATGTAGCCATGTTCAATAAAAACATTTTTCCATTGTCCGCCCTGTGCTTTGTGGCAGGTGATGGCGTAAGAAAATTTTACTTGTAATGCATTGAAATAAGGGTTAAGCTTGAGTTCCAGGTAACGTTGGCGTTTATTTGCGATATGCGCATAATCAGCCATTACGTTTTCAAATAATTTTTTCCCATCTGCGCTGCTTAATGATGGTGATTCGGCCATAATGGTATTCATTAATATTTTTGCTTCAAGTTCTTTTTCCTCAGGATAATCTATCATTCGAAAACGAATATGCGCAAAACGGAAACCATAAATGTCTTCTAGCTTTCCAACTTTTAATATTTCAATAATATCTCCATTCGCTATAAATCCTGCTTTTGATTCAGGTGCAAGCCAGAAATAATTATTCTTTACAACCATCATATAATCGCCTGCCGATATTTCATTTTCCTGCCAGCGTATTCTTGCTCTTATTTGTTGGTTGTATTGATTAGCTCTTTTGTTGGAGCGGCAAATGATCATTGTTTCCTCGGTATCTGTTTTGCTATAAGAACTGTTTAATACATCTTCCAATTCATCACCGGGGACATTTTTTATGTCGGGAAAATTAAGATCGAGAAAATGATTAGGGTTTATTTCTTTTTTGATCAGGTCCCTTATTATGGTTGCATTATAAAGTATTCCTGATGTTTCTGATTGCCGCACCACTTCTGTTAACTCAAATGAATCACATTGCGTGTAAAATGATTTGGAAATAAATTCTTTATTAAGTGCCGGGCTTTGATCCGATCCCACGGGTGGTAATTGTGCGCTATCTCCAACCAATAGTACTTTGCAATTATTACCAGAGTATACATATTCAAAAAGATCGTTGAGTAAACTTCTTTTATAAAGCTCTCCTGAATTAGCGCCATCACCGATCATGGATGCCTCATCGACTATAAAAACGGTATTAACGTGTTTGTTTTGCTGAAGTGTATAACCAAACGTATCTCCATCTGTACTGCGGAAATATATTTTTTTGTGAATAGTGTAAGCAGGTAATCCTGAATAGCCTGACAACACTTTTGCAGCCCTTCCGGTTGGTGCCAGCAATATAAATTTGCAGTTGAGTTTATCCTGGCTTTTTACAAGCGCACCAATAACAGAACTCTTTCCGGTACCTGCATAACCTTTTAAAATAAACGATTCTCTTTTTCCCTTGAAGTGGATAAACAAATGAAGCGACTCCAGCAATTGCTTTTGCTGGGCATTAAGTTCGAAAGCAAGTTTCGATTGCAGTAGTCGTATAAATTCCTGGGATAGCATTGTAGTAAAGATAGGAAGCTTGAGGCATCAATAGATAAATTCTTTAATTGTATATTTGAATTGTGAACAAATTCCCCCTTCAAAGGAGGAAATAAACAAATGGAAGTAATAGAGATAAAAAATAAAATTTCGAAAGGAACAAGCCTTGTTGATGATGCTTTTGCGGGAACTTCTTCACAAGGGATGCAGCTTTCAATACAGTTGGGGAGAGAGGATCTGGCTTTGTGTGCGCTTAATATTGGCGAAAACAAATTTCTTGCATTAGAAACATATACGTTCAGAGGAGTTGCGAGTGATGAAATGCTAAAAGAATGTGCGAAAGAAATATTCGAGAAAAGTGTGCTTATTCAAAAAGGTAATTATAAAAAGGTAAGTGCAGCTATTATAAATAACAGATCCAGTTTAGTGCCGCAAGCTTTGTATGACGATTCTCAGAAACAAACTTACCTGGGGTTTAATCATGAACTTTCTACAGATGATGAGATTTGTGTGGACTCTTTTAAAAATATTGATGCAAAAAATATTTATTCTTTTTCTAAATCGATTAAACAGTTTTTATCATCGAAATTTCAAAACCCATCTTTTTATCATTTCTCAACTTCATTGATCGATTCTTTGCTTACTACTTATAAAAATCATGCAACACGAAAAGTGCTGGTGCATGTGCAGTTGACACATTTTGAAGTGGTGGTGCTTGAAAATAAAAATCTGATTTTTTATAATACGTTCAATCATACCACCGCAGAAGATTTTATGTATTACCTGCTTTTTGTTTTTGAACAATTAAAGCTCAATCCCGAAACCCAAGAGGCAATTATCATTGGTGAAATAGAACGTAATTCTGTTATTTACAGCTTGCTTCAAAAGTACATTCGCAATGTTAAGTTTGGTGAGCGTCCCGAAAATTTCTCATACAGTTATAAACTGAATGAAGTTCCAAAACATTTTTATTACAACATTTTTAGTCAGCCACTTTGCGTATAATAAGCGGACAGTTTAAGGGGAGGCCAATAAATCCTCCAAAAAATTTACCGGTAAGGCCTACAACGGATTTTGCAAAAGAGGCCCTGTTTAATATTCTTGCCAACAGGGTGGATATGGAGGAACTTGTTGTACTTGATCTTTTCAGCGGAACAGGAAGTATTGCTTATGAATTTATTTCAAGAGGGTGTAAGTCGGTAATATGCGCAGATATTAATTACAACTGTGTTGCGTTCATTAACAAAATGTTTGCTGAACTAAAGGCGGATAATGCGAAAGCTTTTAAAGCAAACGCATTTAGTTTTCTTAAAAATCATTTAGGTAAATACGATCTCATTTTCGCAGATCCTCCATTTGAAATGAAGGGGAAAGAAGAAATTATAAAAACTGTTTTTAAAAATAATAACCTGGAAGAAGGAGGGTGTTTGATCATTGAACATCCGCCAACAGACAATTTTTCAAAAGAGGAACACTTTTTGGAGTGTAGGAGATACAATAAGGTAAATTTTAGTATATTCGGTTATGCCTCAGGCAAATAGCAAAAAAATAGCGGTTTTTCCCGGGTCATTTGATCCTATTACAAAGGGGCATGAATCCATTATCAAAAGGGCTTTGCCTTTATTTGATGAATTGATCGTTGCAATTGGTGTTAACTCTACTAAAACAAATTATTTTTCACTCGAAAAAAGGGCGGATTGGATAAAAAAAGTTTTTAAGAATGAGCCAAAGGTGAGGGTCGAAGATTATTCTGGACTTACCATTGATTTTTGTAAAAAAGTAAATGCTAATTATATTTTAAGAGGGCTACGTACTTCTGCCGATTTTGAATTTGAAAGAGGGATTGCACAGATGAACAGTGCAATGAATAATACAATTGAAACTATTTTTATTTTAACAACACCTGAACTTTCTGCAATAAATTCGACGATTGTGCGTGATATATTAAAACATGGAGGTGATGCTTCACAATTTGTACCTGAAGGAATAAGTCTTAAATAAATACTTAAGATGAAAAGATATATATCCACTATTTTCTTTTTCCTTATTTCCCTTTATTCTCTTGCCCAGAAAGTTACGATCAATGGTGAGGCGCCAAACTTTAAGGGAAAAGAGATTGGTGTTTTTGTGTACGATGATCTGATCTCTAATAAAGAAGTTGAAAAGGCAAATACAACAGTTGATGAGAATGGAAAATTCAAATTGGAATTCTCTGTAACTGAAACTCAAAAAGTTTTTCTGCAAATTAATAAACAACATTCTTCTTTGTTTGCTGAGCCCGGTAAACAGTATAAAGTTTTTGTTCCCGCACCTGATTCCGGAAATTATGTAAACCCGAATATCATTAATAATGTTGGCTTATATATACAGGACAACACCGATTCACTGGAACTCAATAACCTCATTATAGGTTTTAACGAACAGGTAAATGATTTTTGGATGAAATACTATAAGCTGTTTGCCATGAGCCGTGGACAGAACAAGTTGGATAGTTTTTCTAAAGCCACAATAAAAAATTACAGCACAGTAAAAAATGAATACTTTAAAAAACATGTGGAGTACTCGTTGGGTTCATTAGTCTATGGGGCATCTCAAGGCAAAAAGAACCAGGAGGAAAAGTATTTTGTTGGTAAGCCTGTGCTCTATAACAATTACGAGTACATGTATTTGTTCAACGATATTTTTAAACAGTATTTGCAAAAAGCGGCATATGATAAAAAGGGCACTGAGGTAGTCGATTTGATTTTGCGCAAAGCTAATTATGAAAAAGTAATGGAGGTAATGTCTATTTATAATCCCAATTTGAGTGATGACACGTTGCGTGAATTGGTATTGCTGAAAGGGCTTCCTGATTTATATTACATGCCTGAGTTTAGCAGGGAGAGTGTTGTGGCGATGCTGGAGCAGGTTATCGCGAAATCAAAAATAGAAGAGCACAAAAAGATCGCAGAGAATTTATTGACCTCATTTAGTAAACTAGGAGTGGGTAAGCCTGCACCTGATTTTACATTGGTAGATAAAAATGGAAAACAAGTAAGCTTGTCTGATTTCAAAGGTAAATATGTTTACCTGGATTTTTGGGCAACATGGTGCGTACCCTGTTTGCAGGAAATGAAAGTTGTTCCTGAATTGCATAAGGCTTATCATGACAAAATTGTTTTTGTAAGTATTTCAATTGATGAGGATATTGATAAGATGAAAAAATTTTTAGAGAAAAATCCAAAATACGAATGGGTTTTCCTTCATACAGGAAAAAGCAAATTAAAGGATGACTATGAGATAAGAACTGTGCCCAGTTATTTTTTAATTGGTCCAGATGGAAAATTTGTAGAATCTCCTGCTGAGAGGCCAAGCGGCACCATAGAAGAAAAATTCATAAAGATCACCCGGCCGCCGGTTAAAAAGCATAAAATAGGGGAGAAGGATTAATAATTCAAAAGCAGATGCTGAAGAGAGTTGAATGAATTCTTAGCAACCTTTTCAAGTTCTTTTTTACCGATCCACTTAACTTTAGTAATACCTTCTTCAATCTGTGGAGTTAATTTGCCAGCGTATTCACTTTTCATTAAAAACCAATACGTTTTTTTAAGAATGAATTTACTCTTGATTTTGTATATGTGCAGTGTCTGAGGTAGTTCTTTTATAATTCTAAGTTGATCAATTCCGCACTCTTCTTCTACTTCACGTATTGCGGCGACATCTTTTTTTTCATCCTTCTCAATTTTCCCTTTGGGTAAATCCCATTTCCCGTTACGATAGATCATCAGTAATTCTTCTTTACTATTTTTAACCAAGCCTCCTGCGCCTTCAATTAATTCAAATAAACCCAGGAAATCTTTTTTCAACACTTCAAAATCATTGTTATAAACAAAAAGCCGTTTGATTAATGAGGAATTGTAAAATAATTCATAAGCCGCTTTTAAGTTCTGCCGGGTGTCGAATTTTATATAAAGAGTGTTTTCGTCAAAACCAGTATTCTGTTTGTCGGATAGTTCTATAGTTTTATCTAATACAAAAAGCTGCTCCCTCATCTTTCAAAGTTCAGATTACAAAGTTAAGTAAACGTATTTTGAGTTTATTGTTTTTGTGAAATAGTCGTAATTCCCCAAAATTAATTTAGCAAAAACAAAGATAATGACGTATTCTATGTGACAGCCTAAAACAAATAAATATAAACACATAAAAATAATGTTTTGTGCGCGTTTTTTTTCATTTACGTTGTTGATTTTGAAAAAATCATGTAGGTTTGTCGCATGATAAAAAGTGATGTATCGGCTCATAAGATCGCGGAGTTTTTATTACAGATAAAAGCCATTAAATTACAACCCAATAAACCCTTTACCTGGGCATCGGGCTGGAAGTCACCTATATATTGCGACAACAGGAAAACACTTTCCTATCCTAAAATAAGAACCTATATAAGACAACAGTTTTCTACTATAATTGTTGAAGAGTATGGTAAGCCGGATGTGATCGTTGGTGTTGCAACAGGAGGTATTGCCATTGGGGCACTTGTTGCACAGGATCTTGGTTTGCCATTTGCATATGTAAGAGCTGAAGCTAAGGTACATGGATTATCAAATCTTATGGAAGGTGTGGTTGAAAAAGGGCAATCGGTAGTTGTTATCGAAGATCTTGTTTCTACTGGAAATAGCAGCCTAAAGGCAGTAGAGTCTCTTCGTAAAGAAGGTTGTGAAGTAAAAGGTATGGCGTCAATTTTTTCTTATGGTTTTAAGGTTGCTGATGACGCCTTTAAAAAAGCAAAATGCAAACTATTTACGCTAAGCGATTACGAAACATTAGTAGAGCAGGCTCTTAAATCAAATCACATTACGGAGAAAGATCTTAAATCATTAAAGGTTTGGCGTGAATCACCGGATAGTTGGGGGCGGTAAAAGCTATCGGTAATTGGTTGTCAGTTATCGGTGAATAATCTAATGACAGTAACAAATAAAACAATTCGAACATGACCCGTATAGAAAGCCAAAAAACAGAAATAGAGCAGCCTGCAAATAAGTTATTTGCTTACTTAAGCGACTTCAATAATTTTCAACAGCTTATGCCTCCGCAGGTTACTAACTGGCAATCAACTGCTGACGAATGTTCTTTCGCTATTAGTGGCATGGCAACTATTGGAATGAAGATTATTGAGAAAATTCCGAATTCCCTTATCAAAATAACATCTCATGGCAAGGTCCCTTTTCAATTTAACCTTGATATTACTTTGAATTCAATTTCAGAAAATAAAACCGAAGGGCAACTTATTTTTTCATCGGAGTTAAACCCCATGATAAAAATGATGGTTGAAAAACCACTGACTAATTTTTTTAATTTCCTTTCTACAAAACTGAAAGATATCAAGGTGTAATCACCAGGATGGAGCCATCAGCATTGCTGAGTGAAACATCTTCTCCATCAGAATTCACTAGTATTAACAAGCCTTTTGGGTTAACTTCTTTAAGTGTACCTCTTAAAATTGTGCCTTCGTTTTTTTTGAAGTCGATAATTTCGCCTTTTCTGTAAAGAAGGTTGTTATAAGCGTTATTTATCGCAGAAGCATTATTGTTGCGCAGTTCAAGATATTTTGCTTCAATAAACGAACAGATATTTTCAGTTAGCGTCGAGATTGAATAATCCTGTTGCGTTTCAATTTTCAGCGAAGTGGCATTGGGTATTGTCTCATCAAATGTTGTTTGGTTTATATTGCAGCCTATCCCGATAATGCTGCTTTGGATGGTATTGTTTCGTAAGTTGTTCTCGATAAGTATGCCTGCAACCTTGTTGTTGCCGATATAAATATCGTTTGGCCATTTTATACTTACTTTTTTGCTCGTTATAAAACCGGAAATGAAGGTGGCGATCCCGACAGCGATGGCCTTATTAAGTTCAAACTGGCGTTCGGCCGAAAGAAAATCAGGGCGCAGTATAATGCTCAGGATAAGGTTGCTGCCCGGTTCGCTTAGCCATTGTTTACTCCGTTGACCCTTGCCCTTCAACTGGCTATAGGCGCTTACAACGGTTCCCTCAGGCAGAAAATCGTTTTTTATGAGTATGGAAGCATAATCATTGGTAGAATCTACTTCTGAGAGTTTAATGTGGTTTTGGCCGATAAATAAGGTCGTCATACGCTGAATTAGCAAAAGAATTAATTATTTTTGTGTTTGCCAATTAATTAGCATATTGTAAGGATAATAAACGTTATAATTAGTAAAGGCTTTGGGTAATGCCGGGGCTATTTTTATGAAAAAAACAAAGGATAAAAAAGTTGTTAAAAAAACAGCAACGAAAAAAGTAGCGAAGAAAAAAACAGCGACTAAAAAGGCATCTGTTAAAAAGTCGGCGACAAAAAAAACCGCTTCTAAAAAGACAGAAAAAAATGATCTTCTGGAAATGATAATAGATGCAGTGCAGGAGAAAAAAGGTGACAATCTGGTGGTGTTGGATTTAAGAGAAATACATAGCAGGGTTTGCGATTATTTTGTGATATGTGAAGGAAGGTCCACAACGCAGGTAGATGCAATCGCAGATTCAGTAAAATACGAAGTGAAAAAAAAATTAAATCAATTGCCATATCATTCCGAAGGATATACTAATTCTGAGTGGATACTGATTGATTATGTGAATATTGTTGTACATGTATTTCAGCCGCAGGTAAGAGAGTTTTATAACATAGAAGGACTATGGGCTGATGCTGATGTAAAGCATTATAACAATTGAATGAAATGGTAATAAACATTATGAAAGCATGAGTGAGGAAACCAATAATACATCGAACGACCATAAAAATCAGTTTGATAAAATGAAGCAAAAGTTAAAGAACAAACCTAAGCTTCCTAAAAATTCATTTAGTATTTACTGGCTATATGCAATAGCTCTTGTTGTATTATTTTCCGTGCAGTTGTTTAATTACGGAGAAAAATCTGTTCCTACAACCTATGCTGAATTTGAGCAGAACATGCTTAAAAAACATCACGTAGAAAAAGTTATTGTTGTTAACCAGGAAGAAGTAGAAGTGTTTATTAAAAAGGACAGTTTGTCTTTGCCGCAATACGCTGATGAGTTAACAAAAAAATCTTTCTCTTCTTCACCTTCTACAGGGCCGCATTATAAATTTAATATTGTTACAGTAGATAATTTTCTGCTTAATCTTGAAAAAGCGCAGGAGAATTTTCTCCCTTCGCAACGTGTGGATACATCTACCGAGACCCGTACAGGCTGGTCTGAATATTTGGGATGGATTTTTCCTATTGCCTTAATGATAGTTTTTTGGTTGGTATTAATGCGCAGAATGGGAGGCGGAGGTGGAGGCAGCCAGCTGTTTAATATTGGTAAATCAAAGGCTACGTTATTTGATAAAGACACAAATGTTTCAATAACATTTAATGATGTAGCTGGTTTGGAAGAGGCTAAAGTGGAGATAAAGGAGATAGTCGATTTTTTAAAGACTCCAAAGAAGTATACAAATCTTGGAGCTAAAATTCCAAAGGGCGCATTGCTGGTTGGCCCTCCGGGTACCGGAAAAACTTTATTGGCTAAAGCAGTTGCTGGTGAAGCAAAAGTTCCATTCTTTTCATTATCAGGATCTGATTTTGTGGAAATGTTCGTTGGAGTGGGTGCTTCACGTGTACGTGATTTATTTAAACAGGCAAAAGAAAAGGCACCCTGTATAATTTTTATTGACGAAATTGATGCTATTGGAAGAGCAAGAGGCAGAAGTGTTTCTCAGGGTGCTAATGATGAAAGAGAAAATACCCTTAACCAATTATTGACAGAGATGGATGGCTTTGGTACAAACAGCGGAGTTATTATACTCGCTGCAACAAACCGAGCCGATATATTGGACAGAGCATTATTGCGTGCAGGTCGTTTCGACAGACAGATATATGTTGATATGCCCGACCTTAATGAAAGAAGGGATATTTTCAAAGTACATCTTAAACCTCTTAAGCTTGATAAGGAAGTTGATGTGGAATTTCTCGCTAAACAAACCCCGGGTTTTTCAGGGGCAGATATTGCGAATATCTGTAACGAGGCTGCACTTATAGCTGCTCGCAGAGATAAAGCATTAGTAGGCAAACAGGATTTTTTAGATGCGGTGGATAGAATAATTGGTGGTCTTGAAAAAAAGAACAAGATTATTCTTCCTGAAGAAAAAAGAGTTATAGCCTTCCATGAAGCCGGTCATGCATCAGTAAGCTGGTTGCTAGAGCATGCATCACCGCTGATCAAAGTAACCATTGTTCCTCGCGGCAGATCACTTGGAGCTGCCTGGTATTTGCCTGAAGAAAGACAAATTACCACCACAGATCAGTTGATAGATGAGATGTGTTCTGCTCTTGGCGGACGAGCTGCGGAAGAAATTGTTTTCGGTAAAATATCTACCGGAGCATTAAGCGATCTCGAGAAAATTACCAAACAGGCTTATGCTATGGTAACTGTTTACGGACTAAATAGTAAAATCGGTAACATCAGCTTCTATGATTCGTCCGGACAATCAGAATATTCTTTTAATAAACCATATAGCGAAAAAACAGCACAGACAATTGATGAAGAGGTAAGTAAGTTGGTAGAGAATGCTTATCACAGAACGAAAGAATTGCTGATGTTGAATAAAGACAAGCTGTCAAAACTTGCAAACCTGCTTTTAGAAAAAGAAGTTATTTTCAAGGAGGACCTTGAAGGTATTTTTGGTAAACGTCCCTTCCCGGATAAAGAAGAATTGCATAGGAAAAGTGCTGAGAAAGCGAGGCCTGTTGACCAAAGTAAACCAGAAGAGCCTTCGAAGAAAGAACCTGTTGTTGAACAAAAGGTTAATCCTCCAGTAGTTGCTTCACTTCCAACTCCGCCTTCAGCGACTCCACAAACACAGGCGCCTGTTTCAGCAACACCTCCGCCTGTAAATACTCCGGTCCAAAAGCCTGTTGTTGTTGCACCGCCCTCGGTACCTGCACCAACGAATGAGAATGGGACTAAAACAGAGGAGACATCTAAAGAGGATGATAAGAAGAAAGAGGACGAGGAAAAACCGTTAACACTTTTTTAATTCATTTATGGAAGACAGTACTTCTAAAGAAAAAATATTAAAAAAAGTTCGTAAGGCACTCAATAATAAATCTTCGTACGAACCGTCAAATGTTGATTTTGATACCGAAATGTATTCAGGTACAGAGGAGCCATATGAATTTCAGTTTGCGCAAAATTTTACTGCTATAAATGGGAAATTCTATTTCTGTGAAAACGAAAAAGATTTTGCTGCCAGTTTGTACCAGTTAAAAAGGGAAAGTGACTGGAAAGAGATATTCTGTTTTGAACCGAAGCTCACGGAGCTTATTCCCTTGGCGATTGATATCAATAACAAACCTAAAGAACTGATCAATGTTGATGTGGGTATCACATCATGTGAGTGTTTAATTGCGAGGACAGGGAGTGTAATGGTAAGTTCCAGGCAGGCCGCAGGGAGGAGACTGCCATTATTCGCGAACATACATATTGTAGTTGCATTTACTTCGCAGATTGTTTACAATATAAAAGATGGATTGAAGCTGATCAGAAAAAAATACGAAGGAAATATTCCTTCTATGATCACTAATATAAGCGGACCAAGCCGCACTGCCGATATAGAAAAAACACTTGTTCAGGGAGCGCATGGTCCAAAGGAAATATTTGTTTTCCTTATCGAAGACACTGCCACCAAAACTTAATGAATAAGGATTGGGAAAATATATATACCTCAACCCAACTACAACAAGTTGAAATAATGAAAGCGATCCTCGCGCAAAATGAAATTCCAAGTGTGATAGTTAATAAGCAAGATTCACTTTCTTATACCAACTTGCAAACAAGAATAATAGGCTTTTGCAGGGGTCTTGTTGGCTTAGTTGGGATTATGCCGCGATTTATGGCATTCTTGCGAGCGGTTAGGTATAAATTTATTGGGGGAATTGAGCTGTTTGTTGAAAGAGATAATGTGCTTAGGGTATTACAAATCACAAATAAATCGGCCGGTGAATAATTTTGTTCTTCGTACAATAACCGGAATTGTATTTGTTGCAGTCATAGTTTTGGCTGTATGGTTGTCCTTCGTTTCTATGTTACTTTTATTTCTTTTGGTTTCTCTGTTAGGGATATGGGAGTTTTTTTCATTGGTAGAGCAGAATGGAAACAGTCCTCAAAAGTACCTGGCCTTGCTGGTAACTTTATTTTGTTTTTTTTCTTTGCTTGTTCGAGGTGTTCCGGAATATTTAGTAATATTTCCGGGTTTAATGTTTATCTCTGAATTGTTTCGAAAAAAGGAACAGCCATTTGTAAATGTTGCCTACACTTTTCTTGGACTGATATATATTCTTCTTCCGTTCTGTTTATTAGCGTGGCATTCGTTTAATTTTTATTCCACTGAAAAGGAAGGATACTATCCGTATTTAATTTTGGGAGTTTTTTTTCTTATTTGGTCTAACGATACATTCGCATACCTCAGTGGTAAGGCCTTTGGAAAAACAAAACTGTTTGAACGTATCTCTCCAAAAAAAACCTGGGAAGGCGCAATTGGTGGCGGTGTATGCACTGTAGCAATTGGAGTTGCATTGTCGCGTTTTTATACCGAGTATAATTGGAATGATTGGATTATTATTTCTTTGATTGTTGTAGTAGTAGGGACATATGGAGACTTAACAGAATCACTTTTTAAAAGAAGTATTAATGTAAAAGATTCAGGAAATATTATTCCGGGCCATGGTGGTATACTTGATCGCTTTGATAGTTTTCTGTTAGCTGCCCCTTTTGTTTTTTTCTATGTAGTTTTTTTGAGAGATTTTTTTGGTTAGCGATGTGTTGAGGATATACTACTTTTCGGATGATCCTTCTAAACGAAAAAAGGTTTATAATTTGATTAAATTTCCGTGTTTTTCAACTTGAATTATTGGATAAATTGGGGTAATTTTATTCAGTAATGGGGAGAGATGAACAAATTTTCTCTGAAATTAGAGATGCAAAAATACTCCTCGAGATAAAACAGACAAAAATATTTCCGCAAAAATTAAAATCTAAAAAAAAATACGGTTACATTTGTTAAAATCAATTAATAGAACCTCCCTAAAGGATATAACAAACTCAAGGATGTTATAACCAAACACATAGTTGTAATAGAGCCGGACAAAAAGAAGTCGGCAAAAGTTTTTCCATGGGTAAACAGAACAATAAGCAATGCTAAAAAAATGCTGTTAGGAGTGCATCATAATTGTATTAATGACAAATACGTGCAAAACTATTTAGACGAATTCTGCTATAAATTTAATAGAAGATATTTTGGCAACAAACTATCTGATAGGCTTATGGTAGCTGCTTTAGAAAACAATTGGTATTAGTTGCGGACAGTCATATAATTTTATGTATCATGGCGGAGGAGATACTTATAATAAACAAATAGAAATATCTCAAATACAAGGTGGAACTGAAAGAATAGAGATGCAACAGAATAGTCCTGAGAATGCGGGCCCGACAGAGGA
>Ga0163149_10000455_pt1 | contig 54446 bp, 42 predicted proteins | sample OliLakLV19MP5G1_FD_148604 | JGI IMG/M metagenome (GOLD analysis project Ga0163149, IMG submission 148604) | Freshwater microbial mat bacterial communities from Lake Vanda, McMurdo Dry Valleys, Antarctica - Oligotrophic Lake LV.19.MP5.G1 | ecosystem: Environmental > Aquatic > Freshwater > Lake >...
AAAAAAACTCATCCGGACCTAAAAAATAAAGTCGTTTAACTTTACAAAAAAAGGGGGGTCACGTTCACCGGAATGCCGGGGTCAACATGAAACGGAATAGGGGGGTCAATATGCTCCGGAATGTACATACACACTTTAAGAAGTAATTGGCTTACGGAATTAGATGAATTGGGGGGCTATCCTCAATCAATTAGAAAAATTGCTATAGCTAATGGAAATAAACTTTCCGAAACTCAAGATTTTGAACCAGGAGAATTGCTTGTATCAGCAGATATTGAATTTTTACTAGGAGGCCTTTTGCCAAATTTCATAAATGCTGAAGGTTATGCATTACCTGGTTCAGAAGATGATGATTTTATTATCTTTAAGAAGCAAACGTATTATTTTTATGGTGGACCAATAATTTTTGTTTCATTTCCTTCTTTAAGTCCTGAAAATTTTGATTCAGCACCAGGATCCTTTAATGATGCATTAACGGGCTTTGGAGGCTATTCCTTAACTTATGAAACTGGATGGGTTTCCGGTCTTTTATTTAGTGATTTGGATTATTATTATGATAAATTTTGTTTTGTTCCTACGGTTAGTGCGTTAGATGTGAATACAAGTGATTTAACTTATGATGTTGGATTGTTAATTAATCCCGATAATCCTAGTTCATTGCTTGTCCCTTTCAATGCCTATTACGCCCCTGATGCAAGTGAATACCATGTAACAATTAATGAAGGCAATTCAAACTGGGTAATTGAACAGTTGCAATCAATGGAAAATTTAATTGGGATTGAGCTACCAACCGCAACTTTAGAAACTACTTTTAACTACGGCAATAAATATCGCAACAAATTAAAATCTTTAGAAATCAATTCCACAGGCCTTCTTCAAATAAACGGCAACTACAACACTGATTACGGTGATGGTGATCCTGTAGTTGCTGCGTCCACCTTTACAGTTTATACAAGCCCCTGCAACGAAACCACAATCAATGTAAATACCGGCGGCATGCTCGAACTGGGCGATGACAACACCCCAACCAACAACAAAGGAAATTTAGAACTACTAAGCGGCAGCCAGTTAAACGTAAACGACGGCGGCACATTAAAACTGAATAAATACAGTAAACTCTATATTAAAGACGGCGCTATTCTCGAAATAAATGAAGGCAGTATTGTTACCGTTGAAGATTATGCGGAAATTATTGTAGCCGAAGGCGGTAAATTAATATTAAATGCAGAAACATTAAACCTGTTGGCAAATAATTCGAAATTAGATATTCAGGGTGGCGGTATTGTGGAAACAGATGCAGGCATTGATTTTACATTTACGGGTAACGGATTTGTAAGTTATAACGACGGAGGAATTTTTGATCTTGGCGCAGGCAGTAAATTTCGTTTGGAGGGCAGCGGAATAACTGATCATATTTTATCCCTCAACGCAGGTGCAGATTTGTTAATTGAAGATAACGATGTGGAATTAAGCAACGGAAAAATTTATTATTACAGCACATCTTCCTTCACTACTGTTGCCAATACCACAACTGCCGACCATATCGATTTTAACGATATCAGCGGTTATGCAAATCATGGTCTTAAATGTTCAGAAACCATTTTAGTTGATCTCGACTATTGTTTATTTAACGGATTTAATACAGGCTTATTACTGAACGATATTGTAGTTACCGATATTACGTGCCCGGCAGAAGTTACGATTGATCATTGCGACTTTTTAGACCAACGCGGCACTTCCATTGATGCATATACAGTATCAAAAATAAACGGTTATGTAAATACAATTACAGCAAAAAATTCAAGCATTGACTATGGTATTTATGCAATAGATGTTGTTGATTTTAAATGGCGGGGTTGTACGGTAAAAAATTATACAAACGGCACGGGCATATTTTTGGAAGATGTTAAAAAGTTTACCATGATGTCGGGTACAGTAAAAAGTAATAGCAAAGGAATTGAAGCATACCACACTAATATTTATTTACAAAATAAAGCTGTAGTGCAACAAAATGTTTACGGTATTTATATGGATGGCGCAAATTATGGCGTTGCAAATGCTGCAGAACTCTGTTTTCTGGTTGTTGGTGATCAGGGTTGCGGATGGATAGTAAATAATACCACAGCCGGCGTTAAAGCTTGGGATATATTTCCGGATATTGATGCCTATGAACACCGCAATCTTACCGAAGAGGATGACCTTTTATCCAACAGATTTGACGGCAATGGTATTGCATTTAATATTTGTGTGGATGATAATAATACGGCAATTGATGAAGATATTGAAATTGCATTTGAAGATGGCGTACTTGCAAAAGGCAATTATTGGAAATCAACCGGCGATCCAACAGAAGGAACGGATTACGAAATAAATTACAAAGGGGGCAGTGGTCATAATTGTGATGTTGCTATATCGGTGGATGCTACTTTATCGCTCACTACACAACCGAGTGGTTGCAATTGCACACTGCCTTTCCCTTGCGAAATTGAAGCAGATGATCCGGAAAATATTGAAGCCACAATAGCCGCAACTTCCTGCGATGAAACCATTCCGATAACGGTAAACTCACAAACGCAGATTATGATTGGCGAGCAATTCCGTCAGGCTTATTTATTATTTGCAGCCGGAGATTATAACTATGCATATCAAAAATTTAATTACTTAAAAAATCAGGTAGAATATAATTATCCTAATGGAATAGAGGGAGCTGCCTGTCGCCGTATTTATTTTTCGTCACTGTATCTTAAAGAATTATGTGCGGTTGTTGCTGAAGCGTATTGTCTATATCCATTTTGGATAGAAGCGCGAGAAGAATATATTAAAAATGCAAGCTTCTTTATTTATCCAAATCCTGCAAATACCACAATCACATTTAGCTCTTCATCCGGCGATGTTGCAAATTATCAAATTAGAACCCTTTCGGGAGAATTAATGCGCACAGGAACATTAGATGGAAGCACCACAATAAATATAGAAACATTTGCTAAAAGCATTTATCTTGTAATATTCACCGATGAAAAATCTAACATCATCGAAACACAAAAAATAATTTTACAGTAAATCGTAATAAAATATCAACTTGCAGTATTCTCAAAATAAGGTATTTCATCATGAGAAATTGTTTCCTTTTGATTCCAATAAGCGAGTGTAACAATATGTCCGTTTGCTGTTTTAAGTAGGCGGCCGAAGATGGCATTTGTTGCATTAAATGTTACGTCGGTAACGCCAACAGTAAACGTTTCTTCTGGGGGAGGAGGTGCAATTTCTCCTTCAGCAACAGGCGTAGTCTTGGCAGGTGGAGAGGGCACAACCACCACTGTAAACAAATTTAACTCCAGCAAAGATTTTAAAAATGCAACGCGTTGAGGTGTTACCTGTGTTTCTACAATGGCGCATTTAATGCCATCTAAATCGTCGAAAGTATGATTCTTATTAATTGCCATTATTAAACCTGAATTAAACTATAAATATATTCATAACATCCACCCGATAAACCCGTAACTAAAATACCGGCAATACAAATAATAAATGCAAATTTTGGTTGTAATCCCGCGTCTACTTTTTCAATTGGATTTGCATTTTCATCCATAAACATTGCTTTAACAATGCGCAAATAATAATACAACGAAATTATCATGTTTAACGATGCAATTATTATCAGTATCGTATTCCCTTGACCGGCACCTGCCATTAATAAAAAGAATTTACCAAAAAAGCCGGCAGTTGGAGGTATGCCTGCAAGCGAAAATAAAGAGAGGGTTAATATCCAAGCCAACATTGGATTTGTTTTATAAAATCCTTTGTAGTCTTCCAGATTTTCTTTTCCTGTTGCAGCGCTCACTAAAGCCACTACACCAAAGGCTCCGAGGTTAGAAAATAAATAAACGAGCACAAAATATATTGCAGAGGCAGTTCCTTCTGCTGAATTTCCCGATATGCCAATCAAAATAAATCCAACCTGCGCAATGGAAGAAAATGCAAGAAATCGTTTTAGATTTTGTTGTCTTAACGCAAATAAATTTCCGATCAGCATTGTTGCCACACTTATCAAAAACAATAAATTATACCAGGTGGTAAAGATGTTTTGAAATGCAGTATATAATACCGAAACAAAAACAAATATGATGGCTCCTTTAGATATCACACTCAGATAAGAGGTAACAGGAACAGGCGCTCCTTCATATACATCTGCTGTCCACAAGTGAAAAGGAACTGCGGAGATCTTAAATGCAAATCCTGCAAACAACAAAATGAACGCGTATATCAATAAAGGCTCTGCATGCATGGCTATGGATATCTCCTCAAAATTTAGGGTTCCCAATGCTCCATACAAAAGAGAAATTCCAAACAACAACATGCCTGAAGAAAATGCCGAAGAAATAATATATTTCAACGCAGCTTCCCCCGATTTTCTTTTTTCGAGATCAAAATTTACCAATGCTGCCAGCGGAATGGTGGATAATTCTAATCCCAAATAGAACATAAAAATATTCTGGGACGATATCATAAAAAACATACCCATTAACGACGACAATAAAATAATATAAAACTCCGGAGCATGTTTATGATTCAACAACCAATTATATGCTTGCAGAGAAATTACTAATGCGCCCAGATTAAGAATATTTTTTTCCAACACAATTAATCCTGTTGTGCGAAACATATCAGCAAAAAGTTCTCCCGATACATTCCCAAAAAATCCAACAATAAAATTGATCAGCAACAAACTATTGGCAACCTGAAGCACGGTTTTATTATTCAATTTATTCTTCCATATTTTCAGGAACAATAAAATGAATATGATGATGACCAGCATCAACTCAAATTTCATATAGGTAAAAAATGCTTCGGACATGGTGTTGTTTTTGTTCCACTTTAGACTTTATCTTCGGAGGATATTTTTATTTCTTTTGTTACTTTTTCTATCGTGAATCGTGAACCATGAACCGTGAGGCCGTAATGCTGATTTCTCCTGAACAGCAATTACTTTCTCAAATCATTTTTTTTGATCCCAAGGGATCAAAAACTGCCCACTACCTACTCCCCACCACCCACTCTCAACATTATAGCCTCCGTGCCACTTCCAATTAAATCGGTTAACAGGAACGGTGCTATACCTATTAAAACGATTCCTGCAATTAGTACTACTGACGCCAACCGTTCATTCCAGGTGGCGTCTTTTATCAGTGTGTATTCATTATTTGTTATGGGTCCCATGATGGCAGAACCCGTTGCTCTTAAAATATATACAGCAGTTACCACAATACTTGCACAAGCTAAAATAGTTGCAATGCGATAAAGTGCTTCCGGATTTTGCCATCCACCCATAAATACCGTCATTTCAGAAACAAATCCGCTGAAACCGGGAAGACCTAAGGAACATAAACCCGCAATTACAAATACGGTGGAAATAAATGGCATTACTTTTAATAATCCGCCTAACTGCGCAACCATTCTTGTATGCGTTCTGGAATATAACATTCCGATAGCGGCGAAGAAAAGTGCTGTCATTAATCCGTGCGAAACCATTTGCATTACTGCTCCGTTTATTGCAGTTTGATTTAACAAACCAATTCCCAACAATACAAATCCGCAATGTGAAACCGAAGAATATGCGTTGATATATTTGAGATCGGTTTGCATTAAAGTTGCAAATGCTCCGTAAATAATTGCGATGGTAGCTAATATTATAATGATGGGTTGATATTCGTGAGCTGCTTCGGGCATTAAATACATGGCAACACGTAAACATCCGTATCCACCCAATTTCATCGAAATACCCGCAAGAAACATAGATGCTGCTGTTGGTGCCGAAGAGTGCCCATCCGGAACCCAGGTATGAAAAGGAAATATTGCAGTGAATACGCCAAAGCCGACAAATAACAAAGGAAAAAATATACGTTGCGCTTCAATCGGAATAAAATTCTGTGAAACAGATACCAGATCAAAACTATTTCCGCCATAAAAATATACACCTAAAATTCCGACTAATACCAAAGCACTTCCACCCATCAGCATTAATGCGAGTTTCATGGCGGAGTATTCTTTTTTACCGCTTCCCCAAATACCGATCAATAAATATTTTGGAATTACTGCAAGTTCTAAAAAGAAAAATAAAGTAAACAGGTCTAAGGAAATAAAAAATCCATAAGCACCTAGGCCTAAAAAGGTGAGGAGCAGAAAAAATTCCTTCGACATTCTCGATTCATTCCAGGATACCAAAACGCCTGCTAAAACAACCGAGGCAGTTAATAGTATCATGGCAATAGAAATTCCATCCACCCCAATATGGTAATTAATATTTAATGAAGGATACCAGGCAAATCGCTGTTCAAATAAAAAGGGACTTGTATCTCCTGCAGCTCTCACAGTACAATATATATATAATAAAAATCCCCCCAAAACCAATTGCAGTGCAGCTCCCAGAAAAGCTACCATACGGATCTGTTTCAGATCTTTACTGAACATAATGCACAGCGCTGTTATAAAAGGTAATATGATCAGTACATTTAAATTCATAGCTAATTTACCTTTAGGGTAATTCGTTTTATTTTAAACAATAAATAAAAAATAGCGTCAAAACCAATACTCCTCCAAAAAAATACATGGCATAACCTTGCACTTTCCCGGATTGTAATCCCTTTATTGTTGATGAAATTTTTGTTGTTGTATTTCCTGTTAAATTAATGAACCCATCTACAATATTTCTATCGAACCATGCCGCGGGCCGACCAATTAAATTAAAAATAATTTTTTTTGTAATGAAAATATATACTTCATCAATATAAAATTTCTGATAAGCTGCTTTATAAAATCCACCTGCTGCTGCGGCAATTTTGGTGGGCTTGTCAGATTGCTTCTGATAAAAATTGTAGGCAATAGAAATTCCCAATAATCCGATCAGAACCGGAGCTATCGAAAATACAATATCAAAATGACTGTGTAATACAGTTTTGTCGGATGAAACAAAATTTCCGAATGGGATAAATCCTGTTGCGATGCTGAGTGTAGCTAATATAATTAATGGAAGTTTCATGGAAAATGTTCCTTCGCTGTGATGTTCTCCGTGCAAATGTGCTTTCTTGTTCCAAAAAATAGAAAAATATAAACGGAACATATAAAATGCAGTAAGTCCCGAGGTTAATAATGCAACATAAAAAATTCCCGGATGCGATTCGTAGGCTGCATGTAATATCATTTCCTTACTAAAAAATCCTGCAAAAGGAGGAACGCCTGCAATTGCGAGGCATCCAATGAGAAAAGTAATATTGGTGATAGGCATATATTTTCTCAAGCCTCCCATATCCTGCATATTATTACTGTGCACCATGTGAATTACCGCACCTGCTCCAAGAAATAATAATGATTTAAAAAATGCATGGGTAAATAAATGGAACATACTTGCGGTATATCCGGCACCATGTTCGCCAAAACTGCTTACTCCTAAAGCAAACATCATATATCCAATTTGCGACATGGTGGAATATGCCAGCACGCGTTTAATATCATTTTGTGTGCATGCAATTACAGCAGCAAACAGCGCGGAAAAAATGCCTACATAAGCAACAATTTCCAACGCACCGGAATCGGTAATTGCAAAAACAGGAAATAATCTGGCAACTAAAAATACGCCTGCAACCACCATGGTAGCAGCATGTATCAGTGCAGAAACAGGTGTGGGACCTTCCATTGCATCGGGCAGCCAAATATGCAAAGGGAACATGGCAGATTTTCCTGCACCACCAATAAATATTAAAGTGAGAGCCCATGTTACGACAGAAATTCCCAAAAATGATGCTCCAAAATGTGTTGCAAATTCTGATGATGTTAGGGTATTTATCAGCGTATTAAAATCGAATGAATTTCCGGTGAATCCCAATATTAAAATTCCGATCAGGAAAAAAAGATCTGCGAATCGTGTAACAATAAATGCTTTTTTGCCGGCGGCAACGGCAGATGGTTTGTCGTAATAATACCCGATCAATAAATAAGAGGATACCCCTACCAATTCCCAGAACATATATATCTGAAACAGATTGGAAGATATTACCAGGCCAAGCATGGAGAAAGTAAATAATTGCAGATAGGAATAATAGGTTGCAAATCTTTCTTCTCCTTTCATGTATCCGAGGCTATAAATATGCACCATTAGCGAAACAAAGGTTACTACAACGAGCATCATTACAGAAATTGGATCCAATAGTATTCCCATATCAATGGATAGGGTATCGGTAAATTGCAGCCAGGTATATTTAAATGGTTCTATTACTGGATAAACTCCATCTACCATGCCATTAACAATAAAATATTGATAAGCAGCCACAAGTGATAAAATTGCAGAAACACCCAATAAAAGAGTTCCTAAAATTCCGGATACCTTATTAAAATACCTTCTCCCGAATAACCCAAGCAATAAAAATCCTGCAAGCGGTAAAAGCGGAATTAAGGCGATATAATTATAGTTACTCATTTTTTCTTTTCAAAAAATTAATATTTCATATCCTGCGAATCTTCCACATCAATAGATTTGTGATCCCGGTAAATATGAATAATTATTGCAATAGCAACAGCAGCTTCTGCAGCGGCAATGGCAATAATAAATATGGTAAAAAATACTCCTGTAAGTTCTTCCGGGTATAAATATTTATTGAATGCAACAAAATTGATGTTCACACTATTTAATATCAACTCAATAGCCATTAACATGGTAATCATATTGCGGCGTGTAAACAAACCGTACATCCCTATAAAAAATAAAGAGGTGCTGAGAAACAGAATATGTGTAAGTGTTACTTCCATTATACTTCTTCCGGTTTTGATTTTAGTGCAATGGTGATACTGCCTACCATTGCTGCCAATAATAATATACTGATCACTTCAAAAGGCAATGCATATCCTTTTTCCGTATAATCCATCATATTAGTTCCGATATTATTTGGTGATGCATCTAAAGCCATTGTTGAAATTTCAGGGAATGCATATTGATCGATCAATAATGTTGTCAAAACAATTCCGCAAATAGAGGCCAGTGTAGAAAAAATAAGTCTGGTATTCGTCGCTTTAGGCATTTCAACTCCCGCTTCCTGGGTTAAAAAGATAGAAAATATAATGAGCACTACTATACCTCCAACATAAACAATGATCTGCACAGCAGCAACAAATTCCACATGCATCCAAAAATATAATCCGGCCACGCCCATCAGTGAAAACAATAAAAATACAGCAGCCCTGAATATTTTAGTGGTAGTCATTGCCAATATTCCGGTTCCAAGTATAAATCCGGCGAGAAGATAAAATATGATGTCGTAGGCGGTCAAGGTTAGTATGTAGTATTTAGTATTTAGTAATTAGATTGGTTTTCGTTTGGATTGGAAATTTTTGATGTGGTTGATAATTTATTGTTCCATTGATAATTTTCGTGCGTGAATCGGGAGTAAGTTCCTGCAAGGATTAAATCTTTTATCTCCTACCAAGAATTTTCAAATTAGTGAAATGAATTTGCTCTAACTCAGATTAAACTCATTTCTCATTTCTCATTTCTCATTCAAGTTGCGATAAATTTCCTCCCATACAGGATCAAACTCACCACTCACCCCTCACCACTCACCACTCACCACTCATCATCTCACTCCACCCCCTCCCGAATTTTGCTTTCCGGCTTATTCAAAACCTTAGTAAGCAGGCTCCTGTCATACACGCTGTGTTCGAAAGTCTGTGCCATTTTAATTGCATCGGTTGGACAAGCCACAATGCATAAATTACACATGGTACATAATTCGAGGTGATACACAAATTTATCTATTGCTTTTTTCTTTTTTCCTTCCGGGGTGATGTCGAATTTGGTGACAATTTTAATGGTTGCGTTGGGACAAGCTATTTCGCATGCAGTACAACCGGTGCATGCATGTTCATTATTTTCGTCGTGCAACATTACCACTTCTCCTCTGAACCTTTCTGCCAAAACAGGTAATTCCTCTGGATATTGTTGGGTAATAATTTCTTTGTGATGCGTAAAATAATATCCCGTCCTGCGCATACCCGTAAGCAGCGATTTAACACCTCCGTAAACTTCTTTTATATATTTTACTATAAACATCCTATATTCTCAATTAACAAATTGACAATTAACAAATTAATAAATGCTCAAAAATACCATCCCTGAATTGCAATAAATGTTGCAAGCAATAAATTAAACATACTGATCGGCAACAAATACTTCCATTCCAGATTTAACAACTGATCGATGCGCAAACGCGGGAATGTCCAGCGAAACCACATGATCACAAATATCAGAAAAAATGTTTTTCCGATAAACCACAACGAAGATGGTATATAATCCATGATGCGATTAAATCCTTCCCAATTTCCGATATGCAATGGCATCCATCCTCCCAAAAATAATGTAGCGCCTAAGGCACATACAATAAATATATTTACATATTCCGCCAAAAAAAATAAGGCGAATTTCATTCCTGAATATTCGGTGTGAAAACCTGCTGTTAATTCTGATTCGGCTTCTGCAAGATCGAAAGGTGCGCGATTTGTTTCTGCAGTTACTGCAATAATAAAAATAACAAAAGCAATTAATACAGGAATATGTCCTTTAAATATCCACCATCCATCTGCCTGCGATTCTACAATTTTAGAAATGGAAAGATCGCCGGTAAAAACGATTACGGTGAGAATTGCAAGTCCCGCACTTAATTCATAACTCACAATTTGTGCACCACTGCGCATGGCACCCATTAAAGAATATTTATTATTACTTGCCCATCCCGCCATTAAAATTCCTATAACACCAATGGAAGAAACAGCAGTGATATACAACACTCCGATATTAATATCCCAGATCTGAAAATTCTTTGCAAATCCAAGCGGTGCAAGTGCAAGCATGGCTGCAATCATTACCACAAAAGGTGCGAGATTAAATAAAAATTTATCAGAACCCGCAGGAGTTAATCCTTCTTTAACTAATAGTTTTAAAGTGTCGGCAACGGTTTGAAACATTCCTTTTGGTCCCACACGGTTTGGTCCTAAACGCACTTGCATGTAAGCAGAAACTTTTCGTTCCATCATAATTAAAACCAATCCCAAAACAGCAAAGAGTCCGATACATAATGTTCCCACAACCACAAATTCGATAGTAAGCGCAAGCCATAAAGGACAAGTTGCAAGTAACCAGCTATCAAAACTATTTGCGATATATTCGAAGGAGATCATAAATGGTTTAAAGAGAAATCGTATTTTTTATTTGTGTGATATTTAATTATTTATTTATCTGTCAATATCCGGAATTACGAGGTCCAAAGTGCCCATAATTGCCACCATATCTCCTAACTTTTGTCCGCGTGTCATGTGATCAAGCGCACTCAAATTGGAAAATCCTGGTGAACGGAATTTAATTCTGTATGGTGTCATTCCTCCTTCACTTACAATATATACTCCGAAATCGCCACGTGCTGTTTCTACTCTGGTATAAAATTCACCTTTTGGCAACTTTAAAACAGCTTTTGTTTTTGCCTGAAAATCGCCTTCCGGAATATTATCAATTAATTGTTCGATTATGGAAATGGATTGATAAATTTCTTTCATGCGCACTAAATATCTTGCATAACAATCACCACCTGTTTCAATTGCTTCTTCAAAATTTAAAGTATTGTAAACATCGTAAGGATATAATTTCCGGATATCGCAATTTACTCCGCTTGCTCTTGCAGTTGGACCGGAACAACCGTAAGAAATTGCATCTTCCTTTGAAATATAACCTACATTTTTCATGCGGTTTTGGAAAATGATATTTCCGGTTACCATTTCATCGTATTCCGGTAATTTGGTTTTAAAAAATGCAATAAATTCTTTTACCTTTCTCTGAAAATCAGGATGAATTTCTGCCATTACACCACCGGGAACTATATAATTCATGGTTAATCGCGCCCCGCAGGTATCTTCCATTATATCCGTTATCAATTCTCTTTCACGAAAGGCATGAAAAAAAGGTGTAATTGCCCCAACATCCATCGCCAATGCGCCCCACCACAATTGATGTGATGCAAGCCTTGTGAGTTCATCCATCAAAACACGAATTACCTGTGCTCTTTGGGGAACTTCAATTTGTAAACCCTTTTCCACACACAAAGCGCAACCGTGATTATTAATATGGGAGGATAAATAATCCATACGGCTTGTTACATAAATAAACTGCCGATAATTTAAACTCTCACACATTTTTTCGATAGAGCGATGAATATAACCGAGATGTGGTTCTATTTTTTTAATAGTTTCTCCATTCATCGTAATTACAAGATGCAACACACCATGCGTACTGGGATGCTGAGGACCAATATTGATCACCAGATCGCCTTCTTGTGTGCTTATTAATTCTTGTAACATTAGGGCATTTACAATTTGGTAATTTTCAATTTTTTAATTGTTTTATCTCGCGACTATTTTCAAATCTCATTTGGTGAATGGTGAATGGTGAGTTTGCTCAAACGTCAATCTAAACTCATTCCTCACAACTTTATCATATTCACTTCATCCTCAAAATCTTTTCTCAACGGCCATCCCTCAAAATCATCCGTTAAAAGTAATCTTCTTAAATCGGGATGATTTATAAATCTAACGCCGAATAATTCATATACTTCTCTTTCCAATAATTCTGCAGTGCGCCAAATGTCGCATACAGTTTCTATTTCCGGATTTTCTCTTTCTAATTTTGATTTTATTACAACAATGTGTCTGTGTTTTGTTGATTCCAGATGATACACCATGGTTAAATGTGTTTTCCAATCCACACAAGTTAAACAAAACATATAATCAAATGAAAGGCTATTATCATTAAAAATTACCTGAGCAAAATCTTTAAATTCGGAAGCCTCTATAAATAAATTGAGCATTTCTCCGCTTTCTTCATAAGTAATGGAAGGAGCAATTTCACTAATTTTTATTTTTAATTCTTCGATATTCATTTTTGATGGAGTTTATTTACGTCCACATTATCCGAATATTTTTCAATAAACATTTTTTCTCTTTTTCCACCTGCCTGAATTTTATGTTGCAGACTTATCAGTGCATGTAAAAGTGCTTCCGGTCTTGGGGGGCATCCTGCAACATACACATCAACCGGAATAACATGGTCGGCGCCCTTAACTACACTATAGGTGTTATAAAAAAATGGTCCTCCGCTGGTTGCGCAGGCTCCCATAGCTATAACATACTTAGGATCAGGCATTTGATCGTATAATCTTTTGAGAACAGGTGCCATTTTGTTCACTATGGTCCCGGCAATAATGATCACATCTGCCTGACGTGGTGTAGCTCGTGCAACTTCAAATCCAAAGCGGCTCCAGTCGTATTTTGCACTGGCGGTGCTCATCATTTCAATAGCGCAGCAACTTGTGCCGAAAACCAATGGCCACAAGGAGTTTGAGCGAGCCCAGTTGATCACATCATCCAGTTTGGTCACCAAAAAACCACCCGAAGCAGTAGGGTGCACATTACCCGGAAAGGGCTCCTGCTTGATATCTGGGTTGTTTACATCCATTTCAGGGCTCCTTTTTTATGCGCGTAAAGAAATCCGATAAATAAAATAAACAGAAAAATGATGGCTTCAATAAAGGCAAACATGCCCAGTTTTTGCACCGTCACGGCCCAGGGATATAAAAAAATGAGTTCTACTTCGAAAATGAGAAAAATGAGGGCAAAAAGGTAGTATCCGACATTGAATTGCACCCAACTTTGCCCTATGGTAGGCACTCCGCACTCATAAGGTTCACCCTTTACGGTGTTTTTGGAAGCCTTTAAAACCAGTTTGGATACCAGAATTCCCGCTGCCGAAAAAGCAACTGCTGCCATAATTAAAACAATCAATGAAGCCGGACCCATAATCGCGGCTAAAATAGGGGTTCGCACTGTAGTAAACAAATGTATTTATCACCGAAGTGGCAAATCTGAATCCGCATAGTCGCTGACGGGTTTGATTGCCCCGCATGAGTCTGCACTGAAAATAAATAATGACCATTAAAATTTAATATTTACGTGGGGCTTCGGCGGAATTAATGTTGAATTTCAACAATTACACCGACAATATGCTTGTAATTTCCAATCTGAATTAAATAATTTCCTTTGGGTAAATTGTGTACATAAGCAGCGGTGGTGTTATAATCTATTTGTTGCATGTGCACCTGTATTTTATTGCCAAGCATGTCTATAAATTGAATGAATTCCAACTGTGTGGCAGAAGATGTGTTGATATACAACATATCGGATGCGGGGTTTGGTGCGATTAATACATCAATTTTTGTGAGTGTTTGTATACTATTAGATATATCAACATCCTTGCAAATAGTATTACCGCCAATTCCGTTGTATGCAGTTAAACACACATTAAATACACCTTTAAATGGAAATGTATGTGTTGGATTTTGTAATCCGGAAATGGTGCCATCACCAAATTCCCATAACCAGTCAGTTGGGCTATTTATTGACTGATCGAAAAAGTACCATGTATTTGTAAATGCAAAATCATAAATAAATTCGGCAATTGGTGCCGGTTCTGCTGAGGCAATATTGATATAGGAACAATGAGTATCACCACCACCCGGGCCTGATGCTGTTAAACAAACATTATAAGTACCATTCGAAGTATACGTGTGCGTAGGATTTTGTTCAAGGCTTATTTCACCATCGTCGAAGTCCCAAAACCAGGTTGTGGGGCTATTTGTACTTAAGTCTGTGAATACCGCTGTCGGATCACCGGCTGTATTGAAATTAGCAATAGTGGCCGCATAACCTGAAATATTTAGGTTTTGGCAAGTTGTATTACTACCTGCCACATTTCCCACAGTTAAACAAACGCTATATATGCCGTTTGTAAGGAATGTATGAGTTGGATTTTGATCGGCAGAGAAAGTGCCATCTCCAAAATCCCAATTCCATGTATCCGGTGATTGTGTAGATAGATCAGTAAAGTTGACAGTTGGGTCACCTACTTGAGTATAAATAGCGAAAGGTAATAGGGAATTTACAATTACAGTTTTACAAATAATATCAGTTCCAACTGGATTTGACGCAGTAAGGCAAACGTTGTACTCTCCATTTTCAGTGTAGGTATGGCTTGGATTGGGAAGTGTTGAGGTTAAACCATCGCCAAAACTCCAATTCCATGAAGTTATGCCACCTAAGCTCAAATCGGTAAAATTAACCACCGGGTCACCTGTAAAGGAATAATCTGCCAGTGGTTCATTTACTGCAAGAATCATTTGACAATTTGTTGAATAACCATAAACATTAGTAGCAGTAAGACATGCGTTATATACACCAAGCGCATAAGTGTGGGTTACATCTGTAGCATTTGATACCGCGCCATCATCAAATGTCCACGAGTAGGTTTCCGCATCAACAGAAGTGTTTGTAAAAACAGCTTCAAAAGCACCAACAATGTCATTTAATTCCAGATCGTAGGAAGCTACCGGAATATAAGGGTCAAACCTATCACTTGTGAGTGCGGCGTACATGATATCATTTATATGTATTCCATCCGCAGGGGAATCAGTAACTGATCCCGGTTCATTATCGCGTTGCCATATCATATGAACTTTTCCATCAAATGTTTGATCAGCTAATGATGGGAATACATTTTCATATCCCAAATGTGCAGAATAGGTAAGGTTAACCGGAGATGACCATGAATATCCAAAATCACTTGTATAAATTCCAAAAATATCATGTCTTGATTGTGCGCCGAGTACTGCAGGATCGCCCATCGGATCGGTGTATTCTACAGGCATAACAAACGCCACATAGATGCGACCTGTGCCGACATCATAACCTGCTGAAGGCATAGAAGCGAACCCCTCAGCGCCATAAGCAGAATAATCAACACCAATACCTTTAAAAGGATCATTAAGACCATCCGCATTATTCCAGTCTACATTTATTTCTATTTCTTGTAATCCCGGAAGGCCTACTTTCCAAAACATAAGTTTACTGGTAGTAGGAATATAATCCCATCCGGCAATCCCGGGATCGTCATCATAAATTTGAATGGCACTGGAAAAAAAGTAAGCCTGACCGTCATACGCAAGCAGCATATCATGCGCTCCATCGGTGGTTGTAATTGTATCTGCAATGCCATCTCCATTTATGTCAGTACTTTGACCTAACCCGCCGGTATAATTATCAATTGGAAAATCATTAATAATTAATTCAGACCATGTACCTGCTTCGCCACTTGCATAAGAATAAATTAATTTCAAATCTGTATTTGAAGCGCCGTATATTATATATACATCACTTCCATAAACACCAATTTTATAATATTCACCAAGAATGGTACTAATGCCATCCGCAGTTGTAAGAAAGGGAATTTCATAAGCAAGAACATCCCAGTTCTCACCTCCATCAAGAGATCTGGAGAATTGCAAGGCAGGAATAGCACCGGGACCAACATTAATTACATAAATATCATTTGTGCCGGCAGGGCAATATGACATTGGTGAGGTTCCATTTATGTCGTTAGAGCCGCTTGTTTGTGACCAATCGGTAGCGCCAACATCTGAATTTTTATACACCTTTAATTTAACACCATCTGATGAGATTAAAACTTCATGATCTTCAACAAGTAAGAACTCTCCTGATATCGATTTAACGCCTTCCACCCGGGTTGTGGGAATTGCTTCCCAAGCTGTACCATCATAATGGTTGTAAAATGTTCCGCGGTCGGTAAATGACGTGGCAAGTGAGGTGGAACCTGTCCAAACTGCGCTGATAGTGCTGTCCGGCGTATTGATTAAACGATGTTTTGCTCCCGCCGTAGTTTGATTGTCGTATGTTGTAGTACCGATTACAATTCCCTGAGCATTAATATTAGAATCAATGATAATAGTTATTAAAATGATAGCAATAAGAAACTTACTGAACATGTTGGTGTATTTTGAGTTCAAGTATATCAGCATTTGAGTTAATATTTTCTTATAAAACAAATTGTTAAGGTTTTGTTCTTATTCTGTTTATTTTAAGATAATATTGCACGCAGATTTATTACAGTTTTCAATTATAGGTGACAAAACATATTTGATGATTTGCCAATTCCATATTCTTAGAGTCCCTCGCAACTTTGATTATTTTTATTTGTTTGAATAGACTATAGGGATGGATTGGCAAACCTGAGTCTACACTGAAAATAAATGAGGATCATTAAATTTAATATTTACATTGGATTCCGGCGGAATTGGATAAAATGAAAAAACCGGCCGAAGCCGGTTTTTAAAAATCACATTTATCAGTAAATTACTGACTTATTATTCTTTAACCAATTTTGTTGCACTTATTCCATTTTCGGAAGTAATGGTAAGGGTATAAATTCCCGATGCAAGTTCTGCGATGTTGATGTTAAGCATTTCACCAAAGCTGCTGTTTACAGACAATTGTTTTATTACTTTACCATTTAAATCGGCAATTTGAATTGTTCCATTAAATGCAGAAGGAACAGATACGTTTACATTGTTATTTGCAGGATTTGGGTAGATATTACTTGCAATTGTATTTTCAATACCTTCACGCATAACATAAACCGGGAACGCACCTGTTGTGCCATCAGCCAATGTATAATATAAACCGAAAGGAAGGCTGCCTTCAGGATTTAATTCAGGCGATAAAAATCCGCTTGCAAATACAACAGCACTTTGTCCGGCAACAGCTGCTAAGGAAGCTTCGTAAGAAGCAACTACAGTTTCAGGTGCATCACCTAAAGCAACATCTAAAATGTAAGTAGTATTTGCCGGTACGATTTGATATGCTGATACGGCACCATAACTTACATTATCTAATAATGTGGCTACATCGCGGGCAATAATATCAACTGTTGGTGCATCAGTGCAACCATGCACACCAAAAAATTCTAAACCATTTCCTCTGTCTGAAACAAATTCAACATTTTCCTTAACCAATAAGCCAAAAGCAATAGAAGCGCCATCTGGATTAGGGTTAAATAAATCAGGATTTAAAACACCCGTTGCCATTGCAACATAACCGTAACCTGCTTTAAAGGTTGCAGATATTGTAGCAATTGCATCATCAACCGATTCACTTGTAGGAGGGGCAACTGCAATACTTACCGGCACATTTCCCGGCACATCAATATATGGTGTTGCTGTGCGGAACTCAAAATTGTCGATTGCTAAAGCACCATCAACATAAATATCTACAACTGCAGCAGCAGGATCCGCAGCATTGTGAATTACCTGTAATTTAGCGGTAGAAATAAATGGTAATTGTTGAACAGTTCCGTCAGGTAATGCATAAAATAATTTAAATGCTTTACCACCGGGATTAGTTGCAACATCAAAAAAACCACTTGCAAAAATTACTGCAGATCCACCGGCTGCACCATCTAAAAATGCACGTGCACTCGCAACTATTAATGAAGGTAAGTCGCCAGGTGTTACATCAATATAATATTTGGCAGCAGGTACACTTACATAATCTGTAAATGCAGTATAGGAAGCATTGTCAACTACAGTTGCAACGTCGCGTGCAATCGCATCTACTGTTGGCGCATCGGTTGCTCCATGGAAAAATACAAAATCAATATTGTTTGGATCTAATGCAGATTCGCGCATTTCGTTGCGCACAAATAAATTAAATGCAGTGCTTACACCATCAGGGTTTACGGCAAATGCACCGGGGTCCAATACTCCGTTGGCAACAATTACATACTTATCGCCTTCCGTTAATGTGTATGTAAAGTTTGCAATTGCATCATCAACAGTAACACTGGTTGAAGGGGCTATACTAATGGTAATAGGTGTGCCTGCAGGCGCATCAATATAAGGTGATGCAGTGCGGAATTTAAAATCATTTAATAACAATCCACCGTCGAGATACACATCAACAAATTTAGCAGCAGGGTCTGCCGAATTGTGAATTACCTGCACTCGAGCAGTTTGCGAAAAGCCAAGCAGCGTCATAATTGCAAAGCTTGATGTAAGAAGTAATTTTTTCATAATTTTTTTTGTTTAGTTTGAAAATATTGCAGTTATAACTAAACCGCTTTCTGATTGTTCAAAAAATTAAATAAAAATATTTTTGCCATTTCATGAACAATTTCTGAACAGCTTTATATACAAGTGATGCAGCCTAAAACAGCTTAAATTGTCAAATTAAATTTTAACATTAATTATGATATACCGTTTGTAAATTCCGAATCTACATAGTCCTTCAAGAGTATAATATTTTATTTGTGTTAGTAGGCCATGTGAGGGCACTGTCCACCGGAGTCTGCGCTGAAGATAAATGATGATGAATAAATTTAATATTACCGTGGGCCTTCGGCGGAATTGATTGACATTTATCACCCACCTAACTGACCCTCCTCATTCGCAATCCGTTGATTTATCTGGAAGTTTACTTCGAAACACAGGCATTAATATAATCGAATTCAAAACTCCTTCATCATGGCAGAATTAATTGATAAACCGCTGGACATACTTTCACCAAAAGAGGAAAAAGATACTGTGATTCGCGATATCATGGATGGCAACGAAGCTGCTGCTACCATTGCTTATAAAACAAATGAAATTTGTGCAATTTATCCTATAACTCCTTCCTCTGCAATGGGTGAATGGGCGGATGAGTGGTCGTCGAAAAACAAAATAAACATTTTCGGACAAGTGCCGAAAATTATTGAAATGCAAAGCGAAGCAGGTGCTGCAGGAACAATACACGGTGCATTAACAGGTGGGGCACTTGCTACTACTTTTACCTGCTCGCAAGGATTATTATTAATGATACCGAATATGTATAAAATTGCAGGGGAACTTACACCAACAGTTTTTCATATTGCGGCAAGGGCTCTGGCAACACATGCACTTTCTATTTTTGGTGATCACAGTGATGTGATGGCTTGCAGGTCTACAGGTTTTTCGATGTTGTTTGGATGTAATGCACAAGAAGCAATGGATTTGGCATTAATTGCGCAGGCTTCTACTTTAAGATCAAGAGTGCCATTTTTAAATATTTTCGATGGGTTCAGAACTTCCCACGAATTAAGTGAAGTGGAAATAATTCCCGACTCCACAATTAAAGTTATGATAAATGTGGAGGATGTACTGGCACATCGCCGCCGTTCTTTAAATCCGGCAAATCCTTTTATTAAAGGAACTGCACAAAATCCGGATGTGTTTTTTCAAAGTCGCGAAGCAGGAAATAATTATTATTTACAAGTTCCCGGTATCGTTAAACAAACAATGGAAAAGTTTGCCGAATTAACTGGAAGAAAATATAATTTATATGAATATTATGGTGTTTCAGATGCCGAAAACATTATTGTAATAATGGGTTCCGGAGCAGGTGCTGTGCAGGAATTGGTGGAATATGAAAATAAAAAAGGTGAAAAAACGGGTGTTGTGATTGTGCGACTATACAGACCATTTTTTGTGAAAGATTTTATCGGTGTTTTGCCAAAAACAGTTAAACGTATAGCAGTTTTAGACAGATGTAAAGACCCGGGTGCGATAGGTGAACCTCTTTATATGGATGTAATAAGTGCTTTGCATGAAGAGTTTACCGGAACAATGCCGTTTGTAATTGGAGGTCGTTACGGATTGGCATCCAAAGAATTTAATGCCGGAATGGTAAAAGCAATTTTTGCCGAATTAAAAAAATCGGATCCATTAAAACATTTTACCATAGGTATTGAAGATGATGTTACGCATTTAAGTCTTGATTACGAAAAAGAATTTTCACTGGAACACCAATATTATTTCCGCGGTTTATTTTTTGGATTGGGTGCGGATGGTACTGTGAGTGCAAATAAAAATTCAATTAAGATCATTGGCGATATCACAGGAGATTATGTGCAGGGATATTTTGTGTATGATTCAAAAAAATCAGGTTCATTAACCGTTTCGCATTTAAGGGCAGGAAAAAATCCTATAAGATCGGCTTACTTAATTAATTCAGCCAATTTTATTGCATGCCATCATTTTAATTATTTGAAAAAATATGATGTGCTGAAAGATGCAGAAAAAGGTGCAATATTTTTATTGAATGCACCTTATTCCAAAGAGGAAGTTTGGTTTAAACTGCCGGAAAAAATTCAGGAAGAGATCATACTTAAAAAATTAAAATTTTATGTTATCAATGCAACTGCTGTAGCAAAGGAAACCGGTATGGGAAGCAGAATCAATACCATTTTACAGACTTGTTTTTTTGCGATCAGCAATGTTATTCCAAAAGAAACCGCAATTGGTAAGATCAAGGATGCCATATTGGAAAGTTATTTTAAGAAAGGAGAAGCAGTTGTAAATAAAAATTATGAAGCAGTTGATAAAACACTCGAGAATCTGTTTGAAATTAATTACGGTGATCTTCAAACAGGCCATTTAAAATTAGATGCACCAGTTCCTGATAACAGCAGCGAATTTGTAAAAAATGTTTTGGCAAGAATTATTTCAGGAGAAGGTGATCAATTACCTGTAAGTGCATTTCCCGTGGATGGAGTATATCCTTCGGGCACTACACAATATGAAAAAAGAAATATTGCAGAAAATATTCCGGTATGGGACGAACAACTCTGTTCTCAATGTGGAAAATGTTTTCTTATTTGTCCGCATGCTGCTATAAGATGTAAAGTATATGAAAAAGATGCGTTGGAAAATGCTCCAACAACATTTAAATCACATGATCCTATTGGAAAAGAATTCTTTAAAGAACACGAAGCGTATACCCTACAGGTAAGTGTGGAAGATTGCACCGGATGTAATTTATGTGTGGAATATTGTCCTGTGGAAAGCAGAACAGAGCCGGGGCATAAAGCAATTAATATGGTGGATAAAATGAACCTTGTTGAAAGTGAAAGATTAAACTGGGATTATTTTCTTACGCTGCCGGATATTGATCGCGAAAGAGTAAATAAAAATACCGTGAAAGGTACACAACTTTTGCAACCATTATTTGAATTCTCAGGTGCTTGCGCCGGCTGCGGTGAAACTCCATATTTAAAATTGCTTACTCAATTATTTGGCGATAGAATGATAGTTGCAAATGCAACGGGATGTTCTTCTATTTTCGGAGGCAATTTACCTACCACACCTTGGTCGTTTAATAAGGCCGGAGAGGGACCAGCCTGGGCAAATTCACTTTTTGAGGACAATGCAGAATTTGGATTGGGAATTAAACTCGCAACCGATAAAAAAATGGAAATCGCGCATGACCTCTTATTGGAAATGAAAGAGGAAGTTGGAGAGGAACTTGTAAATGCAATAATCGGAACGCATGCAAGTGGCGAAGCAGATATTAAAAAACAAAAATTGCAGATCAGTGAATTGAGAAAAAGATTGCGTTCCAGTAAATCGCCTCAAGCCAATACTTTAATGCAACTCGCCGATTTTCTCGCGGAAAAATCTGTTTGGATAATTGGCGGAGATGGTTGGGCATATGATATCGGATTTAGTGGCTTGGACCATGTTTTATCAACCGGTGAAAATGTAAATATTTTTGTTTTAGATACGGAAGTATATTCCAACACCGGCGGGCAAAAATCAAAATCAACTCCGTTAGGGGCAAGTGCAAAATTTTCTATCAACGGTAAACGAACCGGAAAAAAAGATCTCGCATTGCAGGCAATTGCACATGGTAAAGCATACGTTGCACAAATTGCAATGGGTGCAAATGACGTGCATACTGTAAAAACAATTCAGGAAGCCGAAGCATTTCCGGGACCATCATTAATTATTGCATACAGTCATTGTATAGCACATGGTTACGACATGTGTCATGGAAACGATCAACAAAAAAATGCTGTGAATGCAGGTTATTGGCCTTTGTTCAGATACAATCCACTAAAGGAAAAGGGAAATCGTTTTACATTGGATTCCAAAGAACCTACAATTCCATTAAGTGAATTCATGTATCACGAAAACCGTTTTGATATAATCAGAACCAAAGATCCTGAATTGGCTGAATTGTTCTTGCATGAAGCGGAAGCAGGAATAAAAGACCGTTTAGAAAGATTAAATATTCTGAAAGCATTGTGATCATTTTCCGGTATGTAAATAAGTTTTGATTTTTATAATGTAAAAAGGGTAAATTTCGTTAAACAGTGAACCACCTGCTTCTATGAGATCTAAACTATTTTTTTTGATATTAAATTCCTTTATTTTTTGTTCCTGCAAACAAACTGCAGAAGAGGAAGCATTTAAAAATGCTTTGGAAAAATCAAATGAATTTATCATGGCACATAACGATCGGATTGCTCAAACAGCCTGGAAATTAGCAGAAGGAGACCCTAGGCAGACTACACAGGATTGTTTGGGGAAAATCAAACTTATTGTAACGGAAACAGCGTCTTTTATTAACCATGTACAAAGTGATTCTTTTCAGGTAACAATGAATTTGGCAAATATATTTAAAAAAGATTTGATAAAAAGAATAATCGAACCACGATTACAGGATGATTACTATTATAAATATACAAATAAAAAAACGGAAGTAAAAAAATATGCGGAAATTGTGATCATAAACGATATTCTATTGCTTGTTAATGACTTGCTTTCCTATCAGTCGGTTCAAAACAGATGGTCAGATATTAAAATTGATATTCCTCAGACAATATTTAAAATCGATTCGAACACCTATTTTGCTTTGATTGCTTTTGACCAGAGCTTAAAATCTGAATTAAAGGTGGAATTAAATTACATTCAACACGGAAATGCTTCGCTCTCGCCTTCGAGTTATTTATTTCATTATAAATCAGGTTTTTTCGGCGTGGCGCTAAATCTTGAAAGTTTAGAAAGTGGTAAGTTCGGAATTTATCAAATTAATTATACCGTAAAACTCAATAATGTAAATAAACGGAACGATTATGAATTTACTACATCAAATTATTTTAACATTATACAATAGATTAGGCTCAACACCATCCAAATCTCCACAGCATTAGGAGTCAATTTCTTTAATTATTCTTAACATGAATATCATATACATTTAAAATTGGCAACCTCTTTTAGCCAATTTATAACCAATGTTAACAGACTGTCAAACTTATAACAATTTATCATAAACTAAATCTAAACTTAACATTAGGTTAACGTAAAAGCCAAATGGCAAATTTACCTTTGCTTCGCTAAACTAAATTTTATGTTAACTAAACACATTGTTATTTTTGCCGTTGTTGTAATGTGCAGCATCGCTGCCTATTCTCAAATTGACAGCACCTTCAAACCAACTATTAAAGTAAAAGCACTTGTGCATTCCAGATTTGAAGCATCATTAACAGATAGTATTGAGGTGTTGAATAGATACAATGCGGTAGCTGTTGGGGCTAATTTTCGGGTTAGGCGAGCGGAGTTAAGAACGGACATTAAACTTACCGAAAGATTTGCCGGTGTAGTAAGAATACAATTGCCAGAATTGGAAGGCAGTAATATAGGTCGTACTATAGAGTTAGCATATATGGAATATAATTGGAATAATGCACTCAACGTCAGGGCAGGTCAATTTAAAATGCCTTTTGAGCTTGACGAGTTAACAAGCCACGAAGATCTGCGTATGATAGACAGAGGAACTACCAGAGATATTTTTGTATTAAACAATTTGGCTTCATACCAACCGGGTGTTATGGTGTTTGGAACATTTATGAAAGAAAAGTCACCATTAAATTATTACCTAGCAGTAGCCAATGGAAGTAACAGGAGTGTTATTTTAGATGATAATACTCAAAAAAATGTTGTCCTTCGGTTAGAGTATTCTTTAATAAAAGGTTTGAGAATTGGTGCTAATGTTCAAAATATATCCACTCAAAACCAAAATGCAAATGCATATGGTGCGGATGTAAGTTTCCAAAAAAACTTAACACCTAAAACAAAATTAATATTAGAAGGAGAGTATATTCAAGGAATAAATACTACATCATTTACAAAAGCAATTGTGGATGATACAACAGCAACAGAATTCTTAATTAATGATTATGTTCTTGACGGTTATTTTGCACAGGCACTACTAAAATTTAATATTAACAAACCTTGGTGCAAAATATTTGAGGTTGGTGGTAAATTTGAGAATACTGATCCAAATACGCTAATTGAATCAAACGATTATTCAACAATAACAGGTAATATTGGATTTACATTTTTGTCTGAAAACATGGCAAGGTTGCAATTGAATCTCATTCACACTAATTGGGAAACAGCCGTTTCCCCTGGAGGTATTGACCAAAGTAATATATTTGTTGTGCAATTTCAACTTAAAATATAATTTAGTAGGAAGCAATTTTTAGATTATTAGGAATACTAAATTTTTTATAAACCAATTCAACTAAACTTATTTAAATTGGACCTATGTCAATTATAAATCTAATAAATAAACGAATCGGACCATTGTTTATCTTTTTTATTTTCCATTGAAATAGTTACCTCCCAAACAAATATTAAAATGCCAGATTATAATTTTTCAAATGGTATTGGAATTGTAACACCAGACAGTTCATTTTCTTTAAATTTTAGATTTAGAATGCAAGCAGTTCGAAAGGTCTGTGAAGTATGAGAGCCCTTATTGACATTGTCCATTAGTTCCGATACTTCTTCCTCTGTTAGTTTAATTGTATATCGTATCATTTGTAATAGTTTTATCAAAGGTACAAATATATTTTAATTAAAAGTCATATTATATTTAACTTAACACTAGTTTTATTTTCGTGAAATTCAATTTTGACGCCTACCAATCATGTTATTAAATCAATTGCATCATTAATTTTATGCCCACCTTCTATAAGTTTCACATGCATTGAATGTTTATTTAATTATTATTGGCCTTGTCCCAATGAATAGGCTGCCTTGCCATCAAATTCATAAAGGTTTTCAGTTTTAATGGTATCAATGTTTGCTGTCAATGCACTTTGCAAAAGATCAATGATGTTTTCCTTATGCATTTCTGACCCTTCGATTGGTTTGAATCGGCACCTCCAATGGTCGGTACAAAAAGTTTCCTTAAAACCATCGGGCCATACCTTTATACCTCTGTTTGATATCATTGTAAGTATAATTCCATTGCGTTCAATTTTTTTTATTTTTTCAGCTAGTTCATTTGGATTGGCTCCTCCCCAATGAACAAATACATCAATACCTACTAGTTGTTTTTTGGCTGCTGATTTGCGTTTGTATTTAGGAAGATTTAAAGCAATATTGTTAGCATAGGAGACTTGATTTAAAATAGAAGGTTTATTACCAAGATTTGCGATTACTGCCTTTGCAAATTCTTTTGTGCCTAATTTTTGTTTGCTTATTCCCTCTTTATAAATATCATAAGTATGCGTGCCGTCCTCAATGGTTTTCAACCATGCATTTTGTACTTTTTCGGCCACTTCCGTTTGCCCTATATGATTCAACATCATGATTGCTCCTTGCAATAAACCCGAAGGGTTAGCTACATTTTGTCCTGCTCTCCGAGGGGCCGAACCATGAATTGCTTCAAACATGGCACACTCTTCACCAATATTTGCCGACCCGGCTAATCCTACCGAACCAGTAATTTGTGCGGCTATATCTGACAATATATCGCCATATAAATTAGGCATCACAATTACATCAAATGCTTCAGGTGTGTCAGCCATTTTAGCTGCGCCAATATCAATTATCCAATGTTCGTTTTCTATCCCAGGATATTCCTTCGCAATTTCATCAAACACTTGATGAAACAACCCATCTGTTTGCTTCATAATGTTATCTTTTGTAAAACAGGTTACTTTTTTTCTGTTTTGTTGCTTCGCGTATTCAAATGCATAACGTACAATTTTTTCGCAACCTGGGCGGCTTATTAATTTCAGGCATTGCACTACTTCATCGGTTTGCTGATGTTCTATACCTGCATATAAGTCCTCTTCATTTTCTCTCACAATAACTATATCCATTATTGGGTGCTTTGTGCTTACAAATGGATGCAAGCTCATGCAAGGTCGAACATTGGAATACAATCCGAGAAATTTGCGCGTTGTAACATTTAAACTTTTATATCCTCCACCTTGCGGAGTTGTAATCGGCGCTTTTAAAAATATTTTATTTTTTCTGATAGTTTCCCAGGACTCAGAGGCAATGCCTGATGTGTTTCCGGCTAAATACACCTTTTCTCCCACTTCAATTTCTTCTATTTCAATTTTTGCCCCTGCAGCTAAAATTATTGCTAATGTGGCGTCCATAATTTCAGGACCAATGCCATCACCTTTTGCTACCGTTATTTTTTTCATTTTCTGTTTGTTTAATTTTAACAGTGTAAAATTGTGGATTACTGATTATATATTTTCATTTATCTTCGTAATGTAATTCATAACCTTATTTTATGACCTATACTTTAAATCAACTTTAGGTATTTTTTAAAGTTGCCCAAATCCAAAGTGTAACGAAAGCTTTGGAAGAGCTGCAATTAAATCAGCCTGTGGTCTCAATATAACAAAAAATTTCTAAAGTCAATTTTAAATTCCATTGCCTGGAGTTGTTTGAAGAATTTTTTTACCCCCTCCCGATTTTGGCAAAAAAATCGCTACAACAGCAGAAAAATTAGTCAATTAAGTGTATGCTATCAATTACAAAACATTATCATGCAAAGATCAATTGATTGGAAGATCAAAAATTTCGGTAGTTTTAATTGCGAAAAATGATTATATTTAAACTAAAATGTGTTCACAATAGTAATCAAATGCAGAAAATAAAAATGTGTTGATTTGAAAAACTATTAATCCAATAGTTAAAACAAATCAACACAAATCAATATTACAAATTACTAATAAAAAATATATTAATACAGCCTATTTTATTATACAACTATGATAATTAACAACTATATTTTATAAAAATGTTACTTTACCGGTGGTGAGATCATAATACGCTCCAACGATTTTAACGCTATTTGCTTTAACTAAATCATTCACTACCGGACTAAATTTTAAAATATCACTAATTGTTTGTTTAACATTTTGCTTTGCTGTAGCATCCATCATAGCATCCATGTTGCTCTTATCACCTACAATGGCAGGTTTTATTTGATCTACCAATTGTGTAAGGTTGCCCAATTCTGCATTGTCAATTGCGCCTTTCACTGCACCACACTTATTATGTCCCATTACAATAATAAGCTTAGTTCCTACTGCTTTTGTTGCAAACTCCATGCTACCTAATATATTTGGATCTTCTATATTACCAGCAACTCTTGCTACAAAGATATTTCCGATACCCTGGTCAAAAATTACTTCCGGCGGAATACGAGAATCTAAACACGAAAGAATTAGTGTGTGTGGTTGCTGACCATTTTTAGTCTGCTCAATCTGATTTGAGTAGTCTATATTAATGGACTTATTATCCAAAAACCTTTGATTACCTGCCTTCATTTCTGCTAATGCCTCATCAGGCGTAGAAATTGTTTTAGCTGTATTATTAATGGAGGCTTCAGTGGCAGTAACATTCTTTGTTTGGTTGCAGGAACTTGTTACCAATAATGCTGCAATTGCTAAAATTGAGAGGTTTAAGTTTTTCATTTTTTTTATTTATATTATTAATAATTAATTTTTAACGAACTTATTTTTTATTAGTTTATCCTTACTGTAAGGTTTTATATTGGTAAATTGTGTTGATTCATAACTTGCTCCAGTTATTCGCTTTCCACACTGTACTTTAAATGAAATATTGAGTGAGCATAACCCTTAGCCGTTAAAACACTGGTGCATTTTGTATGATCTAACCAAAATTCTGCTTTTAAATCTATTTGTTGTAAACCGCTTGAGAAGTTGCAATTCTGGTAGTTGTGCCCATCCCTCCAACTCCAATTATTGTTATAATTTCCACCTCCTAATCCTTTAAAACCCTTTGTTACAAATGCTGACTTGGCCAGTAAAGGGCCAGTTTGAGGCAAGGGTAATAGAAAAAATAATATTCTAATATTGATATTCATTTGATACTATACAAAGGATTATAAGCCTCTTTCGGAACAAAGATACTAATACTTTCACAATTAATAGCAATACTATTATAAAAGAGTGTTAAAGTATTTTAAATTATATGATTACTATAATTTCTACATTTTAGTTACCTTTGAAGAAGTAAAGATTCAAATGGAGTTCAAAATATCGTTCCACGTAAATGAGTCAGTTTATCTGCGCAATCCAGAAAGCAGCGAATTGGGGAAAAATATAGTAAAAAAAAGCATTGACCTAATCTACAACTTGGGTTTTGAGTCTTTTACTTTTAAAAAATTAGCATTTGAAGTGGGGACAACTGAAGCATCAATTTACAGGTATTTTGAGAATAAACATCGCTTATTACTATACATTATAAGTTGGTATTGGTTTTACATGGATTTTCTAATTGATTTCCAATTGCAAAATATTACAGATAATAAGCAAAAAATTAAGACCATTTTAAAAATTCTCACCATCGAATTGCCTGAAAGCAGTGGTAATTTGGATTATAATAAAAGAATGCTGACTCAAATCGTAATTTCAGAAAGCAGCAAAGTTTATTTGATAAAAGAAGTGAAAGAAATAAATCAAAATAAGGTATTTAAGCCCTATAAAGATTTATGTGCAAAAATTGCAAGTGTATTAACAAATTATAATAATAACTATGCATTTTCTAAATCATTGAGCAGCACGATAATAGAAACTTCTCATTTTCAACAATATTTTAGTCAACACTTACCACGACTTACGGATGTGACTCTTGAAAATAATAAAAACTTTACTTATCAGTTTTTAGATGATTTAGTTTTTAAGATTTTGGATTAATTGTCGCGCAGTTATTGTTGCCGTGGGCTTGCACAAAACTTGTTAAGTAACCTGTCTGTTGAAGCGAATGCACTGCAAGGTGCCGTTCTTAAAAACCAATTTTATTTATATGTTTTATCAATTCTCATCAAACTTGTATACAGATTAAAATGTAACAACTCCGGAAAACCTATAGATTAAACTATTATTATCGCCATTTTCTAAATATGTTACGTCAGATTGTATCTTTAAACTATGTTTATTAAAGTAATGTGAAAATCCGATTACATATTCTTTTTGTGCATTCATAATGGAAGCTACTTTCGTATCGGGGTTAATTTGAGCGTACCTAATTGCAACTTCGTTCGTTTTAGATACAAAATAGCCAGACTGAATCATAAAAGAATTTCCTGCGATAACATAATTACTCTGCGTTGAATCTATGTTGTTGGTAATTATAGCTTTGTCGGAATTTCTATTGTAGAATTCTGATACAAGCGAAAAGCCTTTGTATTTAAAAAGTAAATCACCTCCGTAATATTTAATATTAGCTGTTTCTGCATTGAATAAAAAATCTCCTAATTGCCCCATTGTTCTTGTTGCATCATCATTAAAACTATATACACACGCAATAGAAAGTTTTGGTTTGTTTTCTCTTTCAATGTCAGCTTCAACGTAGTCTCCGAATTTTGAAAACTCTCCTAATGGCAAAAATTCCAATCGGGCAGCGTAACTAAGTTTGCCGTTTTTAGCAGATACAATTCTGCCTTCGCCACTTGATATTGCGAGTGTAGATTTTAAAACTGTTTTATTGATTCTGAAATTGTTATACAACCATATACCTTTATCTCTATCTAATGTAAAATTATTGTTTGAAATAGAACGTTCCACCAATTGAAGATTAGCAGAAGAAACTTGTCTTTGTCGATTCCCGGGAAGTTTAGTCTGTCCAAAACCAACACGAAGCCATTTATTAGGTTTGTAAAAAAGCATCGCATCTCTCAATACCAAATTATTCTGCGCCGTACTATTGCCTGAATTAATGTCACCATGTGCAAAACCCAACTGAATTCGATACGTAAATTGGGGATTAAATGCAGTACCTTGAAAATTTAAACGGCACCTTCGAAGCAAAAAGTCGGCACCTGTGGCTTCGTTTGTAATATCTCTTCTAGCTTCAAAAAGACTTTGAATTCTTCCACTTATTGCCATAGTAAACAAAGAATCGGCAGATGTAAATTGAACTCCTTTTCCAAAATCCATTTTAATAGAAGCATCTTCAACTTGTGCTAAACAATTGTAGCTTATTGCTAGAATACAAATAATAATTGTGGATCTTTTCATTTTTTCTATTTTTGTTACCATTGTAAATATAAATTATTGTTAGATTTCTATTGTTTTGTAGATCTGAATATTCCGGCCCCAACTGTACCACCATTCCGGTTTCAACTATAGATCCTAACTAACGTTTTTTATTGGTGTTTAAAATCAAATAATTACAAATCCAATATCCTCATTCGTGAGTTCAAATATAGTATTTTATTTATTCTGCTTACTAATTTGATCTATTCTTTTTGTTCTAAAACAGTATAACTACGGCCTGTGAAAAAGCACAATCGTTAGTAACTATTCAAAATTAGTAATAAAACTAAAAAAACAATACTCCCTTTTGAAAAAATTATAGTGATACAAATAAAAATGCGTGTATTTTCCATTTAAAACACAACGGCAAAAGACGAACTATGATAGGATATTGAGGCATTTCCCTCTTAGAAAACAGAGCGTATGATAATTATCCTTCCTTTTGAAGCGAAAGGGTCACCAAGTCTAATTTTGCAAAAAAAACAGCCCACCTTAAAATTAAATTAAATTAGATCGTTGAAAACGAAAACAAGCAAGATATTGACCCGGTGATAGTAAAACAGTAATTAAGCCATTAAAAAAACAAGTATTATCCACTCCATTAATGATTCTTGTAAACGATGATAAAAGCAATCAAACCCCATTCATAAACAATTTATTTAAATTTGGTTTAAACTCGAATCTCCTGAAAGTGCAGATGTGTTTAATACTTAAATGTTTATAGCAGTTATTATTGTTCTGATTCATTTGTCATATCAAAATTTAAATTTGCGTTTATAATAACACCCTTATTATTTTGAAATACATTTTGTCCATTTATTTGCCTAACGTGTTGAACTATCTGTTTAAGATAGCCGCCTTCAATTCTAATATTTTTATTAAAATGATTGCCCAACAAAATGCCTGTCCGATTTTGGCCAAAGACATTAGCATTTACATTTTTCCAAATCCAATAAATACCGCCTCTTACATTGCACTATAAGGCGTGTTCTCTTTCATTTCTTCACCTTTTAATGATATTTGTAATCTAACCATATATCTCATTCGTTTTAGTAACGGAAATTCGTCCTCTGCTATTTCGTTGGCCGAACTATACCGACCTGCGAAACGCTGTTCTAACATAAATCTGTGTGAAAAATCTATAAGGCCTTCTTTATGTGAAAGTTGCACCATTTCAAAAATACGATGTTCCGTAAAATTTGTACCTAAACTATTCTAAGGGATTTCTTCATATGGATAGGTTTCAATCCAAGCATAACCTGTACTAAATAACACTCGTGGGTTTAAGCTTTAATTTGCATCTACTCTTAATAGGTTTTGCTTCCAGCTGGTAATGTAATCGTTACTTCGCCATTGGTATTCGGAGTGAATTCCTACTTAATCAGAGACCTTAAAAGTTCCAAAATAATTGTACCCACCAATACTATTGCTCGCAGTTAGTCAGTTATTCTGTACATTTAAGTTATTAAATATACAGGAAATAAGGAAGACAAAATATTTACTATATAATTTTTTTCATATCAATAAAGAGAGTGATTTATAATTTTGATTTTCAACCTTTTTTTAATTAATTATTAGGGTTAAATGGTAGTGCTGACTTGTGAACAATAATGCGTAGTTTGCCGTCTTTACCTTTTTTGAAAACCCAAGTTTTATCTACCATCACTTCTTTTCCATCTTTGGCAGTTACCCACACATTACCCATTGTTATTGCAATGGAACCATAAATTTGTATGCCCTCATTCCCATTACCTGCATTGTCGTATCTTGCTTTTACCCAAGGTGTTAATGCAAAACCTTTATCGTTTGGATAATCAGGGTCGCCGCCTATAAAGTAGGCTAATGCTCCCTTTTTATCATTTCTAAATGTCTGGTCACCATATGCTAATGTAGGTTTAAAAAATACTTTTCCATTGTCGTAATTATATGCTTCTGAAAGTACTTGTTCGGCAAAAGTTTTGTAATCTCCTCCATCTTCTTTCAGTTTTCCAATTTTAACCAAAGCATCGCACCATGCCTGCTGTGCAGCGTTCACTTCATCGTAAGTAATAACGTCTTGTGCTCCTTCTTCAACATAGACTAAACCTAGGTCGTCGATTGTCTTTTGCACTTTTTCGTTGGTTTGTGTAACCACTTTTTGTGCTTCTTCTTTGGCTTTTTCTGTAACTTGGTTACAAGATGTAGCAAATAGACATACAGCGAGTGTTGCTAATACTAGATTTTTCTTGTTCATTTTTAATGACGTTTAAATTTGGCCTACTTTGTAAAACGGTGTTCGGCTTGTCCGAAAGTATAAACATGTAAACAATTATGATTTCATTTTGTTCAACAGGGGGTGATGTTTTCACCAAAGTCAGAGTTAGATAAGAACACCTCCATTGCAAACTTGCACTAAAACTTCCAAATAGACATAAAAAACACTACTGCCTTTCGAAAAAAAGCAACATGGATTTTATAACACCTCATAAGCGGACCAGATAATTTTTTTGGATTTGGGGATACCAAAAAATCTTTTAAATCAAGACTAAACTCGACTCTGCTAAAGTCGGAACTTTCTTTATTATTAGCTTTTTAAATTTTAATGGCCTTACTTTATCATGCGAATTAATTATGCAAAATTGACCGGTATATTTTGTAAATGCTAAAAATTATCATACCAATCAAAATACTTGGTAATTATATTAGACTTGTCTAAATGCAAATAATCAACATATGCTTTGGCGATGTCACTTAATACTTTCCCTTTTGGCCATATTAAGCTCCAATTACTTTTAATGGGTAACCCTTTTAACGGTATAATATGTAGCTCATTGTTTAATATTTCGTTTTTAATTCCAATTAAAGGCATTATCGAATACCCTAAACCTGCTAATACAGCTTGTTTAGTTGCTTCATTCGACATTAATGTCATTTTCTTATCAATTTTCAATTTTTTAGTTTCAATAAAATGTTCCATCAATTGCCGAGTGCCCGAACCCTTTTCACGAAAAATTAGCGCATTTTCTTTTAATATCGATTCTAATGTTTCATTACCCATTTGTTTTTTCTTTTTGCGCCCAATTAAAAATAGCCTATTAGGCATCAAATCAATTTTTTCGAAACTATCACTGCTCGGTTGAACAGAAACAAGTGAAAAGTCAGCTTCATTTTTACTTAGGCTGTCTAGAACCTTTTTTTTATTTGTAACGTCAATAAAAAGTTCTGTCTTCGGGTGCAGTTTAATGAAATCGGTCAAAAAATAGGGCATAATATATTTACCGGTTGAAACAACGGAAAATTTTAAGACGCCTTTTATTTGACCTTTATATTTAAATACTTTTGCCTGCAATCTTTCTACCTCATTAAGTATATGCTCAGCCGAATGGGCAACTTCATAGCCAAATTCAGTAATATAAATTCTGCGATTAATTATTTCAAAAAGTGGTATGTCAAATTGTAATTGGAAATTTTTCAATTGAATGGAAGCAGCCGGTTGCGACAAGTATAACTCTTCCGAAGCTTTTGTTACGCTCTTTAATTGAACGATTTTAAGAAAAATTTCAAGCTGACGTATCGTATAGTTCATAAGATTAATTTATGATTATTATTGTAAAGATATATAAACTATTATGAACTGTTCAACGTATTTTTGCCCTTGTATTAAAATAAATCAATAAAAAAATGAAAAAAAAACTATTAAATTACTCAATTGCCTTCACTGCAATTCTTTTCAGTGCTTGCTCCTCGAAAACTGCAGGTGATGCAACTACGATTCCTGTTGCCGCTGAGGAACAATCTGCAAAGCTTGTTTCAAGTGTAATGAGCGCTGAATCTCAATCTAGCCTTACTCCCGATCAAGTGATTGCTGAATTCAAACAAGGAAATATGCGCTTTCAGGAAGGCAAGCTAACAGCGAGAGATTTTCCGGCCCAAGTGCATAATACGGCCGCAGGGCAATTCCCTAAGGCGGTAGTGCTTAGCTGCCTAGATAGCCGTGTGCCTATAGAAACTGTATTAGACCAAGGTGTTGGAGATATTTTTGTTGGACGGGTTGCCGGCAATTTTGTAAATGTAGATCTGCTTGGAAGTATGGAATTTGCCTGTAAAGTTGCAGGTGCCAAACTTGTGATGGTAGTTGGTCATGAAAGCTGCGGCGCAGTAAAAGGTGCAATTGATGATGTAAAGCTTGGTAATATAACACCTATGCTTGCAAATATTAAACCGGCAGTTGAATTAAGTAAGGACTTTAACGGAGAAAAGACTTCTAAAAACGCTGATTTTGTAAAGAACGTAACCGAACATAACGTTGAGTTTGCAATTAAAGAAATTAGAGAGCAAAGCCCTATTCTTAAAGAAATGGAAGCAAAAGGGGAAATTAAAATTATAGGTGCCTATTATACCCTAGCTACCGGAGCGCTCACGTTTATGGAATAATTAGAATTTGATTTTTATAGGTTTTAGTTAACATCAGACTATCTTGACGAAGGGTAGTCTGATGATTTTATATCCTTTTTGTTAATTAAGTAAAAACATCTTGCAAACATGAATAAAATTAAAGCGATATTATTAATATGCTGTATATCACTATCAAGGTTAACATTTGGCCAAGATTCTGAATTTGGCAATTGGTTTATTTACTTTGGAAATCAAAAGTTTAATAGCAAATTTAACTGGCATAATGAAGCTCAGTATCGCAATTACAATTTTGCCGGCGATTTGCAACAATTGTTATTAAGAACAGGTATTGGTTACAATTTAACTGAAAATAATAATAATGTGCTACTAGGTTATGCTTTCATTAATTCTCAAAAGTATTTACCAAATTCAGAAGAAAAAATTGGTTCAAACGAACACCGGTTATATCAGCAATTTATAACCCGTCAAAACTTTGGTCGTGTATACTTACAACATCGCTATAGAGTCGAAGAAAGATTTTTAACCGAAGATTTTCAAATGAGATTCAGATATTTCTTATCTATGAATCTCCCCTTAAATAATAAAGAAATGGTTAACAACACAGTATACCTTTCAGTTTATAACGAAGTATTTGTAAATGCACAAGATCAATATTTCGATAGAAATAGATTGTATGGCGGACTTGGGTATGTTATTAATAAAAATTTTCGGTTTGAAACCGGGTTTATGCAACAAAAATTACAGGAAACTCAACGAGGACAATTTCAAGTCATCTTTTTTAATAATTTACCATTTAAGCAAGATTAATAAATTGTAGCTTAATTATTTAACGGTAAATGGCAAATTTTTGAATTTTGTCATATTTGGATAGGTGTCGTTTACTACCTCTTTAATCAATAATTTTCAGCTCCGCTGCCTGCAAAACCTCCTTATTCTCCGCCTCAAAATTATGCACAAAAACCACAGCACTCATATTATCTGCATTCCAATTTTCAGGTAAGGTATAAGAATATTTAAAAATATATCCTCTTCCCGCAACATTTTCCTCCGGTAAATTATCTCCTGCATAATAGGAGAGCATTTTTCTTAAAACATGATTATGTTCATAATCAGCAACCTCTCCCGCATCCGTTATTTGCGCGGCAATAATTCCGCTTTCCAGCAACGATACACTTAAATGATTTTTCAGAGTTACATCAACAGTATAATCAATAGCGATGGTAAGTGTTAATTCTCTGGTAATATCGTCATATACTTTTGTAACAACAATATTACAAGAAGGAACTTCGCTTAATCTGTCGTTGGTATAACTCACGATATTTCCGGGAGGTTCTGCAAGATATCCGTCAGTACTAAAATCAACTCTATCTATAAAACTGGCAGGATGACCGGCAACAGGGCCTAAATAATCATCATCTAAAGCTTCTGCTTCATCAGTTAGAAAATTCTGATCAAGATATAATGGATCTCCAAAATAATTATATTCTGCAATAGCAACAACCTGTGTTGGATTTGCTGCAATTGCTAATGCTATTGCGTCATGTGCATCAGGACAATTTACACAGGCAGCTCCGGTAAAATCTTCAATTAAAACTACTTTATCATCCGGTGATTGCGCCGTGCCTAAATAAGTTTCATAATCTGTTTCTGAAAGATTAATTGCCGGTCCTACTTCTTTACAGGAATACATTTGAAGCACTATAAGGAAACTGAATAAAAATAAATATTTTGTTCCGGGTATAAAATTATTTTTCATATTCTTTCTTTTAAAATTCAATTAAAATGTTGTTACCAATCCCGCTTTTAAACCGCTGAAAGCAGGTTCATATCGACACACCCCCCCGGTACATACAATTCCGGCAATTTGTTTTACATAGTTCAACGTAATTTTCGAAGATTTATGTGTAAAACCTCCAAAAACAGAGTAATAATGCAAAGCCTCTTCTGTAAGCAATGGATCATAATTCCACATATCGCTTAATGCAAAACTCCATTTTGGTGCAATATTAAATTCCACTAAACCATATACCCAACTTCCGTAATCCTGTTCAGTATTTTGATATTGCAATTCCACACGCATAGATTTTTTCTTATCGAACTTATATATAATTTCAGCAAAAGGAGTAATTGCCTGTACAATTGGAATATCCGGATGGTTCTCAAATATTTCCTGGTGATAGGTAATATATTGTCCACCCAATAATAATTTGTATTTTGGTTTGCGCATTTCAAAATCAACAAATATTTCCTGAAATAATTGAACACTATCATTAGTAACATTCGAATAATTTGCATTAAAAGTATAACCTTTTTTAGGCGTAAAAGTTAAATTTAACTGATAAGCTAATTCCCCTAATTCCTGCGCTACAGCTTGATATCGCGCCGTCAACCGCAACGAATTTTGTTTTGTTAGCGAGGGAAGATAATCCATGATGCCATCTAATTGTGTTTCATTTGGTGATACGCGCATTACCCAATTATCTACCATCCGCACCTGACCGGTAATTCCAAATCCATTTCCAATTTTAGAGGTGGAATATGAAAGTGATGAATAAATAACAGAACCATTTTCATTTACCAATTGATTATCAATATCCTTAATTGCTTCCTGACTTTTTTGTGCATATTCAATATACCAGCTCACATCTTTTACGGTTAATGTGTTGTAAAACGATGCTGCATACATATTATATTTTGGAACAAATCTGTCTTCAAGATCATATCCGTTTATCTGATCAACAATAATATTCATATTCTCCTGATCTATAGTTCTGTTTACAAATGCAGCACCGGGTGCAATTTGTATAGTTTGATTTTTAGTGGGAATAATACCTTCTATATTTGCTCCTTTAATTACAGGAGTATATCTCGAAAAAAGGTTTTTCATTTGTCCCCCTATTGCTTTAACTGTCCAGTTTTCATTAATATTATATTGCACCTCCATACCAAATAACGCATTATCTATTCCTAAAGTGCGTTCCTCGTAAGCTCTAAACACTAATCCACTTCCAAATTGATCGTAGATGTATCCACCCGTAATGGTTAAAGCATCAATCTTTTTTTTGATATACCACCTTCCTATTCCGGCGTCTGTATAAGGAATACCCGGATTGTGTAAATTGGAATTGTTGAAAATATCCAACCTTAAACCTGCTTCGATTCCAAATTGCTCATTCCGGTAACTTGTATTCAACCATCCATTCGATCCGCTTAAAAGGTTGTCGTAGTGAGGAGTTCCGGTTGCACCAATGGATGAATCGCTTTGGTAAAACTCGGTATTAAGTTGAAGATCACCTGAAAAACTGCTTTGGGCAAATAGTGCAGAGACGCCTAAAAAAAATGGTAATAACAGTAATTTTTTTCTCATATAGAATGGGTTTCCCGGCACTAAGGTAAATAGGTGAATTGAATATAGGGGCAAGGGTATGTGTTCAAATGTCTGTAAGTGTTAATTTTACTGGTATTTTGATTGCACGGAAAATTGTAATATTCCTGTAAAATTTTAATTTCCCATGACATATTGTATCACTTGCTGTCTTTTTAATGGCATAAATATTGACTGAGATGCCTATCTTTGAACTACAAAAAATAAATATAATGAAAAAATTGGTAGTAATGCCCTTTTTTGTTTTAATCTGCACTTTGGCTGCAAAGGCACAGGATCCTATTCCTGCTTTGAGTCTGTATGATATAAAAGGGAATAAAGTGGAAATATCCGATTACAAAGGTGATGGGAAGATACAGATATTTAGTTTCTGGGCAACCTGGTGTGTTCCCTGTAAAGAGGAACTCAATAATATGGCCGAGATTTATGAAGACTGGCAAAAGGACTATAACGTGGAAATAATTGCAGTTTCTATCGACGATGCTAAAACCAAGGCAAATGTAAAATCATATGCTGAAGGTCAGGGATGGACTTATACAATTGTTTTAGATACTAACAAGGAATTACACCGACTTTTAGGTGGACAATCTGTACCCTTCACAGTGTTAACCGATAAAACCGGAAATATAGTGGAAAAACACACCGGTTATATTGAGGGTGATGAATATGTACTTGAAGAAAAAATAAAGGAACTTTCAAAGCAGCAATAATCCACAAAAACTTTCAAAAGGAACTCACAAGGTTCCTTTTTTTGATTTATCCTTATAATAATTGTTAAACACTGTTAACGGATGTTGATTTACCCGAACGCAATACATCTATTATTGTTTAGTTATATAAATTTGACTTTTGTCTAAAGTGGGAAGATGAACAGACTGAAAACATTAATAAAATTAAGTAGTATCGTATTGCTGTTTTGTGGGTTTTTGATATTTACAACGGGTGCCGACTGCAATAAAGTGAGATCGGAAACAATTGTAAATGATTCGATTAGGATAGCGGAATTAATGTTATTGGATAATGGCGAAATTCCGGTTGAGAATTTTTTTAAAAATCCCGAAAAAACGGCCTTCTGTATTTCACCCGATGGCAAATACATTTCTTACCTCGGCCCATACGAAACCCGCTTGAATATTTATGTGCAAAAAGTAGGAGAGAGACAATCCCCGATTCGGGTTACCGCTGAAACCGAAAGAGATATCAGCAATTATTTCTGGAAAAATGACAATACTTTGCTGTTTATTAAAGATTCAGGTGGCGACGAAAATTTTAAATTGTTTGCAATTAATAAAGATGGTTCCAATAAAAGGGAATTAACTCCTGATAAAAACGTGCGTATTGAAATCATTGATGAATTGCGGGATTTTCCGGATGAGGTAATCATTGCAATGAATAAAAATAATCCTGCACTTTTTGAACCGTACAGATTAAATATCCGAACCGGTGAACGTAAACAACTTGCCGAGAATAAAGATATTATCAACCCTGTTACAATTTGGAAAGCAGATAATGAAGGTAAATTACGGTTGGCTGTAAGTGTTGAAAAAGGAACAAAAACACATTTACTTTATCGCGCTACAGAAAATGAACCTTTTACTTCCATTCTTGTGAGCGATTGGAAGGAAATGGTGGAACCTTTATTTTTTGATGAAAACAATAAATATATTTATGCGCTGTCGAACCTCCATCGCGACAAGGCGGCACTGGTGAAAATAGATCCTGCAAATGCACAAAATGCTGAGATCATTTATGAACATCCTGATGTTGATGTTTTATATGCAGAACGCTCTCCAAAAAAACATAAACTGATTTCCTGTTATTATGCTACAGATAAAAAACATACGGTATTTTTTGATGAAGAACTGAAAACAATTTATAACCAATTAAAAACTGAATTTCCAGGAAGTGACATCTATTTTAATTCTTATTCAGATAATGAAAAGAATTTAATAGTAAGAACCTTTAACGACAGAACCCCCGGCGATTTTTATTTGTATAATGCAGAAGTAAAATCAATTACCCACCTTGCAGAAATAAATCCAAATATTAATAAGGATCAAACTTGTGCAATGCAATCAATTAAATTTTCTTCGCGCGATGGTTTGCAAATAAATGGTTATCTCACAATTCCTAGAGTTGAAAATAAAAAATATTTACCAACCGTAATATTAGTGCACGGTGGCCCAATGGCACGCGATTATTGGGGTTACAGAGCCGATGTGCAATTATTGGCGAGTAGAGGATATGCAGTATTCCAAATTAATTTCAGAGGTTCATGGGGATATGGAAAAGAATTTGCCATCAAAGGATTTAAAGAATGGGGAAAAGCTATGCAAAATGATATAAGTGATGGAGTGGCATGGCTCATTAATGAAGGAATTGCCGACCCGGATAATGTCGCAATTTACGGCGCCTCCTACGGCGGATATGCGGCATTGGCCGGTGCTACTTTTACACCCGACCTTTATGTTTGTGCGATCGATTATGTGGGTCCATCCAATTTATTTACCCTTTTAAATAATTTACCCTCTTATTGGGAGCCTGAAAAAGAAATGATGTACGAAATGATAGGAGATCCAAAAAAAGATAGTTTGTTATTAGTGGCAGCATCACCTGTATTTCATGCAGAGAATATAAAAATTCCATTATTTATTGCCCAGGGCGCCAACGATCCGCGCGTAAGCAAAACGGAATCAGAACAAATGGTGGATGCATTGCGTCAAAGAAATATTGACGTAGTGTATATGCTAAAAACAAATGAAGGTCACGGGTTTAAACTCGAAGAAAACCGCCTTGAATTTTATAAAACCATGATGGGTTTTCTGGCTACCAATATGAAAACTAAAAAACCATTGTTGTAATTTTCAATTTCAATTTGATCTATTCCCGTTAATCTTCTCCAAACAAATCACCAATGATTCCATCGGAAATAAATTTTCCTTTTTTGGTTATAATTAATTTATCATTAATATCGGCAATATAATTTTCCACTATATATTTTTCAGTTTCCTTCATTAAACGGTTCAATTCCTGTTCACCAAATCTTGTTGCAAATTGATTTTTATTCAACCCCCACATTGTTCGCAGCGAAACCATGATATATTCATTTATTTGTTGGGATATTGTTAATTCTTCAGATTCGAAAAAAGAGTTTCCCGAACCAATATTTTTTATGTATAGCGCATTATTGCTGACATTCCATTGTCTTGAAATTCCATTAAAAGAATGTGCCGATGGCCCAAATCCTACATACCAGTTTCCTAGCCAATAGGCAGTATTATGTCGGGAATATTTTTTATTTTTTGCAAAGTTGGAAATTTCATAATGTTCATATTCGTTCGAAACCAAAAGATCAGTTAAAATTTCAAATTGTTCCGCTGCACGATCTTCATCAGGCTTTATCATTTTCTTTTTTGCAATGAGATGAAACAATTTTGTTTTGGGTTCTACTGTTAAAGCATAACAAGAAATATGGTTGATATTAAAACGCAACAATTTTTGAATATTGTCTTCCCATTCCTCATTGGTTTGATCGGGTATTCCATATATAAGATCTGCTGTGATATTTTCAAACCCTGCATCTTTTATCAATTGTAAACTTTTTTCAGCCTGTTCTGCATTGTGTGAGCGGTTCATCATTAACAAGTCGCGGTCGTAAAACGACTGTATACCCAAACTAATTCGATTAATTCCGCTTTCTTTAAGTTCTTTTAATTTGTGTGTGCTGATATCATCCGGGTTTGCCTCCAGCGTTATTTCAACGTCGTTATCAATATTAAAAGACCTATTTAATGATCCTAATATCAAATTCAGATCTTTGGTGGATAAAAGAGATGGTGTTCCACCTCCAAAATAGATTGATTGAATGCTTCTGTCTTGGGTATATTGTTTCCTGCTTTCTATTTCCGCTAATATTGAGGAAATGAATTCACCTTTTAATGCTTGCGATGTAGAAAAATGAAAATTGCAATAGGTACAAGCCTGTTTGCAAAATGGTACATGTATATAAATTCCTGCCTTGTTTTCGTTAATCTGCATTGCAGTGCAAATGTATCAGTAAATTTGCTCTCATTATCATGCAGCTTCGTATACTTATTTGGATAATATTGTGCTGTGCCCTTCAACCACTGAGGGCGCAGGATTCCATTTTTTTTCTTGTTATTACGGAAGAAGAACAGGAAGCCGCCAATAAAAAAGGTTCATCCGATAAATTCGGGCAGTTTGAATCAAAATTGGAACGAAATATTTTTTTAAATGAATTAATGTATGACTATTACCAAAAAGGATTTCTTACAGCATCCTGGAGCATTCTTGCCGATAGAAACGATACACTATTCATACGGATGGAAAAAGGTAAAATAATTAACTGGATACAATTAAAGACCACCAATGTAGATCCCTATTTTTTAGATAACTGCGGATATAGGAAAAAGGATTTTGAAAATAAAACTTTTCGTTACGATGAGCTGGCGTCAGTAATGATAAAACTATTATATTTTGCTGAGAATCATGGTTTTCCTTTTGCCACTGTTACAATCGACAGCTTAATTTGGAACGATTCTTCCATAACAGCAGATCTGATTCTTCAAAAAAATCAATTCATACTTTTTGATACCATCGAAATAATAGGTAATTTGAATTTAAATGGAAATTATCTGCGCCAATATACCGGAATTCATTCGGGGGAACCATATGATCAGGAATTACTCAATGGGCTGGATAACAGATTAAAAGAGATCCCCTTTACTTCCGTTAGACGGAATACTAAAATTGAATTCTATGGTAATACAGCAAAGGTTATCGTTTATCTGGATGAAAAAAAAACAAGCAGATTTGATTTTATTGTAGGTGTTATTCCTAACACCGAAATTACAGGAAGGTTTATTATTACAGGCGAAGGAAGATTAGATCTGAATAACGTTTTTAATGCAGGTGAAATTTTTAAATTTCATTTTTCAAAACTCGAAAGCACAACAAAAGAATTGCAAACTTATTTCGGATATCCTTATTTACCCGGTTTACCACTTGGCCTGGAAGCTGATTTTAACTTATTTTTAAAGGACTCCAATTTTTTGGAATTATCCTCCTCCGCAGGACTTTTATACCAATTCGGAGGCAGCAATAATATTAAAGCCTTTGTTTCCTTTTATAGTTCTTCAATTTTAACGGTAGATACTAATTTTATTTTATCTACAAAAACACTTCCTTCAAATCTTGACCTTTCCGAAAGAGCATATGGTTTAACCTGGAACTATGAACAACTCAATTATAAATTTAATCCGAGAAATGGATATGCTTTTTCACTCACCGGATCTGCCGGAACAAAAACCATTAAAGAGAACAATACCATTTCCTCTTTAGTTGATCCGGAGTTTCCGGATTTTGATTTCGGAACACTTTACGATAGTATAGATACAAAAACGCTTTCCATTAAATATAAATACGATCTGCGTTTTTTTATTCCCTTCTTTAAAAGAAATACACTTTTATTGCAAACACATGGTTCCGCCATAATTAATGCTTCAATTCTCCAAAATGAATTGTTAAGGTTGGGGGGAAATTCGGGTTTGCGCGGATTTGACGATCAATCTATTCCCGTTTCTCAATTCCATATTTTTACCGCGGAGATAAGGTATTTGCTTTCTCAAAATTCGTACGCCGCTATATTTGCTGATGCAGGATATGTAGAAAATAAGGGCGTGGGAATATCAACCAGCGATTTCCCCTATGGAATTGGCGCCGGGGTCAATTTTGAGACAAAAGCAGGTATCTTTGGACTCAATTATGCTTTGGGAAGTCAAAACAATAACCCTCTGAGCATTAAAAATGCAAAAATTCATTTCGGTTACGTGAATTATTTTTGAGTGGGAAAATATTTTTTTTTAAATCTGTTTTTGATCTGTTTTACGGTTTTGATCTTCGGTCAATCTGCACAGATAATTTATCCAAATGATTCCATTTCTGGTCAGCCTGTGGAACCGGAATTTCCCGTTGTAATAATTGATACTGCTGCAGTTTTGAAAGAACTCAACTTTCCTAAATTTTCTTACGACTCTCTTTTTACCGCAAGTTCCAATGCAGGCGAACAGGTTTTGGAAAGTCAGATCCATATTAGAAAAAGAGACGTGCTTTTACCGGTGCTATTGCTCATAATGCTAGTGTATGTTACCTGGCTGCGTTATGTTTTTTCTAAGGAACTCAGCGAAAATTTCACGGTAATTCTCAATAACAATCTTGGTCAACAAATTTATCGGGACAGAGAGTTTTCTGCCAATATCTTTAAACTGCTCACCTTTGTAAATTTTACTTTAACAGCAGGTATATTTTTATTCTTATTAGCAGCGTATTTTAAAATTTCCCTGCCTTTTGAAAACATGATTTATAATATTTTAGCCTCCATTGGCCTTATTATTTTACTTTATATAGTTAAGGGATTCTGGTATGCAATGATCTCCGCAGCCTTCAAAATTGGGCCTCAAATCAGTTTTTTTCGGTTTAATGCGCAGGTAATCTATCATTTGCTCGGAATTGCATTATTACCCTTTGTAATTTTAGCAGCTTTTGCCGAACCTCCTGTGAGCAATTGGTCACTTTTAGGGGCTGCTTTCTTAATATTATTTGGCCTGTTATTGCGGCTTTTCAAGGGTATGGCCGTGATGGGCACCTTCGATCGGTTTCATATCGTCTATTTTTTGCTGTATATTTGCGCCCTCGAAATAGCACCAATTCTAATAGCCGTTAAGTTATTTAGCACTTGGGGTTAGGGGAAGGAAAAAAATTTGCCGATGAACAACAGCCAGGAACCGTTAATAAAATCAGTAAAATCCATTCTCGTTTCGCAACCTAAACCACCTGAAACCCCAAAATCACCCTATCAGGAGCTTGCGGAGAAATATAAAATTAAAATTGATTTTCGTCAGTTCATTCAGGTTCGTGGGCTTTCCTCTAAAGAATTTAGAAAACAACGTATCAATATACTCGATTATTCGGCTATCATTTTTACCAGTAGAAATGCGATCGACCACTTCTTCCGCCTTTGCGAAGAATTGCGTATTCGTATGCCCGAAATGACTAAATATTTTTGTGTTTCGGAAGCCATAGCCGTTTATCTTCAAAAATATATTCAGTATAGAAAAAGAAAAGTTTTTTACGGTTCCGGAAAAGAATCTGAGTTGCTCGATCTCTTTAAAAAACATATTTCCGAAAAGTTTTTATTTCCCTGCACGCCTAATCATAAAGATATTTTTACCGAATTTCTAAAAAATAATAATGCCAATTTTACAGAAGCAATTATTTATGAAACCGTTTCTGCCGATCTGAGTGATATGAACGGCAAAATCAATTATGATATGATCGTGTTATTTACCCCAACAGGAGTTCAAAGCCTTTTCCAAAATTTTCCCAATTTCGAACAGGGAGACCTGCGCATTGGTTGTATGGGAAGCACTACACACAAAGCTATGGAAGATAATCATTTGCGTATTGATATAAAAGCACCTACTCCCGAAACACCTTCTATTATTATGGCACTTAGCAATTATATTGCGTTGGCTAATAAAAAAAAGTAAGGAAGCGAGTGCCTAATGGCGAGTATGTTCCAGCACGGATTAAAAATCGCAATCCACGAAAGATGTAATGCGTTGTGATCCAAGATCAAATTCAAAAAACACGAAAAATTAATTTCTACTGCAAAGTTCCTTCCACTTTAATGAAAAATCAGAAGCCAAATCATCTTGAACACGAAAATTCACCCTACCTGCTTCAGCATGCCTATAATCCTGTTGAGTGGTTCCCGTGGGGGGACGAAGCATTGCAAAAAGCAAAAATGGATGACAAACCCATTTTAGTTTCTATTGGTTATGCAGCATGTCACTGGTGCCACGTAATGGAACACGAAAGTTTTGAAAATGAAGAAACTGCTCTTTTTATGAATACCTGGTTTGTAAATATTAAGGTTGATAGAGAAGAAAGACCGGATATTGATAATATTTATATGAATGCATGTCAGTTACTTACCGGTGCCGGTGGATGGCCATTGAATATATTTCTGACTCCTGATCTTTTGCCATTTAGCGGAGGTACTTATTTTCCGCCAAAACCCGGTTATGGCAAACCTTCCTGGATGGAAGTTTTAATGTATATGAAAACTGTTTTTTCTAACGAACGTGATAAAGTCGAAAGTCAGGCAATAGCGCTTTCAGAGCACATTTTACAAATGGACAATACTTTTATTTCTCCTTTACAGGATTTATCTGTAGATCAGGCTCCATTCACAGACTCAGAATTAGAATCTGCAATTTCTACCCTAAAAAATAATTTTGATACCATTGACGGTGGGTTTGGTTCAGCACCAAAATTTCCCGGTACTATGATTTTGCAATTTTTGTGGAGATCAAATTATTTTCAAAAGGATGCTGACATCGAAAAGCAGGTGCATTTAAGTCTTCAAAAAATGATGTACGGCGGAATTTTCGATCAGGTAGATGGTGGATTTGCGAGATATACCGTTGATAAAAAATGGATCATTCCGCATTTTGAAAAAATGTTATACGACAATGCTCTGCTTATTCAATTATATGCAGAAGTGTATATGGGTACTTTAAATAAAGATTATTTACAAGTTGTTTTGCGTTCACTCGATTTTTTAGAACATGAAATGATGAGTGAGGAGTTTGGATTTTATTCTTCTTATGATGCAGATTCTGAAGGAGAGGAAGGTAAATATTACACGTTTAATTTTTCAGAAATAAAAGCGTTATTTGGGGAGGATTACCTGTTTGTTTCCAGTTTATACAATATAGAAGAAACAGGAAACTGGGAGCATACCAATATTTTATATCGCAACATCGACAATGAAACGCTGGCAAAAAAATTTTCCATAAACATCTCAGAGGTAGAAAACAGAATAAAGATTGTCAATACAAAATTAATGAATTATCGTGCAACGCGCATAAAACCCGGACTCGACGACAAAATAATATTATCCTGGAATGCTTTTACCTGTTCTACTTTTGTTCAATCATATAAGGCAACTGCAATAACAAAATTCAAAGATATTGCAATTAAAAATATTACATTTTTAGCACGTGTTTTTGAAGATAAGAATGTTGAGGGTCAACTATACCACACCTATAAGAATGGTTATGCAAAACATCCTGCATTTATAGAAGATTATGCTGCAATAATACAGGCATATTTAGATGTTTATGAAATTACATCCGAAGAAAAATATTTACAACGCGCACAAATACATACCACCTTTGTAATAAAAAATTTCATGGATAAAGAGGGTGTGTTTTATTTTACGCATAAAGATCAAAAGGACATTCCGTTGCGCAATAAAGATTTTTATGATAATGCAACTCCATCCGGAAATTCGATAATGGTGCATAATCTTATTCGCCTTGCAATTTTAACAGGCGAAAAAAATTGGTATGATATTGCCATAAGTATGTTGATGAAATTAAAACCCGCCATTTTAAAACACGGATCTTCCTTTGGAAATTGGTTAAGCGCTGCATTAAAAATTGTTTATCCATATGCTGAGGTTGCGGTTATAGGTAAAGATGCCCATTCCTTGAGAAACGAAATGCAACATATTTATTATCCCCATTTAATTTTACAAACGGATGTTTCCGGAAATTCGGAGCTCCCTTTATTTAAAAACAGATTCAAAAATGAAGGCACTTTCATTCATTTGTGCAGAAATAACGTTTGTAAACTTCCTGTCAGTTCTGTTGGAGACTATGTTTTAGCCCTGAAAGAATTTTGAAATAAGCCCATTTCGAATTAATTTTAGCTCAGATACGAAACAAATTCTGTTTTCGTTATTGGAATGATAGAAAGGATGAAAGGAATTTTACGCAAGATATTTTTTATTTACTTAATGCTAACAGTGTCTTTTTACTTAAAAGGACAGTCAGCACCCTTCCATAGTTACGCTCAGCAAGACCCACAATTTACACAATATATGTTCAATCCGGTATATATTAATGTGGCTGCTGTTGGCAATGAACAGGCATGGGTATCCACTGTTAATGTCAGAAATCAGTGGGTAAATCTACCGGGAGCACCTGTGTCACAATCGCTTACCTCACACCTTCCTATTTACAAACTTAAGGGAGGTGCCGGAGTAACAATAGTGAACGATATCGCGGGTCAACAGCGAAATACAGGTGCAATGCTCCTGTATGCATTTCATAAACAATTCAGGTCATCAATTTTGAGTTTCGGAGCAGGAGCAGGTTTCATACAACAGTCTATCGATGGCAGCAAATTGATCACGCCCACAGGCAATTACGAGAATAATGTGAACCATAATGACCCATATTTGCCTGTCACATTAAGCTCTCAAGTGTTACCCGACGCTTCGGCAGGTATTTATTTCTTTGGAAAAAATTTGACCGCAGGGATTGCCGCATCTCATCTATTGTCGCCGGTTTTAAATGGAAAAGACGCGACTATCAGTGATGTGCAATATTACCCCGGCGGGAACGTTTATATCAGTTATAAATTTGAGGTGAACGATAAAATTGATATTACACCTAATGTTCTTTATAAAACCGACTTCGTTGAAAGTATTGTTGATGTGAATACGATTTTTAGTTATAACAGCAATATTTTAGCAGGAGTATCGTTTAGGGGATATGCAAACAGTCAGTATGACGCAGTTGCATTGATAGCAGGTTTGAATATCACAGATAAGTGGCGCGTAAGTTATAGTTACGATATCACAACCTCAGCCTTAAATACAGTAAGTTCAGGATCACACGAATTAGTGCTCAGATATAGTATCCCGGTTGTAAAACCAAGAGTAGGAAAGATGATTAACAATCCGAGATATTTATATCATTAACAGTGTTTAATTTGTTAATTTAAAGAAAGTTACTAATTTCACATACTTTTAGAAAAAGTGTGTGAAAAAACTGGGGCGAAATATTATTTTTAACCAAAAAAAATGATATTTTTACACGGTTAAAGTTACAAATCATGTCAAGTATGAAAAGAAACCTGCCATTATTACTTTTTGCATTCGTAGCCATCCTCGCCGGAAGCGGCTGTAGTCACTCCAGTTGGGATGATTATAGAGGACAGTTGCTGGGAATGCAGGACCGTCCGGTCTGGGAACCCATCAATCCATTTGGAATGGTGTACATCCCTTCCGGAACTCTGCACGTCGGGCCGAGCGACCAAGATGTTAACAATTCCCTCTGGCAACGAACCAAATCAATTTCCATTCAGGGTTTTTACATCGATGATGCAGAGATCACAAACAACGAATATCGTCAGTTTGTTTTCTGGGTGCGCGATTCTATCTCCCACGTTCTGCTAGATCATTATGCAGAAGAAGAAGAAGGGGAAGCCACCGAAGAACCTAAGATCGACTGGACAATGCCGATCGATTGGGAAGATGAAGAAACAAAATCACGTCTGGAAGAAATTTATCTCCCGGGTAGCGAAACCTACTATGGCCAAAAACAAGTTGACACCCGTCAACTGATCTTTAGTTATCGTTGGGCAAAATGGAAAGAAGCTGCTTCAAAATCAAACCGCGATAAAAATATTGCAGATTTCATGGTGGAAGAGCCAATTGAAATATATCCGGATACTTTAGTTTGGGTGCATGATTATACTTATTCATACAATGAACCAATGACCCGTCAATATTTTTCGCACCCTTCCTTCGACGATTACCCTGTGGTTGGTGTTTCCTGGAAACAGGCAAGTGCTTTTACTACCTGGAGAACCGATTTCTGGAACGACTGGAGAAGATCACATGAAGAAGTTATTGTAGATGATTTCCGTTTACCAACCGAACACGAATGGGAATATGCTGCGCGTGGCGGAAGAGATGAAGCGCCATATCCTTGGGGCGGACCTTATGTAAGAAATACCAAAGGTTGTTACCTGGCCAACTTTAAACCCGGGCGCGGTAATTATCCTGAAGATGGTGGTTATTATACTGTAAAAGTTTACTCTTATGCGCCGAATGATTTCGGAGTATATAATATGGCTGGTAACGTATCCGAATGGACCTCTACCGCATTTGCAGAAAATTCTTATTCCTTTATTCACGATGAAAACCCTGATTACCGATATGATGCAGATGAAAATGATCCGCCGGCAATGAAAAGAAAAGTTATCCGCGGAGGGTCATGGAAAGATATCAGTTATTATATACAGACAGGTTCAAGGCACTGGGAGTTTCAGGATACAGCTAAATGTTATGTTGGATTTCGCTGTTGCATGACCTTCCTCGGTCGCTCAATGAGTGATTTCTAATAAATAATTTCCTAACCAATTGAGAATACACATCGTCAGCAATTTTTAACAATCATTCTAAAACTAAAAATTTAAAACAAAATGTCAGCATTTTTCGAAACCGATCGTTTTAAACGTCTCAAAAATCTCATCATCGGACTGGGTGCATCAATTGTACTTGTAGGAGCTCTGTTCAAAATCCTCCACTGGGATGGTGCCGATTTCATGTTAATGGTGGGTATGTTTACCGAAGCATTCATTTTCTTATTATTAGGTGTGCTTCCTCCGCACAAAGATTATTACTGGGAGAAGATATATCCGGATCTTGATATCGCTCCTGAAGTGGAAGAAGCTAAATCAGGCAAAAAGGTTCACAAAATGGAACCAAGAGAAAGCGTTACCAAACAATTGGACAAAATGCTGGAAGAAAGTAAAGTGGAGCCAATGATGATCGAAAGATTAGGTGATAATTTAAAGAGATTAGGAGAGAATATCGAAAAACTCTCTGATGTTCAGGATGCTGCACTCAACACCAATGAGTATTCAAGTAAAATCAAAGATGCTTCCATTGCTGTTGCTGAAATGCGTGATGCCTATTCTAATGCTGCTAAAGCAATGGAACAGATTACTTCAACGTCAGTTGATACAACAAAATACCATGAGCAAGTGCAAATGGTTACTAAAAATTTAGGCCAGTTGAATGCAATTTACGAATTGGAATTACAAGATACCAACAACCATCTTAAGGCAATGAACAAATTCTATGGCAGCTTGAATAGTGCAATGGATAATCTTCAGGAATCAGTAACAGATACTGCTAAATACCGTGAAGAAATTGGTCAGTTGTCTACTAATTTGGCTGCATTAAACCGTGTTTATGGTAATATGCTAAGTGCAATGAGCACAGGTGGTAACCGTTAATTATCAGAATTGAGTTATATATTTTTTTAACAATATAAATTATAAATAAAAATGTCAATACCTAAGGAACCACGCCAGCTCATGATCAACCTCATGTACCTGGTGCTTACAGCCCTCCTGGCATTGAATGTATCTGCGGAAATTTTAAATGCTTTCAATACGGTTAATAAAGGTATCGGAGAAAGTAATGTTATCTTAACGGATAAGAATATTGCTCTGATGTCTAATATTGAGGAAACTGCAAAAAGTGACCCAAGACCTGAAACGCAAGCTAATTTGGCTAAAGCCCAACAAGCTGCAGCAATTAGTGCAGATTTCATTAAAGTATTAGATGAATATAAAGTTGTAATTATGGACCTTGCAGGTGGCCCTAATGAAAAGGAGCCTACTAAACTTTTGAAAACAGAAGGTGAGCAGGAAAAAACCAGTAATTACATGATCAAACAAGGGAAAGGAGATGAGTTAAAGGCTAAAATTGATGATACTAGAAAGAAATTTTTGGACTTGATCGGAAATCAAACCGGAATAGATGTGCCACTAAAGGCTTCTGATATTCCTTCTGATGCCGGCAAAAGAACTTGGGCAGAATATAACTTCGACCGTGTTCCGGCTATCGCGATTTATACCCTGCTTACAAAATATCAACAAGATGCAAAAAGTGCAGAAAGTACAATTCTTGCTTTTCTTGCAAGAGATATTAATCTTAGAGATTTTAAGGTTGATAAAATGAAGGCTTTGGTGTCTGCACCTTCTTCTTATGTTCGCAAAGGAACTGAGTATACAGCAAGTATATTTGTAGGTGCAACTTCTACTTCCATCAATCCAAAGGTTTTCCTTGGAAGTTTTAATGGTGAAGTTAAAAAAGACCCTGCAGATCCGGCCGGTGAAGCATTTATTGAGGTTCATGGAAAAACGCCCCCTCTTTCAGGTGCACGTGAAATTCCAACCGTAGGCGGTATTGCAACAATCAAAGAATCTGCATCCGGTCAAAGACAATATCAGGGTGTAATTCAGGTTCCATCGCCGGAAAATCCGGAGGAATTCGTATATTATCCATTCGAATCTAAATATGAAACTTTCGAAGTTGGTAAAGCAGTAGTTTCTCCAACAGCAATGAACGTATTATATATAGGTATCGATAATCCGATCAAAATTTCTGTTCCGGGTTACGCATCTGAAAAAGTAACTGCTTCAGGTTGTGGTATTACTCGCGTAAAGGGCGAAGAATACAACGCAAGACCTACTACTGCCGGTGAAGACAGGATCGTAGTGTCGGTTAAAACAGAAAAAGGTTCAGAAACTTCTGAAGAAAAATTCAGAGTTCGCCGTATACCGGATCCTTATGTATATATATTAAATTCAAAAGGCGGACCTTTAAAATTAGGGGAGTTCAGAGCTTCGGATGCGATCACGATCAAAAATCCTGATTTCGTGTTCCAGGTTCCTTACACTGTGGTAAGTTTTGAAATGGTATATGCTCCTAAGAAAGGAAATATCGTTTCTGACCCATCCTCCTCATCAAAATATTCATCCATTATGAAGGATATTCAGAAAAAAGCTACTTCAGGCGATAAGATCATTATTGAAGCGATCGTTAAAATGCCTGACGGAAGAACTGTTCCTATAAATACTTCCTTCAAATTAATCTAATGGGCGGCTATAAAAATAGATCAGTATGAAAAGATTATTTGTTTTATTAACAGCGGTTTTTATCTTGTCATCTATGGCTTTTGCACAGCCAACAAGTGCACCAAGGCTGGATGGTATGTACAAACGAGAATTACTCGGAACAAGAGAGGTAATTCCTTACGACAATATTCGCGAAGCCGACGTCTTTTGGGAAAAAAGAATTTGGCGGAATATTGATTTCCGGGAAAAAATAAATCTGCCATTCACATGGCCGATAGACCCCTTCGTTCAGGTAGTTTATGATGCCGTGGCAACCGGTGAATTAAAGGCGTATAGCCCTTTGTATGATGATTTTAGAGAAGGAACGGAAATTCCGCCTGATCAAATTATCAATAAATACAACCGGACGGATACACTGTTGATTATGGATGATATTACCTACGAAGAAAGACCTATTTACGTTGAGAATATATTCGATTACAAAACTGTTCAGAAAATACAGATCAAGGAAGACTGGGTATTTGATGAAGAAACATCAACCATGGTTGTTCGTATCATCGGACTCACCATGATTCGCGATCGATTGGACCTTACAACAGGTGAGGTTCTCGGACAAGAACCGATGTTTTGGATCTACTATCCCGATCTTCGAAACATTATAATCCGACATGAAGTGTTTAATGAGAAAAATAGCGCTAGAACACTTACATTTGAAGATATTTTCGAAATGCGTTTATTCAATAGTTA
>Ga0163149_10000457_pt1 | contig 54236 bp, 48 predicted proteins | sample OliLakLV19MP5G1_FD_148604 | JGI IMG/M metagenome (GOLD analysis project Ga0163149, IMG submission 148604) | Freshwater microbial mat bacterial communities from Lake Vanda, McMurdo Dry Valleys, Antarctica - Oligotrophic Lake LV.19.MP5.G1 | ecosystem: Environmental > Aquatic > Freshwater > Lake >...
TCTGGGAACAGTTTTATGTATTTCTGAAATGCTTTAATCGCTTCGTTGTATGGATTAAATGCCATCTCATACGACAACTTTGCATAATTAAACAAGGCATCTTCCTGAACACCTTTATCAAATTCTAATTTTGAAGCCAATCCAAATGCATTCAATGCATTCTGCTTGTTATTTGTTTTAATATAACAATCTGCAATATGATAATAGGCACTTTGTGCTAACGAATCCTCTATGTTTCCAAGTTTAATAAAATAGTTAATCGCATCTTCATACTCTTTCATCTGATGATGCGAATAACCCAATTGATAATTATCTTTACGCGTAAGCGAACCTGTTGCTTTTTCGTAACGCTTCAAATAAGGAATTGCTTGCTTGTATTTATTGGTTCGGTAATACGATTCTCCTAAAATCTTTGCAATCTCCGGAGCACGTTTTGTAACCGCAGAATCTAACAAAGCTGGAGCATAAGTAATCACTGTTTCGTATTTCCCTTGCAGAAAATAAATCTGAGCGATGTAATAAGGAACTATGGAACCGAATGTTTCGTTGGTTTGTAATTTTTCGAAATCACCCAAAGCTGTTTCGTAATTTTTTTCACCATACAAAATATGTGCATAATAATATTTTGCCGCTGCAGCATATTTATTATCCACATCTTTTATTTCATAGAAATCTTTTTTTGCCTCTGTAAGTTTCTTTGTTTCAAAAAAACTGTAACCGCGCTTGAAATAAAACTCTGCAAGCTCTTCTGTCGTTAAGTCGTAGATATCTACTTTTTCAAACCATTGAATAGCATCTCTGTATTTTTTCTTGCGAAAATTATATTTCCCCAAATAAAAATAAGCGGTTTTGGCTTTCGGACTTTCTGGATGATCTTCGATAAATTGTTTGAGATACAACTCGCCATCTTTATTAAACAATTCGATGGCACAAATGGCATTGTAATATTCCGCATCAATACGAATAAGTGAATGAGGATCTTTATGAGATTCCAATACTTTTACAAAACTTTTTTGGGCAGCCCCATACTTCTCTTTTTGAAAAAGTTCAATCCCGTTTTTAAATTCCGTATCTTCATGAATAGCATGAACCGTTTTCTGTGAAAAAACAGAAACAGAAAATAATAATCCAACTAAAAGCGCAAACCCTTTTAAATTCTTCATCGAATAGGTAAATAGATAATGATTGTAAAATTAGTAAGGATAGTCCCATGAAGTTTTAAGGTGATTGGAAGTTATTAACGCACAAATGTTGAAAGTATTGCGAACTAATAAACATTGCCCAATCTGCTTATGAGTAATTTTAGAGAATCAAATAAAAGAGTTAACAGTCAAAAAATGGCACTCGACACAATTATAAGCTTAAATAATGTTTCTATTTTCCAGAAGTACAACCTGGTGCTTGCCAATGTAAACATCAGCATTGACAAGGGTGAATTTGTTTACCTGATTGGAAAAACAGGAAGCGGAAAAAGCAGTTTACTCAAAACTTTGTATGCCGACCTAGATCTTACTGAAGGAAGCGGAACAGTTGCAGGATTTGATTTGTCGACTATTAAACGTAAAGAAATTCCATATTTAAGAAGAAAATTGGGCATTGTTTTCCAAGATTTTCAATTGTTAACTGATAGAAGCGTAAACGACAACTTGATGTTTGTATTAAAAGCTACGGGCTGGAAAGACAAACAGTCCATGCAAAAACGCATTCAAGATGTTTTGGAAAAAGTACATTTAACAACCAAAGGATTTAAAATGCCTCATGAACTTTCTGGTGGTGAACAACAACGTATTTCCATAGCAAGAGCATTATTAAACGACCCTGAACTAATACTAGCGGATGAACCAACAGGAAATCTTGATCCGGAAACTTCAGAAGGTATCATGAATTTATTGGTGGAAATCAGCAAAAATGGAAGAGCTGTTCTAATTGCAACCCACGACATTATGATGTTTGATAAATTTCCTTCCAGAACTATTAAATGCGAAAGCGGTAAAATAATTGATTCGAAAGTGAATTAGAGTTTCAAGCTATCAGCACCTATATCAATGCTATCAGCTTCTTCACATTTATATCGTTCGAGAAATTGTCAATCAACACCGCTTCTCTTCTTTGCTTCTCTTGCATATCAAAAGGGCTTTCAAACAAACGTGTAATTTCTGTTGTCATAGCCTCTGGAGAATCTTGAATAGAACAAAGTTTTTCCAAACCAGTATTGGCAACCATTGGAGAATTTACAACACAATGTCTGCCTGTAAACAATGCCGCCAATAATTTCAATTTTATTCCTGTTGCCTGAAAAGTTGGCAACACATTTATTTGGGCCGTTTTAATCAATTCATCAATATCTTGAGTGTTGATATTTGCTTTTATGCTAATATGCGAATAATTAGAGACGGCATCGATTAATGCTTTGGAAGGTTTTCGCCCTGCTATAATCAAGGGCGGTTTTATTTTTAAAAACACCTGGTTCACCAGATACAAGGCCGCTTCATTGTTTTCACCTACTTCTAAATTTCCATGATACAAGCAAAACTTCCCCACTCCTTCTTTTATTTTCACTTCTCCATTCGGATGAAATGCTGTAATGTGGTGTACGTTCTTATAACGAGTGGAAAGCTCTTTTGCATCTGCAGGAGAAATAGCCGCAATATAATCTGCCTTCTTCAAGATTTTCTCAAACCTCTCTAGCTTTTTGCCTTCTGTTTTAAAATAGATCTTTTTGAAAACCGATTTTTCTACTTTTTGAAGATTTTTGTAGTAGTCGTGCTCGATATTGTGCGTGCGGACAATCTTAATTCTGCCTTTTAATCTATCATCATTCAAATGAAAACAAGAATGCAAGCCTTCAAACAAAATAGGATAAGTATCTCGCAGTAAATTTTCCATTAACTTTTCAGAAGAACGCGTAATAACTACAAATGGTAAAGAACTAAACAATAATTTCTTGTCCATTTTACGTTTGTAGTAATATACCTTCTCACAAATACCTTCCAAACTCAAGGCTTCTGCTCTGCCATATTCAAAACAATGCAAATGGATTTTTATTCCTTCTGAATGCAATGCTTTTAATTTGTAAAATACATCGATAACACCACCATAATTGGCAGGATACGGAACATCAAAAGAGATGATATGTAAATGTTTCTCGGTCATTTGGCAATCCTGAGTCAATCCCCCTTGGTCCTTCGTACCTAGCTCTTTCTCCAAAGGGAAATACTTTCTATAAAAATTTAGAGTACACTTTTATTAATTCCTCCTCTTCAATCTCCCAATTCAATTTTTCGGATGCAATTTTAGTGTTTTTTTTCCACAACTGGAGTTTATTTTCATCCAACAAAATCTCATTTATTTTATCGGCAATATGCTTGTGGTCATGTGAGGTGATACAATCGCCAATTGAGTATTCATTAATTATTTTTTTAATCTCTATTAATCCCGAAGACAAAACAGGAACTCCAGCATGTATGTAATCAAACAGCTTATTAGGCAGACTGTACTTATAATTTATATTTGTGTCTTTATCCAGCGTCAAACCTAAATCTGCGTGACGGGTATATTGCACCAACTTTTGAAATGGAACTTTACCAACAAATTTCACTTTATTATCCAGTTGCAAATCCGCAACCATTTTCTTTAGCACCTCCATCACATCTCCGCTTCCTATAATTAACAGGATAGCATTCTCAACATGTTGCATCGCTTCAACTGCCTCTTCAGCACCTCTGTCAATATTGATTCCTGCTCCTTGCAAAACAATTATCTTCTTATTTTCTGGAATGCCTAACTGTTCTTTTGAACTACTTTCAATTTCAGCTTGATTAGAAAGCAGTGGAATATTTCTTACCACTTTAACGTCCACCTTATATTCTTCTGAATAAATTTTTGCAATCGAATCGTTCACAGTAAACACGTGCTTTAGCTTGGGAAAGATCTTACGTTCTATTCCTTTCCAGATATTTTTTTTCCTAAGATTGTTTTGCAACTCAGGAACTTCACAAAACAATTCGTGACTATCATAAACCAAATGAGCAGATTTTAATTTCGAAATCTTAAAGTTAGGCCAAAGTGTATCTAAGTCGTTTGCAACTAAAACATCTGCTTTGTGAAATAGTAAATAGAGGAATAGTCGAAATTGAAATTCAGCATAAAAAAATGGTCCTTTTTCAAACAGTAGAAACATCCGTTTTGTATTGTAAGTTCTATCTGCCAATAACAAACTCGTACGTTGCTTTCTGCCCACCAAAGTAACCTCATAGCCAAGCTTTCCCAAGGTAGTACACACTTTGTGAACACGCTGGTCGGTACTCAAATCATTAATAACGGAAACAATGGCTTTTTTCACTATGCTAAGATAGAAATTTTGACTGAACAAAAACCTTTTACATATGATGGAAAACACTTCGACTCCGCTCAGTGTGACGCTCTATTAGGCAATGCGACTTGACAGCTGTCAGAGTGAGTATAGTCGAAGACTTTATTATCATAAATCATGTCCCAAGAATAAACTTGTTGATTTTATTGAATTTGGTATTAAATTATTAATTTTGAGTATGAAAATTTTAGAATACCAGTCCTTAAAAAAACTCAACACTTTTGGCATTGATGTTACAGCTAAATATTTTGCTGAATTTTCTAGCATCAATGATATTCAAGAAATTTTATCTAACTCTAAATTTTTAAACACAAAAAAATTAATTTTAGGAGGAGGGAGCAATTTGTTGTTTACTCAAAATTATGACGGACTTATTTTAAAAAATAATTTAAAAGGAATTGAGCTTGTAAAACAAGATGCAGATTTTTATTATGTAAAATCTGCAGCAGGAGAAGTTTGGCATGAGTTTGTAATGCATTGCATCAAACACAATTATGCCGGACTAGAAAACTTGTCACTCATCCCAGGCAACGTTGGTGCAAGCCCGATGCAAAATATTGGCGCATACGGAGTAGAAATTAAAGATGTATTTTACGAATTAGAAGCATACAACCTTGCTGATAAAACCATTCGAACATTTTCAAAAGCTGATTGCAAATTTGGTTACCGCGAAAGTGTTTTCAAACATGAACTTAAAAATAAATACATCATTACTTCTGTCACTTTCAAACTTTTTAAAACACCCCAATTCAACACTAGTTATGGTGCCATTGAAACTGAGTTAGCAGCAATGGGCATCATTGACAAAAGTATAAGAGCTATCAGTAAAGCGGTTTGCAATATCAGAAACAGCAAACTTCCTAATCCTGCAGAAATTGGAAATGCAGGAAGCTTTTTTAAAAATCCTGAAGTAGTAAGAGGAAAATACGAATTCCTAAAAATCAAATATCCTACCATTGTTGGCTACGAATTAGAAAACGGAAATATGAAATTAGCAGCCGGATGGCTCATCGAGCAAACTGGCTGGAAAGGTAAAATCCTTGGAGATGCTGGCGTTCATAAACTTCAAGCATTGGTCTTGGTAAACTATGGAAACGCAAAAGGAAACGAAATTTATGATTTATCTACTAAGGTTTTAGAATCGGTGAAGGAAAAATTTGGTGTTGAATTGGAACGGGAAGTGAATATTATATAATAAACTTTATTTATTAAGCATTCCCAGAGATTGCGTCACTTTGCTCGCAATGACATACGTTTTTTGTGATAGTGCTTTTTAGAACGTCATTGCGAGGTACGAAGCAACCTGTACCATGAATGGCTGACAAAGCCTGTTTATATTGATTAAACTTCTGAAAATTCATTTCGTCTAAAATCTGAAATAAAAACGAAACACCCTCTTTCCATGCAAAAAACTACTTTCATAAAATTTATCTTTTTCTTTAGCGCTGCAATTCTTACCTCAAAAAATAGCTCGGCAATTCTAACTCCAATTGTCGATTCTATTACTATGAGTGATGGAAAAAAATTAGCTGCTGATATTTATATTCCGGCAGGAATGTCGAGCGGACCGGTTATTCTGATTCAAACACCATACAATCGTTTATTTTACAGATTAATTGGATTACCACTTGGAATTGGAATGGACGTTGATTCATCCAACTACATTATTGTGATTACAGACTGGAGAGGATTTTACGGTTCTGCCGGAGCTATGACAGCTTCACCTCCATCAAGAGGAATAGACGGGAAAAGCACAGTTGACTGGATTGCTGCTCAGCCTTGGTGCAACAATAAAATTGGAACCTGGGGTCCATCTGCATTGGGAAAAGTACAATTTCAAACTGCAAAAGAAAATCCAGCTTCGTTAACTTGTATTTGTCCGCTTGTTGCAGGACCACAATTTGACTATGACGAGTATTATCCAAATGGTGTTTTACGAACTGAGTTTGTTGAACAACTGGACGGTCTTGGATTTGGAATTTCTCCTCTATTACTAGCAAATCCTGTATTTAATCCTACATGGACTTTCGTTGAAAATGCAAACTATTATCCATCCAGTATTCAAGTTCCATGTTTTATGATTGGCGGTTGGTACGACCACAACATAGAAGTGATGCTTCCGTTTTTTAATGCAATACGAACTTCTTCACCCGCATCTGTAAATGCGCAACATCGCTTGCTAATGGGACCATGGGCGCATGGCGGAAACGGAACAGCTTATGTAGGAAGTGCCGCACAGGGGGAATTATTTTACAACAATGCAAGCAGTTATAACGATTCATTAGCATTAATGTTTTTTGATTATCACATGCGTAGTATTTCTAACGGGTGGAATTCAACTCCTTTTGTGCAATATTATCAAATGGGTGAAAATACATGGAATACAAGTAGCACTTGGCCAATTTCAGGAACAACAAACACAAATTTCTATTTTCATCAAGATGAATCATTGGACAATACTCTTCCATCAAATGCAAGTGATTTGTTGACTTACAATTACGACCCGAATGATCCTTCACCAACTTATGGTGGACCAACACTTCGACAAGACTTAGATCAAGGTCCTTTTGACCAAAGCGATACAGTTGAATCAAGAGCAGATATTTTAACATTTACAACTGTACCGCTTACACAAAATGCCGTTTTGAAAGGAAGTGTAACGGTTCATATGAAAGTTGCATCCAACCGCTTGGATACGGATTTTGATATTCGTTTAACAGATGTTTATCCCGATGGACGTTCCATGCTTATCAATGATGGTGCATTTCGTATGCGATTCAGAGATGGATTAACCGCTGCTGATACTTCGGTGATGTTTCCAGGAACAATTTATGATTGCGTTCTTAATTTGCCGCATACTGCCAATACATTTTTAATCGGACATAAAATAAGAGTGGATGTAAGCTCTTCTAACTATCCTCGCTTCAACAGAAATATGAATACTGGTGGAAACATGTATCCGGGGGGCAGTATGGATTCTTTGGTAAGTCCCCTTATTGCAAGCAACACTGTTTACACTAACAATTTAAACACTTCTTATATTTCCATGCCATTAATTGGATATGTAAGTGGAATAGATGAGTTGAGTTTAAGCAAGCTTCAGGTTTATCCAAACCCTGCAAACAATTATGTGATGATTGAATTTGATGAAAAAGAAAATGTCTATTTAACAATCTATAACGCTTTGGGAGAAAAAATAATAGGAACTACTTTTTCAGAAAGCATTAGAATTAACACAGAAAAATTTTCGAAAGGAATTTATATTGTAGAAGTTCGTTCAAAAAACAAAGTAGCTAATAAAAAACTGGTGAAGCGATAGATTTTATTCCTTCAGATATTTTTCTTTAATCACTCCCATGTGATGTGTTGCATGCCCAGCAATCATGAACAACAATGCACGAACAGAAACATCTAAACCATTGGCAACTCCAATTTGACTCAATGCTTCTTCGTCCCATGTTTTAAACAAAGCCAAATTTGCTTCTCGCACAATTGCAAATTCGTGTCCTAAACTATACAAGGTTTGTTTTGAAAAATTGGCGTTTGCAACATATAGATTTTCGTCATAGCCAGGCAATGGAGTTTTATCTTTTCTAGCAAAACGCATTGCACGATAACCCAATACTCTTTCCGTGTCAATGATGTGACCAATAATTTCTTTAATTGTCCATTTACCAGGAGCATAAGCAAAATCTTCTTTATCCTCAGGTATTTCAGAAACAATAGCTTGAATATCGATTACTTGATCACGAAGTTCTTTAATGATGTTATCCGTTTTAACATTGTCAACATAATTCTTATAGAATGACGGATACTCATTTGGTAGAGGGCGTTTCATGTCTTAAAGTTTATCTAATTCGTTTTTAACAAAATCAGCGAGTTCTTTAACATATGCTTGAGAAAAATTAAATTCGATTCCAGCTGCTTTATAAATTTCAGGGATTGATTTTGTATAACCTAATCTCAAAGCTACTTCATATTCATCCAATGCTTTTGCAGGATTTTTTTTGTAGTTGCGCCAAACTGCAATTGCACCCAATTGTGCCATTCCATATTCAATGTAATAAAAAGGAACTTCATAAATGTGCAACTGACTTTGCCAGCCTCTTGCCCTCACGTCATCCAATCCGGTGTAATCAATTTCTTTACTTGTAAACAGATCAATTACAATTTTCCACTTATTCATTCTTTCTTCAACTGTATGAGTTGGATTTTCATAGATCCAATGTTGAAATTTATCTACAGCAGCGATCCACAACAATGTTTTTAAGGATTTATCGAGTTGTTCTTTTTTCGCACGTTTTAAATCGTCTGCATTTTTAAAAAACACATCCCAGTGTTCCATCGAAATTAACTCCATCGACATGGAAGCTAATTCGGCAACTTCAGATGGAGCACTTTTAAAATCGGTGATGGGCAAATCTCTGGTAACAAACGAATGAATTGCATGGCCGCCTTCATGCACCATCGTTACTATATCGCGGTGCGTTCCAACCGAATTCATAAATATGAACGGAACACCAATTTCATACAATGGATAATTGTATCCACCAGGTGCTTTTCCTATTCGGGAATCTAAATCAAGATATCCCATTGTTTTCATAATTTCTAAATAATCGCCAAAATCTGGGCGCACTTTATCAAAACACTCAATGGACTTATCTGTTAATTCTGCCGCACTTGAAAATGGTTTTAATGCTGGCTTCCCTTCTTCATCCACATCCATATCCCAAGGTTTCATCACCTCCAAATTCATCATTTTTTTTCTTTCTCTATCCGATGCTTCTGCTAAAGGAAGAATTTCTTTTGCAATCGATTCGTGAAAATTAAAACAATCTTGTACAGAATAATCGAATCTTCCCAGTTCATCAAATTTATAATCGCGGTAATTTTTAAATCCTGCATTTACTGCTACTTGATTACGCAGCTGAATCAACTCTGTAAACAAATCATTCAACGCGCCAACATCAACCGTTCTTCTTTGTTGAATTTTTTGATACACCTCTTCACGAACTTTCCTATCCACATCTTTCATTAAGCTTGAAGCCATTTGCAGGGTAATTTCTTTGCCTTCCCACTCAATAGTCATAGCCGCAGTAATGGCGGCATACTTTTGTGATTCAATTCCTATTTTTGTGTGAAGCGGAATATTTTCTTCACGATACAATTCCAATGCTTTTTTTATTCCACGAATATAAATGCGGTATTTTTCTTTATCAAGTTCTTTTAAAAAAGGAGATTCTACCAATTTAATATTCAGCTCATTACTATATGGAGCAATGTGTGGATCAATTTCAGAAACGAAAAAATTATACGAGTCGGTTAATTCCTGATTTGTAGTATCGCAAGTCATTTTAATATAACGCCAAGCAAGATCTTCGCTCAGTACGGCATCCAACTCGCTTCGATTCAACAGCCATTGTTCCAATTCTTTTGCTGAAGAAATTTTTCGTTCTTTCAAATTAACAAAAAACGGCTCGACTCTTTTCCATGAATCGATTGTTAAATCTTGAGGTAGGAAGTTCCGAATAGGTTTTGTTGGGATAGCAACCTGTTTAGTCTTCATTTGAAAAAAATTGATTTAAATACTTTTATTTATAAATGGAGATAGAAAATAAAAGCAATTTAAAATTAGAAAATAATTTAAAAGAAAATCCGGTGCTTATGCAACTCCGGATTTTCTAACGCCTTGTACTTTAACTTTTGAACTGGCTGTTTTCACTGATTTAGGACCTGTGTCTTTTACCGTTTTAACTGCACCTTTTGCATCAGCTAAAGTTTTGATTTTTGATTTATCTGATTCTTCTTTCTTCTCCAACAAACCATCCTTTTGAAGAGAATTGTACCAATTCAACACTTTTCTGATATCGGAAACATATACTCTTTCTTCATCGTATTCTGCAAAGGCAGCCTTGAAATATTTTTTCAATTCTGCGTCAGCCGACTTATGATCAACACATGCTCCACCTTTTTCTTTGTCGTAAATTTTTTGAAAGACATCTTTCAAAGGCACATCGTCACCGGTTGAATAAATACTCACATCTTCCAAAGCACTAATTTTGTGCGTAGAAAAAGCTTGTACTCTTTTTTTGTCGATTAATGATTCTACAATTAATCCGTTTTTTGTTTGAGCGATTACTTTAAAAAGTCCGCTCATTCCCGCAATTGAAATAATTCCACTTAAATCCATAGTTCTTTTTAAAATTTGAGCCACAAAGGTAAATAAAATATTGCTTGGTAAATTACTTAGTCACCATCAATTTTTGTACATACTTTTTGTTGCCAACTGTTAACTGATAATAATACAATCCACTGCTTAAAGCAGATGTTTCATAAACAAAACGATGTTTCCCTGCTGCCATTTGCTCAGAAGCAATAACGCCCATCTCTTCACCCAAAACATTGAATACGCGTAAATCAATTTTACTTGATTCTGTAAGTGTTAAATCCACAAAAGACTCTCCACTAGTAGGATTCGGGAAGATTGTCAATGCATTATTTCCATCCAAAGCAATTGAACTTACATCTGTTGTTACTCCTAATCCATCGTACATTACTTGTGCATTTCCAGCACTTACTATCAAATCAGCTAAATTATCTCCTGCCAATAAAGCAAAAGCAACTTTAATTGAATCGCCAGATGCAATTGTGTAAGGACCAGTACTAACCACATCGCAAACATCGGCACCAAGACCTGCAACTCCGGCAGTAGCACGATTAGTTGTCATGGTGATGTATTTTTCATTTCCGCTATAACCATCCGTTAAATCTTGTCCACCTGAACCGCCTGCTACGTTATCCACTGCATAATGAACAACAGGAGCTGAAGTTGTAAGCAACTTAATTCCAGCATATTTGCCTGCCGCACCGGTATACCACACATAGCCCATTTTAGTTGCTGCATCAAATGCCGCTCGGTTTTCACCAAATGTTGTTGCATCAATGTCCCAATCTGCAAAAATGCCGGCATACATACTGGATAAACTAGAAGCACCGGTATTGGAAATAGTATATTGTACAATTACATATTTTCTGTTTCCTGCAGTACTCCAAGCAAATGCTTTGTGATGAACAGTTATAGGCAATGGCAATGTTGCCAAATTGTCTCTAAAAGTTCCATCCACATCAAATTCTGAATAAACAGATGGAATAATGGGACGAGCAGAAACCAATGAACCAAAATCAGCAGAAGGAACTGACCATGAGCGAACACAATCAGAAACGCGTCCTGAATCTCTTCCAATCATCAAGCCCGCTTCATATAATAATGCTGTTCCTAAATAATTAAATCCTAATCCACCTGTTTGTCCGTTTTGACTATATCCAATTCGCCCATTACTTCCGATTGAAGTAAATACATCATTGATTGTGATGTTCACATAATCCACATTTACAGTCACATAAAAATGTTCCACTGCAGTATAAGAAGTAGCAGGATCTGAGTAAGTAATTTTAAATAAAATGCTTGAATTTAATGGAGCAGTCGGCAAAATACGAACCGTATATGGATCCGCATTGTTGTTTGCAACACCCAGTGTAGCAACTACACCCAAGGTTGTTGCTCCATCTAATACAGTCACAAAGGGTGATGTAGAAGAAAGCGTTGCCGTCAAATTTACTGTTGGCGCTAAATAATTTGTATAATTTCCTCTAATCCTCATCGTATCGTTTGCCACAAATGTATTGTCGTTATTATCAACAATAGTACGGCTGGTCATTACAACCGAAGGTGTGTTTGTATTGGTTAATGCTTTGAATAAGTTAACACGACCGTTTCCTAATTTATTTGCGTAGATCGGGCTGTGCAATGGATAAATATTGTCGCATGTCACTTTCAATCTTTCACCAACCTGCAAAGCAGTGTATGTCGGGAAGTACGATTTGATAATGGCTGCAACACCGGCCGCAAATGGTGATGCCATAGATGTTCCTGTTAAAGAAGAATATGCATTTGTTGGATAAGTTGCGTTGATTCCAGTTCCTGGAGCACATACGTCAGCCGTATAGTTAAAACTTGAACCTGTATTTCTTCTGTCATCCGTTTTTGTATTTACAACACTAATAACATATGTATATCCTGCGGGATAAGTTATTTCATCTACTCCACCGTTACCAGCAGCTGCAATTACCAATGCATCTTTATTAATAGTAGCATACGTTATCGCATCCTGACCGAATGTTCCTCCACCTGCTCCTCCCCAAGAACAGTTGATAATATCACATCCGTGATCAGCAGCATAAACAATTCCTTGATAGCTCATTGTTAATACTCCTGCAGTGTTTGCAATTTTTACTGGAAGGTATTTACATTTAAAAGCAACACCAGCAACACCAATAGAGTTGTCAACTTTTGCACAAGCAATTCCTGAAACATGCACACCATGTGCATCACCAGTCCATGTTGGATTATTATCATTGTCTCCCAAATCCCATCCGCGGTAATTATCTACATAACCATCGCTATCACCATCACCACCACCAGGAAGATCTGATTGATTGAATTTAAGTTGCGTTTTTAAATCATCGTGAGTAAGTTCTGTTCCTGTATCAGTTATTCCAATAACAACGTTTGTGTCACCACGAGCAGTTGTTGTATTTACTCCCCAACCCGCTTCTACTTGAACATTTGTCATTCCCCATTGTGTAGAAAACAAAGGATCGTTAGGTGTATAAGATACTTTAGGAATATAATAAGGTTCAACATATTGAAAAATACCTGCTGCACCAATTTTATTGATTGCTTTTTCTAACCCGACTGCTGATGAATAGGAAAACTGATAAATCAAAGTCAAATCAGCATAACGCTCTCCTCTTTCATTCACTTCTCTTTGCGGAGCCTTTACAAAAGGGAATACTTTCTTTAAATCTGTTCCACCTAATTCGGTAAACAAGTTATTAAAAATAACATTCTCAATTTTTGTGGCAGAACAAATAGAACGGTATTCTGGTTTCACCTTTATTATAATAGTATTTTCAAGATAATCACCAGGCATTACATTACTTGCCATTCTGAATTGAGGCAGTGCCGAAGAAACACCTGCTTTTGTTTGTGCAATTATACTTGTAGTGCTTATCACACCTACAATAATCGCTAAAGAGATTTTTTTAATTTGTAGCATTTAGGGAACGTTTAAATTGTTAATATACTGCAATATAGGAAAGATTTTGAAAAAAACAAATACTCATTAAAAAGCAGGGATTTCTTCCAAAAACTGATAACTGTTGTTCGAATAATCCATCTTACAACAAAAATGATCTAAGCCATTGGTAACAACTAAATACGAGACTTTAAAAATCATATTATAACGAGCCACCTGATCAAACGTATCCTGCGATATTTTTACTTCAGGAGCCTTACATTCCACCAATAAATAAGGATTCCCTTGTTTGTTATAGATTAAAATATCCGCCCGCCTTTGAAGTTCATTGTATTTTAAACCTGCCTCTACAGCAATCAAGGATGCGGAATATTTTTTTTCTGTCACCAGATATTGCAAAAAATTCTGACGCACCCATTCTTCAGGCGTCAATACCACATACTTTTTCCTGAAAGCATCAAAAATTTGAATTTTTTTATCTACTTCCTTGAATTTAAACTGATAGGATGGCAAATTGAGCTCTTGCATTGCTTTACGAAGTAAGAAAATTTTAATGAAATTCTGATTATTATATTTATTAAAATTTCTTAACAAAAAGCTTATGGACAAGCCTTAATTTGTAATTTCGCTCAAAATCTTGCGATTCGTAAAATTTGCAATAATTCGTTATCCGTATACATGAAAAACAAAGAAGATATTGTAAAAAATTGGTTACCCCGTTATACCGGAACTCCATTAAAAGATTTTGGAAAATATATTTTGCTAACCAATTTTAATAAATATGTCAGGAAATTTGCTGAATGGAATAATGTAGAAGTAAATGGATTGGATATGCCAATGCCGAATGCTACAGCAAATGGAATTACCATAATCAATTTCAGCATGGGCAGTGCGAATGCTGCAACCATAATGGATTTACTAAGTGCAATCCAGCCTGAAGCTGTTTTATTCCTAGGAAAGTGTGGCGGACTAAAAAAGAAAAATGAATTGGGAGATTTGATTTTACCCATTGCAGCAATTCGTGGTGAAGGAACTTCTAATGATTATTTTCCTCCTGAAGTTCCAGCATTACCAGCCTTTAGTTTACAAAAAGCAATTTCAACAACTATTCGTAATCACGGTAAAGATTATTGGACAGGTACGGTTTACACAACCAACCGCAGAGTATGGGAACACGATGAAGAATTTAAAGAATACTTACGCTCCATTCGTGTAATGGGAATTGATATGGAAACTGCTACTATTTTTTCTACAGGATTTTACAACGAAATTCCAACAGGAGCATTGCTTTTAGTTAGTGACCAGCCGATGATTTCGGAAGGAGTAAAAACAACCGAAAGCGATAAACTCATCACACAAAATTATGTGGACGAGCATCTAAAAATTGGTATCGATTCTCTGAATGAGCTTATCAATAATGGTTTAACAGTAAAACATTTACGTTTTGAGTAGCCTTAAGCATGACAGACACAAATTAGTAATCACCCGTAACGTTCACCACGTCACCCTGAGCGGAGTCGAAGGGCGTAAATTCGTAGTATGGAGTACAACGAAATAATATCAGAACTAAAAAAGAAGAAGTATCGTCCCATTTATTTTTTAATGGGGGAAGAACCATATTTTATTGATATGATATCTGATTATATCGAAAACAATGTGCTGGATGAATCCGAAAAAGAATTCAACCAAACGGTTCTTTATGGAAGAGATGTAAATGCTGCCGAAATTATTGGTGCTGCAAAACGCTTCCCGATGATGAGCGAACACCAAGTCGTAATTATCAAAGAAGCTCAAGACATAAAAGATTTAGTTAAGAAAGAAAAAGAAGACAAGCCTGCTCGTCCGACAGGCGGGAAGGAAAAAGACAAAGCAAAAACCCCTTTTGAAGCTTATCTCGAAAACCCTTTACCATCAACCATTTTAGTGTTTTGTTACAAATACAAAACAATTGATAAAAGAACAGCCCTTGCAAAATTGATTCAGAAAAATGCAGCGATGTTCGAATCAAAAAAATTGTATGACAATCAAGTAGCCGATTGGATAAACAATTATTTAAAAACAAAAGATTACACAATCAACCAACGTGCAGCAGGATTGTTGAGCGAGTATCTTGGAACAAGTTTGAGTAAAGTGACCAACGAATTGGATAAGTTAATTATCAATTTACCAGCAAAATCCGAGATCACAACCGAACACATTCAAACAAACATTGGTATCAGTAAGGATTACAATGTGTTTGAATTGCACTCAGCTATCGGCAAAAAAGAAGTATTAAAAGCAAACCGCATCATCAACTATTTTAACTCGAATCCTAAAGACAACCCAATGGTAATGACTGTTGCTTCGCTTTACGGATATTTTTGCAAAATACTTATTTATCAATTTTTAGCAGATAAAAAAACAGCTGCCTCAGCAATGGGCGTGAATCCTTTTTTCGTAAAAGACTATGAAGTGGGGGCAAGAAATTATTCGGTAGGGAAATTAAAATCTATTTTCGGTTTCTTGCGTGAATACGATTTAAAATCGAAAGGTGTCGACAGAGGCTCCGCAACAGAAGGAGAATTGTTGAAGGAATTGATTTTTAAAATTATGCACTAATACAGATAACGAATCTTTTCGAATATTACGAATCAAGGGAAAGAAAAATGGATTAGCACAATGCCATTTAATTAATTCACAATTCGTAAAACACTTATTCCTAAATTCGTATCCTACTTTAACAACAGATTCGCAAAATTCGTTATCCGTACTATGAAACATTGGCTTGTAAAATCAGAACCCTTCAAATACAGTTGGGAACAATTTCTAAAAGATAAAAAAGCAGTCTGGGATGGCGTAAGAAATTACGCTGCTCGCAACAACATGCGGGCAATGAAAAAAGGAGATCTGGTTTTCTTTTATCATAGTAACGAAGGATTAAATATTGTAGGAATTGCAAAAGTGGTAAAAGAAGCTTACCAAGATCCAACCACAGATGATACAGCCTGGAGCGTTGTAGAAATTGCTCCGTTCAAAACTTTAAAACGCCCAGTTACTTTAGCAGAAATAAAAGCAGACAAAAAACTGGAAGGCATTGAATTGGTTCGTTTAAGCCGCTTGTCTGTTGCCGCTATTAAGCCACATGAATTTGATAGAATAATAGAATTGTCGGAAACAAAATAAACTACAATCTTGAGGTCGCAATTTGCGACCTTGAACTTTTAGCTTCCTCAGTGGTAAGTTCAAACATATATCGCTCAGGAAAACGTTAAACATTTCGCTTTACTCGCTCCTTTACTCGCTTTGTTTCAACACCATAAAGCACCGCTAAATCATTATCTATCATACCCTTTTGTCCTCTGATATAATAAATTTGATTCATTATCGACTCATTAGAAACTTCAATATCTACTGCTTTTTTTGTCATATATTTTATTATTTATTAGGAATTTGGATATAGAAAATTCCAATTTTAATACAAACCTAGTTCATTAGACTGCCATCTTAAAAAAAAGCTAATATTCTTGGCAATATCAACTCTATCAACTGATTTATAGCTGAATTTTTCTTATATTCGTTGCTCTTTTCGAAGCTTGTCCCCCTCTGGAGGGGGCAGGGGGAGGAAGGATTAAACTCGTAATACAGAACACTCAATGAGCGAATTAAATAAACTTACTGCTATATCTCCCGTTGACGGTCGCTACCGCAGCACGACCGAAAAGCTTGCCGATTACTTTTCAGAAGCGGCACTTATCAAATACCGTGTGCTGGTTGAAATCGAATATTTTATTGCTTTATGCGAATTGCCTTTACCACAATTAAAAGGTTTTGATAAAGGATTATATCCTGCGCTCCGTAAAATTTATTCCGATTTAACAGAAGCAGATGCTCAAAAAATAAAAGACATCGAAAAAATCACCAATCACGATGTAAAAGCTGTTGAATATTTTATCAAAGAGAAATTTGATGGCTTGAAAATTAACGAACAAAAAGAATTTATCCATTTCGGATTAACTTCTCAAGATATAAACAACACTGCTATTCCATATTCCATTAAAGATGCAATGAACGAATGTTTGTTGCCAATTTTGGATGAAGTAGTAAACAAACTTTCTGCGTATGCAGAAGAATGGAAAAACATTTCGATGTTGGCACGTACACACGGACAACCAGCTTCTCCAACTCGTTTAGGAAAAGAGATTATGGTATTTGTTGTTCGTTTGCAAAACCAGATTGCCATGTTGAAGAGTGTTCCTTACGGAGCGAAATTTGGTGGCGCAACGGGAAATTTAAATGCACACCACGTGGCTTATCCTCAAATTGATTGGTTGACATTCGCCAACAACTTCGTAAATAAAAATTTAGGCTTATCACGTTCACATCCTACAACACAAATTGAACACTACGACAATTTTGCTGCGTATTGCGATGCTTTAAAACGCATAAACAATATCTTAATTGATTTGGATCGTGATATCTGGACTTACATTTCCATGGATTATTTTAAGCAAAAAATAAAAGAAGGAGAAATTGGTTCATCAGCAATGCCGCACAAAGTAAATCCGATCGATTTTGAAAACTCAGAAGGAAATTTAGGAATTGCAAATGCGATTTTCGAACATCTTTCTGCAAAATTACCAATCTCTCGTTTGCAACGCGACTTAACCGATTCAACAGTATTGCGTAATGTGGGTGTTCCTTTAGCTCACAGTTTAATTGCTTACAAATCTTTGATAAAAGGATTGGATAAGTTAATTCTAAACAAAGAAGCTTTTGAAAAAGATTTAGACAATAATTGGGCAGTAGTTGCCGAAGCAATTCAAACAATTTTACGCAGAGAAGGCTATCCAAAACCTTACGAAGCATTAAAAGAATTGACACGCACAAATACTCACATTACAAAAGATAGCATTTCTGTTTTCATTGACACACTGAATGTAAGTGACACTATAAAAGCTGAATTAAAAAAAATATCCCCGAGTAATTTTACCGGAATTTAAACCTCACCCCAGCCCTCTCCTTGAAAAAGGAAAGGGAGCAAATATGAAAATCAGCGGATTCACAATTGCAAGAAATGTTATTAAGTACGATTATCCTATCGTTGAGGCAATAACATCTATTCTCACCATTTGTGATGAAGTAATTGTGGCTGTTGGTAAATCAGAAGACGACACACTTGAACTTATCAAGTCCATCAACTCTCCAAAAATAAAAATCATTGAAACCGTTTGGGATGAAACGCTTCGCAAAGGGGGAAAAGTTTTAGCCAATGAAACGGATAAAGCATTTGCTGCTGTTTCTAAAGATAGTGATTGGGCTTTTTATATTCAAGGCGATGAAGTAATTCATGAAAAATATTTACCGGCCATCAAACAAGCGATGGAAAAATTTAAAGACGACAAGAACGTTGAAGGGCTATTGTTCAACTACTCTCACTTTTATGGTTCTTATGATTATGTTGGTGATTCCAGGAGATGGTACCGAAGAGAAATTCGTGTAATCAAAAACGACAAAACCATTTCTTCTTATTTAGATGCTCAAGGTTTTCGAAAAAACAATGAGAAATTAAATGTAAAACTCATTGACGCCTTTGTTTACCATTATGGCTGGGTGAAGCCTCCTGAAGCACAACAAGCAAAACAACAAACATTCAACAAGCTTTGGCACGATGATGAATGGATGAAAAAAAATATTCCGAATGTCGACAAATTTGACTACTCTCAAACGGATTCTGTCGCACTTTTTGACGGAACTCATCCAAAAGTAATGCAAGAGCGTATCAACAAAATGAATTGGAAGTTCACCTTCGATCCTACTCAAAAAAAATTATCTTTTAAAGTAAAATTATTGATGTTCATTGAGAAACACACAGGTTGGAAAATCGGTGAACATAAAAATTATAAAATACTTGGTCTCTTATTATTTTTATTAATGTCTTACCTTCCTGTTTCAGCACAGCCTCCAAAAGAAGGCTTCCCAGGAAGCAAAAAAAGTTCTACTATATTAGTTAGATATGAAGTATTAAACAAAAATAGTGATGTAAAAAATGGACATAGTGAAAAATGGTATAGAGGAGTGAAGATTGTTAGCTGCGAATATTTAAAAGGAGAAAAGAACGGACTTTGGAAAAGTCAAAGTGTGGATGGCCACATTTTTTTTCAAGGAAATTATACGGAAGATAAAAAAAATGGGATCTGGAAATATTATTTAAATCAAAAAAGATTATGTCTTATCTGTTTTAAAGATGATAAAAAAGATAGCACATGGCAATCATTTTTCCAAAATGGAAATACGCAATGTATAAAAACATACCAGGACGATGTTCTATCCGGCCCATACAAATTGTACTATGAGAATGGTAGAATAAAAAATGAAAAAAAATTCACTAACGACTATATAGAAGGAAACAATATTTCCTACCACGAAAATGGAGTAATCCTTTCAAACATAGAGTACAAAAATGGCACTCCATACAATGTAATTGCCATGAATGATTCCCTAGAACAAACTCAAGACTTTGGCAATCTGGAAAACGGCACAGGCACATTGACAAAATATTCTGCAAAAGGAAAAAAAGTATCTAAAATAAAATACAAAGATGGTTTCGAAGATGGCCTCTCCATATTCTATTATGAAAATGGAGAAAGATATTCAGAAACGAATTATTTAATGGGGAGATTGGATGGAAGTTCTACCCTCTATTTCAGCAATGGCAAAATTTACCATTCGTCTGTTTATATGGAAGGACAATTAATGATTAGTTCTACAATTGAAAGTGCTGATTATTCTCTCTTTGAAAAAGATCAAAAAGCAGTTCGATTTATAAATGAATCAGCTGTACAGGTAACAGCCGAATCGTTAGGTGGAGAAGAAGGCTTAATGAGTTTCATACAAGCGAACTTCAAATCCCCTGAAGCCTCTAAAACACCAAGTCAGCAAGGTATAATTCATACATCCTTTGTAGTAAATATCGATGGGAGTATTCAAAACGTTAAAATCACCAAAGGATTATCACTTGAGTTAGACACAGAAGCACTTGAAGTAATAAAAAAAATGCCGCCATGGGTTCCTGCATTTAATGATGGATTACCAGTAAGTGTACGATTTGATTTACCTATTAGATATACATTAACAAGATGAAAAAATCAATTTATATTTTTATAATTTTCAGTTTACTATTTTCTTCCTGCTCTTCAGATGCAGGAAAAGAATCAATAAAAACAGAAACAAAAGACAGCATTCCCGCAAAAGAAAATTTTGCAAAAGGACAAGTGATTGAAAACGTAAACGTTCTAGCTAACGACCAACAATCTTATGCGCTTTATCTACCAACAACTTACTCGACTGAAAGAACCTATCCTGCTATTTACATATTTGATGCACACGGAACAGGAAAACTACCTTTATCGATGTATAAAAATTTAGCAGAAAAATATGGCTACATCCTTATCGGCTCAAACAATTCAAAAAATGGAACTTCTTGGGAACAAACACAAAACATAGCAAACAACTTATTCTCCGATTCACAACAACGCTTATCAATAAATGCGACACGCATTTCTGTTTTAGGATTTTCCGGTGGAGCTCGTGTAGCTAATGCACTTTGTATAACCAATGGAGCCATTGCCGGAGCTATTTGTTGCGGAGCTGCTTCGCCTGCAGCCAACAATAAAGACCCAAGAAGTAATTATACTTTCCTAGGAATTTGTGGTAATCAAGATTTCAATTATATTGAAATGAGAAAATATGATATGGTTGAATTGGCCGGCAGACGAGTAAAACACTCATTTATAGAATTTGACGGGAAACACGAGTGGCCGAAAGAGGAAATCATAAAAGATGCTTTTTTATGGATCGAATTAGGCGCTATGCGCAAAGAACCAAAACTAAAAAATGATGCTTTTATTAATGAAAATATCAAACTTTATTCTGATCAAATTAAAAAGGCACAACAAAGCAATAAAACTTTTGAAGTATACAATCTTGTTAGAAAAACAATTAATTTTTTTGACGGACTAACGGATTTAACCGAGTACTACAATATATACAAGCCTTTGAAGGCAAATGCAGAAGTGGATAAAAAACTGAAAAAAGAAGAAGCAATATGGAAACAAGAAGAAGAATTGAAAGGATTTTACGGAGAAGCATTGCAATCAAAAAATATTGATTGGTGGAAACAGGAGACGAGTTCAATAAATAAAAAAATAAAATCAGGGAACGAACAAGAGGTATTAATGCACAAACGACTACTTGATTATTTAAGTCTGCTTGCATACATGCAAACAACCAATGCCATGCAAAAACAAAATTTCCCAGCAACAAAAATGTTTAGCCAGATTTATTTAATTGTTGACCCAACAAACAATGAAGCGCATTATTTAAATGCAACTATTTTAGCTATTGAAGACAACGGAAAAGGCGCAATTACCGCTTTAAATGCAGCTGTTAAAAATGGATTCAAAGACATTGATCGTTTACAAAACGATAATACTTTTATGAAAATAAAAGAAACGGAAGAATTCAAATCTATTTTGAAAAAAACTGCTGCGGACAACACCACGCTATAAATTAAAAAATTAATGCGGAACGAGACTGTATGTTCGCTCAAAAGGAGCCCCTTCGGGTAATATTCATTACCCCTATTTACATTACTCCTTCGTCTGCAAAGCTATAGAAACCATTTTCTGTGATTATCAAATGGTCCAACAAAGGAATCTCCATTAACTTTCCAGCCTCTTTAATGTTTTTTGTAATGCGTATATCCGCTTCACTCGGTTTTAAATTCCCTGAAGGATGATTGTGACAAATAATAATGGAGGAAGCATAATTTTCTACCGCTGCTTTAAAAATAATTTTTGTATCCACCACTGTACCCGATACACCTCCACGAGAAATCAATTCTTTTTTTATAACCAGATTAGCACGATTCAAAACCAACAACCAAAATTCTTCGTGTGGCAAGTCCAGAAGAATCGGTTTCATAATATCGTAAACATCTTTGCTTACAGTAATTTTATCCCGCTTGATTACTTCTGTTTCTTTTCTTCTTCTTCCTAATTCCATGGCGGCCATCACACTTATTGCTTTAGCCTCACCTATCCCTTTGAATTTAATTAACTCATTAATATTTAATTTCCCTAAATCATTTAAATTATTTCCCACACTTGCTAAAATACGTTTAGAAAGCTCTACAGCTGTTTCATCTCTGCTTCCCGAGCCAATCAAAATAGCTATTAATTCGGCTTCTGTTAGCACATGTCTGCCTTTCTCCATCAACTTCTCTCTTGGGCGATCTTCTTCTGCCCAGGCTTTTATTTTTAATTTGTTTTCCTCCATAAATTTCCCAACTAATATTGATCAATCCTTACGACTTTTCTTAAACACATAGATACATAGTTTTCTTGTATTGTTATTCCCTATTTTTCAGAGAATCATACTTAATGAAAACAAGCTCTCTGTGTAAAAATTTATTTTTCTGTGCAATCCCGGTTAACCCTTTTTCCTTTTTTCTATGTGACTATGTGTTTAACCCTTTTTTGTTGTTGTGTATCCGAATTATTAAACATAAAAAAGGCTCCGCAGAATTGCGGAGCCTCAATTTAAATGTATTAACGTGAAATATTTATTTCAAATTATTTTTTTAGTGCGTTCACTTTCTTAGTCAACTTTGATTTTAAGTTAGCTGCTTTATTCTTATGAATAATATTTTTCTTAGCTAATTTATCTACCATAGCAACAACTTTAGGAAGTTTTTCAGAAGCCGATTTTTTACTTTCGTCTGCTCTTAATTCTTTCACTGCGTTACGCATTGTTTTCGCTTGGTAACGATTTCTTAATCTTTTAGCATCGTTAGAACGGATTCTTTTGATACTCGACTTATGATTTGCCATTTTTCTATTTATTAAGCTATTGATCAATATTAATCAATAGCATTTTTACTATTTGTAGCCCGTAGGGGAATCGAACCCCTCTTACCAGGATGAAAACCTGGCGTCCTAACCCCTAGACGAACGGGCCAAATTTAATTACCCTTAATTTTGGGAGTGCAAATGTAAATGAAAAATCCATTTATGCAAAATATTTTCGACACTTTCCGCAAAAATCAATCAACTGATTCATTATCTGCCTGAAAACGAAAGCCTAAGCGTTTTCCAGTTTTTCCCTGCATGTTCTCGCTTACCGATTGTACATCTAGAACACTAATCTCCTTGATTGCATCAAATGGCGGGGTAAACAGGTCGAAATTGAGGCAATACAGGATGGTAGATTCCAATATCGCTTTTATCGCTTCTTCGTCAATTACTGAATGTACAAAATCATTGTACAGAAAGCCCAATTGCCTCTTCCCTTCTACAAAATAATGATTCTCTTTATTAATAAAAATTCGGCCTATCACATACCCTAAATCATTGATTCTGTTATATTTAAATGAATCGTTTAAAAAATTATAGATGTTAATCATCCCACAAAATGAACGACCCGTATCTTCCTTTATATATGAATTTTTCCATATTTGATGACTTTTATCAAACTCGAATATATTCGTATGCATAGAAAATATTAATAAATCGCCCGCTACTCTCAATTCAAACTCAAACTCTCCTTTTTCCTTATATTCAATAACAACTCGCTTATCTATCTTACTTGTCTCTTTCGAAAGCTCCAAAGCTATAGCTTTTGCTGTTTTCTTTAGTATAAAGAATGCCGCCAATGTGTTTGAATAAACATCTTGCTTCATGCTCGACTTTTCTTTGAGCGTTTTTAAAATCAACTCTCGGGGCGTTGGTTTTTCCATGTTTTCAATGATTCGTAGTTCGTGAAAATTCGTAATTCGTAGCTTTAGTAAGCACGCGCAAAAACCACCCTTTGCTTCGATGGTTTTCCGCTAAAAATACATTTTCCTACCTCCTGCTTGTTATTCAAAGGAATACAACGAATGGTAGCTTTTGTTTCTTCCTTGATCTTCTGTTCGCTCTCAGGTGTGCCATCCCAATGTGCCATAACAAAACCTGGGGTTTTATCTAAAATTTGCTTGAAATCTTCATAAGTATCAGCAACATAAGTTTTAGCCTCTGTCATAGCTTTCGCTTTCTGATAAAGGTTGTCCTGTATTTGCTGTAACAAATGCTCTATTTTATTCTCTAAATCCGCTTGCTGAAGGGTTTCTTTCTCCATTGTGTCTCGTCTAGCTACCTCAACAGTTCCGTTCTCCAAATCCCTTCCTCCAATCGCAATTCGCACAGGAACACCTTTCAATTCGTACTCTGCAAACTTCCAACCCGGACGCTGAGAGTCTCTATTATCATATTTCACACTTATTCCTTTGGCTTCCATTGCTTTCTTCATCTTAGCCACCACTTCATTGATTTGCCCCAATTGTTCTTCACTCTTATAAATCGGCACAATCACTACTTGAAAAGGAGCTAATTTTGGAGGCAATACCAAACCTTTATCATCCGAATGAGACATAATTAATGCACCCATCAATCGTGTGGAAACGCCCCATGATGTTGCCCATACATAATCTTGCTTTCCTTCTTTGTTTGCAAATTTTACATCAAATGCTTTCGCGAAGTTTTGTCCCAAAAAATGAGACGTACCTGCTTGCAAAGCTTTTCCATCTTGCATCAAGGCTTCAATACAATACGTTTCTATCGCCCCTGCAAATCTTTCATTCGCTGATTTAATCCCTTTTATAACGGGCATCGCCATCCAGTTTTCTGCAAAATCGGCATACACGTGCAACATTTTCTCTGTTTCTATAACAGCTTCGGCAGAGGTTGCATGTGCCGTATGTCCTTCTTGCCACAAAAACTCAGTAGTTCTTAAAAACAAACGTGTACGCATTTCCCAACGCACCACATTCGCCCATTGATTCACCAATATTGGCAAATCTCGGTACGATTGAATCCAACCTCTGTATGTATTCCAAATAATGGTTTCTGAAGTCGGACGAACAATTAACTCTTCATCTAATTTAGCTGTTTCATCTACAACTATACTTCCGTCAGGAGCCGTTTTTAAACGGTAATGTGTCACAACGGCACACTCTTTTGCAAAACCTTCAACATGACTAGCCTCTTTGCTAAAAAACGATTTCGGAATAAATAGCGGGAAATAGGCATTTACGTGATCTGTATCTTTAAACATTTTATCCAATGCCGCTTGCATTTTTTCCCATATAGCATATCCGTAAGGTTTAATAACCATACACCCTTTAACTGCCGAATGTTCCGCTAAATCGGCTTTCACAACCAGTTCATTGTACCATTCTGAATAATTTCCTTCTCGCGTTGATAACTCCTTGCTCATAATCTTTTTTTTGTGGTATAGTATTTGTAATTTTATATCTGACTTTATGGATTGTAAAAATAGAAAATTAAACCTTTTCTTAATCCTAATTGTCTATTTTAAAAAGATTTAAATCATCCCCTTCTATTTAAATAAAATAAAATGAAAACGTATTTAAGCATTCTAGCATTTGTTTTACTTGCATTTACTGCATGTAAATCTCCCGAAGGTGCTCAATCCAGAACCTACAGCGATGATGTTTATTATTCATCCAAAGACAAAGCAGCCGACAAAGAAAAGAAGTTATTAGCCGAAGCAACAGAGCGCCAAGAGGCTAAAAAACAAGCGGAACAAGAGGCTTTAGCAGCACAAAACAAGAAAAGCGCAACTTCCACTACTGATGATTATTACACACCTTCTGATAGTAAAACAGCCACCAACAATACAACCAACAACTATTACGAAAATTCCGAATTTGATTATGACGATTATTACGATGATGCTTATGCCGTTCGGTTAAGACGTTTCCATAGTGGCAGTGGTATGAACTACGGCTATTACGATAACTATTATACGAATTCTTACTTCTATTCAGGAAACCCATACAACTACGGCTCAAGCGTATACATGGGTTACAATTTCTGGGGCCCAAGTTATTGCACCTACTCCTACAACCCTAGCTATTATTGGTACGGAAACCAAGGTTGGGCATACGACCCTTGGTATAATCCTTATGGATACGGTTACGATCCTTACGGATTTGGATACAATCCTTATGGGTACGGATATGGCGGATACAACTCATACGGAGCTGGATACAACAACGGATACTGGGACGGATATTATTCAGGAATGTATAATAACAACTACTTCAATAGCTACGATAACAATAGCTACTATTACGGACCAAGAGGAACAACAGGCTCAAATGGCAGAGAAAGTGCACAGCCTAATCTAGCTTCAAGAATGGTAAGCGAATTGGAAACGCAAGCAAAAGCAAGTCCTGAAAACTGGACAAAAGATGATTATGGTCGTATTAAACCAGTTTATACGAGTTCTACTCCTAATGATGCTTATAAACCAACGCCCATCAATATCGGCAACAGCACAAAACCTGTAGGTCCGGTGAATCCAGCTTACAAACCAGAAAACAATACAGGTACGAGCAAACCAACTCAAACCGAAAATCCTGCTTATAAAGAAAAACCTGCTTATAATAAAGAACAGCCTTCTAACAAAGAACAACCATCGTATCACGAAAAACCTGTAAACGAAGAAAAACCTGCTTATAAAGAAAAGCCAGAAAATAATGAGAGACAAAAACCAGTTGAGCAACCCAAATACGAGAAACCTCGCAATGAGTCGCCAAGGGTAATTGACCAACCTAAAGCCTCTCCATCGTCAACACCTGCTAGCAGAGGCGGCTCTAGTACTCCATCTGGCTCAAAACCTCCAAGAAGATAATTTATTCTGAATGTGTTTTTAGTTTTTACATGCAAAATGTGAAAGCTAAAAACACATTCGACATTTAAAAAATATTGATATGCAAAAACAAATTTTAATAACAGGAATTGGATTGTTATCGATGTGCTCTTCCTTCGCACAAAACGATATAGATGCAATGCGTTACTCACAAATTACTTTCGGAGGAACAGCACGATTTGCCTCAATGGCAGGATCAATGGGCGCTTTGGGTGGAGATATTTCTACGCTTAGTTTCAACCCCGCAGGAATTGCAATCTTCAAAAAAACAGAACTTTCTATTTCTACTGCCGTATTTTCACAAACTACTTCTTCCGTTTACAATGCAAACACTTCTAGCGACAGAAAATTAAATTTCAATTTGGGTAACATCGGATTGGTTGCAAGCATCAATTTAATAAACGACAAAAACAAAACGGGTTGGGAAAATATAAATTTTGGTTTCGGTTATAACCGTACGAATAATTTTCATAACCGAATGGATATTCAATCCGACAACAAATCAAGTTCATTGTTGGATGCTTTTGTAGCTAACGCAAATGGAAATACACCAACTGATTTTGATTTATTTTCCACCGACCTTGCATGGCAAACCTATTTGATTAATCCAGATAGTAATGGCATTTATCAATACAATCACGTTGTTCCAAATTATGGAACGAAACAACGAAAATTAGTAGAAACAACTGGTTCTATGGGCGAAACAGTTATTAGTTTTGGTGGAAATTATAAAAGCAAATTGTATTTAGGTGGAACGTTGGGAATTGTCAGAACACGATTCAGCGAAGAAACCACCTTTGAAGAAACGGATGAAAAAGATACCATTGCAAATTTTAAATCGTTCACATACGGACAAAATTTATCAACCAACGGAAACGGAGTGAACTTAAAATTAGGAGCCATTGTACGTCCTAACGATTGGCTCAGAGTTGGAGTTGCTATTCACACTCCTACTTCAATAAGTATGAGAGATGAATACAGCAGCAGCATGAAATCAAATTTGGACAATGGAATTACGTACGATACGGTTTCTCCGGAAGGTTCATTTGATTACCGTATCACAACTCCATTCAGAGCAATCGGAAGTGTTGGATTTGTTATAAATAAAATTGGAATAATCAATGCCGAATATGAATATGCTGATTATAGCTATGCTCAATTGCATTCCAGTCCAAATGTTTTCAGCGAAGTAAATACACTAATCCGTTCGAAATATACTGCTACAGGAAATCTTCGTGTTGGTGGCGAAGTTCGATTCGATCCAATTGCAATTCGTTTAGGATATGCATTGTATGGCAGTCCGTTTAAAAGCAACGAAAATAAAAATGCAAACCGCTCCAGCTACACTGCTGGCATAGGTTATCGTCAGGATTATTTTTTCATCGACTTTGCCTATGTACTTACAAAATATGATGAATTCAATTATTTATACAATACACCTAAAGCAACCATTGTAGAAAATAGCTATAAAAATTCAAGCTTTATGTTATCATTGGGATTGAGATTTTAATTAAATACTCTTTTATATTGATCTTCTTGGGATCATAACTATTCTATGAATTCGATTTTCAATATTCTTTCTGGCACATGGTTCATCATTAGTAGCAACTTCCCAATGTGGCTGGATGGAACTAAAACAAATCCCACGTTTAATTATACAGTCGCAGAAAAAAATGGAAAAACATTTTTAATTGATGAAGTAAAGTATACTAAAAATGGAAAAACAAAAACCATCAATGGCTTCGATTATTTAAATCCCAAAAACGATAAAGCATTTACTTGGCAAGGAAAAGGATTTTTAGCTATTGCAAAAAGTCGTTGGGAAATAAAATTAATAGACGAAAACAATCAATGGGCGGTGATTTGGTTTTCTAAAACACTCTTTACTCCCGAAGGAGTTGATATTATTAGTAAAAATAAGCAACTGAATGAATCAGTGATGAAAGAAATCAAAACCAAAATGCTTGCTGATAGTATTTTAAAAAAGCATATTGGCAGTTTAGTGAATCTACCTATTACTAATTAGAATAATACCCAGAAATAAAAACCTCTACCACAAAAAAAGTCTTACGTAAATTATTACGTAAGACTTTTTCGTTTTTATATTTCTTAAAATTATGCTTTAACTTTTCCTGTTAAGATATCAGCATCAACCAAAATTCTTCCGCAATGCTCACATACAATAACTTTTTTATGTGTTTTGATATCTAAATGACGTTGAGGTGGGATTTTATTGAAACATCCTCCACAAGCATCACGCTCAACAGTTACAACACCTAAACCATTCATTACGTTTGAACGCAAACGGTGGTAAGCATTTAATAATCTTTCTTCAATAATACTTTCTGAAGCTTTGGATTTTTTAAGCAATGCTGCTTCTTCTTTTTCTGTTTCAGCAACAATTTCATCCAATTCTTTCTTTTTGATTTTCAAATCTTTTTGTCTGTCTTTGAAATCTTCTTCAGAAGCGTCAATCACTTCTTTTTTAGATATGATGTTTGCTTTGTATTCTTTAATGCGTTTTTCAGCCAATTGAATCTCTAAATTTTGGAATTCAATTTCTTTTGTAATTGCATCGTACTCACGGTTGTTACGTACTTTACCTTGCTGAGTTTCGTATTTTTTAATTAAGGCTTGAGAATCTTTAATCACATTTTTCTTTTCTGTGATCGACTCTTCTAATGTTTTTAACTCTTCCGTGAAGTTAGTGATACGGGTTTCTAAACCTGCAACTAAATCTTCTAAATCTCTCACTTCCAAAGGCAATTCACCTCTAACAGTTTTGATTTTATCAATCTTTGAATCTACTTGTTGTAATTCAAACAAGGCTTTTAACTTTTCCTCTACAGAAATTTCGTCAGTCTTAGTTTTTGCCATTTTTATAAATAGTTTATCGGATTTGTATTGATTTTTGATAAATGGAGTGCAAATGTAGTGAATTTTCTACTTAAAATCTCATAAAATAATTCCATGGTATATTGCTCGCTTTCATAATGTCCAATATCTGCAATAACCAGTTGATTTTCAGCATCAAAGAACTGATGGTACTTAAAGTCAGCTGTTACAAAAACATCTGCTCCTGCTGCAATTGCATTTTTGAGCAAAAAGCTACCTGAACCGCCACAAACAGCAACTTTCTTCACCTTTTTACCTCTTAAAGCGGTATATCTGATTCCTTCCGCTTTCATTACTTTCTTCACGTTATTTAAAAAGACTGTTTCGTCTACCTCCTGCTCCAGTTCTCCTATCATTCCCGCTCCTACTCTATTATTCTTGTTGCTTAACTCAACAATGTCGTAAGCCACTTCTTCGTATGGATGAGCCAAAAACAAAGCTTTTAGTAATTTCGACTCTATATAAGATGGATAGATTAGCTCTATCCTTGTTTCCTTTTCTTGGTGTTGTTTACCTATCTCGCCAACATGCGGATTGGCATTGATGCCTGCTTTAAAAGTTCCGTAACCATTTGCATTAAAACTACACTCCTCATAATTTCCAATTGCCCCACCTCCTGCTGTAAACAAGGCTGTTCTGATAGCTGTAGCATTTTCATCGGGACAATAAGTCACTAATTTTTTAAGAATGTTGTTTTGCGGGGCAAGTATCGAACAGTTAACCAAACCAAGCTTTTCAGCGATTTTTGAATTTACTCCATCCAATACATTATCCAGGTTGGTATGTGCAGCATAAATCGCAATGTTATTCTGAATGGCTTTAATAATAACTTTCTCGACATAATTTTTTCCATTGAATTTTTTAATTCCCGAAAAAACAATCGGATGGTGAGCAATTATCAGATTACACTTATTGGCGATGGCTTCATCGATAACTGCTTCGGTGCTATCCAAACAAATAACAGCTCCGGTAATATCCATGTCATGATTGCCACATATCAATCCAGCATTATCATAGCTTTCTTGATAACTCAAAGGGGCAATCGATTCTAGATGATTAGTAATTTCTCTTAATTTCATGATTTCCAAATTATAATGAGAAGTGCGAATTTACGAATCTGCGTGATATACTTAGTGTATAAACTATATAATTTCTTTTTCTGTTTTCAATCCCGATAGCTATCTGGAAGCAAATTTCCAAATTGTCGCATTCATTTCGTATTTTTAGCAAGTGAAGTTTCTGCGAATCATATTATTTCCCCTTTCCATCCTTTATGGATGCATTGTTTTTTTGCGAAACAAATGTTACGACTTAGGAATATTCTCTTCAAAAGAATTTGCCCTTCCAACCGTCTCCTTGGGAAACCTTACTGTTGGAGGAACTGGGAAAACCCCGCATATAGAATACATCATACGCTTGTTAAAACCCGAATTTTATATTGCAACGCTTAGCCGAGGCTATGGGAGAAAAACAGAAGGTTTCGTTTTATCGGATACACAATCCACTGCAAAAGATATTGGCGATGAACCATTGCAATTCAAAAAAAAATTCAGTGGCTTACGAGTTGCCGTAGATGGCAACCGTGTACGAGGAATACAACTTTTATTAAAAGAATTCCCTTCTTTACAAGCCATTTTATTAGATGATGCATTTCAGCACCGTGCTGTAAAACCTGGACTGAATATAGTTCTTACCGATTTCAATAAACTTTATATGAATGATTATATTCTTCCGACTGGAAGCTTGCGCGAGTTCAAATCAGGAATCGAACGTGCAGATATTATCATCGTTACTAAATGTCCTGAAATATTATTACCCATCGAACGCAAACGTTTACTAGAGGAAATTAAACCTTTGCCTCATCAGCATGTTTATTTTTCATACATAAAATATGGCGGCTTTATTCCTGTACTTGGAGAAGCAACAAACCCCTTGGCAAAAGAATATTATTTTGAACGAAACTTCTCAATGGTATTACTAACAGGCATTGCGAATACACGGCCATTGGAATATTATTTAAAAGATAAAGTAAAAAACATCATTCCGATAAAATATAATGACCATCACCATTTCTCAAAAACAGATATTGGGAATATTCAAAAAATATTTAATAACATTGTAGCCGCAAATAAAATTATATTGACAACTGAAAAAGATGCAATGCGATTAAAAAGTCCGGAATACGCAGAAGCAATTAAAAATCTTCCTCTTTTTTACATCCCAATAGAAATTGAATTTCATAATAAAGACAAGCAAGAATTCAACGAACAAATACTCCATTATGTTAGAGCAAATCAAAAGCACAGCAGCATACATTCAAAGTAAAATTTCTTTTACACCCGAAGTTGGAATTATTTTAGGAACTGGTTTAGGCGGATTGGTAAAAGAAATTAACATCAAACACACTATTCCATACGAAGAAATTCCGAACTTCCCTGTTTCAACAGTAGAAGGGCATTCAGGCAAATTGATTTTTGGAGAATTGGGCGGAAAAAATGTGGTTGCCATGCAAGGGCGCTTTCATTATTATGAAGGTTATACTTTACAGCAAGTTACTTTTCCTGTTCGAGTAATGAAATTAATTGGTGTAAAAAATCTTTTTGTTTCCAATGCATCAGGTGGAGTAAATCCGAATTTCAAGATTGGCGATTTAATGATTATCAACGACCATATTAATTTTTTTCCCTCCAATCCTTTGATAGGAAAAAACATAAAAGAAATGGGTCCACGCTTTCCCGATATGAGTGAAGCATATAGCAAAGCCATTATTGCAAAAGCAAAAAAAGTAGCTGCTGCAAATAATATAAAAGTGCAGGAAGGTGTTTATTTGGGTTTATCCGGACCAACATTTGAAACACCTGCCGAATACAATATGGTAAGAGTGTTAGGTGCCGATGCTGTAGGCATGAGTACCGTTCCGGAAGTAATTGTTGCCCGCCATATGGATATCCCTTGCTTTGCTATGTCGATTATTACTGACTTAGGTGTTCCAGGGAAAATTGTGGAGGTAACACACGAAGAAGTTCAGGAAGTAGCTGCCCATGCTGAGAAGAAAATGACAATTATTATGAAAGAATTAATGAAGGAATTGTAATAATTCTTTCCTCTTTCTCGTTATGTGGCGTATATACTAATCTCTTGTATCATGCGCACGACCTCTCTTTTACTCTCTATTTGCATTGTTGCTTGCAATACTCAGAGTCAAGCTCACGATGAAGTAGCTGCTCAAACTCAGTCCTACGATGAATTAAAAGCAAGCATTGTAAAAACCCGTGAAAAAATAAATGCGGAATATCTCGTTGCCGATAGTATTGGGAAAGATTCATTAGTAAAGTATTCTCAAGAATTTTTGCGCAACATCACTCATGAAGTTTTCACCTATTGGTATAAAACGGAGTGGGATTTTAATGGAATAACACAAACTCCTAAACAAGGAAAAATTGCTTGTGGTTATTTTGTCACCACCGTTATTCGAGATGTGGGATTTGACATTCCTCGTTCTGCTTGGGGACAGCTGGCTTCCGAAACAATGATTAAAAAAATAAATCCAACTGTAAAAAGATTTTCCAACAAGCCCATCGAACAAGTAACTGAGTATTTAAAAAATCGTGCAGATGGAATTTATGTGGTTGGTATGGATACGCATGTTGGATTTATTTCTAAAGAAGGCATACAAATAAAATTTATTCACTCCAATTATTACAAACCAGAAATAGGTGTGATGTCAGAAAATCTAAAAGGAAACAATCCTATCAATGATGCGAGTTATAGGGTAATCGGACAACTGTTTCATTACGAAATGACAAAAAAATGGATACTCCACGAGAAATACGAATAGTATTTAGTATCTTTATTAAAGAAAATTATCAAAATGACGAAAAATTACTTTTTGGTTTTAATTATTGCATTTACTGCAAGTATTAACTTATCCGCTCAATACAGCTCACAAAATATTTATTTTGTTGGCCAGTGGTATAACCCTTTACAAACTGCAGAACCAACCTATGGAATAAAATACAACAGCGTTTGGGGTTGGGTGGATACAGCCGATTCATATCGAGAATATGCTATTTTAGGTTCCGGATCAGGAACACATATTATTGATGTTTCAACTCCAACTAATCCTGTAGAGATTGATTTTGTTGCTGGAAGAAGAAGCGGATGCATTTGGAGAGAATATAAAACCTATGGGAAATATCTCTATGCGATAAGCGATGATGCCATTCCAAACAGCTTTCAGATTATCGATTTGAGTTATTTACCCGATTCAGTACATGTTGTTCATGACGATACAACCATTTTTGAAAGAGCCCATACATTATTCATTGATGGAGATAAACTACATGTTGGAAGTGTGAAAGAACATCCACCGGGAGGAGGCGTTTATTCAATGGCTGTTTACAGTTTAGCTAATCCGGAACTACCGGTTTTGCTTCGTGCCTTAAATCAGGATGACCCTTCTATCACCTGGGTTCACGACATGCTTGTAAGAAATGATACTGTTTACGCATCCTGCGGATTTCAAGGATTATATTTTTACAAATACAATGTTGGGACAAATAATTACACAACCCTTAACTCTCTAACTACATATGTGGATCAAGGGTACAACCACAGCAGTGCTTTAACACCTGATGGCAAAACATTGGTTTTTTGTGATGAAGTTCCTGCCAATACAACAGTTAAAATTTTAGATATAAGCGATATCACAAATGTGAACATGATGGACACAATAAAATCCAATCAAGGTGCTACACCTCACAATCCTTATTTGTGGGGAACCGATAGAGCTGTTATTGCTTACTATCAGGATGGTTTGCAGATTTTCGACATCAGCAATCCGGCTAACGTTTTCAGAACAGGCTACTTTGACACAGATACTTTACATGGATTAAACGATGGTTTCCCGGGGTCATTCACTTACCACGGAGCTTGGGGCGCATACATTGATTTGCCAAGCGGTTTGTTTTTGGTAGGCGATATGCAAAATGGCTTGTATATTTTGGATGCAACTTTCGCACTTGGGGTTAATGAAAACACTTTTACAGAAAACACTATTTCTGTTTTCCCAAATCCAACTAGCAACAATGTATCCATCACCATTAAAATGCTTCAATCGGAAGACTTGTTATTTGAAATGTTTGACATAACCGGAAAGAAATTTTTTAGCAAAAAAGAGAATGTCGGAGCTGGAAACACAACAAAATCGGTTCATTTAGAGCAGTACGAAAGCGGAATGTATATTTTGAAAATTACAGGAAAAGAAATAAATTATTCTCAGAAAGTAATTAAGAATTAATAATTCAAACTTCTCCTGCCACAAGAAAAAAAGGGATTGACATTAAAAAAGGCTTCTGAATTTATTTTTCAGAAGCCTTTTTTATTTTTTCAAGTTCTATTAAATCAATTTTATCTTTTTCTCTAAAAACTTCCTTTTTAGCTTGAATCAAATGATTCAAACTTAGGAATCTAACTGGAATATCGTCAATCACAGCAATTGGTGATAACTCCAAACATTCGTCAAAATTTGACTGTTCAAACCCTTTCAGAGATGTCATAATATCCAAATCAATTCCTCCATTTAATGTGAAACTCGTCCACCCTGGAATCATTTGCATTGTTTCAATTTCTTCAAAATCTCCAAGTTCCAATTCCTTGATAACGGTCCTGAATTTTTTTCTATTTTCTAATGTGTCCTTCAACCAAATATCAACATCTGAAGTTATCCTATTAAAGCCATGCAAATTGGTTGCAAATCCGCCAATCATAATATATTTTACATCGTTCTCATGCAGCAACCTCCAAAACTTTATTATGTCATCGTCCAAAATATCCATTACTTCTTATCAGGATAAATAATTTTGGCATTCCTCATCTTCATATTTACTCTAATCAATTGCATCAATATTCTAAACCGCTCTTCGTAAGTTCGATTCATGCGAATTTGAAACAATTCTTCTTCAGTATAAATCTTTTTTTCGGGAGCACCCATATTTAAGACAATTTAACACTCAAAAGTACTAAATATTAGGCAATCTGTAGCCAATTTTACCCTCAACATCTTGCATTTTTTTCGTATCTTTCGCGCTTTAAAACCGCATACTAGAAAATGAGCATTTACGATAAATACGAAGCTGTTATTGGTTTGGAAGTGCATACCCAATTGTCCACCAAAAGCAAAGCGTACTCGAGCGATTCTACCGAATTCGGAGTTTTGCCAAATACCAATGTCAGCCCAATTACTTTGGGACACCCGGGCACATTGCCGAAATCAAACAAACGTGTGATTGAATTTGCCGTTCGTTTGGGACTCGCATGCAAAAGCACTATCCGTGAAGTAAATGAGTATGCCCGCAAAAATTATTTTTATGCCGATTTACCAAAAGGCTACCAAATCACACAAGATAAAACTCCTATTTGTACGGGTGGTTACATTACCATAAAAACAGCAGATGGAATAGAAAAACAAATCAACATCACCCGCATTCACATGGAAGAGGATGCCGGAAAAAGCATTCACGACATTGATCCATTTGATACACTCATCGATTTAAATCGTGCAGGTGTTGCGCTTTTGGAAATTGTAAGTGAACCGGATATCCGCTCTGGAGAAGAAGCTTATCAATATGTAACGGAAGTACGTAAGCTTGTTCGTTACCTCGATATTTGTGATGGCAACATGGAAGAAGGAAGTATGCGTTGCGATGCCAACGTCTCCGTAAGATTAAAAGGTGCACAAGAATTTGGTAAACGTACCGAAACAAAAAACATGAACTCGATTCGTAACGTACAACGCGCCATCGAATTTGAAATAAAACGTCAGATTGAAGTGATTGAAAATGGAGGCACTATTTCTCAAGACACAATGGGATTTGATGCTGTAAATGGCAGCACCTATTTGATGCGTAGTAAGGAAATGGCCAACGACTATCGGTATTTTCCGGAGCCGGATTTACAACCGGTTGTTGTTTCTAAAGAATACATCGAGAAAGTAAAACAAAATTTGCCTCCGCTACCAAACGAACTGTTTAAAAAGTATACAACACTTGGTTTGTCGGAATACGATGCTGGTGTATTAACCGATTCGAAAGAGATTGCTTTGTACTTCGAAAAAATTATTGCGAAAACTAAAAATACAAAATCAGCTTCCAACTGGTTAACGGTTCAAATCAAATCGCATTTGAACGACAGCGCTTTGCATATTTCTGAGTTTAAAATAACTCCAGAACGCATTGCTGATTTAGTAAACTTTATCGATAGCGGAAAAGTAAGTCATACCATTGCAACACAAAAAATATTTCCAATCATGTTGGAAAGCAATTCAAAATCGCCTGCTGAAATTGCTACAGAAAACAATTGGATTCAAGAAAGTGATAGCGGTGCAATAACAGAATTTGTAAAAGAAGCGATTGCAAAACATCCTGATAAAGTTGCTGAATACAAAGCAGGAAAAACAAGTTTACTAGGTTTATTTATGGGTGAAGTAATGAAACTTTCAAAAGGCAAAGCAGATCCAAAAGTGGCGACTGAATTAGTAAAGGAAATGCTGGAAAAGTAAGTTGGCAATTATTCAGTTGGCAATTAAAAAGAAAAAAATAATTAAAAAAGAAAAAAAAATAAACGAATGAAATTCATAAACCTATTTATCGCTGTTTCTGTTTTACTTGTTTCTGCTTGTTCAGATTCAAGCTCTGAGTCTAGTTCCAACTTTGAACTAACAGGAAAATTGGGTAACGCGCATGGCGACACTTTGTTTCTGGAACAAATGGGAACTGATGGATTGATACAAGTGGATACCGCTATGTTGGATGAGAATGGAGAGTTCACTATGAATCCTGTGATTACTGAAATCGGTTTTTATCGATTGAAAACATCCGACAAAAATTTCTGCACATTCATTTTTGATACTAACCAAAAAGTTTCAATCACAGGAGACGTTGCTGATTTAGGAAACTCTTACAACGTAGAAGGTTCTGAAGATTCAAAATTGTTTTGGGAAATAAATATGACATCTGCTGAGAGTTACAGAAAAAGAGATTCACTTCAAAAAATATTTCAGGCATTTGTAAATATCACTCAAATGGATTCTTTACGAATAGATTCCATGAGCAATGAATTAGAAAAACCATACACCCAATTGGTAGACGAACACAATCAATACCTAAAAGCTTTCATCGAGAAACATCCTTCATCATTCGCTTCATTGGCTGCCATTCAACAATTGCAACCAGATGAATTCATGGATACGTATTTCAAATTAGATGATGGCTTGTTTGCCAAATATCCAAACTCACCATATATTAAAGCATATCATGATGGCGTTTCTAGCAGCAGAAAACTAGCAGTTGGTACACTTGCTCCGGAAATTATGATGAATACACCTGCAGAAAAACCGCTGGCTCTTTCATCCTTAAAAGGGAAAGTAGTACTGATTGATTTCTGGGCATCATGGTGTGGACCTTGTCGCGCAGAAAATCCAAATGTTGTGAAAGCGTATAACAAATACAAATCAAAAGGATTTGATATTTACAGCGTGTCCTTGGATAAGGATATGGACAAATGGAAACAAGCCATTAAAGCAGATGCATTAGTCTGGACAAACCATGTATGTGATTTTAAATTTTGGCAATCACCTGTTGTTGCTTTGTATAATTTTAATGCCATTCCTACCAATGTGCTTATCGACAAAGAAGGAAAAATTTTGGCGAAAAATTTACGCGGAGAAGCATTGGATAAAAAACTTGAAGAACTTTTTAAATAGATTTTAAATAGAAATGAAGAAACTACTCCTTTTTCTTTTTGTTAGCTCATTAACTGTAGCTCAAATAAAGGCACAAACGTATTTCCAACAAGAAGTCAATTATACCATCAACGTAAAACTAGATGATGTAAAACACGAATTTACTGGTGATGAAAAAATAGAATACATCAATAACTCACCTACTACGCTTACGTATATTTACATGCACCTGTGGCCTAATGCATACAAGGACAATAACACCGCTCTTGCCAAACAATTACTTTCAAGCGGAACAACAAAACTGTATTATGCAAAAGAGAATGAGAAAGGTTATATCGATCAATTGGATTTTAAAGTGAATGATGTTGCTGTAAAATGGGATTATTTAAAAGACAGTATCGACATTTGTAAAATCATTTTGAACGAACCACTGAAAAGCGGAGACAAAATATTCATCTCTACTCCTTTCCATGTAAAAATTCCTTCAGGAGAAATTTCTAGAATGGGGCATATCGGCCAGTCCTACCAAATTACTCAATGGTATCCAAAACCTGCTGTATTTGATAGAACAGGATGGAATCAAATGCCCTATTTAAATCAGGGTGAATTTTATTCGGAGTTCGGAAGTTTTGATGTGAGTATTACGCTTCCTAAAAATTATGTATTGGGTGCAACGGGTGACATGGTTGACGGAGAAAAAGAATTGGAATGGCTCGAGCAAAATGTAAAAGCAACAGAAGCCATGAACTCTTTCAATAAAGAAGATTTATCTTTTCCTCCTTCTGATTCAGAAACAAAAACACTTCGCTTCAAACAAAAAAATGTGCACGACTTCGCTTGGTTTTGCGATAAACGTTATCACGTTTTAAAAGGAGAAATAATTACTCCTCATACAAAAAACAAAGTGACTACTTGGGCAATGTTTACCAACTCAGAAGCGCATTTGTGGAAAAATAGTATTCATTATTTGAATGATGCCATTTATTATTATTCACTTTGGAATGGTGATTATCCTTATGCGCATTGCACAGCTGTTGATGGAACCATCAGTGCGGGAGGCGGAATGGAATATCCGAACATTACTGTAATTGGCGGCAGCGGAAATGCTTTTCTATTGGATGTTGTGATTACACATGAGGTTGGACACAATTGGTTTTACGGAATGTTGGGTTCCAACGAACGCGAACATGGCTGGATGGATGAAGGATTAAATTCTTTTAACGAACACCGTTATATTGAAACAAAATATCCTGAACGCAAACTAATTGGTGATGTTGCTGATGGTCCAATCGGAAAAGGTTTTGATTTAACCAGATACAAACACAAAGCACAATACGAATTATCTTATCTTTTTTCTGCTAAAAAAAATGAAGATCAAGCATTAGAAACACCCTCTTACGATTTTACGCCAATCAATTACGGAGGAATTATGTATTCTAAAACAGCCATTGTATTGGATTACCTGATGGCGTATTTAGGAGAAGCGGAAATGGACAAAGTGATGCAGGCTTACTTTGAAGAATGGCATTTCAAACATCCATTGCCTGAAGACTTTAGAAAATCTGTAGAAAAAACCACAGGCAAAAATTTATCCTGGTTGTTTGATGGATTAATCAACTCCACAAAAAAACTAGATTACAAAATCACTTTCGCACATAAAACTTCAGATGGCTCTTGGGATATTGGAATTAAAAATGTTGGAGAAATAGATGGACCAGTTTTTATTCAAGGTTATAAAGATGGAAAATTAGTGGGTGAAGTTATTTATGATGGCTTTTCTGGAAAACAAGCATTGACATTCCCTAAATCTGAAATAGATTATTTCAAAATTGATGCGCATGAAGATATGCCTGAGATGAACAGAAATAATAATAAAATTAGAACTTCAGGGCTTTTCAAAAAAACAGAAAAAATTAAATTTCAATTTCTTGGAAGCTTAGATAACCCTGATAAAACACAATTGTTTTGGACTCCTGTTGGAGCATGGAACAACTATAACAGATGGATGTTCGGACTTGCATTGTACAACAACATTATCCCACAAAAGAAATTTGAATTTGAATTAATGCCATTGTACAGCGTCACCACAAATGATATAGCCGGATACGGACATTTTGCATACAACATGTTTCCGAAAAACGGATTGCAGCACGTTGCTATTGGAATGACTGCTACAAGATATGCTTACTCCAATCATCCTGATGACGGAAACGGTGATCCTCTGAATTTAAATTTTAATAAAATTGCTCCTGAAATTTTTATCAAATTAAAAAAAGCAGAATTAGCAAGCCCCTACAACTTTACCATTCGCTACCGAAATATTACAATATTGAAAGAATTTCCTGTTGGAAATTTTTCTGTTCGTCCGGCAATATACAAACGCGATACACTTACAACCAACTTTAACGATTTAACATTTTCCTTTTCTAAAAAGGATGCGATTACTCCTTACGATGTAAATTTCAATTTTCAGCAGGGAGAAAAAATAATGAAAGCAGCAGTGACTGCACACTACTCTTACAATTATAAAAAGAATAACAAAAGCTTTGACGTTCGCTTTTTTGCCGGAACATTTATTGGAACCGAAGCAGCAGATGCTGGGCCATACCGTTTTAGAATGAGCGGACAAACTGGTTCACAGGATTACCTTTTCGATCATGTGTTTCTAGGAAGAAGTGAGCAGATAAATGATGGAGAAATACTTTCCAATCAATTTACGGATACAGATGGAGGCATGAAAGTTTATTCTCCACTAGGACAATCAAGTACATGGCTTGCTGCTTTGAATTTGAAAACATCTTTAGGAAACATGAAGCTGCCCATTAATTTATATGCAGATATTGGAACAGCAGATAAAAAATCATTACTCAACGAAGATGTGTTATACAATGCGGGAGTTTGTCTTTCATTCAGAAAAGATTTCTTTGAAGTTTATTTTCCAATTGTGATGTCAAAAAATATTCAAGATTTTAATACTACAAATAATATTAGCTATTTAGAAACGATTAGATTTACACTGAATTTGAATTTGATTAATCCGTTTGGGTTGATACGAAATTTCTCTCTGTAAGAATGAAAAAAAACACCCCTAGCTCCTCTCTAGAGGGGAATAGATTGTACTAGCATTAAGATTTTATTTATAAATAGAAAATAGGGTACCGTACTAAAAAATACAAATTCAGTAGTGTGCATTCCCCTCTAGAGAGAGGGGTGTGTAAAATTTACGAAACTAAAATGTCCAATAAAAACAAAATATACTTTGCCTCCGATTTCCACCTTGGCGCACCCAACTACGAAAAAAGTATGGTGCGCGAAAAGCTGGTTATCAAATGGCTGGATGAAGTGAAGCAGGATGCTCAAGAAATATACTTGATGGGCGATGTATTTGATTTTTGGTTTGAATACAAACATGTGGTTCAAAAAGGACATGTTCGTTTGTTAGGGAAAATTGCTGAAATTGTTGATTCTGGAATTCCTGTTACCATGTTTACTGGCAACCACGACATGTGGATGTTTGGTTACTTAGAAAAAGAATTGGGCGTAAAAGTATATCGCAAACCAGTTACCAAAGAATATTCTGGAAAAAAATTTTACCTCGCTCATGGCGATGGATTAGGGCCTGGCGACAACGGTTACAAGTTCATCAAAAAAATATTTGAGAGTAAAGCATGCCAATGGTTGTTTGCACGCATTCACCCGAATGCTGGTGTTGGCATAGCGAGCTATTGGTCAAAAAAGAGCAGAGCATCACAAAGCCCTAAAAAAGAATCGTTCAAAGGCGAAGAAAATGAATGGTTAGCAGTTTACTCAAAAGAAATTTTACAAAAAGAACATTTCGATTTTTTTATTTTTGGTCACCGCCACTTACCACTCGACATTAAACTATCCGACAAAAGCCGCTACATAAATTTAGGTGAATGGATTAACTACAATACCTATGCTGTGTTTGATGGAGAAAAATTGGAGTTGAAAGAGTATAAATAGGTCATACAATATTATTGGGTAACCCGAATCTACCTTACACGGTATATTTACTTTCAGAAAAACCAGAAATAAAGAAACATTTGAATTGAGATAAAGGCACGCAGGACTTAAAATCCTGTATTCATTGCGAATGTATCGGTTCAAGTCCGATCCCGGGTACAAGGCTAAAACACACGTTCAGAGCGGGTTTTAGCGAACTTAAAGAATCAAAAAAGCCTCTCAGAAATGAGAGGCTTTTTTGATTAGGTACGGTAGTTAGGTACGGTATTTTCTATCTTTTGATGATCTTTTCCTCCCCAAATACGCTGAAGTTGGTCAGATTTGCCGCTATAAACTCCTCAGCTATATAGGAATCTTTCATCACCTGATCGTCCCCATGCCCGGTAAACAGCTTGGTGTTTTTCCCTAAGCGGACTGAAAGGGAGGTTATATAGGTTTTCCGCAGGTCTTTGAACTCAATTTTCCGATCAGTTACCTTTTTTATAAAATGGCTAAATCCGTTTGATATTTCAGCCAGCATATATGACATTTCCATTCCCTCCCTTTCAATTATATACCCAGTTGTGCCCTTTTTCTCCTCGTAGCCGAGTTCAAATAATAATGTCTGCAAACTCTTCGTAACGGGAATTGGCTTTGAATAGGAGCCTGTGTCCCTGCCAAACATCCTTCGGTTGTTCTTCAGGTTATTCACGTCAATAATAAAGCATTTATTTCCCTCATGGCTTATCTCCCTTATATTTGACCATGAAAGCTGAATGATCTCCTCCCTTCTTAGTCCGGTTTCAATACCTAACTTAAAGGCAATTGGTAACCATGCATGAAATTTGTTTCTTTTTTTACCTGCGCTATCAATAAGACCACCGTTTACTGGTGTAATTATTTCTATTAGTTTATCAAACTCTTCTTTCGTGATAGGGTTCTTTTCCCGCTTGGCAAAATGAAGCGTGATATGCTCAAAGGCATTGGTCATTTTAATGTCCTTCTTATTAATCACCCAATTCATAAATGCTTTCATTAAAACAAAATGCTTTGAGTAAGTTGTAACGCTAAATTTTTTGGCTTCCACATAAAAATGAAAAATCTCAACAATATCATCGTTGAGATTTTTTACATCAAAGATCTCCGGATTATAACCTTTCTTTTTTATTGCTTCACAAAACCTTAAAAAAACCATCTTATACATTGAAACATGACCGCTGCCAAGTTTTTTGTTCAAATGCACGTGAGTTCCGTTTCCTGAAATATAATTCAAGAATTCCTTCATTAAAGTAGCAATCGTAGTATCTAAAATTTGAATTTTCACCTCGACCTTTTGATACCCTTGATTTTTCAATTCCTGCTTGTAGCTAATTTGCTCTACTAAAGCATCATTGAAATTATCTGCTTTGGCAAGTCTTGTCAATCTTGTTTTTTTTGTTCCGGGAACATGAACTAAAAAAATATACTTATGTTTTTCTTTATGCTCACAGGAACCAACACCCTTTTTATTTAATTTACAAATGTCCTTAATTAAAAAGGCGCACTTTAAACATTTTACTTTTATTCCACATCGGGAATATTTCGCTGGAACTTTTTTCATGCTGCTTTTAGTTTATTCATAAAATCCGTTGCTTCCTTACTATCTGCTTTCTTTTTAAATTTTGTCAAACTCGCTTTATCTGAAGGAGCATTTAGCTGCATTGATAATTCTGCTTTATCATCCTCATTTATTGCTTTCAGGATCACATCAGCATTTTTATAAGTTGCTCTAACATACTCTTCCAATTTTTGTGAAATAAACATGTCAAGAAAATTTCTGATCGTGTATGTTTTTTTGCCGACATGAAACAGAGGGACTTTATTTTTTTTGCACCATGCTTCTATTGATCTTACATCGGTATAACCTAATAAGTCTATCATCTCAGTGATCTCAACCAACTTGTCGGTTATACTGCTTCTTGTCGTGGTTGCTTCAGTTCGTACTTCCAATGATTCCATGTTTCTAATTAATTTTTGTTACGTTATTTGAAGTTAAATACACTTCAGGGAACGTGGTAGCCATTTCAACTTTCTTTTTTCGTCCGAAAAAAATAAGCAAACAAGCTTGCACGTTTCAAATAGAAATGCCATACTGATCAGGGGGCACTTTAGGAGTCGTTAAATCCGTCATTACTGCTATTACAGCCGAGTTTATCAAAAAGTAAAGGGAACACCATCATCATCGGGGACGAAGGTAGAACAGGTGATTAGGAAGGGAGACGATTTTGGTTAAAGGGTGTCTAACAAGTGGTTTTTTATGAGGTGAAATGGTGTGTAATAAAAAAAGCTGAATTGAGATTCAGCTTTTTTACAAGTAATTACTTACCCTTTTTAGGTTTAGAAGGAGGATTATTATCCCTCTTTTTTCCTGATTCTTTTCCATCTTTTTTGCTTGGCCAATTTTTAGCCGGTTGTGGTTCTACTTTCTTTGCCATTGTGCGATTGTTTAGTAAAGTAAATATATAGATTCGTTGTCATTTATAAATTGATTAAACACGTGTTTTATCAAACGCTTCTGCTTTCCCTTGATTATAACCTGCTTTCTTACCTAACCTATAAAATATAATAGAGTTGATAATTGGTAGAGCTATAAAGATTAATGACAAAATAATTAATTCAGAGCCCCCTAAGCCCATTACACCTATTAGCATGATTGGTTGTTTTTAGTATATATTATGTTTTCCAATTCGTTAGGCAAATATAAGGAAAAACACCATTTTTAGCACTATCATCAGCGAGGGCAAAGATTGAGCAATAAGTGAGGAGGAGGAAATTTTGGTTAAAGGGTGTCCAACAAGTGGAAAATTATGCGGTTAATTTGGAAGAACGGAAGCAAACAGAAAAAAAATAAATTAAGGGTAAGTGATAGTTTTTAATTTATACCCATCTCCTTTATTTAATTTATCAACAATAATATTTTGAATTCGCACAAGGTGGTTATTAATGAAGTCTATGATTTTTATAAAGTCATTATAATCTGATCTGCTAAAAGAAATTGCCTCACCAGCATACAAGTGGAGATTATTACGATATTGAAAATAAGGATTACAAAGTTTTATTATATCGTCACTTATTTTTAAAAGGCTTAAATATTCAATAGACAGAAGCTCTTTCATTCCAATGGTTTGTTTTCCGACACCTTTTATTTGCTGTCTCATCCATTCTTCAGGAAGATCAATAGAAGGATTAATTTCCCATGCTCTGTTTTCGGTTACTTGCTTTACACTTATTGGTTTAGAAAACTGTTCTTTCCCCAATTCCGGAAAAATATTTCTGTCAAGTTTATGAATAACATAACCATTTGAAAGCAAAAGTGCTTTGAGAAAATTCTCAAAGCAAATTGTGATTTTTATTGAGTCCAGGAGAGAATCAAAGGCAAGTTCAGATAAGAGGTGAAAGTTGGGTGGCTGGTTCCGATTAACTTCTTCGCATAGCTTTTTTAACACGGCTAATTTTTCAAAACGCTTCGTGGTCATAAACTGTCTACAACCAAAAGTCATTAAGCCCATAGACATACCCATTCCGTTTCGAATGTCCCGATATACTAACTGATGATTTTTTTCTAATTCATTCATACCAAAGTTGTAAACTATCGTAATTTAATCTCTCCATTCAAGATTTTGTAAACCATTTCTCGACCTATATGTACTTGGGGGTCAGTGATTGGTTCCATTCTAAATTGTGTTTCACCGGGTTTCAAAATTGCTTGCTTATCGTTGTCTCCAATGATAAGAGTTCCTTTCTTATAAATAGTACACTCAGCAGCTCCGACCAATTGCAAACAGTTGTCTGCATGGAAAGGAGTAATGGCGACATTAAATCCTTTCCCTTCTGTCCGAACACTCGGATATAAAACACCAGCGACTTGTATGTTTTCGGCAGGCCGCATTTTAGTCATCCGTTCAGAATAAATTGCCGATAACATATAATCGCAATCATTTGAGGTTTCAGTTTTAGCGAATTCACCTGCAAAGTACTCAGAGATCATCAAACTATCTTCCACAACTTCCTTTGAATGAGAGGAAATAAATTTGTTGTAATCTTCACCCATTTGCTTTAAATAAGAATTTCCATCAAAATAATCACTATGATGAACTATTGAAGCAACGTGAATTTCTTTAGTAACCACCCATTTTCCGAAAGTAATGGTTTGCTCTCCGCCAGTAATACTTTTATCCCTAAGGAGTTTACTTACCTCGCAAAAGCCAATTACTCTTGAATTATCTAAATCACCTTTAGCTATCTTTTCAGGGAGTAGTGCTCCGTAAAACATAGTTGTTGCCGGTGTACTTGCTCTTTGATACGAATTATTAAACTCTGCTGGTTTATAAGAAAGATCACTCGCATTTGAAAAAACTTCAAAATTGCAATTTACTCTTGCACGCACAAATACTTGTCCGGGATGAAATGTTGTTATAATAACTCCATACTTCCCAAGCCTTTGAATAAGTCCATGAATATCGTCATGTGGATAGTGGGACAAATCCAGTTGTGATAACTTTTCGAGAACCTCCTTTTTATTTATCGTTCCCATTTTTGTTGCGCTTTTTGGTTTTTGCTCTTGGAGGAGTCGACCTTTCATTTGATAATTTTTGAAATTCGGACATCACATCAACCCTCTTCCATTGTCCTTTATCTTTTTGGTAATATGCAAAATCATCTATTTTGTAGCTATCATTTAGCTTTTGCTCCCTAAGAAAATCTAAAACTTTATCAAGTGATTCGGTAATAAGCCTTTCATCCACGTCACCGGCCAATTGAATATTAATACCAGTATTGTTGTCCAAATTAACCTTCAACCCAAAAGTTATTTGTTTAGCTTCGATTTTGCCGGACTGAAGTTTATTATATGTTCTATCTTTAACCTTACTCCAAATAGTTACCGCAGTCCATTTTATTGCATCCCAAACAGCATTAGTTGCAACACCTGATAATAATTCATTTAATACCGTAGAGGAAATCACCAAATAAGAGGTGAGAGTGAATTGATCCATACTTGCGTACATTATGCCGCTTTTATCAAATGAACTGAGTCGTAACCCTGCCCTACTCAATTCAGATTCTACTTCAGCCAATTCTATTGAATTCAGCTCACCGATATATTCTAAATGCACCACATCTGAACCACTTTTGACAGTTTTCATTTTTTCCTTTTTTAGTTCCACCTGCGTTTTATAAGCATCACTTTGCATAAAATTTTTAAATTCCTCTTTTAACTTATTATCCGATGAGTTTGTCATTTTCGTTCTCTTATTTTATTCGAAGATTTGTTATCAATATTATTTATTGTCAATATTGTTTGAGACAATTGGAAGGGTTAGCCCCGTAATTTGGTTCGTGTTTTATCAATTGTATCCTGAAGATGTTGAAGCGCACCTAAAACTATTTCACAATTCGTTTTCATTTGATTTATTAAGCCAATAAAATTTTTATACATTTCTGCCATTACAGCATGGGTAATATACCCTGCCAAGGCATTATTTGTACTTGCTATGAAGTTCTTTGACTGAAAATCAATGGTTTTTTGAAGCGATCCAATTACATCCTCTAACTGAGCAATTAGGAATGGAAAGTCACGGAAATCACGATCTGAAAGAATTGCTTCATTTAATTCGAGTATATTAAAAAAATGAGGATAATATTTTTTGTTAGTTTCCCACAAATCCAAATATCCCTCACTCTTTAAAATTTTGCTAATGAGGTTATCCGCCAATTTCCTTTGGTGATTGGGTAAAGAAGGGAGATCGTCAATGGCTTTTTGAAAATCAATAGGTGCTTCAATTCCTAATTTTCGATATTCTTCCTGAATAACTTTATTTATTTTCTGCCCAAGTGCTCTCTGCTGGGTTAAGAAGTTTTCCGGCAGTTCAAATCGTCCTCCGTAGATAGAATATAATTTAGCTTCTTGCTCCGTAATGGTGTCTAAAAAATCTGTTACTCTTTCCAAAAAGGGGGAATTCTCAATATGATAAAGTGTAAAGGATTCTAAATTGACTTTTGGAAACAAGTCCAAGCCTGCGAGATGATAGCTAACACCAATTAACTGAGAACAAAATAAATTTTTATTCCATTCAGACATTCCAATTGTTTCCGAAATATCCTTCGCGCCTTCTCCTAAAGAAAGCACCCCTCTCAAATCATAACCCCGATAGGAAAATCCCCGTGCTGCCTCAACTGCCTTATTAATTATTTCGGAATTAGTTTTTTTTAATCTCCATACAGAAATATTTTCACTGTCTTCAAAATAGAACCTTTGTGTAGAGAAGAAATTAGTTCCACCAATATTGGATTCAATAAAAGAATGATTGCCTATAAACATTATAGCATGACTGAATAAGCTGCCAGCACTCTTTTGAATTCTTCGGCTTATATCATCTGATGATTTTGTAAGGATAATGTCTCCTTCTCTTAGCTTATTATGATTTAGTATGTACGGCATTTCTTGTTTTTTCAAACATCAGTTTTTATGTTTTTCTTTCTTTGAATGTACCAGTTTTCTGTTTGATCAAAAAGGTGTTCTAAAAACGCTTTATTATCCAAAGATTTAGAATTTGCCCACGAAGTCCAGGTATTGTCAAGGATTTGATAAAGAGCGTGATCTTTTTCTCGCAGATATTTAAGCAAAACATTCAAGTCTTTATTCTTGTCAGGATTTCTATTATCTTTTGCAGTAAAGAACGAAGTAATAAAAAACATTATCCCCTCGTTTGGAAGCATCGGTATATCAAAGGAGTCATCAATTTGAGCAATAGTTTGTTGAACATTAAAGTCAGCACTAAAATCCTGTACAAATTCTTCAGGCCTGTACCCCATATCAAGAAATGCTTGGTAGAACTTTTCATGGGCAAAAATATTATTGACATGCCCTATTATAGGTTGAAAAATGAAATTTTTTACTCCATCTTTAATGCAAGGCAAAATCTCGGAAAAATTCGCAAAACCTTTATCAATAAGATCGATGTGCAATAATTCGTGAGTAAAGGGTGCCGTGGAATCTATATCCTCATAATAGCCAACACTAAATTGTTCCGGTTGAGAGCTAAGATACCATATATTGGTTTGTTCATCAGGTTTTGGCGGACACTTTGTTAGCGTTATTCTATGCTTTACAGTAAGGCTTTCAAAAAGCGCAGAATTTTTTTCGTCTAAGTATTTTTTTATTAGCTCTCCCATATTCACTCCTTTATATGTCCTACAAAATTAATTAAACCCAGCACAACTAAATAAATCGCTTCTGCTTGTTGCCTTGTAAATTTATCTTTTTGACCACTATGGTGAGATTTGGATGTCAATGAAGAACTTGTTTTATCAATCTCGTCAATCCATGTTAGAGTAGATTTATCAATATTTTGCAGCCATTTAAAAGCCGTTTCTGATTCAACTCCATTTTTAATTTTTATTAAATTTCGATGTAATGAATCCAAAACATTACGGCAGTGACCAACACATTTATTATAATTTTGTTGATTGTAGTAATCTTCAGCTTGGTTGAATTCAAAAATAATATCATCGTATGCTTCTTTTAAAAACTTATGGTTTAATGGTATTTCAACAAGCTTTAAACTATGAAATCCAAATTTTGGAAATATCTCCTCAACCCAAATGGATTTTGGAATAGGAAAATGGATGTCCGCCTTTCCAAGGTGCAAGGAATCGGATATTTTTAAAACCTGTCCACCCAAAGAGTGCGTATTTCGGTGCGTTTCGCATAATGCAGTTAACTCTATATGAAATGAAGGATCACCTTTTCTATTATTTTCAATTGCTTTTATAGCTTTTTCGGTCAATATGAATTTAAACCACTCGCCTTGCTTAAAATCATTTCTCGTTATACTTAAACCAACGGGCAGAATAACTTCAGAAAGCTGAATATTAGGGTTTTGCAATTTTAATTTTGCCGAGTATGAAATAACATTCAACAAAAGATCATCCTTTGGAAAACGATATGTGAAATAAAGAAAGATCTCAAGAAATGAGCTTAAACCATCAGAATTTCCTTTAATTTCATTCGGAACAATCTCTACGGTCTGAACTTTAGTGTAAATGTCAAATGATGCTGAAATCATATATTTAAGGGCTTAACTATTATTTTAATAATTCGAATTCAGTAGCGATGTCTAATCTCAACTTCCCTCTTTCCTGATGTCGTGCTGCTAACTTGTTTACTGGTATCAAATATACCTTTCTAATAAATTTTATTAACTCTTCCCTATCCTTATATTCAGGAAGTCCACCACCACCATCAACTAAATCACGTTTTCTTTTTTCAGGATATGCTTGCTTTGCTCCATCTAAGTGAATAACATCATTTTTAAATTCATTGTAGCGACCTATCAATCCAAAATCTTTAATATGAGTATTACTTTTTGCAATATCCGTGGGATTTAATGAAACAGGGCTAAAGCAAATATTAAAAGAAGCAGGATCTTCATCAACTATTATAGAATCAATTGTCATTTTTTGGATCAAATCAAAATCATCTATATAAGGATGAATATTATTATCAATGCCGAATATCTTCGCTCCTTTATAATTTGTATTACAATTGTGGCAGGAGGGTAATAAATTATAAAATGCCAAGGATAAATAGGGAACTTTCGCTTTTAATAAAAAATGATCAACATCATGTAGTATCTTTTCATCAGTAATATGTTTAACGAAAAAAGTAAATTCATAATTGCAATATGGACAAACCCTGTTACCCAACACAGTTGCCCACCAATGAAATTTAATACTTCCCCTGCACCCTTTGTAATTAAATAGATCTAAAACTTCCTCTCCAAAAACCGTGGACTTGACTTCTGCTCCAAACATTGTATAAAATGCAGGAATTGCTCCGGTATTAACCAAATTTTCGAAGTCCTGGACTATTTTTTTCAACTCAGCTGGCTTGGAAATAGTAATTGCATTAATTAGTGCATATTTTTTCTCCACCAATAATTTGTAGAAGTATTTTTTTAAAGGATCTTTCTCAGAATTATATTTTCTTCGAACTCTTTTGTTTAATGAGTTCTTATAAAGTACGCCCGACTTTTTCGTTGGATTTATTTTCCTGTGAAATTTTTTTGCAATTTCATCCAATGACATTTTAGTTCCCTTATCAATCTTATACATTCTTATTTGAGAGTTTTTTATTCAACATTTCCGTAAGTTTTAGTTTCCAAACTGGCTCTCCGATCAATTCGATATTGTTCTTTAGATAACTGGCCTCGTCTTCCGTAAGTCTACGTCTATCCGCCAACCTTTTAGTGATGAAACTAATTTTCCCTTTGGCAAAATCACCGATCATTCCATCATTAATAAAAAAGGAATCTGAATACAGCGAGTATATATTTGAGCCAAAAGTCTGAAGCTTTATCTCATCTGAAACATTTTTTCCTGTCCCTGTTAATTTATCACGTCTTAAAAAAACAATATTTTCTTTAGGCAAGTCTGAAATAAAAATAGGAGAATGAGAAGTAATAATAATTTGTACGAATTTACCCTTTAAGACCTCAGTTATAAAGCCAATTAAGCGTCCTAATAACTTTTTCTGCCATTGTGGATGCAAATAAGACTCGCCTTCATCAATCCATAATATTATGTCGTTTGTCTGCGTCCATCTCACCCGATTAAATCGTTCAAAATCTTTCATTACATGATTTTGTGCATGTGGGATTCTTGAAAATAAATTTAAAAGCGAAAGTTCGCCACTACTATATTCAAGCGTTTCAAAATGCAAATAGTCAGGAGTTACTGCTGATTCAAGATGATTTAGGTATAATTCTAAAAAAGAGGCTGTTACATCAAAGTTTATTTTGAAAGGAATATGATTAAAAAAATTGTTCTTTTTGTAATCAGTCAATTGATCTTTTTGTTTCTTATTAAAGGAAAAATTTTCTAATTTAAAGTGTTTATCAATGAACTTTAAAAGTTTAATTGTTTCTGGAACCTTATAATCATTTAGTTTTATGGTACTCCCCATTATTGATTGTTTTTCCGGAACAATATTAAATGGATGATCCGTCAAAAATTCGGTCAAGGCGTTACATAGTGAATTTTCTTTAATAGAATTTTTTAATTCCTCTGTGAAATTTCTACCAGACGCTGGCGAATTTGGATTATTCGAAGAAGTAAATACATATGAATGAATAGAAGCGGAACTAAACAATAATTTTGCAAAATCAGCACTATTCTCGGGGGTGTACCGTTCGAATAAAATTTTAAATAGGTTTATAAATGTTGGGGTTTGAGTTGTGAATTTTTGAACAATACTAAGACCTACATTTTCACACAATCTTAAATCAAATTCCTCTTTAACCCAATCCTTGTATTCACTAAGAAAAAATATTTGCCTTTTAGTATCTTCGCTTAAATGCCTATTAGGGTAGTCGATCATAACGTATGAATTGTTCCGATAGTGATCAGAAACAATAGGCGGAAAGTGACCATGATAGAAAAAATAGCTATTTGATAAATTAATTAACTCCCATTCTTTTGCGTCTGAGTGAGTTACTTTGTCTATCCAAGTAGTTGAATACAACATCGAAATAAGTTGATGAGAGAAGCTGCTGTCAAAATTGTATTCAAATTCTTCATCGGTAGAATCAAGAAAAATATTAAACTCATTTACACCTTTTTTAAGATTAACTCTTCTTACCTTTTGCCCACAATAGATAAAAAAGCGGTGCTGATGCTCAAAAATCAGAAGATTATCTCCAACAGTATTGGCAGCTCCATCATCTGATAATTTTAAAAGATTGCAAAAGAACTCAATTATACTGCTTTTCCCGCTGCCATTTTCACCAATAAGTGCAGTAACGCTTGTAACAACTCCATTACCTTTTTCCCAATTGGTAGGCATGAAAAAAGCGGGTTGATAAAGAGAATTAACTGTTGTATGAATTTGCCCTTTTTCTTTATTATAAGTAAAAGTATATTTTCCAGTGAAGGAAAACCCCTCTTCTTGGAGATTATTAAAATCATTTATCCATACATAACATAACTCAAATCCAGCCATCAGTTTGAAAGTTCTAAAAGAATTGCATATGGTAAATGTACCTTTTTTCATGAATTTGACCAAATAGCCAAGGTTTGAGCGAATTATGACAAAGTCTATACTATGAAATACAATATCATTTCCGGGGTCAGCCAGCAAAAATCAAAAAAATGTCACGGAGAGTGAAAAGTGTCCAAAAAAACCTTTTAACATTTCTTGCTTTTGTCAATTATTTAGAATATCTATGCTAATAATTAGAACACAAGACTAAACAAAAAATACATTTCGGCCAGATTGACTACTCACCTTTGCGGCCCGGAAACAGACTAGGAAAGTAATTCTTTCCAATTTTTCTTATTGCACTTTTTGAGGATTATAAACGTTATTTAACTTCTTAAC
>Ga0163149_10000462_pt1 | contig 54116 bp, 55 predicted proteins | sample OliLakLV19MP5G1_FD_148604 | JGI IMG/M metagenome (GOLD analysis project Ga0163149, IMG submission 148604) | Freshwater microbial mat bacterial communities from Lake Vanda, McMurdo Dry Valleys, Antarctica - Oligotrophic Lake LV.19.MP5.G1 | ecosystem: Environmental > Aquatic > Freshwater > Lake >...
ATATCGATTTAACAAAAGGAATATGCGTAAGTGGCTTTTTAATGATGTGGTGCAGCGAATGATGAATCAAATACCACATCCTTACAAATATCTAAAAGCACTTTGCGTATATTCTACCTAATCCTATTTAATTAATAAACCTTATCAATCATGAAAATCTCTTGTTTAGCTTTAGCGGGCCTTTCCCTTTTTCTTGGACTATCAAATTATTGCTGGGGGCAGTTAACAGCTGCTACCTTACCGAAAGGCACGAATATAGAAGCCGCCAAAAAGCATGTTACACGGCCGCAGAATATTACGGGCATTAGTATGGAAGACAATGACAAGCCCGAATATATCAGCATGGCTGAGTCAAAACTAAAATTTCAAAAAGCAAAGACCTATCAGCTCGATGTAGCGATCTTTACACAGGCCATTCATAATAGCCTGAAAGACTCCGTAAATGGTTATGTGATGCAACTGACCAGGAATGGTTCAGTAATCTCAAATTTAAAATGGAACTGGGCACAAACACCTTCCGACGCTTCGATCGGCTGGGATTTTGATACCCGGATGCACGTAGCCAGCGTCAGTAAATACCTGACTGCCCTGGGAATGATGAAAGCGTTGAACCTGGCGCAGCTTTCTTATGATACAAAAATCATTGATTACCTCCCAGCCAACTGGGTGAAAGGAAGTAATATTAACCAGATCACTTTCCGGCAATTGCTTACTCACAGATCAGGGTTCGATCTACCCTGTTGTGCCTCCGACTTCGAGTATATGAAACAAAAAGTGCAGGCTGGGGTTACCAATGTCGGATCATTTGATTATCACAACATGAATTTTGGGTTGTGCAGAATATTGATACCAATTGTAATGAAGTATCTCAATAAAGATATGTCGATGACCGATTCCGAATGGGATATATCTTCTATTCTTTGGTACCAGTATTTTATGCAGGAGAGAGTTTTTACACCGTCAGGTGTGGCCTCAGTGAGTTGTGATACAGACCCTGCCAAAAAAAGTGCATTAGCCTATAAATTCCCAAAACAAAATGAAGATGGATGGAACTCCGGAAATCTTTACGCTATGAGTGGTGGTGCAGGATGGAGGCTTTCTGTATCAGAGCTGTTGAAAATAATGAGTCATGCCCGCAGAACAAATGATATTCTGCGAAAAAATGATTCACAGCATGGATTAGATAATAAATTCGGTATTGACCAGGTGATAGAAACACCGGTCGGTAAACTGTACAATAAAAACGGTCGGTGGACGAACAACGGACGTATTGAACAAAGTGTGATTTATTTTTTACCGGGCGATATGGAACTGGCCATTTTAGTGAACTCTGAAATTGGCAACGGAGAGGGTAAGTCTTTGCGGGGGCGGGTAAAAGAAGCCTACTTAAGCTCACTTCGACTTAAATAAGTATATTGCTCCATAGAAAAAGGTTGCCCGGAAAAGGGCAACCTTTTTTATGATACTATTCCTCCCATTTCCCCAATCCTTCCCTAATTAGCACTGTTACATCACCGGTACAATCAACGACCGTGGATGGAACCATACCACCGATACCACCATCAATGACATAATCCACTTCATTCATAAAATTTTCATACATCACTTCCGGATCAGTATAATCTTCCACCATTTCTCCGGGCAGCGAAGCGCTGAGGATGGGACGGCCCAGCTCTTTGATAATTGCCATGGCTATATTATTGGCCGGGATACGAAGCCCGATCGTGTCCTTTTTGCTCTGTAAGATCTTCGGCACCATTTTACTGGCTTTCAGAATAAATGTATAAGGACCAGGCAGGTACTCCTTCAGTAAGCGATAAGTGGGGTTGGAAAGTGGCTTGGCAAAATCACTAAGGTGGGACAGGTCGCTGCAAACAAAGGAAAGTTGGGCTTTTTTAGGATCCACCTGTTTGATCCGGCATATCCTTTCCACCGCTTTATGCTGTAATATATCGCAACCAAGGCCATAGACGGTATCCGTTGGATAAATAATGAGACCTCCTTTCTGAAGGCTTTCAACGACCTGTTTGATCAGTCGGGGCTGGGGATTTTCAGGGTGTATGGATAATAACATAGCTAATTGTTCTCCTTAAAAGTACGCCGTTTTAACAAATAGATTTACGGTAAGGGCCATTTACCCGGCAATTCGTATTTTCACGGCCGCTAATCTTTGTAAAACTAAAGAATTGTCAATGCAGTTAAAGCCGGTAGCCACCTTTGATACGATTGAACCAGAGGTGTTTAAACGAGATTTTTACCGCCCCGGTGTGCCTGTGGTCATTAAGAACCTGTCGCATAACTGGCCCGCCAATACCAAATGGAACTGGGATTATTTCAAGGAATTGGTGGGTGATAAAAAAGTGCCGCTCTACAATAATGTAAAAAGTGACGCCTACACTCCTATCAACACAGCCGACGATTACAAGACCTTTGGCGAATATATTGACATGATAAGCGATGGCCCGGCCGCCTGGCGGATATTTCTCTTTAATATTTTTGACCATGCCCCTCAACTGATTCAGGACTTTACCTGGCCCGAACACCTGATGAAGGGTTTTGTAAAAAAATATCCCATGCTTTTTACCGGTGGAGCTGGCAGCATTACCCATATGCACTATGATATTGACCTGTCGCATATCCTGCATACCCAGTTCGCCGGCAGAAAAAGAGTGCTGATGTTCCCGAATAAAGAACAGCACAAACTCTACCGCAAACCTTTTGAGGTATTGAGTATGGCCGATTTCTCGCATTATTATGAACAGGAAGGGTCACCGGATTATGAAAAATTCCCGGCACTGAAACTAGCCGAAGGTTTTGATTTTATTTTAGAGCCTGGCGACACCTTATTTATGCCTGCCGGTTACTGGCATCATATGGAATACCTGGAAAGCGGTTTTGCGATGAGCCTGCGTGCCCTGCAGCCATCTTTTGCAGGCAAAGTAAAAGGTATCTGGAGCCTGATTGGTATGCGCAATATTGATACACTGATGAAGAAGACTATGCCAAAGTGGTGGTATAAGCGGAAGGAAAAGAAAGTATTTGAAAATGCGGAGCGGGCGCTGGCGAATGCGTAGTATTATTTTTTCTTCTTCCCTGTCAGCAGTTTTTTTATAGCAGAATTATTTTTCAAAAGCCTGGATTGATGGTGAACTTTAATTATACCCAATTGTTGTGGGCCGATCACTTCATAAACGATACGAAAATGGCCGCATAGTATCTGTCTAATCGAAAAAATATTTAGCGCTGGTACCATTCTGCCTATTAATGGCTGTTTCTATAATAATTTCCTTTTGCGGAAGAACTGTCGTACCTGTTCTTCCGCATATTGAAAAGAATCCTTTGAAAAATAAGCAGCTATTTCATCAATATCTTTAAGAGAACGAACAGACCAGATTATTTCAGCCATTTTTTAAGTTTCTTTTTGGCCTCCGCTGTAGTATATGTTTTTCCGGCCTTAATTTGTTGTCTGCCTTCTTCTATTTTGTTGAGTAATAAAATCCTGTCAAACAATTGTGTTGTCTCAAATGTTTCCGGCATTCCTTTTATAGTAGACAGTACCAGTTTTTTTGTTAGCATTTTTTCGCTTTTCATAAAAATTACTCAAAATTGATTAGATAAAAAAATTCCTGAAGCTATAAGCAGAAAAGAAGTTAGTTTGAGTGTGCGGTGAGGGTGTTGGCTGCTGGTAAGTTACTTAACTGACTTATTTCTTACTTCAAATAAAATTTCGATTGCGTTTACTTCAATATCATCAGCTTTTCCCAAAGGGGGAAATAAAAAACTCGGTGATGAAATAGTTTTGTTAGCAACGAACAAACTTGCTGGCAATTTGAAGAAAATTTCTTTTGCTCCTATAACGGATTTTGTATGTTCATTTTTCCCTTTATCATACTTCCCAGTATAGCCAGTCAAAGATGGTATAATTAGGGTATCTTTTCCTTGATAGTACTTACCAAAATATGTCGTTCTATATAGTGGAGCATTGTATCGCACTCCTTCTATAAAATATATTTGAAATTCTATTGTTGAGTCTGTAAACAGCTTTACAACATATGCGCTGTAATTACCATCATAACCCCGGGCATCAACCTGCTTACAATATTGTTCTTTTACTATTTTCTTTTGAGCATTAGACACAAAAGAGATAAGTAAAAGAGTCAACTATATAAAAAATCTTTTTGCCACAAGTTGATTATTGTATCGTCCAAACTTCATTACCTCGTAGCAGTTTATCCAAATCGGCAGGTTTTCTTGATTTAGCTTCCTCTATTTGTGCTGCCATTACATCTTCATAACAGTGGCGGTTAGTTTGATAAAAAACACCGAAAGGTCTTGGCAGGTGGCCTTCGCTTTTCGGGTTATCAAATATGCGGGTCAATATCTGGGCTTTATAAATATCCTGCTCATCATGTATCCACAGGTCACTGGCACTATGGCCTTCATTAAGGTCAACTACCACCGGCTTGAACCCATCCAATTTTATTCCTTTGTCAGCAGCGGCACCGAATACTAATGGCTTACCCTGTTCCAGGAATAATGTTTCGGTTGGCTTGCTACTTTTCTCTGTAAAAATTTCAAAAGCGCCATCATTAAAAATGTTGCAGTTCTGGTAGATCTCCAGGAAAGAAGTTCCCTTATGCTGCTCTGTCCTTATCAGCATCGCCTGTAAATGTTTGGGATCACGATCCATGGTCCTCGCTACAAAAGTGGCATCCGCACCTAATGCCAGGGCCAGCGGGTTAAACGGGTGGTCAATACTTCCCATCGGAGTACTCTTGGTCACTTTATTCTCTTCTGAAGTGGGAGAATACTGCCCCTTGGTCAATCCATATATCTGGTTGTTGAACAAGAGCACATTTACATCAAAATTCCTGCGAAGCAGGTGGATCGTATGGTTACCGCCAATACTCAGCCCATCCCCATCACCGGTTACGATCCAGACACTCAGTTCCGGCCGGCTGGCCTTTAATCCCGATGCTACCGCCGTAGCCCGGCCATGAATGGAGTGCATACCATAGGTATTCATATAATAGGGGAACCGGCTGCTGCAGCCAATACCCGATACGATCACAATATTCTCCCTTGGAATACCCAGCGTTGGCATCACTTTCTGTACCTGGGCCAAAATAGAATAGTCACCGCAGCCGGGGCACCATCTTACTTCCTGGTCGGTAGCAAAATCTTTAGCTGTCAAAACGGGGGCAGTTGTTGTTTCACTCATAATATAAGATTGACACAAATTTACGTTACTAATACAAATGCTCAATGAGCAATTTTTAAGTCTGTACTAAGTGTCTGACGTCTCGGAGAGCGTCTGACACATAAAAAAAATTCCGAAGGGGCTTGAATACTTGCCTGCCGGTAGGCAGGTTAAAATTGAGCAATGATTATTGAGCATTCTCCAACAAAGCTTCCCAGTATTCCGCCGCCCTTCTTGTATGCGGTATAACGATCGTTCCCCCTACAATATTGGCCACGGCAAACACTTCGTATAGTTGTTCTGTGCTGATCCCCAGTTCATGACTTTTGCCCAAATGGTATTTTATACAATCGTCGCATCTTAACACCATACTAGCAACCAAACCCAGCAATTCCTTCGTTTTAACATCCAGGGCTCCTTCCGTATAGGTGTTGGTATCCAGGTTCCAGAGGCGTTTGATCACCAAATTGTCTTTTCCGAGAATGACCTCGTTCATCCGGGTCCGGTAGTCGTTGAATTCTTTTACAAGTGTGCTCATAATATAAATTTTAAGACCTTAAATGTAGGAAAGATGCCCTTTCATCATTTACCAGGGAAGGAAACAATTACTAATTTGTATTTTCAGTTTTGGAAAAAATGCCAGGACCCAATTAAAATTACCCGTCAATGCCACTCCAGGACTCAAAAACCCGTCTGTAAATCATGCCGCATAAAAAAAAAATCATCGTCTTCTCCGCCCTTTTGGTTTTTGTACTGCTGGGTGTGGCTGCGGTAAAGCCCCAGTCGGGGAAGATTCAAAAAGACCGAAATCTCAAAGTGCTTCCTAAAGATATCAGCGATGCCAAATTAGACAGTATCATGCAAACCTATAATATTGCCCTGGGCGTTAAATGCAGTTTCTGCCATGTGCCGGTGAAGAACATACCAGACAGTTTGGATTATGCGTCTGATGCAGAACCGATGAAAGAGGAAGCAAGGAAAATGATGCGGATGACCATCGACATCAATAAAAAGAATTTCCATTACAATAAAGATGAAAGGCCCGAATATTTACACACCGTAACCTGTAAAACCTGCCATCGCGGTGAGCCCTTTCCCGAAGATTAACCCTATGCTTTGGTGCGTGAGACACGCACCAAAGCATAGGAAATTTAATCATCCTCTTTCTTGCAGGACTTCAACCATTCTTTTATCCCTTCCACGATTTGTCTGGCTACGGCTTTATGAAATTCAGGATCAAGTATTAATTGTTCATCCTCCTTATTACTAAGAAAAGCCACTTCCACCAGGCAGTTGGGGTAATCGGTCGGGCCACTGAGGGCAAAATTAAAACTGCCGATATTGCCAAAATTATCCATCCCCAGATTGAGCAGGCTTTCTAATATATATTGTGTCATGGGCCGGAAACCAATATGCCGGTAATAGGTACTCACCCCTTTTACGCTATCCTTTACCGACGAATTCAAATGGATACTGACCATAAAATCCGGTTCTTCCTTTTTGATCATCAGGGTGCGTTCCGTCATCCCAATATCCGTATCCGTCGTTCTTGTCATAAACACCCGGGCTTCTTTCTCCCGCAAAGCCTTCTCCAATTCTTTTGCTATTAGCAGGGTATACTTTTTTTCCAGTATACCCGTCTTTACCCCGGAAGCTCCACTATTATCTCCGCCATGTCCTGCATCCACGGCTATCTTCATCTTGTCCAGGCTAAAGTCCGCCGGTTGCCGTTTTACTTTTATGATCAGTCGCTTGTCTTTATAATAAATACTATAACCCCAATGCTGTGCATGTTTCAATTCTATAATGATACGGAACACATCATCTTCTATTTGTTCATGATACACATTGGTGATCTCTTTGGCCGCCGACCGTTGGGTGATCCAGTTGGTATTACTGGTAGCACCAAAAACATCGATCACCAATTTGGAGGGATTGATCTGTTGTATACTCCTGTAAGGCAATTTTTCATCGAGATTCACGAGCACATAATCAGCTACAGAATCACCGGTCACCATCCAGCTATTGGTTAAATAATAGGGTTGAATTTTTATGGTGCTGTCTTTCTTAAAGTTTGATTTGGGTAAAAAAGCCAGGTGGTTTTTGGATAGTTGCACCCTGTAATTACCGATACTGCTGTCAATCACCCTTACAACAATACCGGTATCGAGGTAAGTCATTTTGGCTCCGCCGAGGCGATCAGCCCCTAATCCATACTCCAGGTAAGGCAATGATCCGGTAGTTTTTCCCACTAACGGTTTGCTTTGCAAGGCCGGTTGGGCATTGGCTGAAATGCTGGTAACCAAATAAGTAAAAATCAAAAATCGTATCATAACAGAAAGATAACATAAAAACCCGCATAGGTATTTGCCGTATTATTACTAATCATAATCACACTTTTACTGAATTTTAGTATAAACTCCTAATTCTAAGCACTATGTACTCTCCGATTCCGTTAGTAATGCAGCCGCTTCTGTAATTACTGTAGTAGCGACCTTTGAATCCTTATCCTAGAAAAATCAATACCGTATGACCTGGAATTCTATAATGGGTTTTGTTTCGTCTATAGCCCTTTGCCTGCCAATCTTATTCATCCTTATTTTGCGCCTGGGGGCCTACAGGACTTTCCCTGCCTTATTATCTTATTTTGTCATTGTCTTTACTTACAACCTGCTGACAGAAGGATATATCAAAGCAAGTCCTGAAACGATACGCTACTGGAGTATATGCAATAACCTGCTTGATGCGCCCTTGATGCTCACCTTCCTCACCTATTTCAGCTGTTCTGCTGCCCTGACCAAAAAAATAAGGATTGCGATTGTATCGCTGGTAGGTTTTGAAATAACCATCCTGCTGTTAAAAGGTTTTACAAAGGAAGCTATTACAATCACCCTTGGACCTGCCCTCCTGATGGTAGTATTCTTCTGCACCCTGTTCTTTATCCGCCAGACAAAAATTACTATTATGCACCACAAGGCAACGGGCAAAGCTATCATGGCTACTTCGCTCTTGTTTGCATATGGTTGTTACACGATCATTTACCTGATGTATTATGTTTTTAAAACGCCTTTTGTAGAAGATACTTTCCTCATCTATTTCCTGGTGGCTACTTTATCCTCTTTAGTGCTCTGCGCAGGTATTTTCGTTGAAAGAAAAAGAGTACAGAAATTAAATGAACTGCTGCAAACCAGGAAAGAGCTGTCCGATGTTTATAAAGACACAAAAACGGCCATCCCGTTAAGGACAGCCATGTTAGATTTTGATAAAGACCAGTGGAATTAAAAACAGTATTTCCCTTCTCCAATCATTTTGTCGGCAATTCTTCTTCTTGCATTCTTACTGTTGAAGGGTTCTGCTTTTGTAAAACGTTTTAATCCCATTAAGATCATCCGCTGTTCATCACCATCAGCAAAAGCATTCACCGCATCCTTACCTGATTTATTAACTTTATCGGCCGCATCATAGAGATAGGTCCGCATGATGTCCAGGTACAATTGGCTGGCAGGTTCTCCCTTCTGTTCTACCATTTTCATAATCCGCAGCAATACGCTTTCCGCATTGTAAGTTTCAATGGCCATGTCGGCAATATTCATCAGCGTTTCCTGCTCGGTATCGATTTTCATCATCAGTTTCTGTACCGCAGCACCTGATGTAATCAGGATAGCTTTCTTCAGATTCGCAACCAGTTTTCTTTCACTGGCGAAAGGGGCATCATCTTCTACACCAAAATCAGGAATACTCATCAGTTCTTTTTGAACAGCCATCGCAGGACCCATCAAGTCAAGCCGGCCGCCCATCGCTCTTTTCAAAGTCATATCCAATATCAATAGACGATTGATCTCATTGGTGCCTTCATAAATGCGGTTGATTCGGCTGTCGCGGTAAGCACGGGAAATATTATACTCGGCGCTAAACCCATTGCCACCATGCACCTGCACGCCTTCATCCACCACATAGTCCAGTACTTCGCTGCCATATACTTTCAGTATGGCACATTCAATTGCAAATTCTTCTGCCCCTGCCAATAACGCTTCACTTTCAGGTTTGCCTGCTTCCAGTAACTCTTGTTCTTTATCATCCACCCATTTAGCAGTTCTGTACAAAGCCGATTCGCCTACGAAAACGCGGATGGCCATTTCAGCCAGTTTATATTTGATAGCGCCGAAATTGGAGATCGGTTGCTTGAATTGCTCTCTCGTTCTTGCGTACTCCACCGTTTCGCTCAAAGAACGCCTGGCGCCACCAAGAGCAGCTGCACATAATTTCAGACGGCCAATGTTAAGAATGTTGAAGGCGATCTTATGTCCTTTGCCAATTTCGCCCAATAGATTTTCTGCCGGCACTTTACAATCCTGGAAATATAACTGCACGGTGGAAGAACCTTTGATACCCATCTTTTGCTCTTCAGGGCCTTGTGTAAAACCTTCTGTACCCCGGTCTACGATAAAGGCGGTGAATTTATCACCATCGACTTTGGCAAACACGGTATATACCTGTGCGAAACCCCCATTCGTGATCCAGCATTTCTGACCATTGAGCATATAATATTTACCATCATCACTCAGCCTGGCAGAAGTCTTTGCTCCAAGCGCATCGCTGCCGCTGTTCGGTTCTGTTAATCCATAAGCACCGGCCCATTCACCACTGATGAGTTTCGGGATATATTTTTCTTTTTGTGCAGCGGTACCAAAATATAAAATAGGTAAGGTGCCAATACCGGTATGTGCTGCAATCGCAACAGAAAAAGAATGCCCCGCTCCTAGGTATTCATTAATGATGGTGGAGGTAACAAAATCTTTACCCAAACCGCCATACTCTTCCGGGAAAGAGGTTGCCAACAAGCCCTGCTCACCCGCTTTTGTCAACAGTGATTTCATCAGGCCCGGCTCCAGATCATCAATGCGGTCCAGGTTCGGATATATTTCCGCATCCAGGAACTGGTTGCACATATCCTTGATCATTAACTGTTCTTCATTGAACTCTTCGGCAATAAAAATATCGTTGGCAGCTGATTCTTTCACCAGCCATTCGCCGCCTTTCAATACGGTTTTTGTTGCGGTTGCGGTACTCATGGTATGAAGGTTTTAAAATTTTAATTTTTATGAACCTAGCTGTGGTGCTACCCACAGGGCCTTGCGGGCTATCATCGTCTGTTGTGTCACTCACTTGTACGTTCTGTTCGCTACTCAGCATCTTGAACCCCTACGGGGTTCGAGATACATTCTACATTTTAATCTACCGATATTTTACCCCTTCGGGGTAATCCTCACTTGCCAATCCCTACTCGCCAAACCCTACTTGCCACTCCCACCCTATTTCAAATTATCATACACCACCTGTAATACTTCTTTACAAACATCAATACGGTCAGAGGGTACGGTTATAAGGGCCTCGTTCAATGTTTCATCGGCCAATGCCATTGTTTCTTCCTGTAATTTCTGCCCCTGCTTAGTCAGGTATATTAAGTTAATACGTCTGTCATTCTCTGAAGCCACCCGTTTAACAAGATTGGATCTCTCCAGGTTATCTACTAAACGGGTAATGCTGGGTTTATCACGGAAAGTGGCATTACACAATTCCTGCTGGCTGATCCCCTCCTGTTTCCATAAATGATAAAGCACACTCCATTGTTCGATGGTAATATTTAAACCAGCAGCATTGAATTTCTTCTGTAAACGGCGGGCAATAGCTGTGGAAGCCTTACCCGTAATAAAGCTGTAGAGTTCGCCTTTCTTAAATTGGTTGTTTGGCATATAGTTGTTTGTGCAACTATCCAAAATTAATAGTATTTTTGGAATAGCCAACTTATTTTCCTGTAAATATTTTCCCGTTGCCGAATATGGAGCACCGCCTGCATAGCTATAGAAATTCTGTGATCAGCTACTACCGTTTTGGTTCCGGCCCCAAGCCATTTGTCTGTTTCCATGGCTATGGAGAGGACGCAACTCATTTCGCATTTTTGGCTGATTATGCTGGTAATCAGTTTACTTTCTATAGTATTGACCTTCCGTTTCACGGAAAAACCGCCTGGAAAGATGTTCTGACTTTCACCTCCTCAGACCTTCAGCAAATCGTTCTGGAAATTCTGGCTAGTAACAACCTTAAACCCGAAACCCCAAACTTTAAACTTTCACTACTTGGTTTTAGCCTCGGCGGACGGACAGTGCTGAGCCTGTACGAGACTATTCCGGAGAAAATTGAAAAAATTGTATTGCTGGCCCCAGATGGATTGAAAGTAAATACCTGGTATTGGCTTGCTACTCAAACCTGGCTGGGCAATAAATTTTTTGCCTTCACTATGAAAAAACCACAATGGTTTTTTGGGTTCCTAAAACTAATGAATAAACTAAAGCTGGTAAATGCCAGCATTTTCAAATTTGTCAAACATTATATCGGGGATGCAGAAGTAAGGTGTTTACTCTATACCCGCTGGACCACCTTACGAAAGATAAAGCCCAACCTGCAACAGGTCAAAAATCATATCCGCTCTAATGCGACACCTGTACGCCTGGTATATGGCAAACATGATCGTATCATTCTTTCATCCGTCGCTGAAAAATTTAAAAAGGGAATTGAAGCGCATTGCACCCTTACGATTATTCATTCCGGTCATCAGGTGTTGCATGAAAAACATGCGGAAGAAATCTTACCGGCTTTGCTGCGCTGATAGTAGCTTTGACAATCATCATGATACTTGTTTACATCATTATAGTATTATTTATCCTCTACAGCCTGCTGATAATTTATTACTGGCGGAACTGGAGATCGATCCCGGATTACAATCCTTCCATCACATCAGCAAAAACAAAAATCTCTGTTATTATCTCTGCCAGGAATGAAGAGAAAAATATTGGCCCGTTGTTACACGCACTGCAGGGGCAAACGTACCCGTCAACATTGTTTGAGGTCATTGTAGTGGATGATCATTCAACCGACAGCACGGCTGCCATTGTTCAACGATTCCCCGCTGTTAAATTGGTAGAATTGAAAGAAGACCATATCAACTCTTATAAAAAGAAAGCGATCGAAACAGGTATTGCAGCAGCCACCGGCGAACTGATCATAACCACGGATGCCGACTGCCTGCCCCTGCCTAACTGGCTGAAGCTGATCGCTGCTTTCAAAGAAGAAAAAAAAGCTGTATTTATTGCGGCACCCGTTGTGATCAATTGTAATTCTTCCGTTGTCCAAATCTTCCAGTCCATGGATTTTATGGTGTTGCAGGGTATTACCGGCGCTGCTGTCCATTCAAAGAAAATGTCCATGTGCAACGGAGCCAACCTGGCCTATGAACGAAAAGCCTTTTATGCAGTCAATGGTTTTGCCGGCGTTGATCATATAGCTTCCGGTGATGATATGCTGCTGATGCATAAGATATGGAAGCAAGATCCGGGCAGGGTACATTACCTGAAATCAAAAAACGCAATCGTTTCCACGCAAGCGATGAAAACCTGGAAATCTTTTTTCAACCAGCGTATCCGCTGGGCCAGCAAGGCGAAGAGTTATGATGATCAAAGGATCTTTTCGGTCCTGCTGCTGGTGTACCTCTTTAATCTTTCCTTTCTTGTACTAGCTATTGCCGGATTTTTCTATTCGCCTTACTGGCTCTGTCTCGCTGGTTTATGGATAGCCAAAACATTTATTGAATTTCCCTTCTTTATATCTGTGTCTTCCTTTTTTGATAAGCGGTGGGCCATCAAATTATTTTTCTTTTTTCAGCCGCTCCACATTTTTTATACGATCATCTCCGGCCTTTTTGGGCAGCTGGGGAAATATGAATGGAAGGGTCGTAAGGTTAGCTAGGAGAATTGTAAAAAGAGGAAAGGAGTAAAAGGGTATTTTCCTACTAACGCAACCCCCACTAGCTACTTCCCATTTCCCACTAGCCGAACCCCACTAGCCATTCCTTTTCTCTTTTAACCTCTTAGCTTATCTTTCCAACATGAATCACCCCCGATCATTCCAGGCAGCAGCATGGCGGCGACTGAAAAAAAACAAAGGCGCCGTGTTTGGATTAGTGGTGATCATCCTCGCAGTCTTTGTAGCCATCTTTGCTTATTTCATTGCACCTGACTCCTCTCCTTTTGCTAACCGCATTATCCTGGAAATTGGTGGAGAAAATCCGGGTTTCAAACAAAGCTTTATTAAGATCAAAAAGGATAAAGATGTTGCAACAACCAGCTTCTTCAAACAGCTGGCTACGGGTAAAGAAGATGTGTATTATTATACACCCATCGTTAGTCATCAGCAGATCAGTGACAGCATAATTGTTCAAAAGTATATTGATGAGGGGGTTGCAGAAAGACAGATTTATAATAAGTCTGTCCTGGCAGATGAGCCCATCAAAGAGCTGACCTTCCGGCTCGGAACAGATAAATATGGCCGGGATATTTTAAGCCGGATCATTGTCGGCACAAGAGTAAGCCTGAGTGTGGGACTGATTACTGTTATTATTTCGTTGAGCATTGGCCTGGTACTCGGATCGCTGGCTGGTTATTTCCGTGGTCGTACCGATGATATCATTATGTGGTTTATCAATGTGATCTGGAGCATCCCCACCTTATTACTTGTCTTCGCTATCACTCTTGCATTGGGAAAAGGTTTTTGGCAGGTGTTTATTGCCGTGGGACTCACGATGTGGGTGAACGTAGCAAGACTGGTAAGAGGACAGGTATTGGGAGTAAGAGAATTGGAATATGTAGAAGCTACCCGGGCATTGGGCTTTTCCAATTTCAGGACCATCGTGCGCCATATCTGGCCCAATATCATGGGGCCGGTGATGGTGATCGCCGCCAGTAATTTTGCGTCTGCCATCGTCATAGAAGCAGGATTAAGTTTCCTGGGTGTTGGCGTACAGCCCCCGCAACCGAGTTGGGGACTGATGATTAAAGAAAACTATAATTTTATCATTACGCAAAATCCAATGCTCGCCCTTGCTCCTGGTTTTGCAATCATGTTACTGGTGCTGGCCTTTAACTTATTGGGGAATGGGTTACGGGATGCCCTGAATGTCAGGGGCAGGATCTGATTTCTTTCTTGTTTGAATATCTGTTATTAGCAACACCGAAAAGCATAAAAAGAAAAGGCTTCCCACTTTATCGGTTTCAATAAGGTCGCTTAGAAAATTTAATACCATGATCATTGTAAGCATAACCCCTGCTACAGCAGCCACCATTTTATAGAACTGGTCATTTGCCCGGTGGTATAAATGCTGTGCATACCAGAACATAGCTCCCAGCAAAAGCAGTAGGAAAAAAAACCCCGGGATACCCTGTTCAATAGCCGTTAGCAAAAAATAATTATGTACGGTCGAATGTTCAGGATTATCACTCACCCAGGTTTTATAGGCTGGCACCGTATAGCCTTTGTAATTATCATAAAAAGTATTGGGACCATACCCTGTCAGCCAGTTGTCCTTTATCATACGTACGCCGGCGATCCAGCGATAAAAACGTTCCGCGGTTGAAACATCTTTCAACTGGTAAGTAGAAATAAAGTGTTCACTGAAATTTTCATGAAAAATAGTGGACTTATAATCATGCGCATACTGCAGGTAACGATCATCTTCTTTTATCCAGAACAATAAACCAATCGTGAGAATGATCCCCGTGATAAAAGAAAAAAATAATAACCTGTTTTTGATCAACCAAACAGCCATAGCACCGGCTATCAAGGCTAACCAGGCTCCTCTTGCATAGGAAAAGAACAGTGCCAGCAAGGTAATAAGAATCACAACGGCTAGAAAAACTTTGATCTTCCTTTTCTTATTTCCATAAAAAAAAACAACCCATACCGGCAGGATACAAACCAGCATAGCAGAATAATTCACATGGTTACGAAAGAAAGGGCTGACTGCTTTGTTGATCGTAGCAAAACTGAAACCAGTACTGTAATGACGAGCCAACACGATAATGGTGATCAATAACATGGAGCCCGCCAGTACTATAGTAGCTGTCCGGATCTGTTTCCTGTCGTGTAAAACAAGTAAAGGAGCCAGTACAAAAGCGCCGATATACCATCCCTTGGCCAGCAGGTATTTTAAAGAAATGAGGGGATTCGTCGAGAAAATGACAGTGATCAGTGTCCAGCCAATAATAATCATTAGGAAGAGAGATAATGGATGCTGTCGGATTTTCTTCGTGATCGCATTGGGGGAGTAAAGACAATAGGCACCGAAAAGCAGGGACACAAAGAGCATTAAAAACTCATCTGGTATATCGGTTCCCAGCCCGGAAGAAAAATTATATTCAAAAGAAAAAGGTAGGCTTAGAAGGAGCAGTAGAAATAGGGCATTTCTATGTTGCCAACCTGTGTAAAATAAAAGTCCGGCAAAAGGAACAGCGATCAGCACGTATTCCCCGGTGTAAGCAGCTACACCAGCAGATGTAATGAACAATACCGCCAACAGGCCAAAAAAGTTTTGCGTCCTGTTATTGATAATAACTGTCATTATACTGCTTTTGGTCTGTCAAGTACCAATGCGGCGAGTAATGAAAACAATAAACTGAGCAGGGCTGTAGCTACCAATATTTTTACTCTTTGTGGCTTGTCGGGATGCAGGGAAGCCGTTGCTTTCTCCACTACTATTAAGGAAGGAGGTTTACTGTCAACCAGTAACTGGTATTCACTGATCAGTTTTTCATACTGTAATACCTGGTTTTGCAATTGGTTTTTATTGTCTGGTACTAAACCCGCAGCGCTATCCAGCCGTACTTGCAGTCTTTTTTTTCCTTTTATCAATCCATACAGGGTAGCCTCATTACCTGCACTTTGTAAATGCTGGTGGATAGATTGCAGCTGATTCATCAAAGCATTCGCCAGTTGTGGTGCCAGGTCCTTGTCGGTATCCCATGTTTTTACTTTCAGCTCTCCGTATTCGCTCTTCATTACGGTAGTATTCTTTTTCAATCGCCAGGCGGCTCTTATTCTAGCTGAAGGCCCCGTTTCTTTCATTTTATAATGGTCAAAGAGATTAAAAGCATCCGTTACGGCCAGATAGACCGTATCCAGTTTGGAAGTACCCAGCACCCGGTCAAGATCATCCGGTGTACCCAGGGCTGAATAAAGCGACTGCACATTATCACTGAATATTTTTGACTTATCTGCCGCAAAGGAACTGGCAGGAACAGCCGTGGCTATCGACAGGTACTGCCGGGGTTTTAAAAAAGTAATAACTCCTACTGCCAATACCGAAAGCAGAAATACTCCCAACATTTGTTTCCACCATCTTCCTATCAGGTCTGTTATATCCGGCATACGATTGCTGTTAAGGGTTATATTATATCCAGTTTTTTCGCCATTTGCTGATAGCTATCAATTTGAAAAGTATCGACAGGGTAACCGTAATAAACCCTGCGCCAATAATAAGCAGCCAGCGGTTGATCCCCATCTCCCGGCTCCAGTAATAAAAGCTGCTCAATATTACTCCTATAAAAATATACATTAAGCCCGAGCGATGGTGGATTAGTAAGCCTGATTTTTTTTGAACATACAACATTGTAGTAATACCACAAAACCCCTGGCTGGCAAGTGCAGCAAGACAACAACCTTTAGCGCCATACCCGGGAATTAAAAGCAGATTCAATACAATGTTTATCAATACGGACAATAATACAATATAACAAAGAGGAACAACCTGCCCGGTAGCCGTCATTACTGTGCCATATACCTGAACCAAAGAATACCCCAGCAAAGCCGGTAAACAGTATTGTAAAACAATTATTGCTTTACTGTCTGAGCTGTGATACAAGACCTCCTGTATCCAGGGTCCATGAAAAACAACTGTTGTAATTGCAAACAAGCAAAGAAGAATAAGTATGTGCCGGCTGTTCAACACCACTTCATTTATTTTTTTTTCCTCACTCCTGTGATGGGCAATAAAGGGTAATAAAAAGGAAGCCAGTAAATAACCTACCATATTAGCGGCATCCAGCAGCCGGTAAGCACCGGCATAAATCCCAGCTTCATATGCTCCGTTGGGGTGTATTCTTTCCAATAAGAAGCCATCCAGCCGGTTATGAATCGACATAACCAAAACAATTACTCCAAACGGTATGGCTGATTGTAAAAGTTGCCGGCTCCACAAAGAGCCCGCTACTCTTGAAAAAGCCGTTCCCCTTTTTACAAGTAAAAACAAAACCAATAGTATCGCCAGGCCGGTGCATACAATCTGGGCCAGTAAAAATTTTTCTATTGTGATTTCCCCGGCAATTGCAGGAAAATAAAGAAAGCCCCCGCAGAGCAGTATCATTAATCCTTTGTCTACGATGGATAGCCAGGCATCGGTGCTAAACTGTTGCCGGGCGGTAATAATCGATCTAAAAAAAAGGAACAAAGATGTAAGCACCTGGATAATAATGACAGCCCATAGGATATTCCACTGCTCTACACCGGATAGATGGGCTACCATCATAACAACCCCGGCATACAGCAATGAAAAAAGAAGTTTGATAACAAGGACCTGGCCGGTTTTATGGAGAAATATACCGGGATCAGCCGCCAGTTGACGGTTGAAATAATTGGTCAATCCCCAATCCAGCAAGAAGCTGAAAACAATAGAAAAATTCAGCAGGGAAAAATAAGTGCCGTATGCTGCTGTACCAATGGTATTCTGTACTTGCCTGTCGATCCCAAATATCCAGATTGGCTTGATGATTATATTTAGTATAATCAATAATCCAAGTGAAGTATAAAATCGCGATGACACTTTCATATTCCGGCGTATTGATAAATCCCTTTCAGGATTCTTTCCTGGCAGGTTGATGGAGCAGACGCTTTACATCACTTTCACATTCCGGTTAAAGCTTTCGTCGAGTGAAATAAAAGTTTCTGTCCGTTCAATGCCTTTGATCTTTTGCAGCTGGTCGTGTAGTACAAAGCGTAGTTGGGTAATATCCTTGCAAACGATTTCTGCAAACATGCTGTAGTTGCCGGTGGTATAATTGAGCCGGACGATCTCCGGTATTTTTTGCAGGTCCCTGGCTACTGCATCATAGAGAGAGCTTTCTTTCAGGTAAATACCGATAAAAGCGATAACGTCATAACCCAATTGTTTCAAATCTGCCTTTAAGCGGGTACCTTTAACCACTCCGGCTTCCTGTAGTTTTTTGATACGGACATGAATGGTACCGCCGGAAACAAATAGCTTCTTTCCCAGGTCGGCATAAGATATCTCAGCATTTTCCATCATGTGGTGAATGATCTGCAGATCCAGTTTGTCAAGATTTAATTTCCCTGCCATATTATTAATTTATTTTAGACAATATTTACTATTATTGGCAAATATTTGAATAAATTCTATAATTTCAAAATATTTATTAGATAATTTGGAATGAACAGGCAAATCAGCCTATATTTGTTCGATCAAGCCTGCATGACGGTAGGCAAGTTCTTATAAATAACAAGACACACTGTGGGGTGATGAAATTGCGAAAGCATGGCAGACATGCCCTCTTGTCTCGGGGGTGGAGATCATAGGATAAACGTAGCATAGAGCCGTCCCGATGAAAATCGGGACGACCGGGGTCGACCACCGAACTTTGTACTACAGCTAACTACTCCGTGAAGGTTCGAGCCCTTCCCCTACAGCTGAATCAGTTTTAAACTGTCACTAAAGCCTTTGTAAATGAATAATTTATGAAGGCTTTCTTGTTTTCCAACCTGCCGGCAAACACTCACTAAAAGCGCCAAAACGGTAACCAAATCGGTAACCTGTTTTTCCTCTATTCACTATTAAATTATCACAGATGGTAACAACACTCAAAATGTTGTCCTTGCTGTATCGTTCCAAATCTAATCCAGAGGGAAGGGTTCCAATTTATCTGCGTATCCCAAAAGATAATCAGCGTGTAGAAATCGCTACCGGATACTTCATTCAGGAAAAGGACTGGAATGCCAGGACATATTCAATTAAGACCAGTGCGCCAAAGGCGAAAGAGATCAATGAGTATCTGCAAAGTACTAACAATGTTCTTAACAGCATTTCTATGTAGTTTCCCCACTAAACCTTCTTACTTTATCCCTATAGTTTTTCAAATACACTTCTGTGGCTGCGTCGCTAAGGAATGAATTTTCAACCATTGCTGACACTTCGTTCTGATTATCCAGTATCATATCAATAATATTCTGTGCTCTTTTGGGTAACAGCCCTATCCTTTCAGACAGTGTCTCAAAATCCGGTCTTCCGAAATACCCATATTTAACGTAAACCCTGCTTTGCATATCTCCCTTATATAAATCCAGGGCTGTATCATGTTCATTAGGCGTGTGCAGCACTGTACACATCAGGTCATATGCTTTTGCTAAAGTATAATCGCCAAACTCAGTTTGCACTAATGAAAAATTCTTTAAGTGTGCATCCCCGTTGGAGAATATATAATTGAACAGCACTACCCTGAAAAATGACTCTATTACCACTGGATATGCAGCTACTTTTTCTTTAATCAGCTTTCCAATATCTTCATATGTTCCATTGTACTTGTAATGGTCCCCATCGCTTTTCTTCGTCTTTCCGCTTATTTGTGCAAAATCTTCCTGCAAGTGTTTGGTGCCATCCGGCTTTACATCAAATCGCCTGGTAATATATGCCGGAGCGTTATCCTTAAAATAGATCAACGCATTTTCTGCAACCGGGATATTGAAAAGCTGACTTGCTATCTGCATAGTCAGGTGTTCATTCTCCGGAGCCTGGTCCTGAAGCACAATGAAAGATGTGGGAGGGATTGGTTTCAGAATATATTGACCGTTTTTTTCAGCAAATACCAGTTCTTTTTTTTCCAGCCGCAGGGAATACTTTAATTGAACGCCAGAGATAGAAAGCCTTTTTGTCTTCTCCTGGTATGACGGCAGGTTATCAGCTTTAGGAGTATCGAAGGACAATACATGACTCACTTTCTTGCTGTCAAAAAGCTTTTTTCGGCAGCTGGCACAATAGCCCTCCATATTGTCTTTATAGCATCCAAAACATCTCATAACTCTTCTGTTAATTCTTTTACAGTAATAGCACCGATAGTATCTTCTCCCGCTGTTCTTATCAACCGGGTAAAATCATCGTTTTCATCAATCTTTAGCAACCTGCATTGTATATCTTTATTGATTCCCTCTGCAAGCATCCCATAAAAAAAGGGAAACAACTCCCTTGACTCATATTGCTTTGCTGTCTTCGAAAAACTCAGGCTAATAGCTGGCATACCCTGGCTGGCAAAATATTCGTCAGTATAAGTAAACACATAAGTTGAAGCGTCTTTCTTTTCTAAAATTCCTGCTATCACTCCATTATAATATACCCCCGCTTCCGCCATCAATTAACTTGTTTTGTTTTTACAATTATTTCCAGTCCCAAAACATCCGCCACTTTTTTTAAAGTTTCAAAGGAAGGGTTACCACTCCCTTGCTCAATTAAATGAATGGTTTTAGTACCTAACTTACTGAGTTCCGAAAGATCCTCCTGGCGCAAATTCAAAGAGTCACGTTTCTTTTTAATCAAATCACCTATTTCCACTAAATTCATGTCGGTAATATATTACTGATTTAGACCAAATTTACGTAATTATATCAAAATATAAAGTACTATATGTATTATAATACACAATAATGCTAAAAAATATATTTTAAAGTTTGTTTGTGGCCAAATATGTAATATAGTACATACTTATTTGTGTATTTTGATTTTAGAAAAGAACTGGTTTCCAACCTAAAATCCCTGAGAGGGAGTAATTCCATCCAATAAATATGCACTTATCGCAAAAGCAGCCATCAACAATGGTTTCAGCCCTATATTATCACTTTCCTTATACTTATGGCTCAAATTCACTTAACAACCTGCAAATTGCTCTCAGTTTCCTCTCTTTTTTATGTGCCCAGCTTCAGTACTTTATGGCATCGTCCCTTGCGTCGCACACTTGTACTGCATATCATTGGGAATCAATCACTGCTCCGGAGTAAATATTTCTCTCAAAAAATGGTGGCCTTCGGGGGGTACTTCAGCCCATCCACACATTTATACAGGATTGTTCTATAGCTAACTATTCGCCAGCTGACAGAGTCGAGCCCTTCCCTTACAGCACTTCAGGTATATACATTCCTTTTCTTCGAAGCAGAAGGAAATCTGTATCAATCCGTGTTAATCTCCCGCCTTCGGACGGAACAAGATGTGGCTAACCTGTATTCTTTGCCCGAGTCCAATCATCGTGCTATTTCGTAATCATCCGGGGTTAACCTGCATTCCTAACTCTTTGCCGCAGGCAATCCTTCCTACCAAATTGCGGCTTCCCCGGCTCTTCATCCTTTCCAAGGTTCAAGGGCTCTTTTTTTTGGGCTTGATTGTAAAAAATAAAAACCCGAAATTAGCGGCATGAAAAAACTACCAATATTCCTGGCCCTGGCCCTTTACTCCCTTATCAGTACTGCTCAAAAAGACAAAGTCTACTCTTCCCTGGAGGAAGCACTGGCCACCCCCACAGATGTTTATATCCTGTCTTTGAACAATAGAAAACTCACAGAGATGCCGGAAGGCATTACGAGGCTGACCAACCTCACCTCGCTTGACCTCGCCGGAAACAAACTGACCTCCCTTCCGGAAACTATTACCGGATTAACCCAACTTACCGAACTCAACCTGACTGCCAACAAATTCAATAGTATCCCGGAAATCGTTACTCGCCTGACCAGCCTTACAGAGCTGGATATGAGTAGTAATAATATATCCTTTATCCCGGGAACGATCACAATGCTGACCAATCTCAAGCAGCTCTACCTCAATAATAATAAGATCGCTTCTTTTCCTGATTTCCTGGCTAAGATGACCAGCCTTTCTGAAATTTATTTATATGGGAACCTGCTGCCTTCTATACCGGAAAGTATTTCCAAACTAACCAACCTTATCGAGATTGGGTTAGGTGGCAACCTCCTTACTTCTCTTCCGGAAAGTATGAGCAGCCTTGTCAACCTTAAATATCTTGCATTGTCTTATAACCAGTTTACTATTTTACCAGGCTGTATCACCAAACTGACCAGCCTGATCGTACTGGACCTGAATGGAAATAAATTTACCTCCCTTCCTGAAAACTTTGGCAACCTTACCAAACTGGAAGAACTTTACCTGGAATCCAATAAACTTACAACACTGCCGGAAAGCATCACCCGTCTTACCGATCTTTCCAAAATCAATATAAAAGAAAACAAGTCCCTCCGACTATCAGAAGCAGTGAAAGTTTTTATTATGGATAAGAGGATATAATTCCGGATTTATTATCTCGCGACTATATATCTTATCATTCTAAACTCCTGTTATGAAAAAAGCTGTGTTGTTATTGCTGCTATTTATCGCCTTTGTTGTAACCGCCCAGGACAAAACGGTAAAAGACCTGCAGGCAGAATCCGGTAAGACCGTTAAGAAAGATGCGGCGGATACCACAACAAAAAAGTGGAAGCATGGAGGATTTTATGGTATCAATGTATCCTAGGGTTCTCTAAGTAACTGGGCTGCCGGTGGTGATAATTTTTCTTTACCCGTTAATTCACTGCTCAGCCTCTTTGCATTTCATAAAAATGGCAAACACAGCTGGGATAATACTTTTGATTTTAACCTCGGCTATGTCAATACGACCAGCCTCGGTGGCCGTAAAAATGATGACCGCTATGATCTTTTATCAAAATATGGTTATGCCCTAACCTCAAAACTGAATCTTTCCGGTTTACTCAATCTACGTTCGCAGTTCTTCAAAGGATTTATCTTCCCGGACAATGTAAAAACATTTTCTTCTGCTTACATGGCGCCGGGTTATTTATTAGTGAGCCCCGGACTGGATTATAAGCCCACAAAAAACCTGACCATCTTTGTTTCGCCGGCTACCGCCCGTTGGGTGATTGTAAGAGATACGGCACTTTCTAATAGAGGACTATATGGTGTAAAGCCCGGAGAGAAAAGCGCTTTCGAATTCGGCGCCTTTGCCACCATCGGCTACCTGAAAGAATTCAATAAATTCATTATCTATAAAGACAGACTCGACCTGTTCTCTAATTACCGCAACAATCCACAGAATCTAGATCTCTTTATGTCAAACCTGTTGAATGCTAAACTTGGAAAAGTATTCTCCGTTTCCTGAAGCGTGGATATGATCTATGATGACGATGTAAGACTGTTCGGAAAAAATCAATGATCTGCTGCCCTGCAATTAAAATCGCTTATTGGGATCGGGTTGATATTGAAATTATAATTATTTATTATTGACTACCCGAAGCCGTCTTGTACAAAGACGGTATTTTTTGTACTAACATTCATTTGTATAAATACTATTTAACATGCTGTTTGAAATAAAAAACTATTTCTTCTATCCCCTTGCTTGTACTATTTTTCGACTTTAATAAATAGGCTTATCAAAGTTTAATCCGTTCCGTCTGATCCGCTTATTTTTTAAACAAAGCAAGTTCACCAATGCCGTATCAGTTAAAGTGGGCAAGCTCCTTTGTTTTAGCTGGAACCTGGACATGATCTATGATGATGATGTAAAACTATTCGGGGACGAAGGCCCGTCACCGGCCTTACAGATGAAATCGGTCTTTGGGGTTGGCCTGCAGGTGAAGATTTAATTTACCTTTGCCCGTTATGGGCCAAAAAAAGCTGATCCGCTTTGCAGAACTGGAAACCTTTCCCAATGTATTGCAGTTCCCAATAGATATGGCGGGCAAATGGGGTGCTTATTTCAAAAATAATCACCCGATTACCCTTGAACTGGCATGCGGTAAAGGCGAATATGCCCTAGGTTTGAGCCAACTATACCCGCAACGGAATTTTATTGGCCTTGATCTGAAAGGCAACCGTATCTGGGTGGGCGCAAAGAAAGCGCTACAAAACAACCTGAATAATGTGGCTTTTGTCCGGACCCTGATAGACCAGGTAGCCGATTATTTCGCTCCCGGGGAAGTTTCAGAAATATGGATCACTTTTCCTGACCCCCAGTTGCGGATGTCAAAGGCCAAAAAAAGGCTGACCCATCCAAAATTTTTACGCCTTTATAAACAATTTCTTATTCCCGGGGGTTTAATACATCTAAAGACAGACAGTCCGGATCTGTACCGGTTTACCAAACTGGTCACTGAACTGTATGGCTGTACCATCCACCAGGACCTGGATAATGTATTCCGTAAGGAAACAGTGTCGGAGGAGTTAAAGATCAGGACACATTATGAATCATTGGATATTGCGGGAAGTAACAGAATCCATTATCTCTGTTTTGCACTGCCTGAAAAATTAGCCGGTAGAGAATTGGATGAAAAATTAAAACAATTATTACAAGAACATGAAGGAGCTGACTGAGCATATCCATTATTACATTAATGAAGAGGGTTACGTGGTATTGACCGAACAATATCATATGGAAAAAGGATATTGTTGTGGCAATGGTTGCAAGCATTGCCCCTTCCAGTATGAAAACGTACCTGAACCCCGTCGCTCTGTTTTACTCGAAGAGAAAAATAATTCTTCGCAAAAGCAGCTATAGCCAGCCTGTTATATATGATGGGAAAAATTACATAATTTCATCTTATGACTGCTAAAAGAAAGCCTTCCGAAAAATTAAAGACGTTGAAGCCTTCCGGGAAAAGAGAAGAGAATTTCTTTGAGCTCGTTTTTGAAGTTGCCCGTCAAATACCCAAAGGAAAAGTTACCTCTTATGGAGCGATTGCAGCTTGTTTAGGCACAAAATCTTCAGCCAGGATGGTAGGCTGGGCAATGAATGGTTGTCATCATGCAAAATTAAAAGTACCCGCTCACCGGGTAGTCAACCGGCTGGGTATTTTATCTGGTAAATTCCACTTCACTCCGCCCGGCAAGATGGAAAAGCTATTAAAAAAAGAAGGTATTAAAGTAAAAAATGACCAGGTGGTTGATTTCAACAAACATTTTTGGGACCCGGTGGAGGAATTGGGATTTTGATTGCTGATATTATTAGTCCTAATGCAAACAGATCATCATGTCTTCTACTAAAAATGCTATTTTTTCCGAGCAGGAACTTAATCTTTGTGAATATGGTGGTGCTATTGGTGTTCTCTTATCACTTACCTGCTTAATTCAACATTTGGTAGTTACTGTCAATAACTGGATCACCCAATCTCTGGTACCCGGTTATCTTTTTGCTATGGTAGCTCTGCTTTTACTGGCTTTAAAAAAAACAGTAGCTCCTGTTTTTCTGATCATTAGTACTATCCTTTCCATGATCATTGTTTTTGTATGGACAAAACACCAGGCATTTTCTGCGGTAGTAATCGCTCTATTGCTATATCATATTGTACTCGTTGTTGGCCTGTACGTGGAACAGGTTCCGGCTAAATTAAAAGAGAATAAACAAGCACAAAAAGCGGAAGAAGATGCCTGGGCTGGAAAAATATAAAAAAGTTAGCTATAATACGGGCTGATCATCCAGTATACCACCACTCCTGTAACGGCCACATAAAACCAGATGGGCCAGGTGATCCGGACCAGTTTCTTATGCTTATCAAATTCACCTGTTAATGCCCGGTACGCAGAAAAAAGAATAAAAGGAAGAATGATGCCTGCCAACGGTATATGTGTACCAAGTATGATATAATAGATTATCCGGCTACTACTCACGGCCGCCTTCTCCATATCAGAAACAATGCCATCGTGGTTCACATCCCCAAAACGAGTGTCGCCGGCAAATAAATGGTGACAGATATAACTCACTAAGAAAAGAACTGACAACAACATCGCAGTCATCATCAGATTTCGGTGGAGTGTATAGTTCTTACTTTTCACGGCTATCAATGCAATGACCAGGAGTACCGCCACGCATGAATTGATAATGGCATTGGCTTTAGCAAATAAGTGTACATCAAAGCCCAGGTTTACTTCCAGCTTTACCCGGCTTAGCAACACTACCGCTGCAAACACTACCCCTGAAAATATAAATATGAGTGTCTTTGCTTTTTGATCGTTCTTTTTCCAGGCTGCCTGCAGCATAGTTTATGATTTTTTTCGTAGAAAGAATAATAATAACCCCACCCCCATGATCGCCAGTAAAAAAACAATGGCCATCAGCTGAAGCTTACCATCAAAAAAACTTTTACTCCGGGGATCTTTTTCCATGGTGAGCAAAACCAGGTCGTTGGATAATTTGGTCAGGGAAGCAGAATCCAGGCCGCTATAGTATCCCCTTACATGCCGGTTACTATCAATCAGTACAAAGCGGTCACTATGAATAAAATTGGTATCCACACCTTTCCCATCCACCAGGCCTACTTTCATTTCTTCGATCACCATATCATAGATCACTTTCTTATCGCCAGTCAATAACCACCATTGCTCCGGGTTTATTTGATACTTATCGGCCCAGTATTTTAACCGCTCTACCGAATCCCGTTGGGGGTCAACACTAAACGAAAGAAAATGAACCTCCTTATTGGTTCTATCTCCCACCCGTTGTCCGTTATGAATAGACTCGGCCATTCTTTTCATATTCATGGTAAGGCCGGGGCAAATCGTAGGACAGTGTGTAAAAAAGAAGTTAGCAATAATGATCTTGCCTTTCAGGCTGTCCAACGAAACTGGCTTGCCTTCCTGGTTAGTCAATTCAAAATCAGCCAGCCGGTGCCAGGCTGTATCATTTACTCTTTTCCCATTTTTAGTGACGGTAATAACAGAGTCCGGCAGGTAATGTCGTGGCATAGTAACAGCCGTTTCACTTTTCCTTTTTACAATAAAATAAGCGGTTAATGGTAGCAGCATGGCCAGCATTACAGCGTAGAGGGCTTTCTTATTCACTAGTTCAGTTTTAATCAGAGCCGTAAAAGCAGGCTTTTCTGGATCTGGTTCCTCTCTTTAAATGAGAGTAAGGCCACTAAAAATAAAAACCATTAAACCGCTTCCTGGTTTAATGGTTTGGTTCTACAATTAATATACCTGGTTATTCCTTTCCACTTTCTACGGGTAGTTTCACTTCCTTCTGTTCTTTTTTCCCTTTTTCCTTTGGCATCGTTGTTTCTTTAAAATGGGGGTCGTAGGTATTACGAAGGTTCTTGTATGAATTACCCTCATAGATAAAAGCAAAAATAAACCACACAAATAACATCAGCGGAACTATGATAGTCATGATCATATTCCGGATCTCATCACCGAGGTGCATGAAAACAGAAACGATATAGTAGGCTTTGGCCAGCGTAAGGATACAGACCACGCCTTTAAAACCAAGGATCAGGAAATCCCTGTTCGTATCGCTCTTATTCAGGTTATAAATGAGCAGCCCGATAGCCAGCTCAATAACAGTGAGCACAGAAAGCAGGATGGTCGTCTTCTTTACTCTCCTTTTAAACTCAGCATCATCACTATGATGATGGAAACTTACTTCTTCAAATGCCGGATGTTGCATACTCAATTAAATTACAAATTTTAAAATCCTAAACTACAGGTATCTGTTATTAGGGGTTGGGCTTTTATATTAGATAGAAACAAAGGAATACAAACACCCATACGAGGTCTACAAAGTGCCAGTACAAACCCGCTTTCTCGATCATCAGGTAATGTCCCTTGTTATGGAACACATTTTTCTGCGCCATGATCAACATCACAATATTAATAATCACACCAGAGAATACGTGGAAACCATGGAAACCGGTAATACCAAAGAAATAACCACCGAATGCTACAGGACCTTTTTCCCGCACATGTGCATGGGCCACATCGATCATTCCGGCCAGTTGGCCACCCGACATTTTTTCAAGTGCTTCGATAGACGCTGCAGTGCCTTCCTTCGGATACTGATGAGCCATATGGACCAATGTTTCGTGTGAAGTCGCCGCCAATGCTTGTTGGGTAAGCGCAGGATCTATCAAATGGCCCCATGGATTACCTCTCATATTCTGAGCGATCAATTCAATTTTACCATCTACCAGCACAGCATGTTCACCTGTAAGCAGGTGATACCACTCCCATGCCTGGCAACCTAAAAATGCCAGACCGCCGATAATAGTCCAAATCATCCATTTAATCACTCCTTGCTTGTCTCCTTTATGCCCGGCATGTACGGCCAGCACCATGGTAACAGAGCTGATGATCAATATAAAGGTCATCACACTCACAAAAGCCAATGGCAGGTTGGCATGGCCGGCACCCGGAAAGGCGTTGAATACAACGTTAGGATCAGGCCAGAAGTTTTGACTAAACCGTATAGAGCCATACGAGATCAAAAAAGCACCAAACGTAAAGGCATCACTCATCAAAAAATACCACATCATCAGTTTGCCATACTCCAGGTTGAAGGGGCTTTTACCACCTGTCCACCACTTGGTCTGATGTACTGTTACTTGTGTTGACATATTTAAAACATTTGCCCCCATTCCCTAAAGGGGGGTTTCGAAATTGTTCTTATTTTTTTAAACAGCTGGTTCCTTCAGGATGAAACCACCCAATCTTTTCTATCACTGCTTATCTTCCTCCTATTATCAGGAAAAAAAACAACAGGTAAACCCAGAGTACATCTACAAAATGCCAGTAAATGACCGCTACTTCTACCGGAACGGAACTATACAGTTTAGTTTTCCCGAAAAATGCTTTGATAAACATCACGATCAAAGTGATTATTCCTCCAATCACATGTATCGCATGCAATCCAAAGATCACATACAGGAACTGCCCAGCGCCTGAACCTTTAAACGTTATTTTTTGCGCCCACATATCCTGAAAGCCTAACCATTGTAATATCACAAAGGCAACTCCCAGCAAAAGCGTTACGCCGATCAATAACCGGTACTGGCTCATGGCCCGTTGCTTAAAAGATCTTAATGCCAGCTGCAGAGTGATACTGCTGATGATAATGGCTGCCGTTGATATCCAAAATACTTTCGGTATCACGACCGGCACCCAGTTGGTCTGGTTACTTTTTACAATAAAAGCACTCGTCAGACCTGCAAACATCATCACAATGCTTCCAATGGCAACCCACATCGTAAACTTGTGGGGATGAATTCTTTTTCGTTGTTGATTACTCACTATATCCATCACTTCGTTTTTATTATGACTTGCTTAGCAAAAAGGCCAACATCACAACCGGCAGGTACATATAACTTCCGAACATTACTTTTCTTGCCGATCCCACATCCATTTTTCTATACAGCATTACACATCTTCCTATCATAAACAAATTGGCGAGGCCAATTAATGCCAGGCTTATTATTCCCTGCGTGCTATTATAATCACACATCCCGGTATAATAAGGTGCGATCGTAACTGGCACCAGCAAAAGCGAATAAGCAATCGTCTGCATCGCTGTAAACCTGGTCGGCCCTTCATTCGCCGGCAATAATTTGAAGCCCACTGAAGAGTAGTCTTTGTGTGCCACCCAGGCAATTGCCCAAAAATGGGGGAACTGCCAAAAGAACTGGAACGCAAACAATACCCAACCGCCGGTTCCCAGGTTATTATCACCTGCCGCCCAGCCAATCAAACAGGGCAATGCTCCCGGAACTGCACCTACCAATACAGCTATTGAATTCACTTTCTTCAACGGCGTATAAATAAATGCGTAAAGGAACAAACTAAACGCTGCCAATCCTGCTGCCAACCAGTTGAAATAATTGCCGAGGATAAAAATCCCGAGGGCACCGGTGATAATGGCAAAAGCCCATCCTTCCGTTACACTCATCCGACCTGCTGCCACCGGACGTTTTGCGGTCCGTTTCATCAGTGCATCGGTATCTTTTTCAACTACCTGGTTAATGGCATTGGCACTACCTGTTACCAGCATCCCACCTGCAAAGAGCAAAAATATCATTTTCCAAAAATCCACGTATGTTTCTGAGCCTTTTGTCAGTGCAAAACTCATCACACTACTGAACACCACCATGATACTCAGCGAAAGCTTCATCAACTGCAAATAATCTTTAAGCTTTTTCATCTCGCTTTCGCTTAATATATAAAAGAACACAAAATTTATGTTCCTGACTTCTGTACGATTAACAGGATCCTGCGGTCTATCTTCGCCTGTTCACTGATCATCAAAACATTTCGCTCCTACGGAGCTCTAAAGAACATTTTTCTCAATTCTACTACTACTGAGATTACACCCTTCCGGAGTTCACCAACTCCTACCACTAATCCCCCATTCCTCACTTACCAAACCCCACTAGCTATACCTCATTCCCTAGTGCTTGCTCTCATTCTCTCCGATTGGTTCTGTCTGCGGAATAAACTCTCTTCCGTCTTTAGCATAATCATACGCCCAACGGTGTACTTCAGGTATTTCACCAGGCCAGTTACCATGTACGGGACGAATCGGTGTGGTCCACTCCAGTGTATTAGCTCCCCATGGATTTAGTGTTGTTACTTTTCTTCCTTTGAAGATAGAATAGATAAAGTTGAACACAAACATCAGTTGCACAGCAAATACGATAATTGATACAATGGTGATCATTTTATCCAGCTCCGGGAAACCATTAAAAGAAACCCAGCCTCTCTTATCGAGATAACGACGGGGAATACCGGCCAACCCCTGGTAGTGCATCGGCCAGAAAATAAGATAAGAGCCGATCATAGTTACCCAGAAATGGATATATCCAAGGGTACTGTTCAGGTAGCGGCCAAACATTTTCGGGAACCAGTGGTATACACCGGCGAACATTCCAAAGAAAGAAGCTACTCCCATTACAATATGGAAGTGAGCTACCACGAACATGGTATCATGCAGGTGAATATCAATTGTTGAGTTGCCGAGGAAGATACCCGTCAAACCACCGGAAATAAATAAACTAACGAAACCAATTGCAAACAAGGTAGCCGGCGTAAACCGGATATTACCCCGCCATAGTGTCGTGAGCCAGTTAAATACTTTGATGGCCGATGGCACCGCGATCAATAGTGTTAGCAATACGAATATCGAACCAAGGAAGGGATTCAATCCCGTAACAAACATGTGGTGTGCCCAAACCAGGAAGGCCAGGATGGTAATCGCAAACAAAGAACCCAGCATCGCCATATAACCGAAAATGGGCTTGCGGCTGTTCACTGATAATATTTCTGATACCATTCCCATTGCCGGCAGCAGGATGATATATACTTCGGGGTGACCCAGGAACCAGAACAAGTGCTGGAACAGGATGGCACTACCTCCTTCATTCGGTAATATTTCACCATTCACCACTATATCACTCAGGTAGAAACTTGTACCAAGGTTGCGGTCAAATAACAATAAGATCAAACCAGACAATAATACGGGGAATGACAATACACCCAGTACTGCAGTAAAGAACAGTGCCCAGATAGTCAATGGCAGCCTGGTCATGCTCATACCTTTTGTACGAAGATTCAAGATCGTAGAGATATAATTAAGACCCCCTAATAAAGATGATACCACAAACAAAGCCATACTCACGATCCACAAATCCATTCCCATCTTGGAGCCGGAAGAGGCTTGCCCGAGGGCACTTAGTGGTGGATAGACCGTCCACCCTCCCGATGCAGGTCCTGTGGAAACAAACAAAGAAGATATCATCACCACACTGGCCATAAAGAAGAACCAGTAGGACAACATGTTTAAGAAAGGTGAAGCCATATCCCTGGCACCTATTTGCAGCGGAATAAGAAAGTTGGCAAATGTTCCGCTCAATCCTGCTGTTAATACAAAAAATACAAGCACCGTTCCGTGCATGGTAATTAACGCATAATAAAATTCAGGTTGTATCTGCCCGCCTTTCGCCCATTTACCAAAGAAGGTTTCCAGGATCGGGAAGGTTTGTTCAGGATAACCTAACTGCAGACGGAAAAGTACAGAGAATAAACCACCAATAATGGCCCAGATAATACCCGTGATCAGGAATTGCTTCCCGATGGTTTTATGGTCCATGCTGAAGATATACTTCGAAACAAAGGATTGCTGATGATGACTATGGTCATCCTGGTGTGCCGCATGTGCAGTGTCCATTCCGGCATGTACATTCATTACTTCACTCATAATCTTTTATTTTAGTAACAACTATTGCTGTTACCTGTTTTAATTTTTTGTTTTCATTGCTGTCGGAATGGCTCCGGCAGGTAGGTTGCTGATGACTGAGGCAGAGTCTTTTTTAGGCGATGCCGGATCTTTATCCGGGTTAGCCACCAGGTACTGTGGTTTTTTCCCTGCCAGCCATACGTCAAACTCTTCCTGTGTTTCTACTACCACCACTCCCCGCATACTGTAATGCCCTTTACCGCACATTTGGTCGCAGGAAAGTTCATATACAAATTCAGGTTTCCCGGTTTTCTCGATCATTTGCTTTGTCGTGTACTTTGGCGTAAACCACATCGTAGTAGGCGTACCGGGTACCGCATCCATTTTCATACGGAAATGGGCTAAACCAACATCATGTATCACATCTTTTGCATTGATGACCAGCTTGACGGGTTTGTTAACCACCAGGTGCATTTCCTGTTCTACAAATACATCGTCGTAGTTATATTGGTCTTCCCATATCTGTCCTGCCGGGTTGTTCTTTTCAGGGCTTACATTCTTAAAATATTTTTTTCCCAGCACACCATCACCACCGGGGTAACGGAACTCCCAGCCAAACTGTTTACCTGTTACTTCCACGATCATGGCATTCTTGGGTGCATTACCTGTGATCTTAAACCAGTAAAACAATCCAAATCCAACCAGTACGGTAAGTGCAATAGCGGGAATGACGGTCCAGATCAATTCGAGTTTATTATTGTGAGGGTAGTAGTAAGCTTTTCTTGTATCTGACTCCTGGTATTTGAAAGAGAACCAGAACAGGCAAAACTGGGTAATCAGGAATACGACGCCTGTGAGGGCAATAGTGATATAAAGCATCCTGTCAATCAACACCCCATGATCAGAAGCCGGTTCGCCCAGGATCTTTCCTTTTAATTGTTCATTGCAATAATATACACCGATCAAACCAATGATAAGAAATGCCAGCAGCATAAAGGCATTAACCTTATTGGTTTGCTTCCTGGCTTTCTCTTCGCCCCGCAATACAGCCACATACTCACTAGCCTTGGCGATCTGAAAAGTGATCAAAAACCCCAGGCCTAAAATTGCAACGATGAAAATTGTTTGCATAAACTATTTATCTAAGTTCTAAATAATAATAAATTCCCGTTTTTAATACAAAACTATTACCAATTGCATCAGCCTTTGATAACTGTCCAACGATCAGGTATGATGTATCAGGCTTTCTTTTACAAAAGGATGGTTTTTTGCCAGCAGCGGCGCTTTGCTCAGGGCCCTGCCGGTTACGAACATAATCACCCCAACAAATCCAAGCGCCACACCAAAATCATATAAAATCATCGGCACCTGCGTTTCACCTGTTTTGGGATCCGTCATTGGGCTGGGGAATACCATCTGGTAAAAATCCAGCCAGTGACCAAAGATGATCAGCAATGCCATAAACGTAATGGTCGAATAATTTCTCTTTGCTCCTCTTCTCATTAATATTAGTAGCGGCGCCAGGAAATTGATGATAAACATCAACCAGAATATACCGCTGTAAACACCCTGTGCCCTTGGCTTGAAATAGGTGGTTTCCTCCGGTATGTTGGCATACCAGATCAGCATGAACTGGGAGAACCAGAGATAGGTCCAGAATACTGAGAACGCAAACATGAATTTTCCGATATCATGTAAATGCTCTTCGTTTGTATATTCCAGGTATCCTGTATTTTTCAGGTACACGACAAACAAACAAATCAGGGCCATTCCCGCTACGAACGTACTCGCAAATGTGTACCAGCTGTACATGGTGCTGTACCAATGAGCATCAATGCTCATGAGCCAGAGCCAGGGAATAGAAGACATCACCGTAAGTGCAAAAACCACGATGAACAGAGCAGCCCATACTGTGTTATTCAATACATATTTTCTTCTCTCTTCTACAGTTGCCAGAGGTTTATCATCCAGGCTGCGGGACAGTTTCCGCATTTTCCAGCCCAGCAGTGACCAGGCAACAACGGTCAGTACAGTAGAAACGGCAAAGAAATTCTTGTTCAGGAAGCCTTTTTTAAAATTTAATATCGCGTCACCTTTCACATGCTCCGTATCCGTCCAGTGATATAATTCATGATTATTGCCAAAACAGATGATCAAAAGAATGACAGCGCAAATGGTACCAAGAACCGGTACCACAGCAGAGATTGCTTCGGGCACCCTACGGAAAGCCATTTGCCAGCCGCCCCAGGCCAATGTGGTAGCACAGATAAAGAACATGGCCGCATTGACCACCAGCAAAAAGTAAACACTGTTTTGTAACAGGGAGCCCCAGAAGCGGGCCTGTTTATGTGCATCATCTTTTGCGCCATGGGTAGCATATAAAGCAACGATGGCTAACACACCAACCACCATCAGCGCTATGGCGATAGTGTTGTATCTTTTTGTTACGATGAATTTTTCCCGTATTGACATCAGTGTTCTCTTTTATGAAATTCCAAAATATAAATCTCCGTTCCCGGTTACACTCAGCTTATTTTCCTTTTTTAGCAGCCGTATCTGCCATCGGTTGCTTCGCCATTGCACTATCTGCGGCCGCACCACCACCTTGTTTTCCTTTAATATAAGCGATCACCATCCAGCGTTGCTCTGTATTTAGTTGTGAAGCATAGCTGCCCATAGCATTCAAACCATAGGTAAGTGAATGGAACATAGTGCCGGGCGCCATCGCCTCATACTTGGCATCTCCCACCAGGGTAGCCGGCTTATTGGGGTAGGGACCCTCTCCGCCTTTATACAAGGGGCCATTACCATCCAGTTTGGTACCATGACAAATTCCGCAATTCACCAGGTATAATCTTTCAGCTTCTTTCAGATCTATACTATCAGCATTTAAAGGATTTTTTACCAATGCAGACTGTACATATCCTATTGAATCGTTTTCGTAAGGATAGATACTCAGCATATCCCCGCGGGCAATCGTTCCTTTTACCGGCATGGACGTATAATGAACTCCTTTCTGTTGTAATGCTTCAGTGGATGCATAGGTTTCATATGCACGGCTATAGGCCATATCCGGCATGTAAACACGGCCCGGGCTCCGGCGTACGTTATTGCAACTCACCATTCCCAGCATGATCGTTGCAAAAATTGATATAATCCAAATTTTTTTCATCATCTTCAGTTATATTTATTAATGCACTGTCACTTCTGTTTCTTCTGTTCTTTCAAACCTTTTCCTGTCCTTATCATAACGGCCCAACCACCAGCCTGTTTCTTTATACTGCACCTGTACATCTACCGCGCCAATGCTTTGTAAAAAGCTGATCGCTTCTGCATCATTGGTTTTATCGGTACACTCCAGTGCCATCACAAACGTGTCATCGGTTGAACGGGGATTGAAATGATCTTTTCTTACAAATGGTGCCAGCTGGCAGAGGTAACAGAATGTAAGTACCATACCCACAGCTGCAAATAATACTGTCAACTCAAAGGCGATCGGTATCCAGGCGGGTAAGGCAAAGAAAGGTTTACCACCAAAATTGATTTGCCAGTCAACGGTCAATGCCCAGGTGATAAAGCCGACAGCGGTGGCTGTACCGGTAATAGCATAGATAAATCCTGCAGTGTGGAGACTGGTGTCCCGCAAGCCCATGGCTTTATCCAATCCGTGAATAGGAAAGGGCGTAAAGACATCATGGATCTTGTAGCCGGCACGACGGGTCTTTTTTACGGCAGAAAATAATACCGCCTCGTCATAAAAACTACCTGTTACAAATTTTTTTACACTCATTGTGTTTAGCTTTTAGCTATGATTTTCGATCCGCCAACCAGCGCAAAGAAACCTCCAAACAATTTTATTCTTTCATACTCTACCAGCTCGTATCCGCCGGTTGGCGGATCACGGCAGTAGCATTTTTTTAATGATCATGCGACTCATCGTCCGCAAACTTATCGGTGCCCTTCTTTTCTACCACGTCCATTTTTTCTTTATAATTTTCACCGCTTCGTTTCAAAATATGTTTGATCTCGGCGATCGCAATAACCGGGAAAAATTTGGAGAACAGGAAATAGCAGGTGAAGAACAACCCGAAGGTTCCCATATAAAATCCAACTTCCCAGATGCTCGGTGTATAATACGTACTCCATGCACTCGGCAGGTAGTCGCGATACACCGATGTAACGATGATCACAAAACGTTCGAACCACATACCGATATTGATCAATATGGACATGAAGAAGGTCAGCACCAGGTTCCTTCTCATTTTGCGGAACCAAAATATCTGTGGGGACAGTACGTTACAACCCATCATAATCCAGTAGCTCCAGCCATAAGGACTGCTCAGGTTCAGCCTGTTCTCGAAGAACGCAAAGTTTTCATAAGGCTGTGCAGAATACCAGGCCATGAATAACTCTGTGAGATAGGCAATACCAACGATCGAACCGGTCAGTACAATTACTTTATTCATGACCTCGATATGTTCGAGGGTGATGTATTCCTGTAGGCCGAGTACTTTTCGGGTAACCACCAGCAATGTTTGCACCATGGCAAAACCAGAAAAGATGGCACCTGCTACGAAGTAAGGCGGGAAGATAGTTGTATGCCAGCCCGGAACAACCGAAGTGGCGAAGTCAAAGGATACAATCGTGTGAACAGACAATACCAGTGGCGTACTTAAACCGGCCAGTACCAACGATAATGCCTCGTGACGCTGCCAGTGTTTGGTACTTCCTGTCCAGCCGAATGCGGCCACACCATAAAACATTTTTCTCCATTTCTTTTTCGCCCTGTCACGCAATGTTGCAAGGTCAGGGAGCAGACCAGAGTACCAGAATAGTAAGGAAACGGTGAAGTAAGTAGATATCGCAAATACGTCCCAGAGAAGCGGTGAGTTAAAGTTCACCCACAGCGGGCCTCTTGTATTGGGATAAGGAAGAACAAAGAAGGCATTCCACACTCGACCCATGTGCCAGATCGGGAACTGGCCTGCACACATTACCGCAAAGATCGTCATCGCTTCAGCTGCCCGGTTTACTCCGGTTCTCCATCCCTGGCGGAATAATAATAAGATCGCTGAGATCAAAGTTCCGGCGTGACCAATACCTACCCACCATACGAAGTTGGTGATGTCCCAGCCCCAACCGATCGTTTTATTCAGGTTCCACTGACCGGTACCATAAATTACTTCCATCGTAACGGAAAGAATACCAAAGCAAAGGAACAGCACAGAAATAATAAAGCCGATCCACCAGAGCCTGGAAGGTTTGGCTTCCACCGGGCGACAAATATCTTCCGTTACCTGGTGGTAATCTTTATCACCTTCTACCAGTGCTGGTCTTACCTGTGATTCGTATCTGAGTAATGACATATTGGTTTGAGCTTTGAGCTTTTAGCTATGAGCCTCCAGCTATTTATTTTATTTATTCAACTTTTTATTCTTTGGTCATCTTCCCTTCCGCCAACTGGCGGATTCTTCATGGTTCTGTACTTTTAGCATCTATTGTTGAACCTCTACGGGGTTCTAAATACAAGCCATCCCTTTCTACCTTACATTTTACCCCTATGGGTATTCAAAATTGATAAGAACCATTTAAACCTAACTTCCCTTTAGGGACAGGGTTTAATGAGTTGCTTCTTCTGCTTTAGGTACTGATGGCAATGTGCTGTCAGCTTTGTGGCCTTCTTCTATATGCCCTTCTTCTTTGTGTCCTGCGTCTGCATGTTCTCCACCATGCTGGCCTGCCCAATGTTCGTCTATCTCGTCAGAGTTTCTCACTTTGGCCAGGTACGTAATATTTGGCAACACATGCAATTGTTCCAGCACATAGAAACTGCGTTGTTTATTTTCGTTCCGCACTTTTACCAGCTCACTGTCTTTATCTTTTGCATTACCAAAAACAATAGCGCCGGCAGAACAAGCCATTTGACAGGCAGTTTTTGCATCACCATCTTTTAGTATGCGGTTTTCTTTTTTTGCATCCAATTTTGCGGCCGCCAGTTTCTGGAAACAGAAAGAACATTTTTCCATCACCCCTCTTGAACGAACCGTAACATCAGGATTCAATACCATTCTTGTCAGGTCATCATTCATCTGTTGGATCACACCATCCAGTTTACCCACCAGTTGCTGGTCCTGGTTATTCTTGAAACTGTCTGCTCCTGTATAATCAGACCAGTTAAAGCGGCGAACTTTGAACGGGCAGTTATTGGCACAATATCTTGTTCCGATACAACGGTTATAGGCCATCTGGTTGATACCTTCTGAACTGTGGTTCGTGGCGGCTACCGGGCATACATTCTCGCAGGGAGCATTATCACAATGCTGGCAAAGCATCGGCTGGAACACCACGCCTTTCAGGTTATCCGGATCTTTTTCATCGGAAATAAAATAGCGGTCAATCCTTAACCAGTGCATATCATGATAGCGGAGTACTTCTCTTTTACCTACAACTGATACGTTGTTTTCTGCACTACAGGCCACCACGCAGGCACCACAACCAAAGCAGGCATTCATATCAATGCTCATTCCCCATTTGATACCTGGCTGCTCATGCTGCGGGTATAAAGTGGCATTGCGGAAATCATCATTGGACTTGGCATAAAAAGCATCTTTCAATTCTTCTCTCCACTCAGGGATCACATTCGGTTCTTTCTTGAAAGAAGCCAATGTAGTTTCTCTTACTACTTCTTTGCGGTCTTCGTAAGAGTTGTGAATTTGTGTCTGTGCAATTTTATACTTCGTACGCAGGTTAGTGGCTGATGCAACAGCTGCATAATTGTCAACGGTGCTGCCATTATAGGTAGCAAAACCATATACGTTTTTACCAACCCCTGCTGCTGTTACACCCATGGCTTCACTTCTGCCATAACCCACCGCAATGGCAATCGTGTCAGCATTCATACCCGGTAGAGCAAGGATAGGCAGTTCTAATTTTTTGCCGCCGATAGTAAACTCAATGACTGGCTTCTCAGGATAATATTCGTAATCCGTATTCAGTTTGATACCCAGTTCTTCTGCTTTTTTAATGGATATCAGCGCATAGTTGTCCCAGGTCGCTTTTGTTACAGGGTCTGGTAATTCCTGTAACCAAGGATTGCCCGCCTGTGAACCTGTACCGATAGAAACTTTCTGGTAAAAAACAACTTCTGCGCCTGTTACTTTTTTATAGCTTTCGATAGCAGTTTGGGCAGCAGCAGTTGCAGCGCCGCTATAGCCACCGGCACCTGCGGCAGCAGGAGATTCGGCCACGCCGTCCTGTAATGCTTTATTAAAAGCTTCCTCAGATCCGAGTTTTGCAACCCAATACTTCTTGAAATAGGTTTCGTAATCCTGTGTGTTACCACTCCACTTCAATAAAGAAGTTTGGAACGGACGTGTTTTGAATAAAGGGTAGATGGTCGGCTGAAGGAAACTTACAAAACCTGCTTTTGGTGCTGCATCACCCCAGCTTTCCAGGTAATGATGATTTGGAATAATGTATTCGCAGAGTTCCGTTGTTTCATCCATTTTTTCATTGAAAGAAACCGTCACTTTAACTTTCTTCAATGCAGCTTTGAATTGATCCGCATTGAAATATGTATAAGCTGGATTGGCACCCTGGATTAGCAGTGTACCAACAGTACCGGCTTCCATTTGTGCTACCAGGTCAACCATATCACTGTCAATACCCTGGCGGTAATTAACAGGCTGATTCCAGTTGATCGTTGAACCGTTTGCGCCGATTGCACTATTGATAGCGTTTACAATTACCTGTACATTTTTATCATTACTGCCGCATACTACTAAGGCCGTACCGCTATGCGCTTTTAAATCAGCCGCCGCTTTTTCAATTCCGGCTTTCAATTTTGCATCTGCCACAGCGGCAGTTCCACCGTTTACGGCAGCTAATAAAGCCAGTACCACCGCACCTGTTTCAGAAGGACGGTGTGTAAAACGTTCGTCTGCATTAGAGCCCGTCATGCTCAGGTGGCTCTCGAAATGGTAATGCTTGCTCATGGAAGGATTCTTCTCATCGATCTTTCTCCCGATTGAATAACCCCTGGCAAATTCAACGGGGCTGAGCCAGGTACCGAGGAAGTCAGCACCAAGACTTACAATAACTTTAGCGGCGCCAAAATTATAAGAAGGAATTTCTCTTCCAAAACCACTTGCTTCATTGGCCAGCAGCATACCGCTGTAAGAAACGGCATCGTATTGTACATGCTTTAAGTTTGGAAACTTAGCAATAATATCTTTCGTAGAAGGAGAGGTAATTGTAGAAGTCAATAAAACTGTAGTGCCAGCCGCAGCTTTTACTGCATCGCCTACCATTTTATCAAATTGTTCGAATGTAGGAACCTCTTCAAACTTATCTTTTACTTTATGTAAGGGGAATTTGGCCCGGTACATATCATAGAGATCCAATACGGAAGCCTGGGAACGGGCAGTAGTACCACCACCGGTGTAACCCGCCAATGTATTTCCTTCAATTTTGATCGGTCGGCCATCTCTTACTTTAGCTACTACCGGTATCACATCACCATCCTGCACATAGGTAGTTGCATAATATTTTGCTACACCCGGAATTAGGTTTTCCGGTTTGTTAGCATACGGAATTGCTTTTTTCACGGGAATCTTACAACTGGCAGCTAAAGTAGCAGCAGCTGTACTAAAACCGAGATACTTTAAAAAATCCCTGCGGGGAGCTTTGGCATCGATCAAACCCTTATCATCAAATCCCTCAAAAGGTAACTCTTCCTGGAACTCATCCTGGGACAGCTTTTTAAGGTTCTCCGGGTCATTGACCTCGCCGAAACTTTGCCAGTATTTGTTACTCATAATACCCCAAATCCGCCGCGGCGGACTAATTATTCTCCGAAAACTCAAAATCACTTTACCATCACACAATTCCGGAATTGGTTAAAAAATATTTTTAGCTGAACTCTATTCTTTCGAACCCTATAACTCTTCTCAAGACTATTTAACCTAAGTTTCCCTTTAGGGGACAGGGGTTTAATAGTGACATTTCTGACATTCGATACCACCGATATCTTTTACGGTCACACTGTCCATTTTATTATTCTTAATGTCATTATGAAACTTCTCGTAAATGCTGTAAAATTTGTTGCCGGTGCTGTCGCTGTAATTGAAATCAACCTTGGATTCACGGTGACAGTTGATACACCAGCCCATGCTCAGTTCAGATACCTGTTTTACCTCATGCATGGCGGTTATTTCGCCGTGGCAACTCTGGCATTGTACTTTACCGGCCCTGATATGTTGTGAATGGTTGAAATAAACGTGATCGGGCAGGTTGTGAATCTTTACCCATTCAATTGGCTTGGATTTAGAAGGATCCCATTTGGTCGGGTTCTTGGGATCAAAGCCGGCATATTTGTACAATTTTTCAATTTCATACGTACCGTTCACTTCTTTGCCTTCTTCGTCATAAATCTTGGGGCCTTTTTCATAGGCGTTAATTGACTTATGGCAGTTCATACAAACATTCACCGAAGGTATAGCAGCATGCTTGCTGTCCCAGGCCGCGCCATGGCAATAGAGGCAACTGATCTGGTTGATACCAGCATGCACTTTATGGGAATAATAGATTGGCTGAACCGGCTGATAGCCTATCTGGCGGCCAAATCCAATGGCACCTTTGGATACATAATAGCCGCCTACTGCAAAGAAGATAAGGGCCAGCGTAGCGATATAAATTTTGTTCTTATAGAAAGGAACCGGGTCTGCACGACGGATACCTTCCACATCATCGCTCATCTTTTTCAGGTTACTGTTCACCTGCATTAAGATCAGGGCAATGATACCAAGGATGAGAGAGATAACACCGAAGATAACAGCGTTCGAATTGCTTGATTTTACTTCCTCACCCGGAGGAGGTGGTGGTGGTGGTTTTGCAGCATCATTAATATATGCAACCATGTCATCTACATCTTTCAATGTAACATCGGAAAAAGCTGTCATCATCGAACCATATTCAACCTTCAGCCCCTGGGTATAAGGGTCAGCAGCCATATAAGCTGAGGGGTTATTGATCCATTTCAATAGTTCTTTATGATCCGCCCATTTATGCCTTTCCTCTACACCAGCCAGCGCAGGACCGGTGCCTCTTTTCAAAACATTATGGCAACTGGCGCATTTGCTCATAAAAAGGGCTTTACCCGCCCCCACATCACCTGCTGCAAATACAGTATTGATCGTTGAAAAAACAATAAAAGAAAGTAAAAAAAGCGTAAGTTTTCTGGCCAATGGTTTACAAGGAATCATAGACACAATTGATGCTGAAAAATGTGGATAAAATCCGTTCGATTGGCGCAAAAATAAGTCAGGAACTTAACAAAACGACAACCAGTTTAACTTTTTTTTGATCCGCTACCAGCATGCATTTCAGCGGATTTATGCTGGTTCTTATTTCTACTAGAAAATTGTTTGTCATAATTTAGTCAACTTGGGGGTAACCTTTAACAGTTATAAAAATTAGCCACCGACTTGATTGTTTTTTCTGCATTTTTGCGCCTCACCAGCCCCGGCAGGGTATAAAACGCTGTAAAAGCACCCGCAAATGTTTGAAGGACTACAAAAAAAATGGAAAGTAAAAGGCCTGCAACTGCTGCTGATCCTCTGCACTTTTGCTATCGGAGGCAGCTTAACCGGGTTTGCAGGTAAAAAGATAATGAATGTGCTGCCGTTGATGCCGGATTGGCTCTGGGCAATCGTTTACATATTACTGATCACCATTATCTGGCCGCTGGCTGTGCTGATCGTAAGTATCCCTTTCGGGCAATTTCGCTTTTTCATCAACTACATAAGGAAGATCGGGGCGAAAATGGGAATTGGAAAGTACAAAGTACGAAGTACGAGGTTCGAAGAGTCAGAAAGATCATAGCTTATTAATAGACCCGTTTCCCACTAATTACCTGTTTTTAGCCATTCTTCATACGACAGGATTCCAAATTCCGGGCGGGCTTCTCCCGACAATACAGCAATAAATTCCAGCACATTGCCATCCGGGTCGTCAAAATAAATGGCGAGGGCGGGCATCCAGGCAAATACCATTGGTTGTTTTGCGTCATCTTTCAGGAAATTATAGGGCTGCAGGTTTCTTTCCCCTAACCAGGCTACCGACCGTTCCAATATATCTTCCAGCTCACACCGAAATGCAAAATGTCGTTTTTCGATCGAGGCTTTGGGTTGTTCCCATAATCCCAACATATATTCTTTGGGCTGACCGATCCAGAAAAAAGCAATCCTTCTTTTTTCTTCCGTATGACAATGCTCCAGCCCCAATATGTTTTTATAAAAATCAATGGAACGTTCCAGGTTTTCTACCTGTATATGGGTTTCGTATAGTCCTTTAATCAATGATATTTTGGGTAACTGGGTAATTAGTTAATTGGTTTATTAAGGTCGTGAAAAGGTAAATGTGTTTTTCTGTTTAAAAAAACATATTGATATAATAAAAAAAAATAGGAGTTCAGCTCCAATAAACTAATTAACCAATCAACGAAGTTTATATTTGCCCGGTGAAAAAAATAGCTGTTTTTGCTTCGGGGGCAGGGAGTAATACTTCGCAGATCATTGACTGTTTCCGGCAGCATTCTTCTATACAGGTATCATTGATCGCAAGTAACAGACCGGATGCTGGTGTTATAAAAATTGCTGCCCGGGAAAATATTCCGGTCTTGCTCCTCGATAAAGAAAAATTCTTCCGCGGTGATGGGTATATAATGGAGTTACAAAAAAAAGAAATTGATTTTATTGTATTGGCCGGTTTTCTCTGGAAGATCCCGGCAATGCTCCTACAACTATTTCCGGAGCGGATCATCAATATTCACCCGGCCTTATTACCAAAATACGGGGGTAAAGGTATGTATGGCCAATATGTTCACCAGGCGGTGCTTGATCATAACGAAACTGAAAGCGGCATTACTATACATTACGTGGATGAAGTATATGATCACGGGCATATCATTTTCCAGGTCCGTTGTCCTGTTACAGCTGCGGATACAGCAGCGAGTTTGGCCCGAAAGGTCGCTGCACTGGAACATAGGCATTACCCGGAGGTGATTGAGCGGGTCATTTCCCGCATTGAGCCACTTTAAAGAACATTTTGCATTTTCTTTCGTTACTTGCTGACAATTAAACAATTTTGTCCAGGCGATTCTTCTACATAACAATTCTTATTCTTAGTTCCCTGTTCCTGGCTGACCTTTCAGCCGGGGCCCAAACCTATATGATCCGGGGAGTGGTGTATGACAGTTCCCGTAACTATCCCCTGGAAGCCGTGAGTGTTATTTCCACTTCCGGAAAAGGTACTATCACCAACGCCGAAGGTTTTTACCGGATCGAAGTGAACGAGAAAGATTCTATCTGGTTCAGTTACCTGAACAAACCCACGATAAAATTTCCGGTGTTAAAAATTACCAACCCTCTGGGCTTTGATATTTCGTTGCAGGTAAATGTGCCGACACTAAAGGAGGTGAAAATAAGACCGAAGAATTATAAACAGGATTCGATACAGAACAGAATCGACTATGCGAAGATCTTCAACTACCAGAAGCCCAAAATAAAACCCACGATGAACGGGATGGGTGTCGGTTTCGATCTGGATGAGATCATTAATATGTTCCGCTTCAAACGTAACCGGAGCCTCGCTTCTTTTCAGCGAAGATTATTGTTAGATGAACAGGATAAATATATTAATCATCGCTTCAATAAAGCCCTGGTGCGCCGGTTAACCTTGCTGGATGGATCTGCTCTCGACAGCTTTATGCAATTATACCGGCCTTCCCACACGTTTGCCAAAATGGCGGGGGATTACGAGTTTCAATACTATATCAAAGCCGCCTTTCTTCGTTATAAGAAGGGATTGCCCCCTCCTGCTGCCCTTAAAGAAGAGGAAGAAGAACAATAGGCTGGTTTTTTTCTACTATGTAAGTGCAAAAAGAAAGGTAATTTCCGTTACCATTTTTTAACCAACACTTACTTACATGAAACGTTTCCTTTTTTTATTATTGCCTGTATTATTAAGTCAGCGCAGTTTTTCTCAAACTGATTCGTTGCCTTCCTTTGTTAAAGACAGTTTAGATATTTATGTAAACAGGGCATTAACCGAATGGCAAATACCCGGCGTAGCTGTTTGTGTAGTAAAGAATGGAAAAGTAGTGCTGATGAAAGGTTATGGGGTAAAAGAAACGGGAACAGCTGATAAAGTGGATGAGAACACCCTGTTCATGATCGGCAGCAACAGTAAAGCATTTACGGGAACTGCATTAGCAATGCTCGATGCAGAAACCCTGCCTGCCGGCAAGGCAGGAAAATTATCGCTGGATGATAAAGTACAAAAATGGTTGCCGGATTTTAAACTCTACGATCCCTGGGTGACGAAAGAAGCCAACATAAGAGACCTGCTTTGTCATCGCCTCGGTTTTGAAACTTTCCAGGGAGATTTTATGTATTTCGATTCTGATTTAACCACGGCAGAAGTAAGAGAGAAGATGGGAAAGCTTAAACCGATGTATGGTTTTCGCAGTAAATGGGGTTATTGCAATGCCGCTTTTATGACGGCGGGAGAAATTATTCCGAAAGTAACCGGCCAATCCTGGGCCGATTTTATTACTGAAAGAATTTTCAAACCACTGGGTATGAATAACAGCCTTGCCTTATCAAAAGATATAAAAACAGCCCGTAATAAATGTTCGCCGCACACGGTGGTAATGAATGAACTCAAAAAAATTCCCTATGGCAATATTGATAACCTGGCACCTGCGGGCAGCATTTCATCATCCGTCAGCGATATGAGCCATTGGATGATGATGCAATTAGATAATGGGATGTATAACGGCAAACAGGTAATTCCTGCATCAGCTATTGCACAAACAAGAATGCCACATTCAATTTTGGGAAATGGCGGCACCCTGTTTAATAAAGGGCACTTTTCATTATATGGGTTAGGTTGGTTATTAGAAGAATATAGCGGAAGAAAAATTGTATCCCATACTGGTGGCGTAAATGGTTTTGTAACGAGTTTTACACTGCTCCCCGAAGAAAAAACCGGCATTATCGTCTTGACCAATACAGATGCAAATAATTTTTATGAAGCATTGAAATGGGAAATTATGGATGCTTATCTCGGCTTGCCATACCGCAACTACAGCAACGTGTACCGCAGCTACCAGTGGGCGGATGAAGAAAAGAAAATGAAAGAGTGGAAAGAAGTACGGGATAGTATTGCGATGAATCCAAAAACAGATTTACCATTAACCTTTTACGCCGGCGACTTTGTACATAATGTATATGGTAAAATGAATATTAAAATTGAAAGCGGCAATCTCATCATGCGGTTTGAACATCACAAAGGAAGATATGGTACATTAGAACCGCTGGGTGGCAACCGATTCTTCTGTACCTACAACGACCCGCTGTATGGAATGAAAAAACTGGAGTTTACAGTTTCCAATAAAAAAGTAAAATCGCTGACGGTAAAAGTGGCCGACTTTGTAGAGTTTACGCCGTATGAATTTATAAAAGTAAAATAATTCTAGCCGGTAAGGAGAAAAGACCTTAAGGCAAAAAGTTTATCTCTGACTTCCCGTCTTTTCGTCTTCCCTGCTTGCCTTTGCTGAAGTTTCGGCGCAAGCAGGCAAAAAAGTTTAAACCAACACCAACAAATGAAAATCTTTAGTACTTCCTTCCTTTTACCGGCCCTGCTGCTGGTATCGGCAACCAGTTTTGCACAACGGGCAAAAAAAATTCACTTTAAATCAATATTGATTGATACGCATAATGATATTCCCACTACGGCAATTGATAAAGGAGTAAGCTTTGACCAGCAATTAAAGCACAAAACACACTCCGATTTACAACGGATGAAAGAAGGCGGTGTGGATGCACAATTCTTTTCTATCTGGTGCGATGGCAATATGAAAAATCCTTACGGCTGGGCCAATCGGGAGATCGATACCGTGCTTGCCTGGACTAACCGTAATCCAACTGCTATGATGCAGGCATTTACTACCGCCGATATTGCGGGTGCTGCCAGGCAAAAAAAGTTAGCGGTACTGTTTGGCGTAGAAGGCGGGCATATGATAGAAAATGATTTAAACAAGTTAGATGCATTATATAAAAGAGGTGTGCGGTATATGACCGTTACCTGGAACAATTCAACTCCCTGGGCTACGTCGGCATTAGATGAGGCCTCTGCAGGAGGGGCTTTAAACTCCGAAGGGAAAAAGGGTCTAACTGATTTTGGAAAGCAAATTATAAAAAGAATGAATGAACTGGGAATGTTGGTTGACCTGAGCCATGTTGGTGAACAAACTTTCTGGGATGCTATTACTACAACCACTAAACCAGTTTTGGTGTCGCATAGTTGTGTTTATACGCTTTGTCCGCACCGGAGAAATTTAAAAGATGACCAGATAAAAGCCCTAGCGAAAAACGGAGGTGTTATTCATCTCAATTTTTACAGTGGTTTTCTGGACCCGCTCTTTGAGGCAAGAAGTGATGCATTTGCATCGAAACATAAAACTGAAATGGATTCGATGTTGAAAATAAATCCTGAACCCTATTTTATGCAGGTGTACCTGTTTGAAAAGTACCCGGACGAAGTAAAAGGGTTGCGGCCTCCCTTATCATTATTACTTGACCATTTAGATTATATAGTAAAATTGGTTGGGGTAGATTATGTTGGCCTCGGTAGTGATTTTGATGGTGTTAATTCCTTACCGGCCGGGTTGGATGGTGTGCAAGATTTTCCAAAGGTTACAGAGGAGTTAGTAAAAAGAGGGTATAGTAAAAAAGACATTCGCAAAATACTTGGCGGCAATTTTCTAAGGGTGTTTGCGGCGAATGAAAAATGAATAGTGTAGAAAATGAATCTGTTACAAATTGTACCTGGTTGAAATAAGCCGAGCAAAAATCATAACACCTGAGCAATAAACAACTACAAACAAAAAACTATAAACCAGAAACTATTTATGGAAGTACATACCCACACACATCCCGATCCTTCGACAAGCTCAGGATATCGGGACCATCGCAAAAAATGGACGAATTATTTCTGAGCGTCTTTGATGTTGTTCCTGGCTTTGCTCAGCGGGTTACTGGCACCGTATAAGCTGGAACAAACAATAGAAAGGTATCAGGGACATCTGTTTGAAGAATCACTATCGAATAACTTAATAGCAGATATTAACCACCCTGATAATATCATAGATCACAAAAACAACAGACCGGTAGAGTTGGATTCATGAATGTTTTTTAATAAATCCTCCTTATAGAAAAAAGATTTATACTGCTATAGATATACTTATTCCTTTATAAAAAATGATCAGCTTAGCAGCACTGAAAATAATAAACTGAAAGAGTCGAAATATCAATAAAGAAGACTAATTTACTTTTTTTTGTTCCCCTGAGAAAACTAAACAACTCCACTCCTACTTTAAACTTTAATTGAAGATGATATAGACTCATACAGACTTCTAACCAGTCTGATAAAAGTAATGAGATAAAAAATATGAATACAAATAAACAACTGAAAAAACTTTGCTATGAATCCTTATTCAAGCTATTTGGGGAAATCAATGATGAACAGCTGGAGCACATATTATCAATCGCCAAAATAGTTTCATATGATACGGGTCAATACGTTTTTCAACAAGATGATCCGGGTAATGCTTTTTATATTGTTTTATCCGGTCGTTTCCGTGTACTACAAAAAAGTAGTGATGGTATTTATATCCTTGGAGATATTGCTGTTGGGGAGCCTATAGGGGAATTTTCTCTTTTTACCCGTGAGCTGCATAGTGCATCGGTTGTTGCATTACGAAAATCAATCGTAATAAGTATTGCAGATGATGAATACACTTTACTTATAAAAGAGTTTCCGTCTTTTGCCAATATCATTACCAGGTTTGTAATTGAAAGAATGCGGCGTAATGCTTTACAGAAAAAAGTAGACGCTGCCCCAAAAAACATAGCGGTAGTGAATTTGCAACCTGAAAACGATGTAAGTGTTACAACGGCTCAACTTCAAGAACAATTAATAAATATGGGGATGGAAATTACAATTTATAACTCTCTTTCTATTTCAGAAAAAAACTATGAGAGCACGTTTGACGATATGGACAAACATGCAGGGCTTAATATTCTGGTATGTGATAGTGATCATATAGAATGGGCAAAACAAAGCATAGCTTATTGCGATTTGGTAATCGTTGCCACTGAATTTTATGCTGACTGTAATTTATATGAAATAGAAAAACTACTGAATCTTTATTCAACCAGCGTATTAAATAAAAAAATTTACTTACTGCTATTTCATCCTGAAGATGCAAAATTACCGGAGAACACAAGGCGTTGGTTTGAAAACAGAAATTGTGATCTGCATATTCATTTTCGAAAAAACAACCTCCGTGACATCCGCCGGTTTTGCCGTATTATAACACACCAGGCTATCGGTTTGGTATTGGGTGGCGGTGGGGCAAGGGGTTTTGCACATACAGGAGTTGTAAAGGCATTACTTGAAGCGGGGCTTGAATTTGATTTTGTAGGAGGTACAAGTGCTGGTGGGCTTTATGGGACAGCAATTACCTATGCTGACTTTGATATGGAAAAAATAATGCGACTGTGCAAACTTGCTGCACAAAGCAAACTTACTTCCAATGATTATACGCTACCTTTTGTATCGTTGATGTCGGGGAAAAAAATTCGTCGATTTTTACAAGAAATGTATAACGATACCTTTATCGAAGATTTATGGGTAAATAGTTTTTGCGTATCAACCAATTTTTCTAACGCTTCAATCAAAGTACATGAAAACGGATTGCTCCGCAAACAGGTGGAAGCCAGTATCGCTATTCCGGGTGTTTTTCCACCAGTGATAATTAATCAAAACCTGCATATTGACGGCGGGGTAATAGATAATCTGCCTGTTGAATCTATCAATAAAAAACCAGTACGATACACCATTGCGGTATCGCTTTCCGCAGAAAACACACCTGTTGTAAATTTAAAAGAAGTCCCCTCCTCCTGGAAAATGTTCTGGGACAAGATAACCAAATCGGGAACTGAAAAACTTCCGGGTTTGTCATCCATACTAATCGATAGTATTACCATCAACAGCCGGCATAGGCAGGAACAAAGTAAGCAGCATGTATCTCTATTCATTGAGCTTGATTTAAAAGAATACAAATTTCTGGACTGGAATCACTGGGAGCAGATTATTCAGAAAGGATACGATCAAACAAAAAAACAATTAGCCGACACACCTGAACAAATGCAATTTTGGAAACTATAAAACATTTATTCAAAAATGCTTTATAGTAAAAGGGAGACTATTGACTTAATGATAAAAAATAATTAATAAATGGAAGTACACCACCATGCACACCCTTCGACAGGCTCAGGGCACCGAAAAAAATGGACCCATTATTTCTGGGAGTTTTTAATGTTGTTTCTGGCTGTATTCTGTGGTTTTCTGGCAGAGTATCAGCTTGAGCATAAAATAGAAAAAGACAGGGAAAGGCAATATGTTAAAGCGCTTCTTTCTGATTTGAAGTCAGATACAACACAGCTCAGAGATTTGATAAATTTCCGGATGGAAAAAATGAAATCGCTGGATACAATTATGTACCTGCTTAAAACGGGAGCATGGAAAAGCAATACAGCATTATTGTACTATCATGCTTTCTATGCGCCATTTGCAAATAAATTCCTGCCTAATAACGGTGTACTAACACAACTGAAAAATGCAGGTGGTCTCCGTCTTTTGCGGAATTCAAAAGTTACTGACAGCCTATTGTATTTTGATATACAAACTCAGTGGGTAACAGATTTTGAAAATTTTGAACGGGATCGGTTTATAGATGTATCCCCATGGGAAAAAGTACTCGATGCCGCTGTATTTGAAAGTAACATAGAGTATAAATATCCCAGGGAGGTTTTTATACTGAACCGGATAACAGGAACCCCGCCTTTATTATCGGAAAAGAAAGAAGATCTTGACCAGTTTTATAACCGTGTGCAGATGCAGAAAAGAATTAATGCTGTTGTTATCAATCGCTTTTTTTTATTAAAATTGCGAACGGCAGAGTTGATGATACTGATAAAAAAAGAATATCACCTGTCCGAAGGGACTCTCCGAAGTAGTCCTTTGTGACCTTTGGAGAAATAAAATAACTATGGAAGTACATGCCCACACCCACACTGCCCGGAAAAAATGCCTGCCTGTTGGCAGACAGGGACCCATTATTTCTGGGAGTTTTTAATGTTGTTTCTTGCTGTGTTCTGCGGCTTTTTGGCAGAATATATACTGGAGCAAACAATAGAACGACATTGGGAACATCAGTTTGCCGAATCACTATCTAATGATTTAGTAGCAGATATTAACCACCTCAATAATATTTTAGAACACTGAACGACAAGACAGATACAACTGGATTCTTAAATGTTTATGTTGAATAATGCTGATAACAAAAATATGAGAAACAGTATTTATTACCTTGCTATCCAGGTCAGCCTCCGTATTCCTGTATTGTTTACCCCTGATAATGGAACTATGCAGCAATTAAAAAAATCCGGCGGCTTACGATTAATCAGTAAGAGGGCCATCGCTGATAGCATTGCCCGGTACGATGTAAGTACCCGCAATATGGAAACTTTTGATCAAATAGAGAGTAAATAATTCGAAGATTATCGTATTGCTGCCGGAAAAAATTTTAATTCGCTTGAATTTGAAAAAATGCTGGATGAAAAAAACAAGGTGAGCAGGCCGGACAGTAATCCGGCTCTGCTTTCTTACACCAAACCTGATCTTGATGAAATAAATTTTAACATCCGCCGGATGAAATTCAATAACCGGGGTAGTAAAAGAGATGCACAACGGCTTTTGAAACAGGCTGAAAAATTTTAAGCGTTTTAAAAAAGAATATCACCTGAAGTAAATGATGGGAAGCAGCTTTTATTTCAGTAAATTTAGAAACCAAAAAACAATTATCATGCAAACCAACAACTTCCTTCTACTTATTTTATTTTCTTGTTTTGCAACCAGCTGCATGAACAAAAAAAAAACTCCATTAGATACATTAGGGGACATCAGTTTCCAGGTAACTGGAAAAGAAGAGGGTCAGCCGCTTTTTAAAAAAGGGATGTTGCTCCTGCATAGTTTTGAATATACCGATGCGGCTGAAGCTTTTCAACAAGTAAAAAAAACAGAACCCGGTTTCGTTATGGCTTATTGGGGCGAAGCCATGTCACTCAATCATCCTTTATGGCAAGAACAGGATTATGATCAGGGAGTTGCCCTACTTAACCAATTAGCACCGACAGCCGAAGAAAGGACGACTCTTGCAAAAACAACTTTGGAAAAAGATTTTATCGGTGGAATAAATATTTTATATGGTAAAGGCAATAAAGCGGAAAGAGACAGCAGCTATGCTGCTTATATGGAGACGCTGTATAAAAAATATCCTGGCAATGATGAAGTGGCTGCATTTTACAGCCTTTCATTAAACGGATGGGGAACCACCGAGCAGGACATAAGCATTTTACAAAAGGCTGCTGCTATTGGAAATGAAATTCTGCTGAGAAACCCTGATCATCCTGGCGCATTGCATTACATTATTCATGCATTAGACAATCCGGCTTATGCGGAAAAAGCTTTAGCCGTAGCAGATAAATATGCATTGGTAGCGAAAGATGCCGGCCATGCTTTACATATGCCAACTCATACATACCTGGCATTGGGTCTTTGGGATAAACTGATCAGCAGCAATGAAGTTTCGTGGGCAGCGGAAATGAACAGAAGGGATAGAAAAAACCTGAATAATGATGCATTAGGTTATCATGCTTATCATTGGTTGCAATATGGTTATTTACAAAAAGGCAATAAAGAGAAGGCCCGCAGTATGCTGGATAGTGTAAAAAAGTATTGCAGCACATTACCAAGTCCAAAAGCGAGAAACCATGTTTTTTATTTGAAGTCAACTTACCTGGCTGAAACCAATGACTATTCAAAAGAAGTTGTTGCTATCTCATTTGAAAATAAGGATCTGAATATATTAACCCGGGCCAGAAATAATTTTGTTACGGGCATGAATGCTTTTTATCAAAAGGATGAAACAGCAATGGAAGAAGTAATAACTAAAATGGCCGGTGACAGGTTAATGGAACAATCAAAAGCCGCTGATAAAGGCATAAGACTCTGCGGCAATATTAACCGTGCTATCGTGACAAAAAATGATTTGCTGGAATCGGAAGCGATGGAACTGCAACTGAAAGCCATGAAAGCCTGGTTAAAAAAAGACGCTGTTGTAACAGAAAAATTATTGCAACAGTCTACTGCATTACAACAAAAAGTGGGTTATTCTTACGGACCACCCGCCATTGTAAAACCAACATATGAAATGTATGGGGAATGGTTACTGGAAACCGGTAAACCAAAACAGGCACTGGAACAATTTGAACTCTCTCTTAAACTGGCTCCTAACCGATTACTATCATTAAAAGGAAAAGAAAAAGCAAGAGAAGAATTAAAAAATACTAAGCTGGCAGTTATATAATAAGCAAGTTTTGTATATGAAAAACTCAGCCAGTAAGAAAAGAATAATCCGATTGCTTATTCTTTTTATCATTTTATTTATTGCCTCCTTTTGTTATCGCTATTTTAAATAAATGTAATATGGAAGTACATCATCATGCACATACCGCAAGAAAAAAATGCCTGCCTGTCGGCAGACAGGGACCCATTATTTCTGGGAGTTTTTAATGTTGTTTCTTGCTGTGTTCTGCGGATTCCTTGCAGAGTACAAATTGGAACACACCATCGAGAATCAACGGGAAAAAAAATATGTTTATTCATTGAGGATTTAAAAGCAGATACAGCTGACCTTGAGTCCTACGTCCAATTAAGAAAAGAAAAAAAGATTATGATGGACTCATTAATGATGTTGCTAAACACCGGAATGCATAAACAAATGGGTAATG